>JAABUO010003678.1_pt1 | contig 18235 bp, 20 predicted proteins | sample 5559291 | NCBI WGS metagenome assembly JAABUO01 (sample SAMN10711878, study PRJNA513372) | rock metagenome | isolation source: Antarctica rocks | place: Antarctica: Victoria Land, Finger Mt sud | reverse complement strand
GGGAGCTCCACTGCTGCTGGCAGCATGGTACTCACTGCCGTCACTCTCCTTCTCCAAATTGTTGCGCACAATGATGGACAGCCGCATCACATCTACTGTACTGTCTCGCACCTACAGCATTCATTCGTTCATTTGTCACTCAGAATTTATTTGATCATTCCTTCTTGGTTGATTCCTTTATTCTTTCCAGCCTTCTTTCCTTATTTCATTCCTTCATTCAATTCTTCATTTGTTTCTTCATTGCTTCATTCAATGCATGTCTTCCGCTACGATCAGCTGTTGGGTGGTTTTGTCTGCAGTCAACAGCATGCAGGTACCTGTGCAGACAAAGTCAGCCACAGAAGGGAAGATGACACCTGTGCAGAATGCTCATACACCACCTTCTGGGCTGAGGTGCTTCTGTGCTGTTCAACTTTTGCAGCGCCAGTCTTGAAAATTGACAACACTTGGCCTGCTGCCAAAAGGGGGTGAAGAGTTGGGGACAACTGACATGACTTTCAATACTGCCAAGCCAATCTAGAGGCGCAAGCTGTGCAGTGTGAGCCAAGCAATTCCTAATTTTGGGCACCCAGGCGAATGTCAGAGCCTCAAAGACAGATGTATGTCAAGCGCGCTGAGGGGTCTGAGCTGCTCGTGCTCAAACATTGTATGGCTTCACACAAACACCAGTTGCTGTATTGGAAGCACTGTTGGTGGGTGTAGGGCAGGGGCAGTGGGCTGCAGCAAGTGCAGGGCAAGGCAGCCAGCAACACAGGCGTTCTCAGAGACACCCGCACTGAGCTGAACCTGAAGAAGGATGAGATGGAGGACCTGAGGCACCAGCTCTCACAGGGTCTGGCCAGAGTGTATGGCCAGGTCAATGCGCTGCTATCTACATCACTGCCCCTGTCTACCACCACAACAAGTTCTGCCTACACCCACAACACTCCCTGTCTACCACCACAACAAGCTCTGTCGTGCTGTAGCTTACCTGGGCTGCTTTGACATGCGCTTCAAGCTGCCCATTTGCCTGCACAGCAGCAGGCTGCGCAACAGGGCGGAGCCCATGAGAATTGATGAAGGCATCCAGCATGGGCTCAGGGGGCATGGGGCGCTGGGAGAGGGGGGTCTGCCAGAAGGGGTGCTCACACATGGCCTTCCAGGTCAAGCGGGCAGCTGGGTTCTTGACCAGAAGCTGAGATATCAGGTCCTGAAAGTCTGGGGACGCATCTGCAAAGGAGTGAACTTTCATGACTAGCCGCAATGCAGACTTGCAGGAATATGCACAGGAGGGTTGTTTCCCATCTTGACTTGGAGTTCAACACCACTGACCAGGTCTGACGCTACCAAAGCAAGAGCACACTGTGATTCTAATGATGTCTATGTTGTTGGGCAGTGAAAGAGGTTGAGATGTTTGCTGTGGAGTCTGAAGGGTCATGTCAAGCTGATGTGTGATTGCCATGTAGGATTGCACTGATGCAGCTTATTTGCTGTTGTTGCGCAGGGTCAACTGACTGTACAAATGACCGTGCTAACAGTATTAGGGCTGAAGGACTTGCAAAAGGCTAGCAATGTCAACACAAATACATGTGTGTAGCCTACAGCATTTGCAGCCTCACTCGACCATCTTCAATGTTGGCAGTCCAAGTGATGGTCCTGGCTCACAACGGCAAGATAGGTGAGTCTGCCAGACTCGAGCATCAGTCATGATATCAGCATTTGTAGGCACTCAAGCTGTCAAGCAGTACCCCTGGACATCACCCCTATGTACACACTCAAAGCAGGGGTCCTGGGGAAGGCGACAGCTTACTTGGCAGGTCTGCAGGCGCTCCAGTAAGGATCTCATTGACAAGATGGTTGAAGGAGGTGCTGACAAAGGGAGGGTGGCCAGCAGCACACTCATAGAGCACGCACCCCAGGGCCCACAGATCTGCTGCACTGGAGTGTGTAGACCCATCCTGGAACAGCTCTGGAGCCATGTAGCATGGGGTGCCACGCTTTGCCTATAGCATTTCGTATTGGTCAACGCACTGCGTGCAATGTTACACGTCACGGCTGCTGCGCTGATGATTTTGTTTGGACTCTGCTGTTGCAGTGAGTAGAGCTGTGCTTTGCCTGTGATATGACTTGTGACTGTGGGCGCTGGAAGATGCAACATGCAATGTGTTGGCAAGCTCTACACATGCCGCTCCAATGATGCCACATATGCTGGGTTTGCAAGCTCTGGACATGCCGTTGCAGTTGTTGGATGAGCCATGGCAATTGTTGGATGAGCCATGGCAAAGTCTGACCGGAGGTAGCTGTTGCAAGGATGTCTTGTTGATATCTGACAGCCGTCGGGACAGGCCAAATCCGCCCAGCTTGATCCTGCCGTTCTCATCAAGCAGGATGTTGGAAGGCTTCAGGTCGCAGTAGATGATTGCATTGCTGTGCAGGTACTGAATTGAAATGACCAGATCTCTGCCGAAGTCATGTATGGAGCTTTCTGGCAGCCGCATGTCTTGCCGCAACAGCGACATGAGGTCTCCTCCAACGCAGTATTCCAGGATCAGCCACAAGTGGTTGCTGGTTTCATACCTGCAACCATATTGTGGATTTGCTGAGATCACACGCACTGCTCACAAGAGGGAGGCTAGCATCTTGTGTTTGTGTTGTCTAAAGGCGCATGGTGTCACTGCTGCTTTACAACACAGCTGGTTTGCTGGTCTTGGCAGCAGCGCAAGGTGACTGCAGCCTGAGAGAAAGCAGAAGATGTGCATCTGATGTGAGGTACTGACGGGTGGACGAGATAAGCAAGTGGGCTGGATGCAGTGGAAACATTGCATTGCAATCACCAAGACTGCTGTTTGCGGCTTTGCCGGTGACTTATGGCAAGCACCCAGGATGTTGATGAGAGCTTGCCGCCAGGCATGGCAGGCATGGTGTATGGTTGGCATCTCTTGATGTTTGTGTAGATTTGCATTACATACACCTTGCACAAGCATGGCACAAGGGCACAGCCTGGCAATACTAGCAACACAGAAGTAACTTACCATGCAAAGAACTTCAGAATGTTGTTGTTCTCCAATGCATGCATGGTCCGGACCTGCAAGTGAAACACTTGAGTCACGTCATTATGTATCTGTGTAAGGCTAATTCAATGTCGCATTATGGCCTTTGGTCAACAAATGAGTACCTCCTGTAGAACTCGTGGCTTCTGGGTCTTCTCAACGCTCTTGATAGCATAGTATTGGATGGACTTCTTCTTGCGCCCCTTGTATACAACTGAGTGCTTGCCGCGGCCAATGGCCTCATAGATACTGCAAAGCACAGCAGTGTCTGCAGTATGTCAGGATGCCCACATTCGGTCGTGTTTGCACCAGATTTCGCCTCCTTACTGGTATTGGTTCATGGCCTGCCAAGGCTGCAGTACAGCCTGTGGCTGCCAGCCTCACGTCTGCAAAAGCATGGTGTATGAGTGTCACAGTGTCGCTGACCACTCTGCTTCGCGCAGGCTCAGCAGCTACGCACCATGAGATTTTGGCAATGCTGATGTTGAGACGCAAGCTTGCTGCGCTAATAAGCGCAGCAGCTGCAGGAGCGAGGGTCGCTTGTAAGACTTGCCAAGATCAAGCCACTTTCAGCCCGGTCTCGGCTGTATACACTTGGCAGGTTGTTCAATCCCTAAAGTTGTGCAGCGTCAGGATCTGCTCGCAGCTCAAACAGTAGGTCTCCAACAACTTGCGCTGTGCGTACAGGCACCACCAAGTTCAGGGCGGGAACGCATGTTGATCAATGCTCGTTCGTGTTAGCATCATAAACTTACACCTTCTCCCTTGTAACTCTTCTACAGTTTAGACTGGGCTCTCATCAGCTGCCAATTGTTCTCGGACGTTTTGCTGGGGGTCAGCATGTTGCCAGAGCCATCAGGGTCTGCACACATTGTGGTAGTGTGGCTGTTGCAGATGAACTGCACATGATTTTTGAGTGTCCAGCTCTCCAGGCAGTTAGGCAGCAGTATGCTCCTTTGTTTTCCACGGACACCAACACCATGAGATCCTTTTTTGCACAGCAAGATCATATGCAAGTTTTCAAGTTCGTTCTAGACTGTCTTGATGTCTTCCAGATTTGACATTTATCTTCTTCTATATGTGATCAGACTTGCTGGCTGGCTAAAGCATTGTAATCTCTCTAATCAAATTACCTGTATGTGTACAAAACTTAGCTGAGTTGGAGTCTCATGAGTGATCACCTGTCAGCTTCACTCTCAAATGTTACCCACAATCAAAGCAACAGCACAACCTATGTACCCGGGTCGCCCCCCAGGCATGTTTGTCTTGCCTGTTGACAAATTTTTTAGTTTTGTAAGGTAATGTGAGAGAGTGGGCTGTGGCCATACTCATCTTGCAATGATGCTAGTGTCCAGCACTTGGTCAGACAACGTTTGAGCACAACTGCTATTGGCAGACTTAGCAGCTCAATGCATGTATCTGCTGCATCCTTGAACATAGTAGCATACGCAAACTTGCATACAGGCACTGGCAGTGATGACATCTGCACTGCATCCTTTAGGCTGAGTGACCAATCAGGCACAAGCACAGCGTGACATCTCATTCCGTGACCTGGCAGTTTGCCAATGTCCTTTACTGCTGAGGGATATGAGGCCATGCTGAGCTAACTTGTTCAGGCTGAGCCTGATCAAATCAATAAGAGCCTAGAACAAGTGCTTGCAATTACAGCTGCAATTATTGTCTGCCCTGCATACACAGATCTATTGCTGCTGCTCTACGTAACCTGATTTAGTGCTCATAACAAATGCATGCCGGTCCTGCCTGGTTTCTGTGAATGATCATGCCTGACCTGCTGCTGTGACAGTCAAACCCCTGCTTTTCACAATTGTTTCTGGAGGCACGATTGCAGAGGGTAAAGGCTTATCCAAGTGCATTTGAGCAATGCCGTTCCATGCTGTGAGCTCAAAAGCAGACACGAATGCTAGTGCTACGTCAGATCCGAAGAGCACGAGCGCCAAGTCTTGGCAAAATCATGAGACAGATTGCCCATGACAGCAAACTTCTTGCCTCCTCAAATTTGTCAGAGGTTTAAGGCCTTCTGACAGAATCAGGAATTACACAAGCTTCGACGTTAAGAATGGCAGGATGCAGAACTCGTTATCGCGTTGTCACAGAGATTTGCACTCAGTAAAAGATGCCGAAAAACCTAAGTAAACCTATCCCAGGCTGAGCTCAACTGCGGACTTTGATCGCTTGTAGGTCCTGACATACGCAAGCTTTACTTAGCGTTAACAATATCAGCATTGCAAGGGGTTTTGCTACAAGCTCGGTATTTAGGACAGGTTATCACTGAGGAAGCGGCGCGCTGTGCACTCTGTGCCTCATCTGCTCCTGCCTCAACTGCAGCTTCTGCGAGGTGGTGGGCTTTGTAGCATGGTTTGCAACAGGTCGCACAGCACAGAATGCCCTTGCTGAACCAGGAGGAAGCCTCCCGACTGTTTTCAGTGTTGAACTCTGGAAGGGAACGATCACTCGACAGCGTCACCGAGGCTTTCAGCAGGGCATTTGCCCCAACTGACGCGGTCAAAGTCTTGACTTGCGTTGTTCTATTACTCAAGGTAAACAGGCTCTCAAACTTGGGTCTCGGTCAGTGCAGGTCAGTGGGACTCGACCATGTGGTGTCTGCAAACTGCAGGAGCACACAGTTCTACAGCTGCCAGAGAGGCTGGCAGCTCATTTTCTTTTGTGGCAAGCTGGCAGAGATTTGCCACTGACAGCTAACCCTTTTGGACCGGCCCTAGTGGAGGTACTGCTTGTTGCAAAGCAGCACGACCAGTGAAAGCTTCACACTGCCACTGGACAGCTAAAGTCAAGCCTTGCTTGCATGCAGACTGCATGCGATTCGGTGCTGCCAATAGTTGAGCGGGCTTTCATCTTACAACTTCTTTCAGGTTCTGCCTTGGACCAGGTAAGCAGTGAGGTGTACAAAAAAGCACTTTTGAGAGCGCTCTCAGCATAGCAGAGCTCACAGCCCTGCAACCCCATGCATGTATATAAACTTGAGGCCAATACAGACCACACATAGTAGACTTTGCACCCCAGTCAACACATTGTTAAATTAGTGCCTTGGCACCTGATTATCCACGACCTACGTCAATTAGAAATCTTGGCCGTCACGTACGATTGCCCTGCAGGTTGCACAGCAGTCACCTCTCACATATTTACAGAAGTTTGCCAGCCAGCCGGTACCACAGTTGCCTACACCACAAGTTGTGCAACAGCAGTTCTTGCCTGTCAGTGCACATCAGGGATCCACATCAGGCAGCAAGCCAGCTGGTCAGAGCCAGCAAAATGGCAGCAAGGGCAGCCTGGACACAGCCCCTGGGGCTGGTGCTCACAAAGCCCTGCAGCTGCCCCTGCTACGGCCTGCTCCACCTGTCTTGAAGCCCTTTGCAGGTATACAGACTGCTTTGCATGCTGCATAGTTGACAGACCTATCACTGCATGGACTGCGGCTTATGCATGGGCTGTCAGTACTGGCAGCATGTACAGTTCTCTCATAAGAATGCGGAGCACGATGTTGTCACAGGTATTTTGACGCATGAAACTGAGCAAGCAATTTTGGAAACCTAAGATCATTTTCAACATGTTTCTGGGAGCTCAGCATAAGAGTGCAACATTGCAGCAACACTGCGTCATCAACACAGACATCAGTTCAAGGATTAAGCTGCAGCACTGGCATCAATGTCTGAAATCAATATCTGGCATGCATATCCAGCATGTCTCAGGACAAGCAGTGGATGCGTTGGGATCCACTGACGCATCTACAATGTGAAAAGATGCTGATCATTGCTGCTGTAGATGAGGTTCAATGGTTGCACCCGGCAATTCCACTAGAGCTTTTGTGGGATGACAGCCTCAGCAGTTCCAGCGAAGCAAGCCAGACCAGCATCCTCCAGGGCTTGTTGCAACAAGCCCTGACAGGGCCCCTGCTGCCAGCTCAGCAGTTCCAGGTGCTGGAGCAGCTGCAGGCCAACCCTAAGAGGATCTTCAGCTGCGGTCTTACTCCACAGCGGTTGCCAGATCTGGTAGAGCTGAATCCAACCATTGCCATTGAGGTATGTTCTCAAGTTACTGTCAGTGATCCACGGACCTTTCCAGCTGCTTGGCCCTTTCCAGCTGATTGACCCTTTCAAGTGCTACTCGGTGTATGTACTATATTTGCAGTACACTGTTCTGAGCTTGCCCTTACTAAATCTAGCAAACTGAATAAGGGCTCTGCAGTGCACATGGGGCTTGTCACACAGTCATGCTTGGCCTCACCATTTAGTGATGCTGATGCCACCAATCAAGCACCTCAACTGTAAACACAGTCATGCAGCCCTTATGACAGCTGCTGCTTGGCAGCTAAGTCAATGCACATCTTGGCCTCCTCAACAGGAGTCTGAGGCTGTAGAGCATTAAGAAATTTAAGCACCGGATCTGTTGACAGCATTGCCCAATGTAGCAACAAGCTCAAAGTAACAGCATGATTTTGGGGGACAAATTCTCTTGGATGTAAATCCACTCTTGTGACAGCAGCGGTGGTCTGTGTGATGGGTAGCAAAACTTCAGGCATTGATGCAAATGGACTCACCACCATACTGTTGCAATGCAGACCTTGCTGCGGCTGATGCACAGCAGCCAAGTGAGTGAGTATCTGGGGGTGCTGGTGAATATGAACCTCAGCCTACACAGCATGGAGGTTGTGAACCGCCTGACCACAGCTGTGGACCTGCCCACCGAGTTCGTGCACCTCTACATCTCCAACTGTATACAGTCGTGTGAGAGCGCCAAGGTACGCACACATGCCTCACGCTGCTTGTCATCCTTTGCGGCTGAGGCTTGCTCTGTCATGATGGTGCAATGTACTGACACAACAATGTGTCCTCTGGAAATGGCTGTTTGGTATGTCACAGTACTGCCTTTGAGATCACGTCAGCTGTCTTTCAGGTTGCAGGATGCCCTTTAGATCACACATAGCTTTCTGGCAACTGATGAAAGTGCATAACAATTGTGAGCCTAGGTTGTCATGCAGCATTTCTTGCTTGCTGCTCCAGTCATTGTGTCCTGTTGACTGAGTGAGTGTGTCATCAAGCAAGCATTCAAAGTAGGGAGTAAGCAACTGTGAACGAGTGGGGGAGTACACGAGTGAGTCAGCCAGTCACTGAGCGCTTGGTGCTGATATAGGTCCAGTATACTTGCAGAGCCAATCACTCACTTCTCAGTGCACTCATTGCTTTAACTTGCTGATTTGTCTGACATGACATTGTCCTTTTGAGTCTCAGGTGTAGTATGAGAAGGTATGACTATGTACTTTTTTTTTGGACAGCCAGCGTGCTGTCACAGGGAATTGTCTGGGCAACTTGAACCAAGCTTTTGCTCCTGGCAGACTGGATTTGCAATGAGTTTGTCATGGCTTGGATGACTTATCACTCACTTGCTTGGTCAAATTGGCTGAAACATGTCAGTGTGCTGCAGGACAAGTACATGCAGAACAGACTAGTGCGCCTGGTGTGCGTGTTCCTGCAGAGCCTAATAAGGAACAAGATCATCAATGTCCAGGACCTGTTTTTGGAGGTGCAAGCTTTCTGTATTGAGTTCTCACGCATCAGAGAAGCAGCTGGCCTGTTCCGACTGCTTAAGGCTCTTGAAAGTGGTAAGCAGCTATAAAACTCTTGCAAGAGCGTGCCTCGTTCAATGCACATGAAGGCATGGACACTCCTTGCAAGACTGGTTCAGCAAACTTTCTAAAACCCAACGCTTGCCAGTGATGTTGTTGCTTGCAAGGTGCATTGCAGCTGCAAAATCGACTTTGATGTGATTGCTGATTGACAGTTCCATGATGTTCTTATGCAGCATGTATACTCAGCACACGTACAATAGGGGACCAAGATTGCCTACCTGTACCTTTGGTCAATGCACATGCAGGAACAAAAGCTCACCCTGACAGGCTCAGTGATGCCCATACCAACAGCAGGAACGCTGGGCCTTCGACATAAACGTAGCAGGCAGAACGGGCATGTTGGTCGCCCAGGGCGAAGCTGAGGGTGTCGGTGAATAAACGGAACCTTATGGAAACACAATTTGCAGGTGCTGCAGGATGTAGATTGCATTTGACCAGAGTTATGAACAAGCAAGTTTGGTAGCTGGTAGATTAAACTCTAGTGCAGCAAACGATGGGACCTTCTTTAGCCCGTGGCGTTCTCATGCTGTTGAGACTTGTTGCAATGAAATATTCACTCAAGCATGGATGTGACTTTGCAGCATACGAGCAAAACAGGCGATGGGAAATTTTGCATGTCTAATTCAAGCCTCTGTGCCAAACCTGACTAGGATATGTTTGAGCTCGTGGTCTTCAGCGCTTCTAGCAAATAGATCTGCTGATGTCAAGGCTAGCTTCCGATACCTCAGCAAGTGGTGTGACTTCTGCTTGCAACTCTCGGCTACTAGTCATAACCACTCAGCTTCAACTGCACGGCATACGACTCGTGTGTCTGGGTGTTCGCTTTTCCTCACACAACGGCAGATTAGCGGGGCAGGGCCAATGAGCAGTTTCGTTTGTCCTCTATTCATTAGTCAATATATACATGAGTCAGCCCTTCAGTCTCGATTCTCGTAAGGGCAATAATGCATGTTCCAGAAGACGATGTGTCGTAGAAGGTACTTCTTGGACAGCACGGCAAGCCGTGGAGTATTTAGCGCGACAACCGAGACCACACACTACAATTTTTAGTTCAGAACTTATTCATTTCACGCTCGAGCAAGCCTTGCTACTCTTGTATCCTCGTGCTTCACTAACCATGTCTGCAACTATGTTGTCCTCCTCCCTGCTTGCCATACCAGTCAGATCGGCAGTCAAGCAGCGAAGTCACTCCAGACGCACAGTTTCTGCCTCTGCTAGCTACCGGGGCTCTGGCTTTAATGCCAACGATGCTTTCCGTCAAGCAGCTCAGCAGTTTGAGAAGTTCCAGAAGCAGCAGCAGAGCCAGCAACGGTCGCAAGGACGAGGCAACGCCGGAAGGACAGAAGCCTTCCGAGGATCGTACGGCCCATTTCAGTGGAACTTTGACGCCGAACAAATGAGCAAATTCATGAAGGTATGGCAAAGCTCATTCTTGATCTGGGCTTACTGTATCCCAAGCAAGGTTTCATGACACTGATTGCATGCTACAACGCAGCGCAGAGTTCTCTGGCAGTTCTTCCCGCCAGTGCCAGCTGACGTTGTTTGGGCAGCTTATCTGACCCCTTTGTCTGCCTGTTTCCAGGAGATGGACAGAGCATTTGGTGGTGATGGGACCAGTGTACCCTCAGCAGACACCATGCAAGAGGCTGCCACCTGCCTTTACTTCCCTGCTGATCTGAGAGAATCTTCTACACAGTACAAGTTCCTCATCGACCTGCCAGGCGTGCCCAAATCTGACATCAAGGTACGTATTATTTCCACTTTTTCAGCTCAGTATTGCAGTGCTTGATTTGTAAATGTACTCATTCTCATCATAGCCAGCTTTGTTCTGCCACAACTTACTGCATTACTTGTCACAGCATTGTGTTGTGTGCATCAAGGACACCTGTCCTCCCTTGCATACTGTGTTACCTGTATTCTGGTGGCTATGAGTTTTGGGGTTGGCAGTACCATTGTCAGGTCGGGTTGGCAGTACCATTGTCAGGTCAACATGTGCTTTACACTGACATTTATCACTCATGACATACAGGTTCAGGTAGATAAGGATCGCAAGCTGATTGTCAGTGGCGAGCGCAAACAGGAAGAGATGGACGTCAACTGGAGACAACAAAAGCAAGAGCGTCGCTTTGGCGCATTTCAGCGCAAGTTTCAGCTCCCAGAAGATGCGGATGTCAGCAAGATCCAGGGCAAGGCAGAGAATGGAGTGCTGACAATCACCATTAGCAAGATTCCCAAGGAGGATATACCTTCTGATAGCAGCAGCATACCCATCTACTGATAGAATTGTAATTATGCCTAGCGTAGTAGTGTAATGTAGCAACTGCCCTTGCAAGGTAACAAGTTGTTGAATTGGTACAGAAGTAGTTTGTCTAGCATATGTGGTGTTTAATGCTTTCTGCCATTGGTGACTCAGTATACTACTATGTAGCGTCTACCTTGATATTCCATAGTACATTAAGTCACTTATAAGTGAGTGTCTTGACAATCTGCAATGGCATCATGCACTGGCCGTGTATAAATAGTTTTTTTTTTCCTGTTGTCATTTCACCTTGTTTCATGCAGATGGACATTCACCACAGGATTGCCCAGTATAATAGCTCTCAAGCTGCAATGACTAGGTGTTACAATGACTATGCATATGTGCAACATGCACACAAGACCTGGCTTGATCCTGTGTATCTGTCACATGGACAGCCTATGGACCAGCAGCTCATCAAATTACAATGTCCAGTCCAATGTCCATGTCGAAGAAGCTTCTTTGAAATGCACTGACTATAATGTCTTACATGTGCAATGACTGCAATGTACAACTTGTCTCCCTGAAAGCAAAACGACTGCAATGTCTTGAACACAAATATGCCATGCAAGAGTCAGCCTAAGAACAATGATGTAAAACAAAGCGGCTGTATTAACTTTTGTCCAGGAAGCTGCATCCATATGGATGCAACCGAATGTAGCAATCGTACGCAAGCTAATGTAGAGGGATTCGTGGCATTGCCATCTGTACATAAGGTCCTGAGTTGCCCACCATCATTTGTGAGTCACCCAGTTTGCCTGCATGCAATCCGCGCACGGTGAACTAAGTCAAGTTGCTTGAGATTTGGATAGCCTACACGTGCCTCATGTACACAGAGTAGTTGTCGGTGGCATACTGTCGCAAGTGTTAATCAACTGCACACTTGATCGCTGACCAGGATGCGCTTTTATTAAAAAAAAAAGTGATGAAAAGGGGCAGTTTTCTTCAAACAAAAATACGTAGAGACGCTGACACCATAAGACATCACACACAGAATATGTTGACAGCTGTATTGCAGTACGCTCATGGACGTTTTGCTTACGTACCCGAGGTCTTGCACCAAGCGGCGGCGACTACCGATCTGGGCATCGGATGCGTATCCTTCGGCCTGCAGCTTTTGCTTCTCCTGGTTCAACTCAATGTCTTCAGCTTCGTCCTGCTGGTACTGGCCCAAGGACTGCGCTTGTAAAGCTGCGAGGTCTTGTACCAAGCGGCGGCGACTACCGATCTGAGCCCCGGATGCCTTGTCAGCCATCTTCCCTTCGGCCTGCAGCTTTTGCATCTGCATGTTGAACTGAATCTCTTGAGCTTCCTCCTGTTGGTACTGGCCCAAGTCGTCTTGGGCCCTTGCCAACGGCAGGTTTTCCAGCATGCTCAACACCATCATGGTGCACAGCAGAACGGCAGTCATAGAGCGAGCCATAGCCCTTATGCGCAACACCTGCAAGCACAGGCTCCTCCGTCAGGGCTGGGCCATTCGCAAGTGTCAGCTGTGAAGTGCTGAGGTGCCACATACCACATTGATCAAGGCTTCGAGACCTTCAATAGTTGCAGCAAAATGGGTTTGGAAGGCCAAGCTTGAGACTGTAGATCTAGACGTACCTTGTGAGTCAGCGCTTGAGGCGTTTCGTTTTGGCCCTAGTTGTGGACTTCTTACACAACGTTTTCTCCTTTTGAGGCTGACGGCGTGGCCGAGGTGTGCATTCTGTTGGCTTCGAGCTTCGCTTCTCTGATGTTCTCGTCGGTTCCGGATGTTGGGAATATGCGACTGTCATCATTTAGACTTATCGACAATGAAGCGTCCGAGAATGAAATAGCCCTGCATGCTGCAACACGACTTCCTGACGGTTGGCGATCAATGCATCGCATAAGTTCCAGCTGTGGGCACGGCATCTTTGTAGATATGACTGTACACGAGGGATTGATGGACACTCTGCAGCTATGAAAACGTGACAGCTGTGCCTTGGAAGTTGCCTTTCAGCAGTGAGAGCATGTAAATTTGTGTTGGCCATAATACGTGTGAAACTCGGTTAACAGCGTTATCTTACTTTCCACACTACGAAAACCTATTAGGGCAGCAGCTCAAAATGCTTTGCGCACACTGTGGCAGCTTCTGACTCATATCACCAGTAACAGACCAGCACCATGGCCCACTTCTCTTTGACAACCGCTGGGTCACAGCTTCAGGGCTCCGAATTGCACAGCATCTATCAGCACAGCAGGGCTCTGCATGTTAGGCAGGCCTGGCAGCCCCTGCTGGGCAGACTGTGAACCATTCTCCAGGCTTTGCAAAGCTCTGGCCGCCAGATCACCTTGCAGATTCTGACAGGCAGATGCCAGCTGTTGACACTGGACATCAACATCATGCACAGCCACATCTGCTGTCCAAGACTGCAGCCATTGTAGCTGATCTACCAGGATTAGGTCTAAACTGCCTGCTTGACTGCTGCTCATGGCACCTGCTAGTCTGGATGGCGGCAAAGTTGCTGCTACCTGCAGAAATCACAGCAAAGTCAACACATAGTCAAGACAATCTAGTGTACAAGTGTACAAATCAGAAAACAAAGACTTATACATTAAAAGCATCTAAGAAATGAGACAATGAACAAATGCAATATATGCTTGACGGCATCTGAGGCAGGCCATGCTGCCTGTCAGCCTGCTGTGCAATGCAGTTGGCAAGACTGCCATTACTTGCAGCTCGCAAAGACTATGCACAGCCACATTAGCTGCCTGCTGCTACTCAAGCAGCCACTGACAAGCTGCTGAGTACACATTGTAGCAATATGTACAACAAGCTTTTTTGGCATTGGACACAGCCCTACCTCTACCTATTCCTTTAGGACATGTGGACATGACAAGGGGAATGAGGAGATGCTGCTTGACTGCAACCTGTTGTACCAGCTAGGGTAACTGCAATGCAGCACCTATCAATTGCAAATCTCAAATTGCTCCCTGAGAGATCTCAACGCAGCCCCATCTGCATCAAGTTTCTCCAGAAGACTTTCAACTACGCATGTGCGCAATGGTGTTGCAGGGCCACTAGATGCACAAGGCTCACCAGCATGATTGGGCTAATGACTGCGCAGTCTGTGCAGCAGTATACTATTGGTACAGTGTGTAATGCTGGTGTATCATGTCTTCACTGATGTGGAGTGTAGCAGAGGCTGCTGGAATGGAGTTGACAGGGCTGAACATTGGCAGCACAAACTGGGTTGGCAGAATCTACCTGGGCAGCAGCTAACAGGGCTGACCGGCGCACATAGGGTTGGGGATGCCCCTGAACTCCAGGGCTGCGCACCAATTCCAGGACACATGCTGCCAATTGGGCAGCAATTGGCGCTGCCCCTGCACACTCCACAAAGATGCCCTGCAAACATGACAATAACAATATAACGGTTTCCAGCTCATGATGGGCTAGGAATGTGCAAGTCTTGTCTCTGCAAACATGAGCTGAGTCTACAGGGCTGTGACTACTTCACAGGTTCAGTCATCATGCAATTTTGCTGCAAACACTAGTTCATCAACACTGGTTCATCAAGGTGGTCAAGCAACACTGACAATTTGCTTGATCGGTGTTTTTGAGTTGATGATTTGGTCAGCAAGCAAAGGCTGCACTGCACAGAAACACACGTTTAGAATTTGTGTATGGCAAATTTGGCTATGGACTGGTCAGGCAAGGCAGGTCAGGGCAGGGCACGGCAGGTCAGGGCAGGGCACGGCAGGGCAGGGCAGGGCAGGGCCAGTCTGGACAGGACAGGGCAGGGCCAGTATGGACAGGACAGGGCTGGGCAGCAAACACAGAGGCAGGGCAGAGCAGGAGCCCCCAGAGACTGTTCAATTGGTTCGTCCACAACAGACCCAGCGAATGGTCTCCTGGCCAATTCAGTATTTGAGGCTTCATTAATGATTACATGCTGCCATGCTGCATGCAACATGACAAATGCTGCAGGACAACCTGATTGGCAGCGCAGAGCAGCAGTCAAACACTGACCAGGGTAATAAGCAGACGGCCCAACAGCAGAGGATCCCGGTTGAAGAGGTCAACCCCATGACGCTCAGCATCACAGTCTTTCAGCAGGGCAGCAGCCCAGGGCAGGGCCACACTGGGGAAGGCGTTTGGAAGTGCCCTGGGGGCTAAATTAGCAGCTGCCTGCTGCTGTTTCTCGAGGGACTTGACACCCCAGCGCCTACTTTTGCCCACCTGTCTTGACCCTGAACTGACCACACTAAGTCAGTCATAATCCACTGCTTTAAGTATTTGGTAGACTTGTCAGCAGAAAGGGTGCTCTGGTGATCTTCCACCCCCCTTTGGGGCTCCACCCATACTTCCTGCATCTGTGCATGACTGGTTACTGCAGCCAAGCCAATATTCAATTAAACCTAGCCAAAAAAAGGAAAGGGGAACAAAATTTGGGTAATTTGGTGCTTCTCACCTCCGCTGAGTTGGTCTAATCATTTACCAACCTGTGCCATGCAGGGCTGATGCACACTGCTGGCAATTCTGCTGCCTATATCACACAAAAGTTTAGGGTTTAACTACACAGATGGCTACGTATATACTTTGTGTTCATTCTACTAATCTTGTACGAATGTAGCCTAAGACCGTCAGGGGATCAAGTGCAGATACATGCATGACCCACACAGCTGACAAGAAGAAGAGCAGGTGGGAAAGCTTCAAGCTCAGTGTTTAGGGTTTGGGGTTTGAAGTTGACATGAGACAGCTGGCAATAGGTCACCTTCATCAGCAACTCGCCCATTGCTTGAGGCATCTGAACCCTCCAGTCTGTCTGATTGACTGCCAGTCTGACCCCTGCCAGCCCCCAATCTCAGCCTTGGGTCAGCCATCTGCTGTGCAGCTGTTGCCAGAGTCTCCAAGATGAGCATCCTTTGATGCACATCCAGATGGGGAGAATACAGCTCTGATGTGAGCGAAGCACCGGCAACCTCTGGTACAGCCACTAGCAGCGCCACAATAGACCTGCAGCACACAAAAAAGGGTTATATTTACGGCTTTTGTTGCTTTCTCTGCGCAGAAAATGACAGACAGGAAAAGCCACAGCATCCAGGTCATACAGACGTGCTTTCTCCTGGGAATCGCTTGCAAAGGGGGGCATCCAAAGCTTTCTCTGAAACCAAATTGTTGTAGACAAAAGACCCACTGTTCCTTATAGGCTTGCAGCCAAAAATCAAAATTTTGAAAGCCTCAAGCGGCCTGAAATGACGCATTGTGGCTGCGGATCCATTCTCTATGCAAGCAACAGCAACACTGGGCTGTGCAGCAGCAAGAAGCAATGCCACGTGAGCCCTGCTAAGCAATTGCAGTGTTGTTTATACGCACTGGCTCTATGCAAAAAAACATCTTATGCTGCCATACATGGCTTGCTTGCTCAAAAGGCAGATCTGTTGCTCTGCAGTAGACTGTGGAAAGCTGGTTGAACATCGGACACTTCAAACATCATCTCAACCCATGTGGCCCAACTCTTATAGTACACCAGTTTAGCATAGAGAGAGGCCACTCGATGCCCTGACCAGGACCAGCAGGGATCATACACATAAACACAAGACCACTTTCATGGCGCATTTGCATTGCATTGATACACTTGCTTGCTCAGTACAGTTGTGCGCGTCGTGCCACCCGATAACAGACACAGCCAATGACCTGTTGCTTTGGCCTAGCACTAGTTGGTAGACTGTAGCATGGTACTGTTTGGTGGACTGTGGTCTACTAGGTGGTGAACTATGGCCCAGCACTAGTAGGTGGACTGTGGCCTAACAGTATTTGGTGGACTATAACAAGGCACGATTTGGTGGACGCTGACATGGTACAGTTTGGCAGACTGTGGCATAGCACTATTTGGTGATCGTGGCATACCGGTATCGCTGAACCTGTGGTTTGTCTTCTGGGATTTGGGCTTCATCATCTGCCCATCCAGGCGTGCGTACATGCAGCAATGCCCTGGACAGCTCACCTACAGCAGTCATAGTGCAAGGTTCGTTCAGCCACTCATTCAGCCTTTCCTCCATTTGTTCATGCATGCTGTCATCCATGCATGTACATGTGTGCGCTTTTTTCAGATATTCCCTTTTTTACATTTCTACAAAATAAGTTCCGTAATTCTGTAAAATTTTGTGCACGCGTCTTCCCCACGGGCCAATTTACTTGTTCTTGAAACTATATGCTTTTGAATGGCGACAAATATTGTTGTTGTTTCGTGTACTAAGCTGCATGTCAAGTCGTCAAAGACTAACAGCATAAGAAGCTGCAGCAGAAGCTGAGTTGGCAGGCGATGAGAAGCTGCATGAGAAGCCACATAAAAAGCCGCAATGGTAAGCTGCATGGACATCTAGCTGCCACACTCAGCTTTGAAACAATCAGAATACATTACTGATCATGCACAGGTCTTTTGGACGTACTGTGCTGATACTGTGCTGTAGCGACCACTTACTGTACTGACTGCAGAGTACACAACACAATGTTGCCATTTCAGCATCACCATCAGCATCAGTTTTGTAGTTGCACGCCCACACAGCTGTGGGCATGATGACGTTGTAACCTGTGTTGCAGTATGTGCTGAAACATCTCTACAATGTAGAAGTGCGTTTTACTGCCCCCCAAGCGTTTCTGAGTTGAGATGTCCAGTGTAGGGATGACGTTTCTGAGTTAAAATAGACATTTGAGGATTGAAAAGAGCGTCAGCTCACCAGCGTAGTGCTTGAGCTCGTCAGGGGCTGCCAGCAACGCCCCTTCCAAATTCCTAAGAGCCCTCAGCTTGTCATCCACCTCCTCAGCCTTACGTAAAGCAGCTGCCAAATCCCTGAGCTGTGTAGGCTTGTCCCCAGAATCCAAACCTGCAGGTTTGCCACTTTATGTAAAGGAGCATGTAAATGCTGGCGACTGTTGTGCAGCTGCCGATCCCCTCACTTGGTGCCAAACGTCAGTCCTACTCAGAGATATGTTTGTCTGAGTTGGTGGGCATACAAGAAGGTGACCTGCTACAACAAGTTGCTCCTTGCAGAGAGCTTGAGTGGCGTATGTCGCCTTGCCATGCTGTGCTGCGCTGTGCTGTGCTGTGCTGTGCTGTGCTGTGCTGTGCTGTGCTGTGCTGTGCTGTGCTGTGCTGTGCTGTGCTGCGTCACGATGTGCCGTGCCGTGCCGTGCTGAATACAGGGGGTACAATAAGTGTCTGCAATGGGCAGACTAGCAGCTCCTTCCTTGTCTGTCCCGTTTTAAAACAGATGCAA
>JAABUO010003677.1_pt1 | contig 18239 bp, 21 predicted proteins | sample 5559291 | NCBI WGS metagenome assembly JAABUO01 (sample SAMN10711878, study PRJNA513372) | rock metagenome | isolation source: Antarctica rocks | place: Antarctica: Victoria Land, Finger Mt sud | reverse complement strand
TAAGGCGGTAAATTAGGGAAGATGGGAGGGAGGAATTCACGTTGAGAGGCTGATCATGATGGAGGTTTGAGTTTATCGAGGAAGCATTTTGTGAGGATTTATTAGATATCTGTTCAGAGCGCGTATAGCATTAGAGACACGCTTTACGCTTCCTGTCGGCTGTAGACTCGTAGCTCCGAACACCCCATGTCGACCATCCGCATTCTCTGTTGCCTTTTTTTCCTGCCAAAACAAACTCTTTCCACACCATCGCCATAAAGTACATACCGCAGTAGGTATGACAGCTTCCAGCTTCATAGATGTACCAGATCATCAATCGCTAAGAAGCGATTCTTTATTGTCGTAAACCAACAGGGTCTTCCTGCAGAGTGTATACTTCTACGTCGTATCTCTCTGAGTTAGTTCCTCTCTGTGCACTGATACGTATTTTCAATTTGGCACTTTCGAAGCTTTAGCGATCTCCTCTCCCATGGTTGCTCAGAGTCAAAAAGAATGCCTAGAGAGAGCTCGTTTACCTCTGCCAAGAGGTCGTCTCACTTCGTGTTGCAGCTTCCCAGCGAAGGCCATGAATGATCCTGCGTCAATAAGATGAGAAACACATCCTCGCCCGCGTTTCAAGAATTGAGGACCTTTATGTCGTCCCCAGATGAACACTACCTTGTCAAGAGCTGCTCTTGTCGCCAATGCGAAGGGCACTGTTCTAAAAAAACTGATTGGGTCACCCTGTTTAGGTGTTTTCTTCATTACCTTACCACTTTTCTTGTTGATTTCGATTCAACTTAGCTATTATATAGATATGGTATCGGTAGATACATGGCTATATCCTATCAAACATCTTTTGACTCTATAAATCTGCCTTGGGCCAATTGAGTCGTATCCTACACTACTTCATCCTGCCGTTGGCTCCTCGTCTGGAACCTCCACATACTTCATTTCCCCAAGGCATTTCGACCTGTGAAATAAATGCCCCCTGTTCTTCTTAACATACGTCGTGAAGCAAAGACTGGCCGCCGCAACCGCGCCAGCACTCATAAGCACTGGATACTGGAATTGCTCCGGTCGGGCAAAGACCATAGTCAAGGCAAAAGACAACAGCTCAAACAGGTTCTGAAGAGCCATCTCAGTTGCCGAGTATCGGCCTCGGCTGGCAGGTGAGATCGTCTCTTGAACGAGATATTGGACACAAAGGTCGAATCCCCATAAGCCCGCACGACTCGTCAAAACCCCAGCAATGAGCCCAAGCCCGGCAATCTTGGTGTCTGAGCCGTAGAGCTGGAAAACCGCTACAGCAGCCAAGATGCATCCAAGCTGCCAATTAATGAACCAAAGTCCAGATCTCACTGCTCCAATCCTTCGCATCATGATTGGCGCAGCCCATGTAGCGGATAATTCTATGGCAGCTGCGATCACTCTAATGAGACTGACCTGGATTCCAGTGAAGCCTACTGATAGGAGGTAAGTGACCATTTGCGTGGCGAAGGATAGGACAGTGAGATAGAGGATGCTGAGTGCCAGAGATGCGAGCAAGACAGGGCTCTTCAAGTACTCTTGCCATGGTGAGAGTATCTTGTGAAGCTTGGACGAAATGTTATTCTGCTGCATATTCGGCCCAGGCTCTTGAGCCTCTACTACCACTTGAAAAGGGATGGTTTCATCTGCGTTTAGTGAAGCCTCGAAGGTCCCCAGGGGACCTGTAGATCGAGCCAGATTAGGCACCACGTAGTATACCTACTGAACTTAGGATCGTTCAATGAAGAGATATCATCAAACAAACCTGAGCAATAGCGAAGTACTCCACGAGCACTGAGAGCACATTCAGTCCTAAAACGGTCCATACAGCTATTGTGGCCGAGAACCCATCAAGAACAGAAATGAACACTGGCGCCAGTAACTTCGCAAAGAGGTCTATTCTCCGCATGGTCGAGTTCAAATCTGATAGTTGCACATCAGCCGAAAAATGTATTTTGGGAAGTGTACAAGCCAAGGCCCACCTTGTCTACGAGCATCGTTATTTTCAGTTATGACAACAATCTACGTCGATAATACTGTATCAGCCTCTTGATCTATTCCAACAGTTTACTCCACCGGATCGGAAATTATAACGCTTACCCAATCTCTTTCGACGGCAACGGTATTGGCAATGGATGCAAGCTTCTCTGGGCAAGCTAGCACAACAAGCGTGGAGAATAGAATGAGTTTTATCTCGATAGACTCTCTGACTGTTCCCAGTGCAACAAATAGAAGACAAGATATAGCTACGGGAATCCTCTGCCACACTAAGGGCCGGTTAGCCCCAGAAGTAATCCATCAATAAAGCTTCAATGTTTTGCATTGAATATAGCTCACTTATCGATTGCCGAATTGCCTTCAGTCTATGGGACTTGTCCATCTGCCCACCTACCCAAGACGACAACATGGCAGCAAAGAGAGCTCTAATGAGAGCATAGAATGAAGCATAGAAAAGAGTGCCGGGGAAAATCTCAGCCAGAAATAAGACTGCACCAAACTCGAACATCCGTGAGTTCCACGTCGATAGAGCATGAGAGAGATACAGTCTCCGCGCAATTTTCTTGAAAGGATGTATTGCATCGTCTGAATGGTGTTGGCTCTCAAGCTCTGAATTGGCAGAGCCATCCATCTTTGCAATGAGGTCACTTGAGAAACCACCAACAGGTTGGCAATCACAAGGATTTGCCCAAGTACGCACTCTTATTCCTGCTAAGTCTTCTTTTGTGCCCTGCTGATTTAGGTGACTAGTGCCAGGTGGTAAGGAATACTGAAATAGTAAATTACAAGTAGAGAATCATTAGAAATCGAGTAGCAGACAGCAGCTTCAACAGGATCCATAAGTAGGTTGATTCCAAAGGGTTGTAAGTTGGAGCTCTATCACTTGAGAACAGCATTATGCATTATGAAGCCTTGACGTTATGTTTCATGGATAATATGATGGCAAATGGCAAGAAAATTTGGTGAAATGTCTGGGAACGACCTCGGCGGCGGCATTTCGCTAGACTGTTGTGGGGTATCAACATTTTCGTAGAACTGTATCATAACGACCGTACTCATTTCTCAATGATGGCCCATGGATTCGGAAGAAGATGTACTGTTTTTCACTATCCTCCCCCTTGAATACTCTCCATCACCTCTCTTCTGTACAACACGTACACTTACCTCGAAGGAACGCTCTTTCCTCAAAGTCAGATTCATCAGCTGAAATATTAGTCTTTTATTTCCTTTAATCAAAACTTTATGATGTGCCTGATCATTTGATTCTCTAATTCTTCATTACTTCATAGCCACTGTCGGGGATCAGGCCGACAGATCTTTACGTTCAAACGTTCTCCAGTACTTTTTCCAATAGACTCTGTGCCCTAAATGTCAAAAGTTGCGAAGAAAAATGCCCACGTTGATCTAGATTTCACTCTACGGCGTGTCTTTGGTAAGACCAGGTTCCGGTAAGCTATCTTGGTGACCATATCCTAGCATTATGATGTTGATGGAGTGTAGACCCTTCCAACGAGAGATCATCCTTACTGCACTTGAAGGCCATGATGTCTTTGTTCAAGCTGGTACATATCAACCACCTCGGACCGGCTCTTCGTTACATCTACAACTGGTCACTAATCCTCTATAGCAACCTCTTTCGGTAAGAGCCTTTGCTATCAACTACCGGCTGTCATCGATCATGGCATCACAATTGTTATCTCCCCCCTGCTTGCTCTCATGAACAACCAAGTTGCCGCTCTACGTGCTGCCAACATCCCCGTAGCAACGCTCAACTCGAACACGTCCTTGGCAGACCGGAATGAGGTTTTAGATGATCTCCGTTGCGGTACGCAGGCCTCCTGAATTCTATGCTGAGACTATCTCTGAACCTCCCAATTAAGGTCACCCCCTCACCCGTCTCTTATACATCACCCCTGAATTCACCCTCACGGAATCCTTCCGCCGCCACCTTCAAACCATCTACACCCAAGGTGAGCTTTCCCGCATCGCCATCGACGAAGCCCACTGCATCTCGGAATGGGGCCACGACTTCCGCCCCGCCTATTCCCACCTCTCTCACTTCCGCTTAGCCTACCCCCTCGTCCCTATAATCTGCCTCACCGCAACCGCCACCCCCTCTATCCGCACCGACATAATCTCCACCCTCGGCCTCAACCCCCTAACCTTGAAAACTTTCATCACAACCACATCCCGCCCCAATCTCCACTACGAAGTCCGCTTCACCTCCGACGAGCACGACACCCGTTACCCCACCTTCCTCTCCTGGCTCCAAGCCATCCACGCCCGCCGCTCCTCCGACCCCGCCCGCGCCGCCGAACTCCAAGCCACGCAAACCCGCCCCGACGCCCTCTCCGGCATCATCTACGTCCCCTTCCGTACCGACTGCGACGCGCTCGCCTCGCGCCTGCGCTCGCACCACATCGGCGCCGCTGCCTACCATGCCGGCCTCTCCGCCTCGGAGCGGATCGCGTGCCAGCAGAAATGGATCGCGAATGCTCCCGGCTACGACATCATAGTCGCGACGACGGCGTTCGGCATGGGCATCGATAAGCAGGACGTGCGGTTCGTAGCGCACTGGGCCGTGCCCAAGAGCTTCGAGGGTTTCTACCAGGAAGCCGGGCGTGCGGGCCGCGACGGTAAGGCCGCGGCGTGCATTTTGTACTACTCGCGCGAAGACCGCGATCGCTGTGCCTACCGTATTGGACGAGATTGCGGGCAAGCGGGAGAGGGCAGAGAAGGGCAGACGAGGGGGAGGGCGGCGAGTTTCCAGAGACTGATGAGGTATTGTGAGGAGACGAGCAGGTGCCGGCATGTGGTTATTGGGGATTTTTTTGGGGAGGGGGAGGGCAAGGCGCGTTGTGATTTTGCTTGTGACGTGTGCAAGGATCGGGAAGGGGTGAGGAGGAGGAAGAGGGAAGGGTTGGCGAGTGAGGAATGGGTTAGTACGCAGAAGCAGAGGGAGGATTTTTATGGGGAGGGGTATGATTGATTTCGGTACGTTTGGTGTCGGAATTTATGAAGGAAGGTTAGTTGCTTTTGAGGTTAGTTCGGCGTTTGAGACAAGGGGAGGTGTATTGCTTAGGCGCATATGACGCTTTGATGTGACAAGATACAATTTGATCGAGGAATTGTCTTTACATATTTGAGGGACTCGCATCGTCTTCTCTTTCTGAGTTCTGCCCACGAACAAAAGATTCTCCTATGACAGCTAAAAGTCAATTGACCAAAGACGATAAGGATATTCGTTCGCAATGATCGTGACACCTAAGGGAACATATAGATTAGGTGCACTTAAGTCAACATTGTTCAGAAAGTATTAGCTTCGGCACTGCTCCTGACATGATCGAGCTCACATTCCTGGAGGTGGAGGAACCTAGATACCTCTATGTTAGATGTGAAGCCTTTGATGCTAAGAGAATGCACCTACAGAGTTGTAGCCACCATTGGCGGTGGGAGGAGATCCACTTGGTGGAGGAGGTGGTGGCGGCTCTTCGCCCGGAGGTCCCGGTGGAGCAGCGCCTGGAGCCGCTTGCTGCTGCGCGGCTTGTTGCTGGTAATACTGATAACAAGCAACGTAGTTTTGATACCCACCGTACGCAGCATATGGATCTTGGCCGCCATAATATTGAGCATATTGTGCACTGAGATCTGATGACGTTGGGCTTCCGGCTCCAGGAGCGCCTGGGGTTCCTGGAGGAGCTTGCACAGCTGCAGCGCCTGGGGCTGGGGATTGCTGGCCACCATATCCGCCGTAAACACCTTGACTGCCATAGCCTTGACGATCCCCTTGCTGGTAGCCGCCTCCATATCCTCGCTGCTGGGGAGGATTTGCTTTGAATTGTTCATATTGCTCTCTCACATTTCCCAGTAAATCTTCACAAAGCTCTTTCGCGTGCTTGACTTCATTAGGGTCTGGGCCGCTGTGAAGGTTAAGATGTGCTAAGTCATTTGGGGGGGAATGACGCAGAACTCACGCTACATGCAGATACATCTGCTCATCGCTTTCTCTGCCAGTACCATGCTCCATAAATCCCGAATTGCGGCCCTTGATCTGAACACGGCATCGCGTTTCTTGCTGGATGTGCTTAACGTAAGCGCCTCCATGACCCACGACTTGTGCTCGCAAATTGAATCCAGGAAGGGGCTCAAGATCGATGGGGATACGCTCTTCCGGCCATTTGCGCTGGTGAGCCGTCAGTCTTTTGGTATAATGGTACTAGGAAGAACAACGTACGCGCCCAAATTCATCCCGTTCAACTTGTTCTGGTTCCCTACGTCTGAAACGTCTCTCATCAACCAGATTCGGCAGCTCTTGCTTCATAAGTTCCTCCACTTTCAGAACCGCTTTTTCGAGGCCATCTTTCGAAGTACTGGTGATGTGGAGGTACAATGGAGGGTTCTAATCTAATGTTAGCGCTATAGCCTTGGTATAAACTTCGAGGGAAGCGATAATCGACGCGAAATACTCACGGCTGCGGTAGCCATGCTCTTGTCAGGATAGTAATTTCCTCGCGTGGTGACATCTTTACACTGATGAGCATCTTTCTCTATAAAGCTATTAATATCAGGTAGTGCGTACCGGCGCCAGTCTCTTCTTTGATCTATATATCACGCAGTGGAGGTCAGCAGATGCCAATGAGGGATAGTATGGTGCTATATCAGCCCAAGTAAGCTTCAGATATTCTTCCACACAAGTTACAGATAGGAAAGGGAACCGCATAAGATGTGACAGCTCTCCAAAAATAGGTGCCTGGGTATATCAGTGGGTATGACAAGAGTATTTACCATCTTTTGTGTTGAGCCTTTAGTCAGTGTGTAACGATTGCGGAGATCGTTGACCTCAATGTCTTTGATGTAATCTCCATCGGCAATGTACATGTCGCCGTTAATGTTGCTTGTGCTAGAACCAGAAATACCGGGAGAGGTTGAATTGCCAACCGGGCTTGCAACCTGACGTCGATTAGTCTAATTGTACATCAATGTCTCAAGCAAGGATGCGCTGGCGGCGTATATCACAGTCGGAAAAAGCTTACTGTACGTATCGGTGGTACTTCAACATGTTGAATTCCTTTCTTTGCTTGGATTTGAGCATTAATTCGAGCAGCCGCAGCCGCTAGAGGAGGGTCAGTGATTGCTCGAAGCGGAGAGATGGTGCAGCATACCTGCAGCAGCAGCTGGATCACTTGAAGTCGACTTCTTGTCTTCCGAGCCAGGGCTGAAAGATGACTTTTCAGGTCTAGGACTGCGACTACGTCTTGTTTCTGAATGCCGGCTTGAGGGAGATCGTGAACGGCGGTCAAAGCGTGAGGACCGCTTGACTTCAGGTTCGGTCTGGTCGAACCTGGATCGCTTCGAACTTCTTCTCTCGTCTTCTGCCATATTCGGATGCTCTGAAATTTTCTAGAGTCACAACGACCGGGCTCACTAATTTGTAGCGATGGCAGACGGGACTCTGTGTTGGAGCTTGTAGTGGTGGCTCCTGGTGGGAGAAATGTTCGGGGAACTTGAACTTCCGCAAATTATTCGGCAAACTCCGCTCGACAAATTTGTGACATTTAACACTTTGACTTGGCGATGTCGCGCTCGCTTCACCATCGTAGCTTCTAGGACCTTGGATCACGATGGATGAGCTTTTCGATGTATTTGACGACCAGCCGTCCGGCGCAAAATCTACGAACGGGCAGAGCAAGCAAAGACCCAAGAAAGAAAAGAGCAAGAAAAGACAAGCAAATGGAGAAGCTAAAGAACTGGCGGGTGCTACAACCGGGGATGGGGATGTTACAATGGCTGATACCCCACACGATCAAGGTTCTGGCCCAGCGCCGGGGGCAACAAATGGTGAAAACCTGCCAGAGGCCAAACGACAACGGCGGGAGGTGGAAGCGGAGACGGTGGTCACAGACGCTTTCGAGACAGAGCAGTCAAGAGAGGTTGCTGCATCTGCTGGACTGCAGGCATCACAGGAAGGAACTACGGTGGTACTGTCGCATCAAGTCAGGCACCAGGTCGCACTACCTCCAGACTATGATTACATTCCCATATCAGAACACAAAGCGCCAGAAACTCCAGCGAGAATTTGGCCTTTCACGCTGGATCCATTTCAGCAGGTTTCAATTGCTTCGATTGAGCGAGGAGAGAGTGTGCTAGTGTCCGCACACACGAGCGCTGGCAAGACTGTAGTTGCCGAGTACGCAATCGCACAAAGCTTGAGAAACAATCAGAGGGTGATATATACAAGCCCAATCAAAGCTTTAAGTAATCAGAAGTACAGAGAGTTTACGGCAGAGTTTGGAGACGTTGGCTTGATGACCGGAGATGTAACGATAAATCCAACCGCGACATGTCTAGTCATGACCACTGAGATTCTTCGATCGATGCTTTACAGAGGCTCGGAGATTATGCGAGAGGTTGCATGGGTGGTATTCGACGAGATTCATTACCTGCGTGACAAGGCTCGTGGCGTTGTCTGGGAGGAGACTATCATCTTGCTACCGGACAAAGTTCGCTACGTTTTTCTTTCCGCTACAATACCAAATGCAATGCAATTTGCAGAATGGATAACGAAAACACACGGCCAGCCCTGCCACGTGGTGTACACTGATTTTCGTCCCACGCCATTACAGCATTATTTCTTTCCTCAAGGCGCCGATGGCATACATTTGGTGGTTGACGAAAAGGGAGTTTTCCGCGAAGATAATTTCAATAAAGCTATGACGACTATAGCTGACAAGCAAGGTGACGATCCAGCGGATGCGATGGCAAAACGCAAAGGCAGAGGCAAAGACAAAAAACTGAACAAGGGGGGCACAAGGGGACCTTCTGACATCTACAAAATCATTAAAATGATCATGGTGAAGAACTACAATCCGGTGATTGTCTTCAGTTTCAGTAAGAACATGTGTGAATCATACGCTCTACAGATGAGCAACCTGAGCTTCAACGAAGAGTCCGAGAAGGCTATGGTAGACAAGGTTTTTAACAATGCTTTGGAGATGTTATCTGAAGAAGACAAGACATTGCCGCAGATTCAGAATATTCTGCCACTATTGAAACGAGGTATTGGAATTCATCATTCGGGGTTACTGCCAATTTTGAAGGAGACTATCGAAATCCTTTTCCAAGAGGGTCTCATCAAGGTTCTATTTGCAACAGAAACCTTCTCTATTGGACTCAATATGCCTGCGAAGACGGTTATTTTTACCAGTGTTCGTAAGTTTGACGGGGTGTCGTTACGATGGGTTACCCCCTCAGAATTTGTGCAGATGTCTGGACGCGCTGGTCGACGAGGGCTTGATGATCGAGGGATGGTCATTATGATGATTGATGAGAAGATGGAGCCAGCTGTGGCCAAGGAAATTGTCCGGGGAGAGCAGGATAAGCTGAACTCGGCTTTCTATCTCGGATACAACATGATTCTTAACCTGATGAGAGTTGAGGGCATATCACCCGAATTCATGTTGGAGAAATGTTTTTATCAGTTCCAGAATATGGCTAGTGTGTCTGGACTCGAAAGAGGTGATCATTGTAAAGCCAATAGGCCCGAGAAAATTTGCTGATGGTTTTTTAGAATTGCACGAACTTGAGGCTCACAGATCTAGTATTGAGATACCTGACGAAGGTACAATTCGAGAGTACTACGATCTTCGACAACAGCTCGCAACGTATACAAAAGACATGCGCGACGTCATTAACCATCCAAATTACTGTTTGCAATTCATGCAGTCGGGTAGACTGGTTAGAGTCAAGTACAGAGATTACGATTTCGGTTGGGGAGCAGTCGTCAATTTTACCCCTAGGAAACCGAACAAAGATGAGAAAGCCGAGAATATCTCGCCCCAAGAATCGTTCGTTATAGATATGCTGCTGCAAGTAGCTGACACTAGCTCGAATGGAACGCGGACACATCAAGAGTTGCCCCAAGGTGTCCGACCAGCGAATGACGGAGAAAAGGCGAAGATGGAAGTAGTACCTATACTGCTATCTTGTGTCGAGTCCATCGGTCACATCCGGATCTTTTTACCTAACGACTTGAAGTCTGCTGATCAGAGGAACACTGTTCGAAAGTCACTAGACGAGGTAAAGCAAAGGTTCCCAGACGGGATCGCTGTACTAGACCCAATTGAGAACATGGGAATTACAGATGCCTCCTTCAAGAAGTTACTCCGGGTAAGTTTCACCATTTGTACCAACTGCAGATTGCTAACATCAAGCAGAAAATCGAAGTCCTTGAGTCTCGCCTACTGAGCAATCCATTGCATAACTCTCCACGACTTCCCGATCTGTACAATCAATACGCGGAGAAGATTGAGGTCTCTGACAAGATCAAAACAGTAAAGAAGAAGATAGCTGCCGCATTATCGATCATGCAGCTTGACGAGTTGAAGTGTCGAAAGCGTGTACTTCGCCGGTTCGGATTCATCAATGACGCCGAAGTAGTCCAATTGAAGGCACGTGTAGCTTGCGAGATTAGCACCGGTGATGAGCTCCTGTTGAGTGAGCTTCTCTTTGATCGCTTCTTTAACGAGCTTTCGCCAGAACTATGCGCATCCGTGCTCAGTTGCTTTATTTTCGAAGAGAAGGCAGAATGTCCAGCACTGAAAGAAGAACTTGCAAAGCCCTTTCGTGAGATCCAAGCAAAAGCTAGGACGATTTCAAAGGTTTCCCAGGAGAGTAAATTGCCACTCAACGAGGACGAATATGTACAAGGCTTCAAGTACCAGCTGATGGAGGTTGTTTATGCCTGGGCCCACGGAAAGTCATTTGCTGAAATATGGTATGTAGACCTTCTTATGGCGCATGGCAAAGTTGCTAATCTCTGAAGCAAAATGACGGACGTCTACGAAGGCAGCCTAATCCGCTTATTCCGCCGTTTAGAAGAGCTGCTTAGGCAGATGGCGCAGGCTGCAAAAGTTATGGGTAGTGATGACCTCGAACAGAAGTTCGAACAATCTTTACTGAAGGTTCGACGAGATATCGTTGCGGCACAGTCTCTGTACCTTTGAAGGATCATGTTACTTTTATTAAGCGCTCCTGCATGGCTACTGGTGTTTGGAATTAAGCACCTTCTTTTAGGCGCAGTTCAGACACGGCAAGGTTGTCTCGGAGCGTTGCAGTGTACCTAATCGGCAAAGCATAACGCATTGTGGAGTGACTACCTGAGGTATGTATGCTTACTGAATTGCGGGGCGATCTGTAGTGATCTGTAATGTAACTACAGTGCTGTTTGCATGTTAGGCACTCTACTTCTTGTACAACAGTTCTATTAGCAGAACGAAAAAAATATGTAGAACATACAATTCTGTACCTATATCACTTTTCTGAAGTGTTGATGATTCACCAGATCTGAACAATGGTAGGAGTATTTTGCTCTGTAACAAAGATTCATCAAGACTCGAAAATCAATGGAGTGGGACGGTGGGACTATAAGTTTGTTGAATTCTTTGACTCGATTGTCATCCTATGATCCATATTAGGTAGTCGTTTGTCAACAAGGATTTAAGTTGTGCCAAGAACCGCTGGCTCCCACTAGACTACTCGAATTGAAGCGAACCTAAGCTCCCCACTTCCTTCATCTCCCTCCATAGTATTCCCACGTCAACCTTCTTTAGTGCGAGGAAGAGGTCGACTTACGCCGTCATGAACAGTCTCATTGCTACACCTTCTCCCTCGCCTCACCAACTCTATAACCCACGCCTCTCACCATCACGCTCAAGTCAGTATACGCCAAGAGCTCTTCCAGCAACTACAGGTACTAACATTACGATATCAGTGTCGTTTCCTACCAGCAGCTCTACAAGCCGGAAACGGAAAGCTGAAGATGATGACCCCCAGCCCGAGGATCGGATGTCCTCGTCCCCATCAAATTCACCACATGTTACATCGCAACCATTACCCGCCCATCGACAGAGCAAGCGAGCTAGACAAGGTGTTCTAGGCCGACCCCTCGCCCTTTCACGACTCTTGGAAACGCTAGATGCCGACTCCTTACGTGGGGTCCTTCAGTCAATATGTGCACGGCACCCTATGATAGGAGCAGAAGTCGAAAACACAGCACCCAAACCTAACGTTGCTTCTGCTCTCGATGTCCTTAAGAAGTATGAGTCAGCCCTTCAGTCCTCCTTTCCTTTTGGCGGCAACCCAACATCAGATTATGCATACAACCGAGTACGGCAATCTCTGATGAACCTGCTTGAGGCTCTTGCCGACTTTACACCCCATTTTCTACCACCAAATGAGACACAAGCATCACAGTCTCTCAGCTTCTTGGATGGCGCCACCGAGATTATTCATCGCCTCCCAATTTGGAATAGCTTCCAGAATAACTTACACAAACAGAATGCCTACGAAGAGATATCAGGAGCTTGGACCCTAGCAATACGAGAGGCAGCCAAGAGGGCTGGAGGCATACAACTACAATATGGCGGATGGGACCAGAAGATTGCAAAGCACAACCAACAAGCAAACGGCAAGCTCCAAGAAGCGGTGAACGAGTTGAATGCAAACATCGGGTGGATGGGTGGACAACCTCAAGCATCGCAGTATGGTGGCCGTGGCGACGATGTTAGCTCCGTGAGGCAAGAGCTACTATCCGGGACCTATGGCTCTAATCTCTCCATACATGTTGGACCGTGGTGATGGAGTGACAAGAGAGGATATCAGGAATTTGCAGCAACGGGCTGAATTTCAGCAGGAGTAAATGGGAAGAATGGACATCGGTGGTATTCTAGCTTAAGCTCATCACAGGGTAATCGGCAAACCCTGAGTATGGTACACTGCCGTTTTCTTTAATGTTCTTGTCGTGTGTTTTGATGCCCGAAACGACTACGCATATTACTAGGCGTTTTCCTCATTCCTTAGTCGTTTCACTGGTATACCCAGCAAGTAAGAAAGCGAAGGGCATCTGTCTGTTAGATCTGCATAGCGGGGCGGTTAAGTGAATCGATTTTTTGAGAGTACCGTCATTGCTTGATGGTTTTCGTCTACCTGTCTAAGTTTCATTTGAAGTTACTAAAAAGACAGCTTTACAATACAGTAAAACCTCGCTATAACGATATTCGATATAACGATATCCTCTTAATAACGAGATATATTTCGAGATCAACAGGGATTATTTTGTATGTATGCCCGCCTTTGATATAACGATATCCTCCCTATAACGATGTAGATTTTGTGAAAAACCTCATCGTTATAGCGAGGTTTTACTGTAATCCACGATTCAAGAAACAGCAGGATCTTTCGATCATCCAACACCTACCAGATGTGTCTGATCTAATTATTTTCTAACAGCTTCGAGAATGATATTATGTGATATAAGTCTTACCTCAAAGGTCATTTTGTTGGGTTAAGTGATATCATCCTCTGCGCGCTTCCATTTTAGTTCTACACCATTGCAATATCTAGAGCACACCCACCCTGATCACTCTTACTGTTTCTAGTACTATAGGTCCGCACCATGACAATTTTTGGGAAAATCAGTGCCACGGTCTTGATCAGCGGGAAAGCGTTGCAGGAGTATTAAGGTCATCATGACATGGAGAACGAGAATCCGGATCTTGTCGTCAAGTTTATCGAAGCTATCTCCGGCGCGAAGTTCGACATCAGTGTATCAACACTAAGGTTACGACCGACGGGATCATGATTGAGATTTATTTGGATGGCTACAATGTTCAAAGCATGTTACCGTATGAGCAACAGATTGGGATACCTGATATTCCTTTCTGCATCCTTTTTCAGGGCGCAGAACAGAAAGATGACGGAGAATGGTTTCGGCGACCTTATGTCTTCAGTGAGATCATAGGTAGTATATTTCCCTTATACTCAACCACCATTCATCGCCTCACAACTCGCTAGTGGAGGAAACAGTAACTTCGCAATCAAAACCCATGACCACCCAGATTGACAACATTAGAACAATTGCTGTCGATGTTCATGGGGTGAATTGGCTCAACAAAATAGAGGCTGATACGCCAATTCTCGTACCCAAAAGCCTGACAAAAGTAACGAAGCTTCCTGAGAAACGACTGAAGATAACGGGCTTAACCCACAGTGCCCAGTATGCTACTTTAAATTGCCAATCTGTTACCCTTTTCTTTGGTACCCATGCTTACCCACACAGAGTCGAAGAGAAGCAGAGCTGTGACCCTATAGAATTATGGGATATGCATTATCCCGATGGCGAAGGTTCCCCTCTCGCGGTATTCAAATTCAAGTATCGTTCTCGAAGTCAGTCCACCACCTCATAAACCCCCCCAAGATAAGTGAATTGCCTTATACGATAGTAGAAGCTCTCCAAGACATGCTATTAATCCCCCGTACACCGACTCCTCCTCCCCTCGAGGAGCTTCCCTTGGAGGATCTCGGTCTTGAGGAGTTACGGGAACTCGCGAGGAGACAGCAAGTGAGAGCTGCATCTGGGAAGGATGACTGAAAAATCTCTAATTTAAGCAGGCTTGGTACAAGCGTGACACCCAACAGGAAGAAAAGATCAAACTGGAGCATGTCAAACCTGAGCACATCGAAAAAGACCCCAGCAATGTAGAGCATGGCATCGAACGCGAAAGAGACGAGGAGTACGAAGAGATCATGGCATCCGTGCAGGTGAAGGAGGTCAAGGTGGTTCGCCCGTTTGGGAACGGGGAGGTGATGGATCTTGATGATGATTGGCTGCTGAGGATGGAGGACGTTAGGGGCGAGCAATGGCAGAGAAGGATCTCAAGAATACGAAACTTTGTTTAAAAAAACTACCTATGGCTGTGCGAAATGAAAAAGTCCATCAGTGAGCCACAGCAAAGGCAATTCCCAAGATCATGTATATTTGTTTAGGAGGATGGTAGTAGTGAGCTATACTAAAGCAAAAACCCAAGTACACAGAAGATTGTCCACAAGAACTATAGCATTTAAAGAGGGTGGTTCAGGCATGGAGAGAGTTTGAGAAGCAAGCGTTTGTATTTGCAGCACAGCGAAGGCAGCAGTCCTGCGTTTACTTGGCTCGCCTTCCGTTCGGGGAAATATATGTGGGTAGTATGAGACTACTTTAGTTGCAGCATCATACTGAATATGTTTTAGCTGTAGGCCAATCTGTCAGTATATATTCCCCACACTCCTAACCTCAGTATGTTCCATTTCATGATATTTGGCTTCTGAGATTGAATCCACAAGATTTATTCTTGTGTTTAGCGAGGATGAGAGTTTCGTGTGTATATAAGAGAACTCAATGTGTGCATGGTATATAATTGACCGCATCTGAGATAGATATAGCCATAGCGGACAGGCACGATTGTAAAGGTATTTATATTCGTTACAGATTCGGTTCCTATTGGGGTTTTGTATGCGATCCAGGAGTTTACAAGTCGGTTTTTCGCATGGAAGTTTATATACTCGGTAGGTAGTACGATCTACTTACTCGTGCTAACCTCAGGCGCCCTTGCAAAATAAATGGAACCTTTAGCGAGATATCATCATCAGGTCTTCATACGTCCTCTTAAAGCCGGATTTCTTGATTATTATGCAATGTTCCATCAAAGTTAGAATACATGATTGTACTATCAGATCTTCGAAGTGTTCCTGAATAATTAATAATGATCGAGATCTAATAGAGGTCGATTTGTGATAGGACGAAAGAAGATTTAGATTATTCGGCTAAGGTTCCAGTTATTTTGCTATGTCGACTACCTTAGGGGACACTAGACCCAGAAATATATTAGCTTGAACTAGCGTCATAGGCTTCTAGCAGTCTAAAGAAATCCTCCAATTCCCCAAGTTTAACGCATTTGTACTCGTACTGTACCACCCGCGAACAGAGTCCCTCAATGTCTCATCTACCTATGCTATCTCTAAGATGAAGCTTCTAAGAGACTACAGCTGCTCAACGTACGCTTGCACACCCCTAGTCCTCCTACGCCTTTAGAGTCACATATACAAGGTATCCTGAAACAACGCCTGAACTATGCATTCGTGGCAGGATCTAAAGGCGGAGATCCTACGTCAAAAGATCCTGGAGCTTTCAAAGCAACCAACTCCGAAAGATCTGTCGGCCTATGTACAGCTTAAGTCACGCATCTTAAAATTGGAAAGGGAATTAAATTCCCTGTTGGTTGCAAATGGCAGATCAACAGGTGATACTTTGATGAACTTGATGAAAAAATCCTTGTATAACCCGGAAGATGTGTCACAGAAAGAGATGATCAAGGCAACTGATGATGTTCAACGGACCCTTGATATGTTGGAACACTTCTCGGAAACAAATCACCAGAAAATGCGAGCAAAAATGCGGCGAAATTGGCAGTATGCTTCCCCGATTCAGCGCGGCAGAATGGTGACCGTTTACTCAATGTACACAATCTTCCGTGGGCTCCAGACAATACCACGTCGGGGCCTGCGTCTTACGCTCAATATGGCGAGATGGATTGCACGGAAACATTCTTAATCTGAAGAGAATGCTGGATTCGGATGTAGCATAAGGCTGCCTTGTAATACACGGCTTCATTTGGACCTATAACCTATGGCCTGCATCTCATTTGTCAATCTGGTTGGCAAATCTATCGGTCCAAAAATCTATCCCAAATTCTATAAATCGACTTCTCCATCACACTGTTTTTACTAAGGATCTTCTCCATTCAACACATTAGACCCTGATGGTACAAGAAGGCTGTTTTCACACACGGTTTCTGCGGATAATCTTGATATGCCGGCTTCTACAGATCTGCTGTACCGTGGAGAGGGTATGCCGAGAAGAGCCAGAGACTCGCCACTTTTGGGTGGTCAATCTCATAGCATGCTCATACTAACGACCCTCATGGTACGCATACAGAGGATTGAGCTTGGATATATATTCCTTGAGACTGCGTATCAGAATTTGAAGCTCAAGCTTGACACGATGCTGTAGTCGGACAGGATTCTCTCTGAAGGCGCGTTTCAAAGTTCCCTACCAAAAGTAAACCATGCGATTTAGAGCTCATCGAAGATATGCCTCTTACGAAGATTAAGAGTCGTCGTTCTATAATGCGCTTCGTCTGACTGTCAAACAGCGCTTTCGAGAGTGTAGCGATCGTCGGAGCTAACATCCACTCTCCCTAATGTTATCCTCAGTTTGCAGCGACCACCCCAAGTAACTTTCAAACTCTAGCGCTACAAACTTTATGTCTACTTCATTATCGCAGACCTACATCATATAGGTTTTTATATCAACCCTTATCGGAGGCATAGTCAAGGGATAGCGTAGATCCGCTATAGCCCCAAAGCCATATCCCAGGAACGGCCCAAGTATGGCATACGCTATGGGTCTCGATTCGCTTACTATCACAAGCCGTGGATGTCCCGATACATGATCTCGCATTTATGCCTCTTCCCTGCGCGCACGTGGTTCCAGCAAACCGGCCTTCGTATCATATTTAACTCCTTCGTCTCTTCCCTCCCCACTTCGTCTTCCCCACCTGTTCAACGCCACCCACACGCTCATTTATATATTCGCCGATTTCTGATTCTACGGGTATATTCCTTAGCAACGATTAATATCTGGGTAACACCCTATATCTTCACTCTTATGTTAGTTGCTTTGAGTCCCTAAATTCTTGCCATGTTTGCATCGACAGATACTCTAACAAATGCGCGAGAAACATGATTTTGGCCTGACGGATCTCAACTACGGCCTGGGCAGGGTCTGCGGGACCCTTGTATTTCCGGCGACAGCCAATGCTGTGGCAGTAATGACGTTGGTTTGGATAGCAGGCTCTGCTACGCTGCTCATAACGGCATGGTTAGACTAGTGACATACTCATACCCAACGAACATTGCTAATAGATAATCAGACATACCGCGACGGCTGTGCCGTTCAGGAGTGGGGCAATGTCACCGCCTGTCGCAAGGCGTGCGCCAAGGGTATGTTTCGAGAGCTGTTACAGTAGACTGGAAAGCCCGAAACGCTGACTATGCCCTCATCATCTAGAGCTCCCTAATATTTACGCAGATCTCTATCAGTGTCCACAAAACATTAGCGATACTTTGGGCCCAGAGCATAGATACTTGTGGTGGTATGGTTATGGGCCACTCCGCCAAACTACTAGCCTTGCAATGTTTATGCCCTGTACTGGTGGGAGTGCGCAGATCATCCTTGGCCAACATGAGACGACAGGCTCCGGTGGGCTGACTCCTATTTCCCAGTCCGGCAGTCAGGTTACAAGTACTATTACGATGATTTTTATAATACCAATACCAACAATCCCCAGTGGCGGTCA
>JAABUO010003676.1_pt1 | contig 18240 bp, 25 predicted proteins | sample 5559291 | NCBI WGS metagenome assembly JAABUO01 (sample SAMN10711878, study PRJNA513372) | rock metagenome | isolation source: Antarctica rocks | place: Antarctica: Victoria Land, Finger Mt sud | reverse complement strand
GAAGATGTTTTGGGCCTGCAGAGCGATGCATTCAACCCAGTGGAGGATCCTGATTCTTTTGATGATATGTATGCCTGCGACAGGTCAGTATTCTCAACATCCTGTATGCGTAGTCACTTGAGCCCTCCTTGTTTTGGCTAACATAAAGATGCCTCACACAGCTGAAAAGGCATCAGGAGATTGCATCAGCACCATGCAACTTTCAATTACCAGAAGTGCAAGCACTCAAATGCCCCACCACCTTTTGCATGTTAGTAAAAGACAAGAACGGTGAATAGACAAAACCATCTGGCACTCTGATGTGGCTACAAGCATGCTTTAGGATTGCTGAGATGCTTTTCTGTTTGTGAAAGCAATTGAATCCAAAAAATGACAGCCTCCAGTTGCTTTTTGCCTGTCATGACACCATCTAGTTGGCTTTGCAGCACGGACAATGCTGAGCCTGTTCCAAGGAGAGCCGAAATCCGTGGCTCTCATGAATCCCTAGCAGCCTCGTCCCCAAGCACTTCCATGCACCTGGGGAGTGGGGCAGGTCAGCAAAGTAGGCCTGGGGGATTTGCCCAACAGGGCAGGCAAGAGGGCTTCCCCAAGCAGGCCAGGCCTGAGGGCTTGGCTGGTCGGGAGGGGGGTGGTGCCTATGCTGACCCAGATGACGTGGAAGTGAATCTGGAGGGTCAGGATAGTGCTTGGGGAGAGCAGAATGACATTCTCAGCTATGTGCAAAGCAAGGTCTGCATGCTGCATCAGCACGTTACCATTATCGCTTTTTGTGGGCAGCTGTGCATTGCTTGCTGGTCACTGATTCTGCAAGACAATACAGGTGAATCAATATTGCCATGAGGTTACAATCTGATACTGTATACTGCCCGCTGATGCTGCTGGCACCTAAAAGCAAAACTGGTCTCAGCCTTGAAAAGATAATGTCACTGTGTTACCCTACCCAAATGCAGGTGATCTTGTTGTGTGCCTATAGGTGTGTGTATCTGGTACATTATGGTTCATTGTCATGTCTCAAATTTGACATTGTACATTGCTTAAGCTAATGCCACCTTGAGAGCGTGACATGATTATTATGTGTGTGTGTGTGTGTGTGTGTGTTGCAGCCAGCATGGGTTTGTGCCTTGCAGGCACGACAGGACACACTGCGTTGCTCCATGCCGTTCCTGGAGCGAGGTGTTCATGCAGACAGCTTAGCAGCAGCCATGACAGATCTGGAGGATCAATCAGGTGTGTATGCTTTGACAAGAAGCTGCCTGAAGCCACGCCAGTGACAATCAGTGACAGATTGCTTATGACAATCCTGTGAAGGCAGCTCATGTGAAATAATGGTTGACCTTACAGTAAGCCAGCATGCTGCTCACATCTGGAAGCCTGCGTAAGCTCATCAACTGCTTGCCTTGCAATTGTATGCACTACAAAACGTCAAGACTACATGCTGTCATATACACGAGGCCCTGTTGCTGCGCCTGTGACCGTGGCCATTTGCCTATGATACATCGGCATGCAGACCATGACGATGTCATGGGTATGCAGGTTCAGTAATGCCCAAGCATCAGGAATGGGAGGCTGAATTAGCGAAGGAGTTGGCCATTAAGCGCAGTCAGCAACGTAACATGGCTGGCGCACGGTCATAGTGTCACCTTTACTTGTCTTTTGTGACCAGGTGACAGCGTGCTGTACCAGCTGATGCTGGGTCCCCACGAAAGCTGCAACACGCTGCTTACGCTGACTGCTGCTATCTATGCTGATGGCTCCAGTCATCACATTGCCACAGAGTTGACCTGTTGAATGTCTACATAAAGTGACCTCACGCTGATTGAGATAGTGTTCTGCTAGATAGATCCCATGTTTGAGATTGTGTCCATGTATTCCAAGCTTGATCCCGAGCATGCAAATGCAATCCACTCTTAACAATACACATACACAATGTTGATACAAACAAAACAGGCAGACAGCCTGGTTTCCACTGATCAGTATAAGTATGACACAGCAGAGCCCCACAAAGACTCATGATTGTCCTGTACGGAGTGCAAGAAAATGCACATTGCAGATGTGAAATCCCTACATGTGCCACCATTGCAAGCCTTATTGGCAGGATTTTTTCTGCAAAAGGGATGCACATTGCGGGTGACAAAACACTACAGCACTCAAGGTTGCTGCTGACAATCTTTTGGAAGCATGTCTCTGCATAGCACCTAGCCACCTGCCCCTGCATATTCGGAATGTCTGGAATGCTGATGTGTCGTGGCAGTTGCTGCTGTTGTTTGAAGTTGGCTGTTGTGTTTGTGAAGCCCAGCACTGCCTGGTTTGATGTGGTTGGCTGCAACAACATACAGCCTGCATCCTGTCTGCCCAAATCCACCAGCAAGCAGCTCTTGCTGATGGGGGAGATATTCCCTGTCAATATACAAATATCGGGATTACGTCAAAGTGTTACAGCGCGCATTGCTTGTATACAAGCAGCACGCTTTTGTAACTATTCTCACGCTACCACTCTATTTTTGCTACTCCGTTGCATTACATTCACGTGCATTGAATAGCTTGTGACACCCATGGGTTGGCCAACAACAATGAACCATTGTCTGCAGAAATGCAGCATGGCATCCTGTTTGCCACTTACAACCTGTTGAAACCATTGCTGGACGTCTGCAGGGGCGCTGTTGATGTTCCCCTGCACAAGGCAGCTTTCAAGTTGTTTACAGAGAGCTTGACGAGGTGTGATGTCATATACAGGGAGCTTGTGCATGGCAGACCTTGCACAAGGATAGACTTTCCAGGACTATTTTAGCCAACAGCTTTGTCACCAGTTTGATCCTGAGCAATCTGTCGGACGCATCTTCATCCACAATACTCAGGTCCTCCATGTACACTGAGTAAACCAACGCCACATGCCGAAAGTTGAAACTTGCTCTGTTTGGGTCGCTTTCATCATGCCCAGACTGCTAACATGTGTGAAGCTGGAGGATCTCCTGGACATGACAGCGTTGAACAATGGCCTGCATAGGCAACAAAATAAGTTTGGATGTGCATTGCTCAACACAGTGCTTGCAACCAAAAGCCGGACAGCCAAAATGTTGCCTACGTCAATATTGTCATCTTGTCTTCACAAGCTGGATCGCTTGCCAGCTGTCTGGTTGTTTTCCACAAAGCTTCTTGCACTGCAGTCATGTTCTCAGAGACAAGAGTGCCAGTGAAAACATCCTGCATGCACGACAAATTGAGTTCAATTTGTTGTGCATGCAGGCACAGCTATATGCCATTGCTGAACCACAGAATACAGCCGTGTCTTCACAGGGAAGGAAAGCGTACCTTGCGTGCCAGATCAAGAAGAAGCTGGAGGTTTGCTGGTTCTAGCAAACACTTGTGAGGCAAGCAGACGCTCACTACCGCTGTCTTCGGTAACGATCCCCTGACCCTGGCAAAGCTCAGTGAGAGAGGTCACAGTGTCTGAACGACGTCGAAATGTACTGTTGGGTGGAAGCTCCTGAAGCTTTTGGTCGCCAAGACCATAGTCCGAGCCGGGACGGTGCACGAAACCACAACACAAAGGCTCATAACTCCGCTTTGAGTGATACGAGCGTCGGGAACGCGTCGCCATAGCTATACCACCATATCACAGCGGTCAAGGAAGCACTGTGATTGAGCGGACTCTTGTTATAGACACAGTAAGGTTTCAGCGAAAGCTACGCTACAGTGATCACTGAGCTCACTGACTCATCGGCCGTCCCCAGGTCATCACCTTTCCGTAGTTGTCGAAATACTCTGTACGCGCTCAAACAGCTACGCAACCGGGCCATGGCTGGCTTGTGACGTCGACCACACCTGTGTGTGTCTGCACTTCCAAGTCCTCAGGTCAGAATCTTGTCACTCTTCCTGGCTGCCAGCTTCAGCGTTCGTCAGATGCTTGCAAATACCGCATTATTCGTGCTTGCAGAGGCATGTCATCAGCTGTGACTGTGCTAGCTTGCTGCTTAGGTAGCAGCTCTCTGGACCTCAAGCAGGCCGACAGCAGTGCAAATACCATCAGCTACGGACAGGAGAAGACTGTTCTGCAGGCCGATGTCAACATCCCAGGTCACGACAAGTCAAGGACCTTGCTTACAGGTCAGCTCACCCTGCACCTTTTGAGATGCTGGCGCAAGTTTGCAGTCCTCGTCCTTGTGGTGTTGCAGTGCACACAGCTCCTCACACAGTGCCTTCCCCAAATTTTGCTTTGCCCTCAAACAGAAGCTGCTGCTGACATGTCTTGGGCTGGTGCTGCAGGTGTTGTCTGATATACACCTAGAATTCAAGCGCAGCGGCAAGGGCTTCAACTTTCCTGCAACAGCGCCATACCTCTGCCTTCTTGGGGACATTGGCGACCCCAGCACTGCAGTCTACAAAATTTTCCTGCATACACAAGCTGAACGCTTTGAAAAAGTGTTTGTGCTAAAAGGCAATCACAGTTGTTATGGACGAACACCAGAACAAGCTGACGCTTTAATCTGTGCCGTCTGTGCTGCACATCCAGCCAAGCTCAAGTACCTGAACAAGACCGCAGTTGACTTGAGCAAAGACTATGTCGTCTTGGGCTGCACTTTGTGGAGCCATGTCTTGGATGAACAGCGTGCAATGGTCACAACCATGTTAGCAGATCACCGACACATTGAAGGCTGGTCTGTGTCGCGCAACAACGAAGTTCATGCTGCAGAGATGGCATGGCTGCAGGCTGAGGTTGCCAAAGTTGAAGCTGCCGAAAAACTAGCAATAGTCTTGACCCATCATGCACCCAGCTTCCACCGGACTGCAGCCCCTCAGCATAAGAGCAGCCGTTTGTCAAGTGCATTTTGTACAGACCTGGAATCCATGTTCAAGCTGCCGATTGTGCTGTGGATGTACGGTCACACTCACTTCAGCAATGATCAATATATGCATGGAATGCGATTGTGTTCGAACCAGATTGGCTATCCTGGTGAGGGTGTCAAGTTCAACCCAGGCTTCAAGGTTGAGCTTGAATTTTGATGCTGTAAAGTACAACAAATTTTGGGAGCTGCATCTTGTCATGGCAAGTTATTATTTGCAATGCGTCTGTGTGCACAGGTATTACAATGTAGCATGCATGACTTGTAGCTTGGGTGAACTTGTATACACTCTAGCAACAAGTGTAAAGCTTGAGACTTCAGGTCAACAAAATGCAGCGCATGTCATCACCTTTCATTCCTAGAACTTCTGGTGAACATGACAGCGTCGGACAGCCAGTTGCATTTTGCGTCAACTGCTTATTGGGATAGGGTGTCAAAGGTGCATATAAAACAGTTTGTCCTGTGCACCTTCACGTCACATGTTACTATAGTCAATGGCTAGGTCTGGCAGACTACAGCTACTAAGTCAATCCTCACAAGTGCCACCGGCATAAAAGCATCCATTCCTGCAGCTGCATGTGCAGAGATCCAGCAATACAGCTAGATAACCTGTGATGGGCTTATCTGTAGTCTGCTTTGAGATGCCACAATGCCCGACCTTTGTCCATTACAAAGTCCCATGCGATATGTTCAGTCAGTGGTGCAAGAATCAATCCTTTCCCTCTTCTGCGTCAGTTGCCCAAGCGCCATTAGTTGACGGTTGCTATTCCTGCAACGTGTGGGCCTATCAAGCCCAAACCGGGCACCACAAAGCTGCTCGCATCCACATTTGCAAAACCAGCCGACTGAATGGAGTTCAGGGTATCTCTATTCAGGTGACAGCCGTCTGCAGTTGCTTGCTGTAAGGGGTTCAGGATGTGCTGAAACAGCCTCAGCTTCCTGTCAGGCTCTGGGGCCAAGACATGCTCTATAAAAAGGAACTTGCCACCAGGCTTTAGTACCCGCTTCACCTCAGCCAATGCACTCTGAACATTTGGAACAGAACACAACACCTGCAGGCATGCTGTCTCAAATTTGTGACCTGTTGCATCTCCAGAAATGCCATGCGACTTATGCGCTGTTATACACACATATACATATGTACATCATGCCATGCATGAGGCAGACTTGCAACTGCACTGTCGTCAAGAAGCAACAAAATGATGCAAGGCACAGGCCGCAAATTCCAACCAGGCATGGTCTGAGGAAATTGTCAACAGTACATGATGCTGACGTTGAACAAGACATGCTAAACTGGCACCAACATGATGTACCAGAGGCTGCATGCACCAGATGATGGATGATAGGAAATGATGCAAGACAATAGTGCATGATTGAGATGGCATGTGGAAGATGATGCATTGAGGGATTGTGCACGGTGTATGTTACAGCCACATGAATGCCAAGACAGGTTTGGGGCTGATGCTTCCAGGCAAACAGGCTTACATGGTAGCTTGCTTGTCTGATCAAACAAACACAGACAGGGTTGGTCATGCAAGCAAGTGTGTGCTGTTGTCAACGGGTCTTGATGCAGTGTGCGCACTATGCTATAAAGCACATGACAAAGTGCTGAAAGCACATGCAAAATCTGGGAGCCTAAGTACATTTTGCTAGAATTTGCACCCCATCCGATTGTGAAAATTGGCAGTTGCTCATGAGTTATGACACAGGATAGCTGAACATGACACTGTGATCAACAGCGGTAATGAGGCATGCCTACCAGTGTACAAATGACAGCATCATGAGTCTGACTTGCAACAGGGATTTGCTCAGCTGTGCCATCAAGCACTTGCAGCTGATCTCTGGTCAAGCCAGCCCTGCCTGCTGCCTCTATAGCATAAGGAGCCATTTCTGGATTGGGATCCACACCAACAATTTTGACACTCTGCAGCGGGCAGCAGCTTACATCGCTGGAAGGACTTGAATTCATCATAACATCTTGTCTCTGAACATACAGCTGTTGAGGGTCAGATTCACTCAGCAGCTCATGCACCCTTTTCCTGTAGGGCTGCTGGATAGGCGCTTATCATGCAGCGGTGATCATGCCGCTACATGCAATGCAGCAGCCAAGATTGACAATGTGAGCAAGTGCTCTGTTGGCTGGATGCTGACCTTCTGTGCTGCAAAGTACTTCAGATTAGGACCAGTCCCCATGCCTACTTCCAGCATGCTGTGTATTTGGGATGTGAACAGATTCGCAAACAACCCTGTTTTGAACCCTGCTATTTGTTCTTCATAGTCTTGCATGCCATAAGCCATGCTACAAGCAAAGTACCGGTCATACCAGTGCCACCGCCCTGATTTGGTACGGTTTGTGCAAGCACAGACATTACCGCAAGTCCCTGCGACCTGAAGAAGGTCTGAGTGTTTGCGCATCAGCAATTGTCAGTTCAGCTTGTTGAACAAGAGGACAAAAGCAAGCGTACCCACGAGTAGGTCTCGCCGAGTGGAGGCAACTGGCTCGAAAACACTCTGTCTTCGTGGCAAACTGATCCGGGACCGCGTTCGGTGTACTGGCAGTTGACCTGACAACGCAGCGGCAGGCGTGCCAGGCAACCACTTGTGTTGACTCAGCATTTCTGGCTAGAGAATGGCGCGGCGCTAACTGGGGATCCCCATCACATCTCACAACGCGTGTGCACAGAAGACGAGTTTTCAGCATGCGTCTCATTGTCACGCAGTATCACCTGCTCTGAAACCAGGTTGTTCTGTATCGAGTCAAGTGACTGCTGCCACTGGCACACAAACTCTCCAGGCCAATAGCCAGGACATATCAATCAAACACACGCATTCCAGCACGACTGCATTGGGAGTAATAAGCCTAGTATTTTAGATTTGACCTGAAGTCAAAGTCACAGCCTGCAAACTGTGAGCAGCATACTCAATTCAACACAGCAACACAGATGAATGTATAATTCTTCCCACATAAAATGTAGTTTTTATCCAACAATTCAAGCACCTTTACCAACTACATGCCATGTTGCGACTTGCTCTTGACAAAGCTCTATATGCAGCAAGCACTATAGGCAACGCAGGGTGACCACATGTTCAAAACAAAATATGATTGTACAATGCCACGAGTCATGCCTTCTAATTTACTAGTTGTACAGCAGCAATGGCTGGGATCTTCTCTCGCAGCTTCTGTGTGACTGCTACCCTCACAGTCATCACCTTTGCAGCAGGGCCTGTGATGCGTACTTTCACAATGGGGCCATCAACTTCCACAAGCTCCAGTCCGCCTCCCGCAGACCCAACCAGGTATGGCCTGGAGGCAAATGCATGCTTTACTTTAGCAGGAAGATCCAAAGGAGCCATACATTCCTTGCTCTAAAGCCTGCTTCTTACTAAATTGGGGTACTGAAAAAAGAAGCAATCAAAATTTTGCTGGTTTGTGCACAAGACCAGCACCACCAGTAAAGAGTGAGTTTGCCATAAATTCTCGTTAAATGATGCTAAAACCCAGGTTGACCACTGCAGAGCATCCACACAGATGCTGAGAGGTGACAGCAGAGGGAAGAGCAGTGAGGGAAAAACACACAGGTAATGTGCAGCCCAGTGAGGTGCATCCTGAAACCAGTGCCAGGCTGCTTGCACACCAGGCCGGCGGTTACTCTAGGCATGTTAACCATACCATGCTGGGCATGCTGTTTGCCCACCAGGTCTACTCAATCATGCCCTGGTCTTTGCTGTGCATGCAGATTGATGCTTGATTTGTGTTTCTGACTTTGATTGCTCTTCTCAATCCCAAAACATCTATATTTGTACAGCAACAACCACTCCACAGCGGAAATCTAACTCAGAAACGCCTAGGGACACAAAAAAAAGTGTTTCTGCATTGTGGAGATGTTTATGTTCTATGCACCCAGGAAGCTGTGCTGTGCTGATCACTGTAAGGACTCCAGCAATGCATTCAAAATAGACCAGCGAATGCAGTCGTGCTCAGCGCTGCGCGACGCATCCACGACCATCATTGTGGTGAGTGGAACCGTTGCGCAGTCACAGCTACAAGTACATCCTTTTGCATGGCTGTGCTTGCAGTGCTGAGCGTCAACGTCACCATGGCCACAAGTAAGGTGTATCACAGAGTGAAGTACTGCTTATGCAGTGTGCAGGTCAAAAATTAAAGTCAAACGCAGCATGCCAGCAGGGTGGGGCTGTACAGAAAACCGCAGAAAATGCTGCTTGGCTCTTCAAGCAGTGACTGTCGAGTCTGTTACTGACCTGATCTCATCAAGAGACTTCTCCACATTGTCTGCTGTCAACTCCAGCCCTACGTCTTCGTCCCCCATGAGCTGCTCAACCTCCAATATTTCCTGCGTAAGGTAGACCTGTCACTGTCTGGAAACATGCAGTTGTTGGGCTTTGAAGCTCTGGCCTTGCTGCTGCTTTGCGACATCAAAGCATGTCAACCAAAATCGTTGCTTACATTACAGACGACCAGTGAGACGTTCCATATGCTGTTGGCTTTAGGTGCCAATGCTGTGGTGCCAATGTTGCATTGTGAGCAAGGGAGTTACATGCAATGCCAGACTAGAAAGAGCATGTTGAAATCAGAGCTTCTGAGCACACAATGCTCTCCTGGCTGCAAACCAGCAGTAAACTGTGCACTCTGCTGTAGCCCACACAGACAAGTATACTTTGCTTGACATTACGCGGCACAATATAGATCATCATAGCTGTGTGGGTATTTACCGGTATCTTCTCCATGAGTCGTCTCCGGATTCCCATGGTCATGGTTGTCATACTGCTTGGACAGGATCCACAGGCCCCTTGCAGTTTTAGATACACGACAGGTCCATCTATCTCAGAAAGCTCTACATTACCACCATCTGATATGAGATACGGCCGTATCTGCAAGCAACAGAGACAACAACTCTAACAACAGGGATACATTTAGGCTCATCGCCTGCTTTTGACAGGAAATGACCAAGCTGATACAAAATGTTTGTCATGTTCACAGGCAGCAGCTGCTTGGCGTTCATTACCTCGTCAAGGACGGCTTCCACATTTTCTGTGGTCAGTTCTAAACTTTCTGCGGTGGCTGCAAACACCACAGCTCGACTCCCTGCAACTGAACTTTACATAATTTCACTTGGACAGGTCTGTACATCAAAACCTGCAAAGACGCCCTGCGTGTAGGACAGTTACCTGCAAAGGCTTTGTGGCTCCGTTGTGTTTGCCTGACAGTAGGCTGGTTTGTGTGCAGCCTCGTGCCACCACCGTAACTGTGCCATCGGCAGCCGCTATGTGCAGTGCCCGACAGACAGGCTGAACAACTGGACGTGCTAGCATTGGCTGACGACGAAATTCGGTTGCAGACAGAGCTAGCGGGTGACGCAGTCAGCATGCTAGATCTGACAGCAGGCAGGCAAAGGGTTTATAAGATCGGCCAAATCAGCAGCAAAAGGTCAAGGATTTGATCAATAACACAGCACACGGCAAGCACATATACTGAACATAAACCGCAACAGACGGTGCTGAACTTATCAAGCACTGATCTATCACCAGTGTGTCCGTTACTAGGGCTGCGAATACCACCCAATTTGAGTCTAATTTGTGTACCCTGATGCGTCTTCGACCTTATTAATCAATCAATCAATCTACATCTTCTGAAGGACTCATCTGGGGAGTCGACAGACAATAACTCCGTAATTTCTGAGAATGCTGAGTTTGAATGAAACGAGTCATTCAATGCTGTTTTGGGCCCCAAAAAAGGTCCAAGTTTTGTAGTGAAAGAGCTACATCTATGCACCTAATCGCGAAAGAAGTCCTAGCACAGTATATCTAACAAGTTGCAAAAGTTTGTGTTTGTCTCAACATGCTTTATGTGCTCAAGTCAACATCTCTTGTTCAAGTCTGATAGAACAGATAAGAACATGAGAGTCGCATAATAATGAAGTTCAGGTGCTTATTGCTTGCAGAAAGCACTGTTCAAATAATAACAGACCAGAAAGGTTGTGAATGCAATCAAAATGACAATTGTTGTCCTATGCAGCAGGTGGGACAGTGTCTGCTTTGTCTTTCTGGCAAACACATGCCTTGTCGTTGCGGCGGTACGTTAATACTGAGCCTGTGAAAAAGGGCTTGTAGCCTTTTCCTTTCAGAGTTTGGAAGTCAGCATCGAAAGTGCACCTCTCCTTTTGTTGCACTTCTGTCAGCCAGTCATCAAGCCTAAGACCGTTTTGGCGCAGCTGTTTGGACAGCTTCAGAAACTTGTGTTTTTCCTCTTCTGAGGAAAACCCAATCAGCACAGGTCTTGGCTTCCTGGCGTTTGGCAAGAACCTGCCCATCCTCTTGTGTGAACTCCAGTGAGGTCCCTCCTCTGGCTCTTCACATTCAGGCAGAGTATCAACCAGTAGATCAACCAAAGGATCGTCGTCAAACTTCACATTCTTTGGTGGTTGGACATCCAGCTCTTTGAGACCATACAAAACCAAACCACACTGTCTAGTTTGCCTCTCTCCCTTCTCCAAGATCTCGTCATGCCTCTTGAGCGTGCGTGCATGCCTGCCCAGCTGTTGCTTCAGTTGCTTCAGCTCATGATCGTTTGGTGAAGAAGTGCTTGGTGTTTGACTGTCTGCTGACTCCTGCTGTGCAGGTCTCTCGTCCGAGAACGCGTGTGGCGATCGAGTGACCGGTGTAGAAGGTGAGGTGCTACAGGCTGTGGAAGTCGTTGGAGGGAGATCTTGGTCACCTGACTGCTTGGGAAGTGATTCGTTGCTTGACGCTCTTCGCAGCGTTGCCTTCGGCGCAGGATTCTGCCTGAAGGCAATCTTGAGCAGCGCAAATCGCAGTTCTGGCATGATTGGAGGCGCAAAACCTGTCGGGTCTACCTTTTTCAAAACTGCAAGAAGCTCTTTCTTGCTGCCAGTAATCAGTTTCTGTGGCGTTAGCAGCAGGTACTCTGTGGTATCGCTTGTGCCCGATTCGGGCGTCATCGCGCTTGGTTGAATAGATCATTTGGTAATAGATCAGATGACTAAAAACCGGCCCTTTACGTCAACTGCCACACGAATTGACGTGCAACAGAATATGCCTCTGCATTGTGCAACAGCTCAACGATCATATCGCAAACTGGCCGACGTCCCACCCGCACCCTAACACTGGTCCGCCAACCAATCTCTGCACGGTCTGGGAACATAAAGTTGCGGCTAAAGCGCAGTGCAGGGCTTGAAACGACTGGAGTGATCGTGTCGCCCTCCGGCATGGCAGAGGTACACGAATAAATCACAAAACAAAGGTCACAATGCTCACCGAGACCGAGCGCTCTTCCGTGTTCAATCGCATTGATAAGCGCATTGGCTTGGGCTTAGCTGTCTGCAGCTCTGCAGTCTCGTTCGATTTTACTGGAGCACCCAACGGCCCAAAATGCAAATTGAACAAAATTTTGCCGATCTGCAGGCTTCTGGCAGAATGATGATGCTGCTAGCTGTCTTCCTTGCGGTCGGTGGGTTGAGCGCGAGCGCCGCCCCCACCCTTCAGGCGAACATCACCTCGCTCACCAGCAACTCTCAAGCTGTCTTTGTGTCCGCCATTAACGTCACCTCCCCCGCAGCAAACGACGCCATCGCTCTTGTCATTCCTGCAAACACTACCAACTACACAGCGACCCCTCCCCAGAAGTTCAAGTGGATCCAAAGTGACCCCAACTACTTGTCCTCCGGCACGGGCTCCGTCACGTAAGTGCGCCTCTGTTTGCATTTTGCTTGCTGTAGTTATTTTCAATCTCATATTCAAGACCTGAATCTGCCAGTCCGTGCGACTGGTCCAGCAGTCACACGGATCACCTGGTGCTGAGCATTTGCCTCTGCAGACCCTCACTCACTCACTGTGACCATGCAGGTTCCAGATTTACAACTCTCACTCAGACTTCAAGTTTATCCTGGCCAGAAATGTCCAGGAATGGAGCACAGGAAACTTCACAGTGGCAGCAGAGACTCCAGCAATCCCCATTGCCAACCCTCAGCTGCCCGGCCAAATTCACCTCTTGCTGACAAACATCACAGGGTAAGAAATGTTGAGACATGCTTGTGTTACATGTCCACTGGCGCATAATACATTGAGATTTGCCCACTGCAGCGCTACACAGCATCTGCATTGGTCGCCTGGATGGCCACCCACTCAAATGTCTGTTTAGTCATAGTTTGTAAAATCCCCAGAATGGTCCATCTTATGTCACAATGACACTGCTTGTTCAGCCAAGCTGTGCATTACTGCTGCCCGCTTTTGCCGCATGCTATGGGTCCATGGAATGGGCCCATGGTAAGGATCTAGCAGATGATGTGCACTGTTCATGGCATACTATGGATTGATTCAGCATCTCCATGCATCTGCAAATCCATCACATAATGAGTGGTGACACTCAATGCCTGTACCAACCTTTGGGTTCGCATATACTGTCAGGCTTTATTAGGACTTACATTCAGCAGCAGCTGTTGCTAACCAGAAGTCTGGGCAACAATATATGACATCACCACCTTGACTAATGGAGGCAGGTTATGATACATCGTGTAATCTGCAGCAAGCTGTCTGAAAGTACAAGCTTAGATGTAACGAAAGGCGCCACCATTGTCAACCTGTGATAACACCTGGCACAGGATGCAACAGCAGTATTACATTGAACAACTCTGGAGTTTTCTCAATTCAGACACAAGGCGCTAGGTCTCTGAGATGCTGCGCCGGTCTGATAACTCGTCTGCTACGTGTCATGTGCAGGCAGGTTGCAGTACAATGGACGACCCTGCAGCAGGCGGCAGGAGCAGTTGTGCAGTATGGCACAACCTCTGGCCAATACAGCAGCTCAGCCAATGCCACCTTTGACACATACACTGCTTCTCAGATGTGCGGCGGTGAGGCTGCCACCACAGGCTACTTGTTCCCTGGTGAGTAACAGCTTGTGTATGTGTGTTAAGCCTTTAGAAACATTCAGCACTACCTTGGGTTGAACCAAGTCCTCACCTGGGATCTGCGTGGCTTCCAGGAGGCCGCTGGTGCTGTTAAGGAGAAGCTACACGCGCTGTTTTTGGCTTTTCTTGTGGTGTGCCATCTGCAATGTGCTTGTGACTCTGATTGCATCTGGTCACCATTCTTCAGTCATCGCTCTATCGCCCATTGTTCGTCTTCCAGCTTGACAGTTGCTGACTTGTTTACCATCTGCATACTTCTGTGTCTATAGTTGTAGCTACTGTTACCATTGTCTGCGCACAAATCAGGCTGACGACTGAGGCCAATGTTGCCTGCATGCAGGTGTCTTCAACAATGCGCTGATGACTAACCTGTCTGCAAGCACTCAGTATTTCTACAGAGTTGGCAACCCGGTACACCCCTCCTCTGCTTCTTCTTGTGTTGCACACCAAGAATGTACAGCATTCTAGCTTCAATGAATGTGTGGCTGGTTGCTACTGGCAGGACCTGCTGCTCTTGAATTGTGCGCAAGCAAGCAAAGACGCAGCTGCTGGTGACTGATTTGTGAGCACTCTACATGCTCTGCACAAAGCCAATCCTCTTTGCAAGCAACCAAATTTGTCAAATGATTGCATCCTGTAATCTGTGCAAGACGCTGCTTGCTTCTGCAACAAGTCTGATTGATTTGGGAGCAACTTGACTGCAACAAATACTCTGCAGTTCTTCTTGTATGGTGGAAAGCAGGGTAATTAGTGCCCTGCGTGTAGTTGGCGCCCTATATGTAGCTATTTAGACAGATAGTACCCTATGCAAAGCCTGTTGCTGCAACTTTTATCAAGTGCTGCACTGCGCATCTGTCGAAATGCCATAGACAGGCATGAAGGCTCAGTACTGAGCACAACTGCCAGAGCCCCCTACGGCATCCCATGCCCGGCCTCCTGCTCTGCAGGCAATGTCACAGCAGCCCCAGGGGACAGGCAGGACCCCCTGCACTCCCTGTCTGCGCACTGACTGTACCCATGACAGTCAAGAGCTGCTCATGCTCTGTGTTGTTAATGTAGGCCAGCAACTTCAGTGCCGAGCACAACTTCACAACAGCCCCAGTGGATGGGCAGGGCCCTGTGCAGTTCCTGGCCATTGCTGACCTGGGTTACTGTGAGACCGACTCCAGCCTGGAGTGGGAATCTGACTACCCCAACCCCATCACCTACACCCCCCCTGGCACCCTTGCTGCCCTCCAAGTTGAGGTGAGCCTCACTGATTTTTGTCTCAGGTCCATCCAAGCAGTCTGCTTATTTCCTGGCCCAAAATTGGTCAATGAGGCGTGCTGTTTTGAGAGTCCTGAAGGACTGCTGTTTGGGCATCAGATCAGGTTGCACGTGTCTTTTGACATGTGAGGTGATGAGCAAAGCACCATGCATACAGAGCTCTTGCTGCATAGCCTGCCAAGAGATGTGAGAGCACCACCATCAATGCCATTGTCTACCAGCTGCTCAAACACCAGCATGGTTTGTCATGTAGTCCCTCAACCGTGTAGAGGCCAACCTTGTATGGTCTCTTCAAGTTCTATCCTTGTGGGACTTAGCATGCAATGCATGAGCTTGGATGCATGGAAACAGTGCATGCAGAGTTGCTCTGGCATGTCCATGCTGGCATTGCTCTCCATGTGGATATTTAGCAAACATGGATATTAAGCAAAGGGCACTCTTCCATTCTGTGCATTCTGTTGTTGAGTCGTGCTTGAACTGCCGATCTGCTCATGCGTGATTAGACATTACTGCACTTCCCAATTTCTGGTATGCTGTGATCAGTCCGAGCATGTACCACTCTGAGTAGTTCCTTTGCCATGCATGAGCTGCCACTTGTCTCATGCATGATGCAGACATGGACATTATTGCACTTTGCACTTGCTGATATGCAATGCTGTGTTTGGACTGCATCAAATGTGTGTTGTGTGCAGTTTGACAATGCATGGGAGGGTAACTGGCTGAGCTTCTGTGCTGCCCGGGAGGTGGCCAATGCCATGATTGCAGACCCCAACAAGGGAACCCTGCTGGTGCACAACGGCGACATCAGCTATGCACAGTGCGTCACTGCATCCCCCTTGCGCCCTTGATCAAGTCACAGTCATAGTGACAGTTGCACGGTATGCAGTATGTGGTGATTTGCTGTCAGCATATGTTGAACAGAATGAAACAATGCCGTGAGCAGTGGGGAGGAGCTGTTCTCAGTCCATGTTGGCATGTTGCACCATCAACGTTTTGTTGCAGCTGCCTGTGGCTCTGTTCAGGGGCATTTGCCAGTCAACAAAGCGTGTGATCCCAAATGCAGCATGACACGTGCCGTTTTTTGTTTGCTTAAGTGATGCTCCCATTGGAAGTGGTCCAAATGCACATTCGCAGTGCATGTCCGGCTGGTATGCATTGCGTATGCTCAAGCAATGCTGTGGTGCATCTGAGTAACATCTCTGGCAGTACGATTGTTTTGCAGCTCACATCAGCCATCTGTTTTGGGGTGTGTGTGTGCTATCTGAGGCTGAGTGGGCTTCGTTTGTTGCCTGCAGGGGATTCACATATGGATGGGATGTGTACTGGTGAGTAACCAGCCTTGTTCAGCATTATTGGCAAAAGTGCCAAAACCCAAATTTTCCTATTTGCCTGTTGTTGAGTTCAGTGTTGCCCAGCAAAACTTACATGTGCTGTTGTGCATATGCAAGCACCTGTCTACGTACTCATACTTGTATCCATGTTAAGGTCTGCACCTTTACTTATGTTGATACTCATATGCATGTGTGTGCGCATGCTTGCCTTGTGTTGTGTGGATGCTTGTATGGTTTGCCCTGGCCAATCCAAGTTGTCTGCATCCCTGCTGTTATGGTGTCCTCTTGTCATACATGCATTGATATCACTGACACCATTTGACGTCACATCTGCAGGGACATGATGCAGCCTTTGATTAGTCACCTCCCATACATGGCGGTGCAAGGTAATATCTCTGGCAATTCAGTCCCCACTGCTGTCATTGTTTTGCCCTTATAACCCTTCCAATCTGATTTACCTTCGTTGCATGCAGCTGCATAGCTGCAGTCAGCTCATCTGATTCTCCTATCGCATGTCAATGCCACCCACATCAGCATCACCCCACTTGCGCATGCCCTCCTCCCCCCTCCCCCCCCCGGGGGGCCCGTGAACCCCTGCCTGCCCCCTTTGTGAGGCCTCTCATGTGTGCAGGCAACCATGAGCGTGATTGGCCCAACAGCGGTGACAGATACCTTCAGGAGAATGCCAAGGACTCTGGAGGCGAATGTGGAGTGGTGTTCGAGAAGCGCATCCCCATGCCCATCCCCCACCCTGGCCAGCAATGGTACTCCTCTTCTGTTTTTTGGTTTTCTTCGCGTCCTTGGTCTTCTTCTTCACCTCTTTTTTGTTCTTGGCCCTGCTAGTGTGTCCTCTTGAGATGCCCCTTGACAAGTGCAACCCCTAGTTCAGCGCTACTCTGTCCCTGACCGGCCATCTTTAAACTCTCATCTTGCTTCTCTATGTACATCTGCGCTCAACAATTCTAAGCTACAGCACTGTTGATCTTCCTCTGTCGCCAACCTTGGCATACTGTTCCACAGCACTCCCATGCACTGTATATTCCATTTGGAGCAGCTTTGACACCATCTTCTGATCTTGTTCCTAATATGTAGGTACACCTTCACCTACGGCCCCATCTTCTTCATCCAGTTCTCCACAGAGATTGACTTTGGCGAGGGCAGTGCCCAGCATGACTTCATCTACAATGCCCTCAAGTCCGTCAACCGTACAACCTTCCCATGGCTGGTGGTCGGGTTCCACAGGCCCTACCTCGAGCCCTCGGTGAGCCCCTGCCTTTCGAGCGATCTCACCTATGCCTAACCTGTCTCACCTATGCCTAACCTGTCTCACCTCATCTTTCTCAATCGCATGACCTTCCCATGGCTGGTAGTCGGGTTCCACAGGCCCTACCTCGAGCCCTTGGTGAGCCCTGCCTTTGGAGTGATCTCACCTATGCCTAAAAGGGATGGATACATCCATTTTTGAAGGGATAATCAGAAAATGTTGGGAGACCAAACCTGTTTCACCTCATTTTCCTCTATTGTATGACCTTCCCATGGCTGGTGGGCAGACTGCGCAGACCCTAAGTTGAGCCCTCAGTGAGCCCTGTCTGTTGAGTGATCTAACCTATGCCTAACCTGTCTCACCTCATCTTCCGTACAACCTTCCCATGCCTGGTGGTCGGATTTCACAGACGCTACCTTGAGCCGCCCTCATCTCCTGGACAAATGCAGCCTTTTGTAATTACTTTGGATGTACATGCAGGTGTATGGACCCAACAACAAGGCTGACATTCAGAACCAGCAGGACCTGCAAGCAGCCTTTGACGATATCTTCTTCCAGTACCAAGTAGACATGACCTTGTAGGCCCTTGTCTT
>JAABUO010003675.1_pt1 | contig 18240 bp, 15 predicted proteins | sample 5559291 | NCBI WGS metagenome assembly JAABUO01 (sample SAMN10711878, study PRJNA513372) | rock metagenome | isolation source: Antarctica rocks | place: Antarctica: Victoria Land, Finger Mt sud | reverse complement strand
AAATGCAATTCTTTCAATGCATTGTCATGTCAGTTCTGCTGTACTCTAGAGAAACATGGGCTGTTGTGAAACAACACATTAGCCCTTTGGCTGTTTTTCAGATGAACTGCTTGCGACGCATCTGTGGCATATCCTTGCGCAACCAAGTGCTGAATGTTGTCATACTGAATAGGTGCAACACCCTATCTGTGGAGTCTCAGCTGCAAGGCAAAAGACTCAGGTGGCTAGGTCATGTTTTCAGGATGCCTAACAATAGATTGCCTAAGAAGCTTTTGTTTGGTGAAGTCAAGGGACTTCGCCCACCTGGCCGCCCTAGGTCTAGTTTCAATGATGTTGCATTACGTGATTGTCAAAACTGTCGTATTAGTAGGCCTTATGGGGATGCACAAGACAGGCTGCTCTGGAGAGACAAGACTTGTCCTGCACGTACCTAGCTCATCATGAGCTGGAAAGCGTTTTAATTATTATTATTTGTTACCTATATGCACACCTGGTTTGCACAATGCAATGTACTCATACATGCTCATTCACAAATGGGCAAGTGATGCAAACTGCATGCAACAAAGCCTGAAACAAGCCCAATAGAAAATGTTGTGCTAAGCAATCAAGGATCTTTGAGGATTGATCAGAGCATGAAAGCAGCCTACTTGGAGCGTCGCAGCTCAGTGCGATCAGTGGTGCCAGGCTTGTAGACCCAGTCAGCATCGCCAAAGTCTGCAATGAGCAGATCGGGACCATGCAGGCTCTGCAGGACATTGTTGGAGTGCAGGTCCTGGTGCACCAGCTGCTTGGCATGGATCCAATTCACTGCTGATGCAAGCTGCTGGCCCCACACCACCACCTCTTGTGTTGACAGCCTACGCTTGCAAGGTGCTTGTCAGGTTTTGAAGACTGGTGGGGCTTGGCGTGTTGCACTGTCAGCAGGAACATGATTTGCACTGTGTGACACCTCAAAGCAACTCAGTGAAGGTCATAGCACATCAGGCAATAACACAGCACAGAGCAGCACAGCGTGTCTCTGCATGCCAGACGGCATTGTCACACATAACCAGGGTGAGCAGGAGCAATACAGACAGCATATTGACTGAATGACCTGCGTTGCTTCAGGATTGATCTGAGGGTGGGGCCAGCCCTCTGCATGGCCAGGTGGCCTTCCTTGTCAGGCTGAAAGCCCTGGCCGCGCTCTGTCAGCACTGCTAGGACAGGCAGTATGTGGGCATGACGCACTGCGCCCGCCATCTGAACCTCCACACCCAGGTCTCGCTGCCAGCCTGACTTCATGGCCACTTGACCCAGAGCAACACTGTCCAGCTTCCACACATGCCCACTGTTGCCATGTCCAAGCAACTCTATTGCTTCATCCCACCGCTCCTGGCATCACAAGCAATATCTGTCAGACTAAGGCTGCCAGTCAGCTTCACAGAGCATCACACCATGCAGCAAGCCATATCTTTGACAAGAGAGTACACCTTGCACCAGAGGGGCGGAAAAGCATGCTTGCAACAAGTTCTTGTCAAACCCACTAGCAAGGCAAATCTACCACCAGCACAAATCATCATTGTTTTGCTGGTCACCTGGCATGGCAGAGATTCACAATCAAACAATGCCAGCAGTCGCATTGTGTGGAGCTTGATGAGAAGCTCACCTGTTTACCACGCTGCTGCTGCTCCAGAAGCTGCTGAGCCTGGTTTTGCAGCCGCTACTCCAGCTGGTCACACCGTTGAGCAGCCATCAGTAGCCGCTCTTGCTGACTGTCATGCTCTTCAGCAGTCCTCACCTGCACCAGAAAGTCTCTCAAGAGCCAGCTATTGCATATAAAGAAGCAGCACATGCTACTTCTATGTATACGCAATTTGAGCCTGCAGCCTGGCTGTGGGGTCAGCAATTATGCAACTATGGCTTGTGCAGCAAAACAGACTTTCAGGTGCACAGCGTCAGGAACTCAGGTGCTCGGCTTGTGCACGCGACTGACACTCTGATTTCTTCAGAGGTATCTACTGCACAAGGACTTCTGTCACAGCTTACCTGATGCCGCAGCTCATCCAGGGACCACTTGGACGCTTGGAAGCTGATGCCTGCCTGCAAGTATGCCTCCCCCAGGTCTGCCTGGGAGAGGTCTGCTAGGACATCACCCTGCATACAAGCAAGGTTGAGCGACTTGCGCCAGAGCTGCGTTCGAAGTGCTGTGCAAGACCGCGTACCCCTTGCACCAACAGCACCTGGCACAAAGCTGCAGACAACGTCCAATCCGTGCTCCGCTATTGAAACAGCTGTACGGTTGACCGTTCTTACACAGGTGATTGACCTTTCGTACGCAGGTCCAATCACCTGTGTAAGAAGGCTCAACCGTACAGCTGTTTGAATAGGCGATTGGACCTGTGTCAATGGGCGAGTGGACCTGTGTCAATGTGCAATTGGACCTGTGTCAATGTGCAATTGGACCTGTTCTATGTGCGATTGGACCTGTATATGGCGAGCAAGCCACCCGCACAGCCACGCCAAAGCACCTCGTTTTTGTTTTGGCGAGATTCCGAGCGGCCAGGAGCCCAGGCTTGTTTATGGTCGGCCCTGCTAAGCTATGAAGGCCTAACAGCTCAGCCTATGCCATGCAGCCAGTAAGGTCGTCCAAACGCACCGTCAACAATACACGACAGCAGAATCTGAAATGAATGCGGTGCTCTCAACACGCCAGACTTGTATCTGCAGAATGCAATGGCAGACGCAATTGCCAGGCTCGAGCAAGGCCCCGTCCGCACGGCGATTTGACCTTGGGTCAGATCGGCCACATTTTGATTCCGAAGCGTTTGACCTCCGTTAGAAAGTGAAGTAGGTCCCGACCAACTTCACTTTCTAACGGAGGTCAATTCTGCTCCGTCAGAAGTGGAAGGCCATCGAGAGCTGTGGTAGTAAGCTGAAGCGTCGCTCGTCGCAAGTATCGTTTGCGCTCCGCTGTGCCGCTCAGCTGTGGTCTGCAGATTTCGAAAGACCTCCGTCAAACCCGCATCCGTAATGAACACATTTGACCCAAGGTCAGACTTGGTTTGACCTAAGGTCGATATCTGACCCAAGGTCAAATCGCCGTGCGGATGGGGCCCAAGTGTCGAAGTAGAATCTGCCAAATTCGGTTTGGTGACCAGGGTTCAACTGAAAACCTGCGAAAGCAAGTGCCTTGCATCTTTGCCCTTAAAAATTGGCCTATCCATCTGAGATATTTTTGATGCTGTCTGAGCAACCTTGAGACCCGCCTGGAGCAAAGTCCTTCACGTGGAGATACCCTATTGATCCCTGCGCCAGTTCAGCACAGGATGCAACAGGGACAAGCACAATTGTCAGCTGTTCCCGAACCAGACACTAGTCCTCAGGAGTTGCTGACTTCAGGGTTGCACCAAAAAACATACATACACTCTGAAAGAATAGTGACGTTGCTGTGTCACCAAGACCTTACACACTGCATACTGCTGTACATAAAGATGCATAATCATAAACAAGCCAGATGATGCAATAGACTCTATTCAATGGACCAGTTGGACATGCCATTATTCTGTCAGTGAGACTAGATGCTTGCAACGTGATCATAAAGACTCATCTAAAGACATCTGCAAGGTCGTCTTTTGGAAGCTGATGCTGCTGTTCATGCGTCCGTCGCTGAGACTTAGCTGACACCTTGGCTCCATACTTGCTAGCTTCTCTCTTCTTCAGCAATGCACGTATCTACATTGGCACACGGACAAATCTTGGCCAAAATCAGGGAGTGATGCAAGACTGGCCAGTATATTGGCAACAGACTGGACGTACAAAAATGTATGAGCTATTTCATGTACCAGGTGTTGGAAAACTCAGTATAGCCTCTGGGCAGCATCATGGCCACACTGCCTCATGTGCACACAGATGAACATTGCAAGAGCTGCATAACTCACTCTGTTTGGGGAGACAAAATGAGGATTGTCAAAAAGAACTGGTCCACCAAAGCTGCCCCCAAAGATCTTGATGGGGTTCAGACATACACGGGGTCCCACCTCCACAAGGGTTGCACTGTCTGCTGACGCCTTCTTCTTATCCAACCCAGGAACAACCTGCTAAGCCCATGCTGTGAGCCTTTTGCAGACATCACACACAGGCTACATGTGATGTTGCTGCAGTGAGAAGAAGTCAGCAGTATTACATCATGGGTGCCAAAAGCTGAGCATAATACATAGGTACAAGTGCAATTCCTCAAGCTGAATTGCGTACGACACACACACAGATATGTGAAAGCAGACACATGCAATGTGATACAGTCACTGTGGAGCACACATTTGACAGCTGGTGACACAGGCTGGACAATGTATAGCGACACACAAAGCACAGTGCACTGCCAAACAACTAGACTCTTGCTGCAATCATGCCTGATAATTACGCAGCCATATCCTGTTGTCCAGGAAGTGGAAGCTGATGACATGATCATGGAATGGCTTGCTTTTGGGATGCCGCCTGGGAGTGGCAAAGCTTTGTGTGAACATTTCCTTCATGAGCTGCAGATGTGGTTGCTGGTCAAAGGATGCGTCAAAGCTCAGCACAGGCCTTGATCCCTTCAGGTGATTGCCGCTGAGCTTCAACTCTGCCATTGTATGTACTGCAGACAAGAGTTTGACATAGTGTTGACTGAAACTTTATGATGTTTTTCTAGAGGTTTTGTTGTGTTTTAGCTGCATGGCTGAAGCATTTGTACAAACACATACTGCTGAGGCTTGTGTAGCAGAGGCACTGCACAGACATGATGAATGTGGAGTTCATCATAGCACTGACAAGACTTCAACAGGTTGCTTATTGCAGCAAATGACTAAGCTCACCATTTGCACAATGAAACTTGATGGATGGACCATCTGGCGCTCTGGCAAGCCAGATGTACAAGTCTTTCCGCTTCCGCGATTCAAAGAACAGTACGCTGCTACATCCCTGCAGCATGAGCAGCTCTCTCAGCTCAAGCCTGGTCTGATGTGCTGCTAATAGGCCCTGTACCATGACCTACCTTCATGTCTGCCACTTCGTTTATCACACCCCTGTCTGTTTTGGTGTCCAGCTTGGAGTCTCGTTTACAATGTGGCAGCAGTTGTGCTAAGTCCAACATCAGATGCCTTGACCTGCAGCATGCTGACCCTTTTGAGCCTCCAACACCGCATGCAAGCAAAATGTGAAAGGCATCACGAGCAAGCAAGCGCTTACCTGTGAGTGATACCCCTTGAGCTTAGCAACAACACCTTTTCCTTGTTCTTGAAGCCAGAGGCTTCTGTCGCCAGCTTTGGCTGCTTTGCTGCTTTGCGCTCGCCAGCATTGATTTGCTGCGGCTCTGCCTCATCAGCAGCTGGGGGTGCTTTGCGCTTGCCCATATCGTATTCCGTCAACTGATAGGCCGACAACGCCAACTAACCTTTTCCCAGAGCACAACGAGCCTGTTCGCAGCTTCAGCACCACGGTGTGAAGGCTCTCGATGCACAGTCGATGCAATGGTGCGAGCAGCGCCTAAAATGGCATCAGCTGCGCAGTCAAGTGCGAGAATTGGTTACCCTAATTGCACCCTATACGCAAGCTTTTTAGCAAGTAGAACTTCTTCTTCATGCAACGCCGCCTGATAGCACCATAGCACAGCAGTAGCAAGTCTCTTGGGTTTCCGGCGAGCACACTCTAGGCCTTTACTTCCGTGCAGTAAGCATGGTATGTACGGTTTTTGCTTGGCTCTCCATGTTGTCCAACTCGCTTTTCAGGTCGCCAGCAGGCACGCAAGTCTGATAGTCGATGCTTGTGTTGCGCAGGATCAACCAGTAAAGCTGGCTATCGTCATGAAGGTCATTGGCAGAACTGGGTCTCGTGGTCAGGTGACTACCAGTTGTTCGGCGCAACTAAAGCATTGAATGTGGAAGTTTAGACCAAGCAAAGTCCTGCTTACAAAGCTGATACAGCAGCTATTGGTGTACAGGTGACACAAGTCCGTGTCAAGTTCCTGGATGACCAGAACCGACTGATTATGAGAAATGTTAAGGGGCCTGTTCGGGAAGGTGAGATAGGCTCAGCTATTGACAGCACAGGCAGTTGAGCTCAGAGCTGCTCACCTGTGTAGATCAACACATCTTGATCCAAGGGTGCTGTTGCTATGCTGACCAATACCTTGCAGCAGCAGTTTGTGGATTGGCCGTATTTACGGGATTGGACATGTTCAAATGCCAACACAAAGAACTTGTGGAAAGCAAATTCACTGTAATGTGGCTGATACATAGCGTGACAATGCAGGTGACATCCTAACTCTGCTGGAGTCTGAGCGCGAGGCCAGGCGTTTGCGGTAGTCCAGCTCAGGACAATCTTATCAGGGAGCTGCTCAGGCAGTTGCATAGTGTACACAGCAAGTCTTATGGCTTACACAGAGCTCAGCTTACATCACATAAAGAGCATCTAAACAGACATTGCGCGGCTGCATTAGCATTGTCTGTCATGTTAGCATGCTGCCAGGAGGCCTGCTCAGAGATTCCAGCTGTAACCACATCCTTCTTGCAGTCAGCTATTTATCCTGCAGCTACTGAGGCCACTCTGCTTTCCACTGAGGCGACTCTGCTTTGCATAGTCTTGGGCAATAGCAACTGCGATGAGGCACATCTGGTTATGCATTGTGCTTTCTTTGCATGCATATGTGTCATGGTCTACATGGAGGTCTGTGTTCATCCACAGGGGTGTGTATCAAATTATGTGTTGACGTTCAGCAGCATGTCTGTCAATCGCTAAGTTGGCTTTATGCGTAGTACGCCATGTAGCCATACTGCACAGCAGTCGGGCACCATGCAGAGGAGATGCTTGTAAGCCCAGGCAGTAGGCATCCTATGAGAAAATCAGTTTGAGCATCATATTTTGTTCAGTCTTTGATGCAATACATGCCTGATGGCTGCTTAGCATGCCATGCCATTGGTATACAGGGCGCATCAGGCTGTGAGCCTTCGCTTTGGAAGCCTCTGCTTGCTGCCCTGCTGTAACTCATAGTACTGCTTGACCATGACATTCTGCACATGATGGCACAAGTGGAGGCTGGAACAAAGCTCAGCACAGGATACACATGGCAAAGTAGGCAGCGGTGTCATAGCACTCACAGCAGTATGCCAGATCAAAATCAGTCATACAGCTACTAACGCCATGAAACATAGTAGTTGCACAATCAAATGTGAAAGATGTTGAAGAGGATGCATAATTCGGGCCTGTTAAGCACACCCAGCTGTATCACGTCAACTGATGTCACATGCAGTGTATTCACTCTCATCTACTACAGCAAGATACCATCTCTCAGAGGTGTTGTCTCAAATCAGTTTTGTTGTCTCTCCTGATCTGTACCTAGCCAACTGCTACTGAGCATACACGACAGGAAATGAAACCAAAAGAAGACAGAGAAACAGCAGAGAATATCTAAAGCTAAACCTGCTTTTAAAAAAAGACATGAAGGGGGCAGATATATTTAAAACAGAGGCAAACACAAGCAAAATAAACAGGCTTTATATGACGCCCAAGGCTAATGTGTTAGTACAGACTCGAGCCTAGACCTCACTGATCAATGTGGAGGTCTTACAACAACACCGCTCACAAAGAGTGGTCTTGCCGTAGACCTGAACTTTGTGTATGTCTGTAGACGCAACCTGCCTTTCAGCCAGGGGGACAATGAGCAAGTCCTCGTCAGTTCCATATGCTTTCCGTGCATTCTCAAAAATGGCTGATGTGACGGTGATGTTGCAGCAGCCGGCTGCAGGATCTTGCAGAATGAAGGAATCTGTGTCTGCGTTGTACCCACACATGACAACATAGTGTCCTGCAAAGCACAATGTATTCTTACAGATATGCAAACTGCATCTGTTCAGACTATATCCACATAGTCTGCACAGAAAGGCATTCATCCCTGTCAGACAAGCAGAATAACCACAAAGGTTCATTGTCAGTCATGGGCTAAGGCAGACGCCAAGTGGTCCACTTTGGACAGCTGCTGCAAAGCTCGACCCACCAGAAGCGAGCTTTTCTTCGATCTTTTTGCAAATTGGGAAGGTCTGGTACACAGCATGACATGCAAAGGCGCTACCACACTGTCTGTGCAGGTTAAAGCCAGCAACTGCAACAACTGGGCATTGCAACATACAATGATTCAGCCTTCGACTGCATGGCTACAGCAGGAGGCGTCAGTGCGGCACCTGTATAGGCGTCACCATATCCGCATATGATGGGCATACGGTTGACCCCGCCAATCTGCAGGGAGGCAGGCCTGCTCCATATGAGCCCATTACAAAGGCGCCGCTTGTCTACTAAAGCAATGATGAGATGAGATCCCGCAAGCATGCACGCCTGTAGCTCCTTCAATGGAACTGACCGCTGATCTATGGTGATTCCTGCTCGTTCGGCTTCCTGTGACAGCAACACAGTGTATGAGTAAAGAGGTCACAGCATGACAGTAGTGAAGTCCCTCAATGCTCTTGCCTGCATCTCTTTGTTGCTACGAGCCAGGGGGAAAGCCTGCAATTGAGCTGCCACACTAGCTGATCTTATGCAATGCACAGCTGAGGAGTGAGGTGTGATAATGGGAATGCATCATGCCCACACAAGGTGGTAATGCTTGCAAAAGGCTGTGCAAAGACGCATGTATGGACACTTAGAGCAGCAGCTGCATGCATTGTGCAGCTAGGCAGTCGTCAAGACTGGAGTTCTGTTCAGAAGGGGCTGTTTTTTTGTATTTCAGCAACACATGCATGCTTCAAAGTTCAATACTGACCTCGAAAAGCTGAGTGACGCGACACTGATCCTCTTCCATGTTCTCCATGTAAAAGCCCTCATGAAAATAGCCAGGATTGGCACCGACCATAGTGGTAGCTAATGTGACATCCAGACCAAAATGCCGCATCAAATGGGCTAGATCAACTGTCCATACACTGCAGTTGCACAAAGCAACACATCATCCAGTGTTGAAGCAGCAGCATTGCAAGCTTGCTGCACAGGGACATTTCCCCAGCACAATTGAATACAACACTAGGCTTTGCCAGCATGTTGCATTTCAGTTAATTCAAAATCGGCATATGCATGCTATGCAATGATATGTTCTACACTAGTGCATGTGCGTAGTGATGTGCAGAATTATCTGCATGCCTGGTGCTTCATGTACAATGCCATGGTCAAGCCTGATGACTTGCCTGACCAATGAGCGCGTGCAAAGAGATGGTATGGTCCACCATCTTACCAGTACGATAGCATGACAGACCAGTGTACCAATTGCAACAGGCAGCAATGGGTCATGATCAAGTTTCAACACCTCCAACTGAGGCATCCCCAGCATCAAACACTACAGGGTTTTGTATGTCTTGTTCATAGGCTTTGCTTAGCAAGCTCAGATACCAAAGAGCTTCTGCAAGGATTTGGTCCTGTGTTTTTTCTGTGACCATGGGTAAGATTTGCCAAATGACACTCACCTGGTGGTGCTACACAAGCTGCGCAAGGAGGCCATGTTCAAGTAAGAAACCCCAAGAGACTTCAACACCATCAATGCACACGCCAGGCCACAGTCCCTACAGCAAACAGAGGTGACTTGGAGCTCCAGTTTTTGCGCTGTACGAATTCCCAGATGCTATGTGGTACAGACAAAACTTGGTGTTGCTTGTTTGGCCCGTATGCTCTGCAGGCCATACAAACCTAACAACTCTGTGCCATATGCTCTGCTGGCTGTATGCACCTAAAAACTCTGTGTAATTCAGTGCAGGTGGGGATGTCAGGATGAGCAGCATTCTTGCATGCAACTTTAGTGGAGACCACGACCATCAGGAAGATGCTTTGATCTGCATCAGGAAAGAAACTTTGCTATCTGCACATGATGTCAAAGAGCTTACCAATTGAATGACTGCTGGACATGAGGTACAGCAAGGCAGTGCTGCCTCAGCTGGCTGTGTTGACCTGACGCCAGCTTCAGCAAGCCATCGCAGCAAGCAAGGCTTGCTGTGGCAGTGGCCAAGCTGCAAACAACATGTACAACTTGATCATGATGGTTTGCAAGTGAGAGCTTGATGAAGACATGCTTGTCAAGGGCAATGCAAGCGTGTGCAAAAACCTGGGCAGTATGGTGCAAGCGATGAGCAATACATACCTTCTGTCAGCAAGGCTGGTCAGAGTTTCTGTTGCTGCAGCATGCAGAGTGGCCATGGGGAGGTGTAGTACAACACTCTTCCAGCTTACTGCCTTTGCCTATACACAACAGGTTTGTGGGTTGATGAAGGGTTTGATGACTGCCAAGAAGGGCCGGATTCTGGTTGAGGCACACCAAGCTTCAACAGTAGCACGTCCTTTTGTCATATCGCATCATCAGTTTGCGAACAGTCGCCACGATACGCACACATAAATGGTACAGCAAAAAAGACACCAAGCTTAGAAGTCCCCATGCAACGCTCGACACAAGCTTGACCAGCATAACCCCGCTGGATTCAATTAGCAAGAGTCAACGCACCCTGCACTTGCTTGCTCGAAATCTCGCTGGGCTCAACAGCACCCAAAATTCACTCAAGGCACTTGCGGCTACTGATAGAAGTGAGTGACACGGTGCAAGGGCTACAGAAGACACAGCGTGTGCCACCAGTGGGTCTAGACGTGTTCTCGACAATGCTTCAAGTCAAACAGGCACAAAGTAAAGTGGTGGGCGTTTGCTGGTGATCCCAGCTTGATTGCGCTGACGAGGAGTTTAGCGATCAGCACGTGAAGCCACAGTGGCAACTCAGCTTGGGGCACTAAATACCACCCCTCGCGATTTTCCGCGAGGGGAGCAATGACCTAACGGCACCAGCTGCAATGCACTAAAAGTGCATTGCTCAAGCTGCTCGAGTGGATCAGTTTCTCGATGCTCAGCATCATTCAACAATAGGGTCATCGTACTCATACTGCCTGAAGATGCGCTTAAACTGACAGTTTTCTAGCATACGTGTCTACAAAAGCAACTGTGCCTTGGACTCATGACCGGCAGCGTTTTCCACGGCTGGACTTGGGCTCAGGCTCAGACGCTTTGATTGTAAAGCAGCTTTCAGCACTCAGCATAGCAGCTTGGGAGGACTTACTGCGAGATGCATGACAATGCATTTCATGCCTACAAGTTGAGCCCCATAGTTTGTCACTTGATGTCCACTTACACTGATCCATTCACTTCATCAAGCTTGCTCGCTAATGCAAGTTTGAGAAGTTGTCTTCGGATTCATAACTAAGAAAAAAGCAACTGTGCAAAATTCCTTTGAAGGTAAGCATGCATGCATGCATGCATGAAGCGCATCAGAAGGTACTGGTGTAGGGCATCTCAAGATGATGCGTCTATGTGGGAGGGCATCCATAATGAGTATTGAAGGTAGCAAATGGGACGTGTCATGAAAAGATGTATCTGCATTCTTTGTGATGCGAGCTGCCGGCATTGAGCAACACCTGATGGCACAGAGACTCTGATTGCAATTGCTGTCAAGTTCTCTGCTGTTTGACTGATCAGGGCGCTTTGCAGATGCTGGTACATCATGAGTGCGCTTTGCAGATGCTGGTCCAGGACGTTGATGCAGGCAGCTGTCCACTTGTACCCACCAGATCAACAGCGGTAGAGACAAACAATATTTGTGAGCATGAATTTGTGTGCATTCAAATGAATTCAGGAACATGTAAACTTCTGCAAAACGCAAAATGCAAACATGTGCGGTACCTCCGTGACCAAATTGTCTGAGGTGGTCATTGCCTGCGCTCGCTGTGCACATTGCACCTTGCGGCAAGTCAGGATGTGTTGCCTCCAAATCGTGTGAGTCTTCTGTGCGGCAGAAGCTACGATGCCTGCTCTGACAATCCGGCCGCAGGTGGTCATCAGCACCAAAGCTGGTCAATTGCCTGTGCGTGCATCGCCAGCCCGCACAGCCCGACGGAGCGGCAGCAACGCATGTTTTGCTTACTACAAATGCCTCCCACAAAGGTCAAAATGTCATCTGCTCGTGCAACCTCGCCGCACCAGTATACTTAGGTAGCCTTCCATCTGCAGTTTAAGTTGGCAGCCTTGCATATCGTCGAGACCCATCTCACAGAGTCTACTTTCTGCAGAGGAAGCAGGCTTGAGGCAGCAACCAGTGAAGGGGCAACTTCAGGCAACAATGGTGCAAGTCCCATAGCTGAGGTATGCTCTTGCCCTATGGTGCATCTCATACGTGCCATAACCACCCACAAACTTTGCATTGTGACATGGCACATTGGTTTCGCAGTTGAGCCTTGATCTCAAGGAGCTGGACTCGCCTGAGGAGCTCCATCCTTTGAAAGAAGCACTTGAGCGTGCAAAGCAGCGGGTGGATCAGTCAACTAACATCAGAGAAGCCCTGGAAACTGAGGTCCGTGAGATTGCCATCTGTTCAGGCAGCACCCCAGATTGCAATGCATCAATCAAGCGCATATGCACTGCCAAGGTGCTCACTGCAACAAATGGCTGTTTAAGCTCAGTGCTATGTGTACCTGCAGGCTCAAAATCTTGCTGAGCTGGCAATTGATGCTAGAGAGAAGGCAGAAAAAGCTCGGCAGAAGGTCGCGGAGGCAGAGCGAGATGTGGACGCCGCAAAGATCGTTAAGCAGAAGCTTGATGCAGACGTTGAGCAACTGAGGCATGTCTCTAGTGAGCCTTCAGCTGGGCAGGAACAGGCATTCCGAGCTGACCAGACCGTGGATCTGGGAACCAGCGAGCATGGAACCCCAAACGCAGAGCAGAGTCTTGATGCTGAGCTGAAAGACAAACTGCAGCAGCTAGACTCTGTCTCAAAAACTATTGATGAGACTGAAACAAAGGTATGTCACAGGAACAGGCACAACTTTAGGTCATGCCCGCTGCTGCATGTGGGCTGCACAGAGTGCCTCCCATAACAAGCAACCAATCCTTTTCACACTTGTCCTGCAGCATCATGTGATATTCAATCACACCATACTAAGAGAGACACGCAAAAGCATCATTGCAGCATTTCAAGCACCTTTGCTGCAGCATGTACAATACACCATACAATACACCACTTGGACTACAGCAGATGAAATGCGTGTTATTCTGTACCGCTGCAGTACAGACAGACAGTGTGAAACGCATCACTTTTCGTTGCATGCCACATTCACATCTGCGTTTAGCTGATGTCCACAAGCCAGAGTGACAATGGAGCCGAGAAGTGTCTGCAATGCGGCCAGCGGCATAAAAGGCCTGGATCAAAGCTCAAGTTCTGAGATCTGAGTAGAGTCGTGTGTGTCAAATAGAGGCGTCTGCATTGGGCGACAAGGCATGTGCCAGTGGAACAGCAGCCAACAGAGCAGAACACTGACAAATTGTCTTCTGGTCTGCTGGCTGCTAATCCACTGACACATGCCCTGTCCCCCAATACAAATGCCTGTGTTCAAAAAGTGCCCATGGGGAGAAATGCGAGACACTCTGACAAGCTGCAGTACTATCAACTAGGCCTGCTTGGCCAACCGTACTTGGCATTATTGCAGGTCTTTGCACTGGGTGACAAAGCACTGGCCAGTGAAGCAGCATCTGACAGAGCACACGACCAACGCATTCATAGGCACAAACAGCAGGCATATCTTCAAATTGCAGCACTATCAACCACAAGTTTGCTGATTCCGTTTGAATTGCTGGCAGGTGTCTGCACTGGGTGATAGAGCGTCAGCCAGTGAAGCAGCAGCTGACAGAGCAGAGGAAGATGCCTCACTGGCAATGCGGTCAGCCGAGACGGGCGTCCGGGAAGAGATGGAAGCTGCAGCAGTAGTCAAGGAGACTGAGTCAGCTCTCAGCAAAGCCCTGGCAGAGCTGACGTTCCTGGAGACCTCCTACGAAGAGAAGGACTTTGAGAGCAAGGCTGAGAAGGCCAAAGCCAAGGAGAAGGCACAAAAAGAGGCGGAGATGGCTGTCAGGGATGCTCTGGCTGTTGTCAACAAGACTGTGCAGTCTCCTGAAGCTGAAGGAGGTCTGGGTAAGCACTCCATTCAGCTGTTCCGCATTTGCCTGCTGTGTTTTTCAGGACACAGCATCTCGTCATATGGCAGCAAAGATCCGGGATGGAATCCTTCCCAAAATATGGTGGTTGTTGGTGTATCAATACACCAAGTGCCCATGAGTGGTGTTGCCAGCAGCTGTGAATCAACTGCTTAAGTATGGTTCTACAGTTGCTCTGTGATTGCGTAGCCTTTGACTGAAAGCGTCTCTCACAATGCAGTGCAAGTAGATCCAAAGCAATTAAACCTAGGTTATTGATTCACAATTGCTCGTTGTGCTATGAGGGCGCCTGAAACTTTTGAGCTGCTGTCAAGGCAAGGTGTCACGCTGAAGGCGGGGCACCACAGATTGCTCAATGATAGGCAATTTTTGGGGCAACGCTGCAAACCAAAGATGGTGTCAAAAGGCTTCCATATGTATGCTGATCTGCCAGTATCCTTCCAGTCTTCTGCAGAGCCACAAACATGCCAGCGTTGCGTTGATCACCACACAGTAGGCTAGGAGGCTGGTTTCTAAAAACAAGCAGTCATGCCAAAAAAGCAATGATCGACTCAAAGGGACTGATTGTTGACCTAGCAGCAAGTCTATTGTAGTGCAACTTCTGACAGTGACGACGCTGACTGTCACTGTCAGAGCTTGCACTACAGTAAGTTGCAGCCCCTAGTGGTGGAGTTGAAGGCTCCAATCTGACAGCAAGTTCTGAATTAGCACAAGGTCTGAAGTGACAACAGCAGCTGCTGGTTTGCAGCCTCTGTTTTGCGTCTACTGTAGCCTAAGTGCTGAAGTGACAACAGCGACTGCTGTTCTGCAGCGCCGACAGCCCCTGGAGTGGTGGAGTTGAAGGCAGAGAAGCAGAGAGCAGACCAGGAAGCTGGCCTGAAGCCCAAGCCCGCATCCAAGACCAGAACCACCACCGAGGAGGAGGCAAAGGACGCTGCCACAGGCTTCCAGGGCTGGCTGTCGCGCAACAAGCCCATTGCAGCTTTTGCGGTGGTGGCCTTTGTGGCCGTCTGCGTGCAAGCTTCAGGCGTGTATGATGTCAAGGAGGCTGTAATGACGCTGCTCTCACCAATACTTACTCCAATATGGAAGGTACGCCTGTCCTGCAAAAGCAGCACTGCAATTGTGTGCAATGCACAAGAAAATTGTAAGTACTGGTACTGTGGGTGGGCATCAGATCGTCTGTGTTGCCGTTTGGATGTAGTATGACTGGGTGGCGCAAGCAAGCCCAGTAGCAAAAAGATGGTTGAGTCCAGATCAAGCAGGATAAAGCGTTTCGCAACTCTCAAGTATACCTAGGGCTCAAAGTCCCACGTGGCAGTCCATCTGAAGATCTGCCTTCATGTCCAAAAGGGCTGTTTGAAAGTTTGGCCTTTTGGAAGTGTTGTCAAGTCTTCATATGGACTGCCACATGGGACAAGAGCCCTCGGTAGACCTGAGGGATGCAAAGCAGTTTGCCCTGCTTGGTCTGCAAGTATCAAAACGCTTGCTGCTGAGCTGGTTACGTGTTTGGTAGACTTGTGGGTGGCAACCAAAACTCGTCTGCGATGTGTCATGATCTGCTCAGTCTGCACATCTGAGGAGGAGGTTAGCACTGTTGCAAAGGGGTTTGCGGCGTTGTCAGGCTTAGCAATCTTTGTACAGGGTTCACGCCCTCTCACCAACATGAACGCCGCTTGTGATGTTGCATGCATGGCAGCAACAGCTTGTTATGCATGGAGGGCACTCTCTAGACTGTTTGGGCACTCCATTGTCTCAGCTGTCATTGTTTAGGTCCCCTGCAAGTTGGTCTGGATGCTTCCTTGAAGCAGGCCATCATTACCTTGCTCGCTATCATGACTGATTGCTATGTCAGTGCCTAGGTGGCAATGCTGCTGAGAAGCTGGCACAGCGCGTGTATTGCATGCTATCAGCATCAAGTGGACATTCCGATTCATTTACATGATTAAAAAGCAATAAGACTGTACATTAGCACAAAATAACAAGAGTGTGTTACATATTGGTATATATACAGCTGTTGCACACATATATTGGTCTGTTCTGTATCTGCATGTGTGATCCAAACAAGACCAGGTGCTAATGCATGGCCTGCATGCAGGTGCCAGTGCTGTTGAGGAGCCTGATCAACAAGCTGCCACTGCCAGAAATTCCTCATGGTACTGAAGGCCTCATCGAGACCATCTGGCTGCTGATGACCAGCGTGGTGGCTGTGCCAGCCATATGCAAACTGCCTGGGGGCAGCCCTGTATTGGGATTCCTGGTAAGGCCCTGAACCCCACAGCAACGCCCCGTAGCCCCTTCTCCCCCTCAGGCTTTTCCTTAATCCATGCCAAAATGTGTATTTTTGGCTTTTCTGAGACTCCGGCAGCAGCACTCATTGTGCAATGTTGCACTGCACTACAGGGCAGGATGTTGATGAAAACTTGAAACAGTCCTGAGCACAAGGCCACTATGTGCCTGATCATGTGCATCTGACCACCCTGATATGCAAAGCGAGTTCTGTGAAACAAGGTCTGACTCTGAACACACGTCTGTTCATATCCACAACATGTGATGATTTACTGAACTGTGGCCAACTGTCCCCACCTCCAGCTGCGTGACAAGTGCATGGAAGGCATAAGTCAGGCCCTGGGTACTCATCAGACAGTGGCAATTTGTTCACAAGTGTGTTGGGCTATGACCTTGATATGTTGAACATGAACACACATACCGAGAGCAGTGACTTCTGATTGCAGTCTCAAGAGGAGAAGCTGCAAACCACTTCCTTCAATGTCCCTGTCATTCAGATACTTTTGCATGTGGGCCTGCAGTTGTCAGTCACGAATGCCATGGGCCTTTCAGTGAGCATCAGTGACTGGCACATAGGCTGGAGGGGCTCTGATTGGGTCCAGCAATCTTTGCCTTTGTTAATGAGTCTCAGGGTATGTCTTCCCTGTCAGTGAGCATCTGTGACTGGCACGCAGGCTGGAGGGGCTCTGATTGGGCCCCATGCATTGGGGATCATCCAGGATGTGGAAGGGGTGCGCCATCTGGCTGAGCTGGGGGTGGTGTTCCTGCTGTTCAACATTGGCCTAGAGCTCAGCCTGGAGAGGCTGCGCAGCATGCAGAAGTATGTCTTTGGTATGGGTACTGCACAGGTAGGCATGACTCATATCGAACCCTAAGTTCTAGAAAGGCTGCGCAGCATGCAGAAGTATGTCATGGGTATGGGTCTTGCACAGGTAGACATGACTCACTTAAAAACCTGTTTCTGTCTCGTGTACAGGGTCAGATCCGCTGTGTGAGTCCAGTTCATCTTGACGCTTGAGCAGTCTGAGCACTGCAAGATGTGCAGTGTTGAGCAGGCCTGCTCCAGATGTTTTTGTCAGAGGGCAACTGCAGAAGTGAAAGCGCATGCATCTGCAGTGCTCTAGAGCATTGTAGCTGGCAAAACAGCTGGGTGGTCTGGCAATATGCAGAGTACCACTCATGCGTGTGGCTTAGCAGGTGTCACGGCAAGACACAGGTTACAACTCATGTAAACGGTGTTGCAAGTCTCTTGGCAAAGTGCAGGGGTTCAACACGTGTACATGGCTTTGCAGGTGGTAGCCACTCTAGTAGCTGTGGCAGGCGCAGCAATGGCTCTGGCCAATGTGTCAGGGCCGGGGGCAGTTATCCTGGGAGGAGGGCTGGCCCTGTCCTCCACAGCTGTGGCCATGCAGGTGCTGCAGGACAGAGGGGAGAGCGGCTCCCGCCATGGCCGGGCCACTTTCGCCGTACTTCTTCTGCAGGCAAGCACCTTCTGCTGCAGGCAGTGGTGAACCACCATGTATATGCTGCAGCCAGTTACTCATGTATGCGCTTTTGACGTACTTCTGCAGGCAAGCACCCTCTGCTGCAAGGAGTGGTGAATTAGTCTGTATGTGCTGCAGCTGTTATGCACTGTGACTGACTCTTCCTGCAGGCAAGCACCTTCTGCTGCAGGGAGTGGTGAACCATTGTGCATATGCTGCAGCCTGTATGCACTGTGACTGATTCTTTCTGCAGGCAGGCACTGCCTGCTGCCAAAATTGGTGAACCACTGTATTTGCTGCAACGTGTATGCACTGTGACTGCACCTGATCCTTGAAATCAGTGCATTGCTACAAGGGGGAGGCATAAGTCATGTGCAATGCCAAGCGCTGTGGTTGTTGATGCCTCAATGAGCATGCTGTGCATGCTGTGCTCGCTAATGAATGAATGAATACATGAAAACA
>JAABUO010003674.1_pt1 | contig 18242 bp, 20 predicted proteins | sample 5559291 | NCBI WGS metagenome assembly JAABUO01 (sample SAMN10711878, study PRJNA513372) | rock metagenome | isolation source: Antarctica rocks | place: Antarctica: Victoria Land, Finger Mt sud | reverse complement strand
GCCTTGATGTAGTCACAGTGTTTGCACAATTTGGACTTTGCTCGTTGATGCTAGATCTGCAGCAGTCTGATGTGTGAGCTTCCACATGTGCTCGGCAGCCCGGTATACTACTTGGCTTCTCGTTAAATTGACGCCGAAAGGTGTAGTCTTTTCTTTTCTTTTCTTTTCTTCCACATGTGCACTGCAGCAAGCGTTCCTGTTACATGTCACAGCTGAAAGAGCCGACAGCACATGGGCAACATGCCTGCCTCATACAGCAGCACTACAGAAGACACTGACTGGCAAGGAGCCCTTCTACACCACAAGTGTTGCAGAGTGTTTGTGACACACAACCCATGTGCTTGCTGAGCGCTCTGGCTTGCAGGCAGCAACACTCCGGGAGGGCGCAACGTGAACCCCAAGGTAGACAGCTGGCGCACCCCTAAGGAGAAGGCAGCCCCTAGGGCTTCTCTGGGCGGCCCCAGCTACGCCAAGGTGTATGACGGCCCTGATCAAGAGCTTGCTGAGCAGCTGCAGAGGTACAAGTGCAGTCTGCAGTACAATAGCAAGCAGTGTGGACCACAAACAAACCTGTTTCTGTTCTTTTTGTAGGTGTTAGTCTCTGCAGTCCACGTGGAACTGTGTCCTAGGTGGGGTCCCGACCTGGGACCCTACCTGGTTCCTGACAGCTGTAAGGGGACCCAACCTGGGACCCCTTGACATTTGTCTCAGTAGTAGCTTGCATGCATGCTGTGCATCAGACAGCTTGTCCTGAACAGCAGTGCAACATGTCGCCTCGATGCAAAGGGACACAAGCACTCCCGTTTTCTGTGGTGTAGGCAGGGATTACAGCCTATGTGATGAAGAGAGTGCAAAACCTCTGGCATGCTGAGAGCGTCATCTGCTTCCAAAGTGTTTGCTTACACTGACCAGCCGCACGTATTTGCTTACACTGACCAGCCGCGCATGTTTGCTTACTCTGACCAGCCGCACATGTTTGCATTGTAGGGACATGCTGGATGCAAGCCCTGGCGTGTCCTGGGATGACATAGCTGGTCTGGCAGAGGCCAAGAGGGTCCTGCAGGAGAATGTCATCCTGCCACTGTACATGCCTGAGTACTTCCAAGGCATCAGGCGCCCTGTCAAGGTCTGCCTCTTCTACGTGATTGCCCTTTAGCTCTGGGCTGCTGCCCCCAGAGACTCCACACGCTTTGATAGTCAGAAGGCGCAAATTTCCTGTCTTTTGGGGTGGCCCTTGGAGGTGTTTCCCACCATACAGCAAATGTTTGCGTGCACTGCTAGCACAGCCTGATAGCTCGTGGAACACATTCTTGTTGCGTTGTGTGACAGTCAAAGATTGCACATGACCAGGGCCATGACACCTGCTGAAGCTGCATTGTCCAGGTCGCACTAGCTAGGTGCAAAGCTACCTTCTGCAATACCTGACTGCTGTCTGATCACTAGGCAGCTTCCCAGCCAACTGAAGCCGCAAGCCTGGTGTATATAACTTTCCACAGCGTGACATTTGCAGTCCTAAGCCTCGTCCTCATTTGGTACTATATACCTTTCCGTATATGACAGGCAAGATGGGTCAGTCAGGCCGCACACTGTGCTGGTGTCCATCTCCTGCAGAGACAGGCTATGTGTCTTTTCCATTTGAGGCCAAAAGTTGCCAAGTCTAATGCTGGCATCTAAAATTCTGCAGTGACCTCACTTCGGAAAGCCAGTGACCGTTGACTTGAGCACAAGCTGCCTGGTCCAGGTTGCTCATGTCACAAGAGCTGGTGCAAATGCAGGGTGTGTTGATGTTTGGTCCTCCTGGGACTGGCAAGACCATGCTTGCCAAGGCAGTGGCCACAGAGTGCAAGACCACCTTCTTCAATGTCTCTTCATCCACCCTAGCATCCAAGTACAGGTGATGTTTTTGCCCTGCCATCACAGCATGAGATATGACTCTAAAGCGCATACTTGCATGATCAGTCTATGGATGACTGAACCTCATGATTACTGTCCTGCTCAAATGACAGAGATTGCATGCAAGCATGGTTATCATGAAAGGCTGTCGTGTTTGAGCTGAAGGTTCATTACACTGTGGATTGCATCCACCAGTATCCCATCTGCAGGCATAGTCCAAGCATTATATGGCAGCGATCTCAGATGCAAATGCCATGACTGTGTCACAGGGGGGAGAGTGAGCGCATGGTGAGATGCCTGTTTGAGATGGCACGTGCCATGGCACCGACCACCATCTTCATAGATGAGATTGACAGCCTGTGCGCCTCAAGAGGGCAGGCCGGGGAGCACGAAGCCTCCAGGAGGGTCAAGACAGAGGTCCTGGTGCAGATTGATGGCATCAACAGTCAAGAAGAAGATGGGCAGAGGAAGCAGGTCGGCCTCTCTTGCACTTACCCAAAACTGGCAGAGCCTCCCATAGTTTGGCATAGTATACAGGAGGGATGGTAGCAAGATCCTGGTGTAAATCAAGGCTGTCCTTAGTCGAGGAGATGGGCAGAGGCAACATGTTGTGCTCTCTTGCATTAACCCAGGGATGGCATTCAGTGTCACACTCACATGCACAGACAGGCTTGCTTGTAAAACAAGAGTCAGAGGATTCAGTGCCAACAGTCAGGCACATGCTCACAGACAAGCTTAGTCGACTGCGAAGCCTGTGCTGTTGCAATTGCCCTTGATGGCGACAATCTATACCCGCTGAATGCTGACTGGTGCAATACATGCAGGTCATGGTGCTGGCGGCCACCAATTTTCCCTGGGACATTGATGAGGCCCTGAGGCGGCGCCTGGAGAAACGCATCTACATCTCCCTGCCTGGCACCTCTGAACGCAAGGACCTCATGCACATCAACCTCAAGGTGACACTCTGACATGTCTTCTGCAACAGGGTCATACAGTATGGTGTGCTGTACTATGCTAGATTATGCTATGCTTTGGGACAATGTATATGGTATGGTATGGTATGGTATGGTATGGTATGGTATGGTATGGTATGGTATGGTATGGTATGGTATGGTATGGTATGGTAGGGACAATGCTGACAGTCTTGCATTGCAAATTTGCAGATTAGTGGTCTTGTGCTTGATCACCTTTTAAGGAGGGCTTGTCAAGGAGTGACATGCTTGCTCGCTAGTGAAGATGTTACACGCATGGTGCTGTATACTAGGCCCCCTTGCAGCTGCTTAGACAAGGCATGTGGATGCTGATGTGGACAACAAGCCATAGCATTACATGAGTTCCAATTTGTGCAGAGCCTACCAGAAATGTGGACAGCTGAGTGCCCAGGTACAAGTGCACGTCATCCTTGGACAGATCTGCATTGCACAATCTCAGGAACTACTGCAATGATTGTGTGTGAGGGGCGTGGGCGTCAGCTGCATGGCATAGTTGGTCTGCAATGATTGCGCATACACCGGTGTAGTGCCACTGAGCCACAGAAAATAATTAGCACAGGAAACAATTGGGGCAATTCAGCAAAGGCCAGATCAGCATCTTCCAGAATTGCCCATGACAAAGTGTGCGGCAAGCTAGCAGTGCATATTCCCTGTGCAAGGCATCAATTTGGAGTTAAAGACAGCCTTCCAACTGCTAGCTGAGAATCAGCCAATGGGAACACAAACAAAGTGAACACCTTGAAGTGGCTTCAAAGCTATATCAGCCATCAAGAGTGCAGATACTTGAAAATATGAGGTGTTATGCAACTGTGCATTCAAGCCAGGATGTCTGGTGAGTCACAACTGGCTCCACACCCCGGACAGTCAGGTACTAAATGAAATGCAGGGTGTCGAGGTGGAGCCAGAGGTGGACTTTGAGCTGCTGGCTGAGAAGACAGCTGGGTACTCTGGGGATGACATCACTGGTGTGTGCAGAGATGCTGCCATGAACGGCATGCGGCGCAAGATTATGGGCAAGACTCCTGAGCAAATCAGGTAAGTCAATGTCACCACACCAGAACATGTGCACTGCGGCAATTTGTCTCTTGAGAACTGCCTATTGATTATACCCAGTACACAGCCAACTTTGCAGCTGTATGCACATGAGGTCCTCACCAGAGGGCCTTATGCGCTCCATGCACTCATTATTTGCATCATGTTTTTGTGTCACTAGTGTCAGAGGTGGAGCGATACCAGCCATGTCAACACAGTAACTGATTTGTATGCCGCAGAGCCATGAGTAAGGAAGATGTACATGAGCCCATAAAGATGGAGGACTTCCTGCAGGTAAGAGTTGTACACATTGCATGTAAGAGCATGCATGATGTGTGCTTATGCTGGGCTCCAAATGATGTGGACACAAATGCAAGGGTGTTGTTGCCCCCTACTTATATAAATGTATCATGCTGCATGCTGAGGTACTTATGTGGAAACAAATGGTGCTTGCAGGCTGTCGAACGCATCAACTCCAGTGTGTCTAAGAACGACATCAAGAGGCACGAGGTTTGGTTAAAAGAATTTGGTAGCGTCTAGCATGAAAATCATAAGCGCAGATCAAGCACGCTTTGGAACAGTTGTATTATACTTGCTGGGTTGACCGCTGTACAGCAGCAATATTTTTTATACAGAGAGCTGCTCTGCTGAACTGGGTTTCTGAGGCTAATATCACTCCTGGAGTGGTTTTCAGCAGCAACTATATGCTTGTACGAGCAGCAGCAACTTCAAATTTCATTCAAGCATTTGACAATGCTGTCAATGCAAGTTGCTCTTGCAGACTCTTGAGACCAGTCATACTGCAAAGTTCCTTATGTCAGCAACTTGCTATAGTGCAAGAGTTGCATCACATGACATCTGAGCTCTGCACTTGAATGGCAGGCACACACTGACGTTCCAAAGTGTGCATGAAGCGCAGCTAAAAACCCATTTGGTAATAAGTTTTAATGAGTCTTTGACTGATAGGCCAGACTTAAAGTGGCTCAATGCAGATTGTTGAGCCAGAATCGTTGTTGTTTGTAGACTGCTGTTTGAATGTGACACATTGTCCTGCACTTCTTGCATATGGGAGAGTGTCATCCCAGCCATGTTTCAGCCTGATGATCACCGCCAGCCCCAACTTTGCCCCTAGCAGAGATGGTAGCTCGGCCCCACTCTTTTCTGGCATTCTCAAAAGCTGTTGTATCCCTCTGCAACTGCTTGGCTGAACCACCAAATCCCTGCATTCAATGTATATATACATTGACACCAGCTAAAGATTTTTAGCTCATTTAGCACTTGCCTGTGTGACAGGAGGAGATCAAACCACTTGCAAGACAGGCTTGTACCAGCAATGACGGCAACTGCTACGTAACATGGGACCTGAGCATTTGCATGAGCTTGTTGCTGCAAGACAATGGTGCATGAGCATGTTGCTTATCTTGCCTAAAGCTCAAGGCAACATGCATCAATCAGGTGATGCATGTTCACCTGTTTCCGCTTGAGGCGCTGCTGCTTGACAAACTGCATGAGCTCATCTATGCGTGACTGCTGGGAGTTGCAGAACCTCCCTCTCTGCTGCACCAAGTCCTGCACACAGCAGCTATCAGACTTACCGACCGGCCAAAGCTTGTAATTTTCTTCTTCTTCTTGTCCAGCAGCAGCAGCGTTTGAAAGTCACAGTTGGTTCCTCCAAGAGCCTGATGGACACAGATTACTACGATTGCCTTGGCAGTACCAGGCACACACTACAGCTGTGTACTGGAGAACAGCACGAAATGGTATGAGCAGAGAACAAGGCACTTTGAGCCACATGCCAGTGTGAGGCTAGCAGCTCTTTGGTCTTTCTTGCTTGCAGACATCTGCCAGCATGACTCATCAGTGACTTGAGTATCAGCCTTATGGAAGTACCTGGTCAAGGACGCAACATGATTGAGAAGTGAGTCAGTTGGACACCAGAACACAGCAGGTAACTCAGGAAGACACCTCAGCAAGCCAGATCGAGATGTTCTCAAAGAGTGATTTCATCAGGCTGTTCAAGCTTAGAAGCTTGCTATGTTACCTCTATTGCCAGGTCAACTGAGGTCCTGGCCCAAGCATGGCCATAACATGCCTTCATGGTGTCAAAGCAGTCCAGCAAGGCTTCCCGTTTCATGCCGATGATCTCCTCTTTTGACCAGGTACTGGGATTTGCCAGCTTGATCTTCCTAGCGGCAGGCAGAAGTACATGATGAGGAGAGGCAGACTTCTGGGAATGACTCCAGATGCGTAGTAACACAATGTCGGCAGGTTTGCTTGTAGCGCAGTACAAAACCCATGTGAAGCAATGTTGACATAAATCGTGTACCATTCTGGAACAATCATGTCAGATCAGCCTGCTGTGCGTGTATACAACGCAACTGCAAGCAGCAGAGAAGCGTAGAGCTTGTAAACCGCAAGCACATTGAATGCAAGCCCTAGCACTTCAGCGGGAACATTTCCAACAGCGATGCAAAGCAGCTGCATGCAGTTCTTCAACGGTGCTTTGCATACCATGAGTGCTTTTCTGCCACAGACGAAGCCAAGCAGCAATGCCTACCTCTTCTTCTCTGGCACAAGGGCATTCAACCCAAAGGGGTCAGCTTCTGGTGTTTCAGCTTCTTCACTCTCCACAGCATCCAGCTCAGGTAGCTGAGGCTCCTCAGGGAGTCTAGCCTGAATGTCAGACTGCTTTTGATCAGACCCATCAACAAGCATTCAGCTTTCTTGTTTGCATATACACAAGACAAGATTTCTCTTCTGTGCAATGTTGAGCAAGCCACACTTCTGAGCAACTTGTGGCCAATTTGTCAACAGCTGTATGTGTGCGTTGCCCCTTGATGCCTAGCTACAGGCTGTGTGGTGTAAACTACTGGCAGGCATTCATAACCAAAGACTAACTGCAGGCAACATTCAGCTCCTGAATGAGGTTTAAGGTATGCAGTTATGCAGGAAGCCAGAGCGGCAGCTGTGTGCCCTATGCATGTGATTTCAACTTGCATGCTACCATACCAAGTTGAAAATGTGCCCAATAAGCAAACCAGTTCTGATGGGGGAGAAGGTGTCAAAGAACATATACTGATATGCTCGTCAAGCCAGCCGCAATTACAACATGGCATCAATGTTCATCAAACATGCTGCAGACTGTCATACTGATTCTGACCTTGACGGCCTGTAGAGCTTGTTCATCTTGTTCTGTAGCTTCAGGCAGATGCAGGATGCTTTCCTTGATGCCTTTGAGTGTTTTGTTGAACTCAAAACTATCATCTGTGTGCAGCCGATTGCGAATGACTGCCCAGGTGCCATAGACGTCCAGCTGAGAAACTTCTCGAGGTGTAAAAATCTGCTGCATGCAAGGCAAATGATGCTCTGAAGCAGTGCTGTGCGAGGTGTTGCTATGCTGACTGCCAACACCGGACCTCATACATGGAGGCACTCAGGACTGTACCTATTCCCTAGGGGTCAAACCCTAGGGTAGGGTACAGTCCCTAGGGAACACCCTAGGGAAAGACATGTGTTTGATGAGTGAATGAAGTCGTGTGAAACAATCAATGGGTCGCCATACTACACAGCTCGAGGGTTTCGCAGAAAACCTCGAGGATTTGCGGGTTCCCTAGGGCGCACATGGAAGCCCCGGGGTGCGAGCAAACAGAGCATGGCAACCAAAGAGCCAAGATTGCAATGCACAATGAAGTTACCAGATGCGCATGACTTGAGGCCATAGGTGCATCAGCTCGATGAAGTGCCACTCTAGGACGCAAACTTAAAGAAAGTCAAGGCTTTGGAAGCGTTCTGTGATGTACACATTATGTCAGCATCGCACGTGCATGCACAGAGCAACCAAATTAGCATGCATGGCAGAGGCACACCTCTGTTTTGCTGGCCAGGGTGAAAAGCTTGGTGTACTCTCTTCGTAGCTGCGGGTCTTCCGTGTTTTTGGTGTCACGCAGTGAGGCTTTCAGAGCCTGAAATCGCAAACAGAGTTACAGACGCTGATGCAGGTGAGCAACTGTTTGCAGGAGGAATGCCGTGAATGTGCAGCCAGGGCTGCAGCTCAGTGAGTGTACAGGAGGACAGAGTACCACCTCAAAGACAAGCTTGGAGTGCTCTTGTCCTATGTTTTGGTCAGCAACAAGCTTCCGCAGCAGCTCTGAAGCTTTCGTGAACTTTCGACCTGAGCTTATGTGTGTTGTGATCTTGATCAGAGCGGCTGCCACGTGGTCTTGACCCACAAGCTGAGGTTCCTTGACTGAAGTGTTTTGAGGCTCAGCAGAGTCCAGCTTAGCCCGCTTGTTCGGTGGTGCTGTTGCTTCTGCAGGGTCTTGGACGCGTTTCTGTGCTGTTTCAGGCGGTAAGCTGCCGAAAAGCGCGGACATCGTATGTGTTACAGATCTTGACCTGCAACAGTATGACTCCGACTTGTCTTGGCGCGATGCAGGATTCTTCAAAGCCTATTTGCATCAGCAGCACATACAAATTTGCAAGGACTATCAGATCAATTCACAGATGAACATGCATGCAATAGAGAACAGAGAATGTCTGTGGCGTTGACTGTTCTTAAGTTACGCACGGCGTCTTAATTGTGCACGTGATGCTCGCTGTCCGAAGTCAACAACAAGAAGTGTGTAGGCGCTACAAGAAATTTCGCTGTAGCCCTGTCACTGTGCAGCACATCACTACGCGCATCGAAGCAGACCCGATCAATTCCGCTATCGAACCAGTCGAAGGCTGACCTTGCCTTCGTTCCGCATTTATCCTTTGACCTATCGCACCTTGATCGCGATCGCTTGTTATTCGTTCGCCTGTTTGGCCAGCCCCCTCGTTGCGCTGCAATCTTACGCCTGAAATCCGGCTGTTGAAGACGCCCATTTGACAGCTTTGCTGTTCCTGCTTTCCTGTCTGTCTGATGAGACTGTGGAGAGAATGGCTACCGGAAGACGTGGCTCGCGAAGCCACGGAGGAAGAGCCCAAACGCTTCGCTGCAATTGTGGCAGGCTGGTCCAGAGAGTGGCAGCAGCACCATGACCCCGCGATGACGTTGAAATGGCTGTCCCTGTTCAACAGGCATGCACCGCTTCAACCGTCGATGTGCCTTTGCTTGACTCACTTGCACCTTGACGACGCATAGCAACGGACGCTGTGACCGTCTTACGACTTGGTGTAAGGGTAAAAGCATATACTTGCAAACCAAGCTGTGTCTTGGCTTGCCTGCAGCTACCTGCAAGCCAAAGGAGATTACAGCTCAGAAGATCTAAACACTGCTGCATATACTATCCTTGATATTCTGCTGCAATGCGAGCACAACTCAGCAGCTCAGGTATGCTTGAGCAACCCCCTGCTACTATTTTCAATTGCACCCACTGGGTGCTGTTTAGATCAATTAGCATGCGTTACAGGCTCGCTGGGCTTCTGCTGCTGCACAACTGCTACGGACATGGAGGCATCAGATCAATATCGTCGTGCCATGGCGCCCTCTCTACGATCTTCTGCATGCATCTTTGAGATTGTCCAAAACATCATATGAAGGTAAGCCAGCATGATGTGTGCCACAAAGAATACATTCTTACATAAATTCAGATCTGTCGCATGCTTGGCCAGTTGCTGTACACCCTTAAGTTTCCCTCATGCTCTCATGCGTGCAGCCATGGAGTTTTCTGGAGCTGTAATCACACAAATCCTAGTCTGCGGGACTTGTCATGGACTTGAATTTCCCTTGCTCTGTGTTACTCTGATACACCTGTTTGCTTCTTGTAGGGGTTCTGATTCTGGAGACTAAGCAGTCCTCCCTGTTCAATCTGGTGCATCGCTGCAGACGCTTCTTTCCTGCTGGTATGTACTGGAGTCTTATTTTGACGCGACATGGTGCCTTTGATCAATGGGTGTATATCAAGCTCATGCTTGGCCTTACAAGCCACACTTTGATTTCTGTGTACATGCGCAACTGGGTTGCTGCAGCATTCACTCAATTGACGCTCTACTGCGTGTGTCGCTCGTGATTTTCACGTACTTGTGAGCATATAGCGCTCCCATTGCAAATTACAGGGGTCATGGTAGACCCAATAACTGACTGCCACAGGTAACATCAGACCCATCTGATGTTATTCAGGCAGTGCAGAGGAAGTCTGGCAGGAACTGAGGCCAGCCCTGCAGAATCTGCACTCACCCACAGCACAACAGGTAAAGCCCTTTGCCTTTTGACTGCGTGAGTTGTAGGTATGAGCAGAAACAGGTAATAGGCTCATTTTGTGCTCATACCCACAGTCCAAATACCTGACTACTGCAAAGGAAACTGAGTTTTTGCCAAAGATGGCTGCATGTCGAAAGTCATTTGAAGGCAGTAACATACCCCTACACTTGCATTACTGAGCACGTTTATAATTGACCAAAGGTGTTTTGGATGACTGTGCTTGCATTTCTGAAGCTATCAGTAGTGCTGAATCGAAACTCATCTTGGCCGAGTCTGACCCAAGTGTGGTGCAGGCACTTGGGTGGCTGTCCCTGTTCCTGCCCACTCATGGCCTGTCCGAGGGGGAGGAAGGTTGGAATGACAGGATTGCTGACTGGATGGTGTTGTGGGAATCTGATGCCCACAACAAGTTTTGGAGGGGCCAATGGATGCTCATGTTTGCCCAAGTGGCCAAGCATGACACCCAAGGTGGGGAGACCACCAGCACAACATTCCTGCACCTTGTTCACGTCAATGCTGCAGAGTAATGGCATTGCCTGCCAGTGCCATGATGCAGCCTAGAGGTTGCACAATGCCTGTGACAAATTCAGGACCTGGCACCTCTACTAGGTATCCCATTCCATGCCAGCAGAGGTCAAGCAAGATGCAAGGCTACCAGTAATGTTACAGGTTGGAGGCAAAAGCAGACTGTTTCCTCACCCCATCACACACCATCATAGAGCATGCCTTGTCCATGCAGGTCGGGGTGCCTGACTCTGCAGTGGGACAAATGCATTTTTGCTGTGCTGCCTTTGGTGTATGCTGCTGACACAGTGGCACAGTTTGTGATAGTTCTATGCTGCTGGCACTGAGGTAGAGTGGCTGGATTGCCTGCAGGCTTAATCAACTGGCGCCCTTACATGCCCCGTCTCTTCAACCAGCTCCAATGGGCGTTCCAGGTCCCAGTGGGCACTGCAAGCGCCACCCCACCCTTCAGTATGTCCATGCATGCGAGCATTCATTCATTCATTCATGCAGTTGGCCATTGTCTGCCTCCCTTGCAGTATGAAACAGTGAACTAGCTTCTCGCATTGCGGCACACACACCTTTGGCCCTGTATTTGACCAGACCGCTGCAATTTGCAACTTCACCTTGTGGAAGTTGCTGTCAGCGTCAACTCAGAACAAGTGGTAGTTCCTTGTCTCAAGAAACATAGGATCAAGTAATACAGTTGTGGGATCCATGCCTACACAGGTAGGATGTTGCGCAAAGGCTTACAGTCTGTGCTTTATTTAGGCAGCGCAAACTCCCCAGTTGCAATGGCGTTGTTCCATGGCGAGGTGCACACGCTGGCTACCACTGCTGGCAAGATCATTGTCTACACTCTGGCCACCACCCTCAGTAGCCCTCATAGCAGTGGCAACCCAAGGCTTGCCAGATCTGGCAGCGGCAAAGCGCCCCTGCAGGGGCAAGACCCACAAGGGGAAGATGCCCCAGGTGTAGATGTGGTGCTGAGTCAGCTTGAGCAGCTGGTGGACCTGTTGGAGCAATATTTTCATCCAAGTAACAATGGCAGGTATGAAAAGAAAAGAACATGTTGAGCCTTTCAGCAATCATTAGGGGAGCCTACTAAGGCGGCATCCCGGAGCTCATTGCAGGTATGGTGGTGTAGCCTAGCTGCCAGAAAGCGCTTCCTGTTGCTATCAAGTTTTGAACACACATGCTAGTTGCACATTTATCATAGACATGCCCGGAGACTTGCATGTGTACATGTGTACAAGGGTGCTGTCAAGGACAATACACAGACACCCATGTTTCTTGTGACAGTGGCAAAGCCATTGCTGGCAAAGCCCTCGCAGAACTTCACCAGACTGCTAGAGCTGAGTTTATCATAGTTGGGCCAGCTTGGCTGTAGCCGCTGATGCAGCCTTACTGATGCTGTAGCCTTCTTGTGACAGATACACTATCAGTCACAGTTAATTAGCTACCGTACGTCTCCAGAGGTCCCTTTCAGCAAGCCATCTGTTACACATACACTACCATTTACAGTGAATAGCTACCGTACATCTCTAGAGGTCCTTCTTAGCAAGCCATCAGCATGCCTTCTGACTTCACACTTGATGCCTGATGCAGGTGGAACAAGTACCTGGCCAAGTTTGTGAACTCGCTGTGCAAGCACCTGAACAAGCGCCTAGCCAAGGAGGCAGCACCACCACAGGGCCATATGAGCAATGGCACAGGGGCTATCAGCGGCAATGGTGTAGTGTCCAGTGGCAGACAGCATGTGTCCACTGAGACTCAGCGCAGAGTGGCTCAGATCATCTTGCGTATGGCAGACAAGGCTCAGTACAGCAAGGTAGGCCAGGGAGCATGTAGGGGCATGTAAGGGCATGTAAGGGCATGTAAGGGCATGTAAGGGCATGCAAGGGCGCCAATCGATCAAGCCTGTAGGGAATCCAGCAACTCTACCTCAGTGTCAGCAGTATAGCACTGTTACAAACTGTACTAGTGTGTCAGCAGCAGGATGGGTCTGTCTGGCTTGAGGGTTCATCACTGTTGGGGATAGCTGCATCCCTGTAGACAAGGAGTTCTGGTCAATGTGCCTTGATGAACTCTGCCGCTCCCAGTATTGCAGCATCATCAACGCAGTGTCTTAGCAAGTGTACCATTCTTCCAACATTTGATCTGCCTGCATCTGTGTTTTGATAGCCTGACTGCAATTGATTAGCATGTAGTGTGGTGCAGTGACAGCTATGCGATTGTGTCTTGGTACAGGACAACACCTTGGCTGTGGCTGCATGCTCTGCCTTCTCCCAGATGGCCTTCATTGCCCCCAATCTGGTGCTCCCACTGGTGCAGACGAGATTCCAGGTACATTGCCAATCTGACATCAATCCCAACCTGTGTTGCACAAACGCACAGACAGCAAAGTATGGGTCATATGGTGGTCCACACCGCGTGCCGACCAGGTTGTTAGCACTGACAAGCATCACCTTGTTGCTGGATGCTAGTGCAGATCAAGCTGCAGAGCCATGGCTGGTTGAAGGCAACAAACACAGTGTATTCAGCAGCAATGGCATTGTGAAGATCACAACAGTTGTGAGTTGGGGCTGGGGTCAAGTGATGCAAAACTGGGTCTTGAGACAAGTGACATTGCTGCAGGTGGCCTTGGAGAGTGTGTCTGCCACACATCAGCTGGTCAGTGCAATCCACACCTTTGCCATCTGTGTGCGCCCGCTGCTGCTGACAGGCTTTGCCCCAAACCCTGACAGCGCAGAAAGCGGCCCTGTAGATGCCGCAGAGCACAAGGTACATGTTCTGTGGACTTCTGTGTTGGGCAGCTGATATATTGCATAGTTTCTAATTTTGCTCCCTCTGCACTGTAATAGTCCCCACAAAAACAAGTGAGTAAAAGAGAGAGAGAGAGAGAGAGAGAGAGAGAGAGAGAGAGAGACAAAACAGCAGACATGAAACAGCCAGCTTTGCATGCCTGTACTTCTCAAGTAGGAAAAGGGTAACCTGCGTTTGATGCATAAAGACTGCCCCAAAGGAGCTGTATGTATCTGGGTCATGCTTGTTGGCTTGCCAAGCTTGCTGGTAATGTACTTGACATGGATCACATTGCTTTGCAGGAGGCAGGGGCACAAGCAGTAGCAGGAGCCATGATGGCCACGCTACCTGGCATTGATGCCAACGATCCACGCAAGACTCTGGCCTGCTTCAGGTTTTACTGCGTGGTGCTGTCCAGTGTGGGTACTCTGCAGGTAAGTTGACATGACTTGCTCTGGTTGTTGCTGACGTCACACCCCAGATTCAGATTGTCATGAATGAGGAAATCTGGTGTGTTCGTCCTCTGGCTGTACTGGATTGGAAATATCTGGTGTATTGGTTCGGAATGCGTACACTACAGCAGACTAAAGGTGATATTACAATTACACAGTCACTGCTGCTTATTAGGAGTTAATTTGCCGCATCTGTGCAAGCAACATGAGACCATGTGCAGTTCTGATGCTACCTGTTACCATGGCACTCCCATGCATCAGACGCACACAAGGTCAGTCTGTAGCCACCAGAACCAGAAGCTTTCCTGGCTGACCTGCAGAGTGGTCCCGGCTTGCTGCCCCTGTACACGGAAGAATGGGTGGAAGAGCTGCTGTCCCGGGTGTTTGGCATTCTGGGCAACCTGGAGGCGCCTCAGACGCGCAGTGATCATGCTGCAGTGCAGGGCAACGCCTCCTCTGCTGCTTCTGACTCCGCATCCTTCCTGCTGGAGGGCAACAGCATGTTCAGGTGAGAGCTCATTCAGCAAGAAAGTTTCCATCTTTGGGCAATCAGAGACTGTCAAGGCGGCAGGCAAGAGCAAAGACCACAGGCGACAGTCCAAAACTGCAGCAGCTGAGTTCCATTGTAGCATTGGCTGTGGAGCAGCACAGTTTTGCAAGTGGTTACATGTATAAATGCCGGCTGGTCACAGCATGTCAGGTGTGAGCCTGAGACTACCAGATTTGATGTCAGATGCTGCTGCTGCTGTACACAGTGTCTACTGTCAGACCACACTGGTGTGACATGGACACAGACAAACTGACCAAGGCTCCAACACATTTGTGGGCAGGTGCAGATGTTTCTGCACATTGTGTCATCTTGTTGATTGTGTACGGCTGCAGTCTATGTACAACCGCCAATTGAGCACCAAGGTGTGTGGTGCTGCAGGCCAATGATGGAGCTGTTGTTCGCTCGCCTGCCAAAGGACCTGCAGCTGCACGCCATCAAGCAGCTGGCACGCTTTGTGACCACCACCACCCTAGCATCTGTCACCAATGAGACCGCGCTCATCTGCAATGCCGCAGCCTGGGCTGCTCCTGAGACCGGTGTGGAGCTGCTGCTGAAGCCATTGCTGGGCAAGATTGAGGAAGAGGTGAAGCACGACGGCACAGCTGGCTCTGGGCGCATGTCAAAGGTAGGTCACCTGCTCCTGTGATGGTCCTGCTCTTCTTCAGCTGGTGCTGCTCAGTTGCATGGAAACAGGACACTGAAAATCAATGGTCACAATAGGGACATTGCACATGTACACAATATTAAAAAAGCTCTTGAATAACTTTGTGTCCGTCAGGCGTGTTCAAGATGAATGCGTTTTGCCCATTTCAAAACCCTCCAAGGAGTCACAAACGTTTGACTGAGGTCAAAATGTAGTGAAATGATGCAGAAAGTGAGCCTTGTGTAGTGTGACAGCAAGACACAGAGTGACAGCTAAGCATGTCTGGGTCAACTCTGCACCTTTCCCTAATGGACATTAGGTTGATCAGTGGCGAGGTGTAGCTTCACACTTCACCACACCACTATTCATCCTGATGTCTGGTAAGATTGGCTGATTCACTGCTTCATAACTGATCAAAACAGAAAGACACCTCACAAAAGCAGACTCTGGCTGGCTGCGTAGTTCACACAAGCCTGGTCTGTCAGTATCAAAATAAGCTTCATCACAGCTTCTCAGTTTTGCACAAAAGCTGCTGGATGAGTACAACCGCTGCTGCAATGAAGCAAGTGGTGCGTTTCAGCAGCTGTCTTACCCAACAAGCTTAAGCAGTATTATCTAAACTCAAGCAAGCACTGCACCATCATTGCTGCAGGCTTGGTTGATCTTTCATAACATTGCATTAAGTGACGCAATTTTGGGCTCTGTATCATATAGTGCTGAACGGCATATGTGAATGTGCAGCAGGACAGCAGTGCTTGAACTGCTGACGAGTTTTTGGAGTAGTGTAAACAGGCAATTTCATGTTTTGCCAAGTAAAATAGGTCAAAACATGGCATGCAGACATGTTCTAGCATAGTTTCTACATTTCAATGTCTGATCTTGCCCGTGTGCAGTACTTGTCAGCTTGCTGGCTGTGACTTAGTGCAAAAGCAAGTAATTGTTCAGCTCAGTCAGCAGCATTGTATCTGCTAGACAGTGCATCCTTTGACATTTGCATGTCATCACTTGATGCCTGTCATCCAAACTTTGAGTTGGCCTTGCAGGAGCTGAAGCCAGATCCAGAGATGTGGGAGTTGCTTGAGAACTTTAATTCCCATTTTTAATTCTCGAGCAACTGCCATATCTCTGGATCTGACTTCGGCTCCTGCAGCCACGAGTCAAGTTTGTGGGCTCAGAATACTGTGCAAGACGGTTGCTGGTGCAAACATGCAGAATGAGAGGAACTTGTGTGGCAGGCATGCAATCATTGCGTCTGCCACAGCTGGGTGTGGAGTGAAGCAGAGCAACGGGCATGTGTCTACCCCTTGATGTACATCAGTATGGTGACAGACGTTTGTTACCATGCTGTTGTACATTGGCTGGTAGACACATGTTAAGAGCAGCAGGGCCTACCTCCCACATCAACATGCATTTCTGAGCACCACCGCATGCCCTGTGATGTGTCTGTTGTAGTGCGCTGGGCTTGCAACATTGGGATTACAACTGTTGACTCAAACACGCCGGACATGCTGTAGTCCCACATGACAAAGAATCGCCTCTCATCTCCAGCTGAATCATGCTGCTGTCTGTCTGTCATGGTAAGAGTTCAGCAGCATGTGTTATACCTGGATGTGCGTGTGACGCTTGACCAGTGGGACGGATTAACAAGATGCCTCAGGGAAGCAGTGCTCCTGGTGTGAGCAAGCTTTGCAGTAGACAGATGGCACAGAGTACTAGCACAAGCTCATGGGATCATCGACGTGTGTGTGACATCTGACGTATGCAAGTCAGCTGCTCCACAGCTATATCTCTCTTGAACTGATCTAAAATTCCCAATCCCTACCAGAGGACGCCAAAACTGTGAGGTGTGCGGACATTTGATGTAGAACAAAATAGAGTTTCTGCATTCATCATGCTACATGTCATATTGTGAACCTTGCCTACACAGGGCACATACGAGGTGATCCATTGACATATGCATGAATTTACAAGCTGATTGGTTGTCAATGTGCATCAGAGGAGTCTAGCGGCGCCCACGCATCGTGAAGCACCTGCTGCTGACTGTGGCTGGCGCCGCTACCCCACTGGCAGCAGGAAGCGCTTGCTGTACCTGAGAACTTGTTGCACTCTGCAGACTACCATTACAAATGCAATTTCTGTTGATTGCAAAAAAGTGTGTTTTCCATCTAGGTCTTGAGAGAAAATTGGGATCAGCTCATGCCATGTCTGTCACATCTTGCATGAGCTGAACCTGATGCTCTCAAGATGCAAAAAACCATGCTTGTTGGGGTTTTCCAACAACAGTTTTCTGACAAAAGCTACAAACAGGAAGGGACACAAGTTTTCTTGTATCCTTTCCTTTTCAAAGCTTTGGTCAGGTTTTCTTTGGGAAAGTTGTGGAAAAGTTCCTTCCCAAGCCGTACAGCATTGGGGCGGCATACTTTGGCATGCATTCAAGAATGACCAGAAGCATCTTATGGTGGCTGCATTGGTACTTGCACAGCTGCAGATGCCAATGCTGCACTCCTGACAGAAGCTCTTGCGCTTCAGCAAGCCGTAAATGGCAAGACAGCCTCATTCATTGCTGCAGAGGTTAGGTTACATAGTATGTTGCCAGCTGAACAGTACTTTCTGCAGTGTAGAATGCTCTGACAGCTGCTGATGCAGGTCATTGACCCTATTGCACGAAAGTGCAATAAGGCCACTGTCTGCTTAAGCAGCTGGGCTTATTGCATGAGAGTGATATATGGCCACTGTTGGGTGAAGCACCTGTCAGAACCTGGTACAGTGCAGAAGGCATTTGCAGCTGCAACAGCCTATCGATGCCTGGAGCTTGACCGTGCAAGGTCACACTGGTGCTGTTCTCCCTGGATGCAAAGTTGCTGGGTGTGCAGCATCAACGGCCTGGTTGCCTTTCCTGAATCTCGTGTCTCATCACTTGCTTAAAGCACGCGTTTGGGCATCGGCAGTCACAGATGGCTTGAGACTCAAAATGTCACAGTCTTGAAAGCAGTGCGTCTACCTCAGCAGTGGACCATCTTTCAGGCTTTGTGCCATGATGAGTCTTGATGTCTATTTTTCCGGCACACAGATTGTGTTTTCTTTCAGGCTTTGTGCCATGATGAGTCTTGATGTCTATTTTTCCGGCACACAGATTGTGATTTTTCATGTGCTGAGAGCATCAATTTGATTTGAGCGCTCTTTTCAA
>JAABUO010003671.1_pt1 | contig 18251 bp, 37 predicted proteins | sample 5559291 | NCBI WGS metagenome assembly JAABUO01 (sample SAMN10711878, study PRJNA513372) | rock metagenome | isolation source: Antarctica rocks | place: Antarctica: Victoria Land, Finger Mt sud | reverse complement strand
TCTACTCTTTGTCGTTTGTGGCAGGCTCAGCATCTGAGGCCCAGCCCTCAGCAAGGCGCTTGGAAGCTGCTTGCTTCTCTGCCCATTCAGACAGGTAGGGCACTTTCAAGCCGAGTTTTTTCATACTGTCAAGCTCTGCTTGTCCAACCTCTGTTGCAAATACTGCATAAGCATCTGTGTCCATGACATCCTGTACTGCTGTGAGTTGCTTTGACTGGAAATCTTGACCATACTTCAGCATTTTGATTGGCAGGGCTTGCCAGTACGCTTGCACAAACAGCTCAATGCACTGCAGAGTCTCAGCAACACCACTCACATTCTGCTGCTCTTGCTTTAGGCCATCTCCAAACGTGTATGCGCAAAAATGCGTGTACACTTGTAGGGCGCAGAAGTTGCAGCATGCAGAGTATGCCGATGAACAGACAATCTCACAGGTTCATGCCAGCAAAGTTGATGAGAGCACACTAACTAACTAGGAGTACAAAGCATCACTACAATGACACACACACCACATCTGCTAAATGATCCGCATCACAGTGCTTACAATAAACAAACCAGTCTGTATGTACAATGTCAAGACAGGTGCCTACCATTATAGCTCAGCATGCCATCTAAACCACACAGAGCATTTCTAAAGTGGCGACCATGCCCTGTTGCTCAGGTTCGCAAAATGTTGACTGCCATAAGAGCCAACAAAACTGCGCTGTCCTGGGGTTCCAAAGGGCTGAATGCTAATGCGAGAGTCAGTGCCCATCTGAGGCGTGACTGCCATTGAGATGGCGGTGCTTGCACTGGATACTGCTTGTGGGATAGGTCCTGCAGGGTAATCCAGGAGAAGTTTTAGCCCAAGAGAGTCTTCTATGTGTGCAAGACATGCAATGCGCAAGTGAGGGTGGACCATTTGGCCAAAGCAATGTGCCATGAACAGCCAAACACAACTGTCATGCACATTCAATGCTATGATCACACCCATTAGTGTTATCAACAATCATCTGCAAACTCATAACAGATACGCCATATGCTCTGCTAGAAGGGCACAACAAGCACACAGAAAACTGTACATTGCTGTACATACAAAGATAGTACCTGATTGCTCTGGCAGTGTGTCTAGCCCTGAGCTCAGGGGCTGTTCCAGGTCTGTGCCTGACAAAGCCGGCTGTAGGAGCCCGACTCCAGCAAGTTCTTTGTGTGCATCTAGCCATCTCCTCCTGGCCTTCCTGGCTTCTTCTTGCCAGTCCACATGCAGCATAGAGCCAAAGCACAGCACCGCTGCGCACCACTCAACTTTCAGTCATTGGTGCAAGCAACAGATATTGCGGTTGCAGCAAACGATAGCCTGCTTAACTCAAATGGCTCATCACCTTGTGTGCTGTGTAGTCTTGCCTCAGGCCCCAAAGGACGAGTCTGAGCATCCTCACAAAACCGCTGTTGCATGAAGCAATCAATTTGAACACTATGATGGGCACAGAACATCATGCGACACTTTACTTCCTGTTTAAAGAATGCAGCGCACCAGTGGTGGTGACCCCCCCAAGGATGCCCAGCCAGATGCCTGACAGGCCCAACCCAGCCTTGAAGGTGAGGGCCCATCCCATGGTGAACCCCACCACCCAGAATCCCAAAACATTGAACCACATCAGCGACGCTTGCCTTCCCAAGCCCCTGTGAGGTCAAAGCTCAGATGAGACACTCTCACAGAGTGCTGGTCACCGCTCCAGCGATTTTGAGAGCATATGTAATGTGAGTTTGGAGCATTTGTGTTGCAGGCACATGTTTGATCAAGTAGCAGAGAACAAGGGGCCAGGACAGCTGTACTGATAACACCCAGGCCAGCTGCACTGCTATGCAGTCAAGGAAGTCTCAGCCCAAGCACCAAGACAAGATGCAGCAAAACAGGCGAGAACCTCTCAGCATAGCCTGCTGCAATGCTCATTCATTTGCCCCATGCACCATGCAGCGCAGCATCAAGCGTCAGTCCTCTCCAGTGGGGTGTTTCCAATACAGAATTGACCCTACATACTTGACCCTGGGGGAAGACATGTGTTGAATGAATGAAACGAGGGAATGCAGGATTTGTACCTCAGCACACCGGAGCTGGTGCCAGCAATGCCATCAAAGATTTGGTAGCCAGCACAGATGGGCGCAACCTTTGCCACCTCCATGGTGACATCCAGGTCATCCACAAACAGAGGGCCAATGCGCTGACGGAAGAGGGAGATGAACAGGCCAGAGCCTGCCATGAACAGGGCCCCTAAAGCCACTGATAGGAAGCCTGTGCAACACGACACAGGGTAATTCAGATCTGCAGACATAACAGGGTATGGTACTGGCAAGGTAACACAAGACAAACAGAAAAGCAGCAGCACAAGGTTACAGATGCTTTCAAGCAGACAAGTTATCCTTGTCAGCGTCAAAGCTCCCAAAAGGCGCTTGGGGAGTCATGCTGCAGTTTCATCAGTTGTGAGACCATGAATTGCGTCCATCAAAGTATGGACACAGTTTGCAGACCTGCAAGGCGGGCTTCAGACGGCCGGTTGGCACCAACTAGGTTCCCCACTCTGATGGTGGCAGCTGTGGAGACCCCAAAAGGGAAGCTGACATAGATGAATGCACAGAAGGTCAAGAGAATGGAATGAGCATCAACTTGGGCTTGACCTGTGGGACACCATGCCACAACAATCTTAGCACACCATTATAGGGCATACTGTTGACGCAATTGTGCTTGAGCAAACACAGTCTGATGAATGCATGAAGCAAGGCATGGTGAGCGTCATCAAGACAAAGGAAGCTGCAGTAGCATGTGTCCTTTGCATTTGCACTCAGACGATAACCATAGTGATGAGTTGTGTCTATTCAGCAATGAAGAGCCAGCATAGTGCTGAAGATACAGTATGCAAGCATAGTGCTGAAGACACAGCAAGCCAGCATAATGCTGAAGACACAGTACGCAAGCATGGCAGACAGGAAAGAGCATTGTTCACCCAGAATGCTGGCCATGACTGTCGTGACATCAAAGCTGCAAGCGTCTGCAGCCATCATGACACCTCCAGGCAGACCCAGCACCAGAAAGTTGGACAGCACATGTGGAGATACACCACTGCAGATGGCTGCCCACACTGATGCCTTGTTTACCTCCACTGCATGGCCTTTTGCCTGCGCACCAAGCTTGATTGTCATACATGTTGCCAACCTTGACACACACAGTGTAAAATCTGGTTTCCACAATCCTAACATCCTTCTGAACTTGTTGCAAGTAGTTCCAGATGGTGCAGAGTTCAACACACAGCTTGAAGTTTTTAAGGCAGATTCGGACGAAACAGAAACAAAGCTACACTGCAGATAATGCGAGTGCAGCAGTACTCAATTGCCCATTGTCATCCACGTGCACATGTCCAGGCTGCAACAACAGATGGTGTTGTCGTAACAGGAGATATGGCCATGCATGCATTTCGATCCTTGTTGGCCTGCCGTTTGGTTGCCAAAATGGCAGGATTTTGGTCTACCCCAACTTTAGTACTTTATTTTGCAACAGCATGCATATTCAGCACACATGATGCTGCTCAGCTGTGCCAAAGAGCATCATCACCCTCACCTTCTTGGCGTCAGGGCTTTCAGGTTGTGATTTGCTTTGTGGCAGGCTCAGCCAGCCCAAATAGCCTGTACTGCATGCAAAGGCGCTAAGAATAGGTCAATAGCACAGGGTGACCAGCACCAATGCAAGCACTTAATGACAGATTGATCTGACACAGCACACAGATGACTCATCACACAGGTGACTCATCACACAGATAACGCATCACGCAGATGGCACATTACACAGATGACATCTGGTGCCAGTCACTAGAACCTGCAAGACACACAGCATGCCTGCAGCAGCATGAGTTGCTGCCAAGCCAATACTCACAAAGCTCCTTTCAGTGGACAGCTCACCGCACAATAGGGCCAGCTGCAGAATGCGCGCCACAGATGTGGCAAGGGCGGCACCCCAGAAGTCATACCATGCTATGAGTACCATGTTGATGGGCACATTGGCCAGAGCTGTCAATACTGTAATGACAGCGGGGGCCCACACCATATTCTGGACTTGCATTGCCTGTATAGCGCATGCAGCATGCTTGATCAGCAGTGCTGATATGTCACAGCTGCTGGCAAGCTTGGCATTGATGGTTAGTCCATTCCTGACTGCTCGATGGCTGATGTGATGCTGAAAGTAGGCCATGCATAGCAATGACAGGCTTGGCGTTGTTACAAAGGACAAAGCAACCAATCAGGTGCAGAGACATATCAGTCATGTATCACGGATAAACTACTGTATCATGCAATTTTGTAGGGCAAACAACGATTGACAAAAATCGTGTACCTTCAGTATTGCAATACTCCATACCAGGGGCAACAAGCCTGGCAGCAACCCCTTACAGAATATGCCCACTAACTGCAGCAGCAGTAGACATCATGGGCTGCTTAGCGTGTCCAGTAGATATCAGGACAGTGCAGCCCACAAGAGCCCCACCTGCCCAGACTGTGGGCTCTGTTGGAAGATAGCTTGTGACACCGAGTCTGCTGTTAGCATTGCGACTGCTACTGGGACGCACAGCAGAGACAGTACAGATATGGCTGACACACAGCATGAAATGACAGCATTAGGATTGCCTTCTCCGTGGGCTGCACAGCACACGTGTCACGCTGGCTGTCTGACCGATAACTGTAGCTTGGCAACTACATTGGCTACATTTACCTTGACTCCCCAAAGTATCAAGGGCAGTTGAAACACCCATCAGGAAGTACCAGCACACGTTGAACCACTGCACAAGAGCAATACTAAGGTTCTTTCAGGAACACGTTGCAGGCCCTGCGCAGAGCAAAGGCCATGGCCACAGGTTGACCGGGACGTGCTTACGGTGTTGCCTATGGCTGCAGCAGCTAATGGGCCAGCGCCTTGGTGGCCAATGAAATACTGATTGACGACTGTGACGGCATATTGCGCCGATAGCTGCACCATCACAGGAGCGCTCAGACTGAGTAGCCCGCGAAGCTCAAGCTTGAGATTTGCAGATGTCCCGCCTGCTGCTGTGGTATCTTCGTCGTTCGCATTGGTATTTAGCATTGGAACCTGCAACAATCGCTCCGCATCTTCGACGTGCGAGGTCATTGCTGCGGTCAGCAAATTGCAGTCAAAAGTTGTCAGCTGTTGAATGCAGAGTTGTACCTCTCGTTCGTTTCTTCCTCACGTGTATGCCGTGTTTCACGTCATGCACGTGCAGATAAACTGTGCGCGGTGTAGTGGTCTCGGAGCACTTTGCGCTGTAAATCTCTCTCGTTCGACGTTGACACAAACCACCTGGGCAGGTGGCAGGACGTCAGGGCGCGCACTACAACTCTCGAGTGGCAGTATGGAGATGCTGTTGAAAGGCTCAGGTGCGACTGCAGTAGCTCGAGTTTTTTTAGTGTTCAGATCACAGCTGTTGCGTTGCGCAAGATGGCAGCATTGCACACTGAATTTAAAGCTTTCTCAGTACAGTTTTCACCTATATTGTTATGGCCAATAATCCATTCTCAACAATTACTTTGAGCTCTCCCTTGTCTTTCCTGCTGCTCTGACATCATCGAAATTTCGCCAGGCGGCTTCCTTGCTGTCTTGCTTCAGCCGAGTGAGATCATTGTCCTTGCCAATGCTGGTGCACCTGAGTCTGTCTCTGGCCTTGAACACTGTGATCTTGTCCTTCTTGCTATTGACCTTGGAGGTACAAGCATTCCAGCGGGGTGCTTATGGGAGTGCTCAGTTAGGTGGCAGGTCAAGCGGCCTTGCGCATACTCACCTACTTGATCAGTTATGATAGTGACATCTGTGCCATCAGAGTACCACCCCAAAGCTCGCGAGCCTGTACAACTGTCAGGAGTTCCTGCCCACCCACATGTACGTGATGACCAGTGGGCGTCTGCTTGACCGGAGTCATGCATTTGCCTTCAAATGCAATGAGCCTCTGCCCTCACAGCAACCATTGGTTGTCTGTTGGTTGTTCAAGCTGGCATTGCCACTGTCCCTGCTGTTGAAGCGGCGCCTCTTGTTGCAGTTGCCAGTCTTGACAGTCTCAGCTTGGGCCTGCATGCCAGACAAGTCAAGTTTAGATTCAGTGTCCTCATTTGCAGCCATGACTAATGCAAATTTTGCAATTGGTTGCAACAGGTTTTGAACTGACCGATGGTGATGACACCCTGCAGTTGAGGCCATGCTTAAAATTCAAACGCCAGAGGGGTGCTAACAATAGCAGCAAGCCCTATGATATGGCCGCTCATGATGTGGAATTTGACACTGTATGTTCCTCCTGAATGCCCTCCTGGCTTCAGCTGGAAAAACTTGCCCCATGCTTTAGGACTGTCAGCAATTTTGACAAAGTGCTTGGGAAAGGTCGCAGAGAACTGCTCAACGTCAGCATCTGGTGGCAGCGATATGTAGCCCGATGTTGCCACCAGTCAACTGCATCACCCTGCAGGTAAGTTGCAGCTTTTGCAACAGGACATTTTTCGTCTTCAGCCACCAAATACAGCACAATGTGAAGATCCATGACTTTGCAACATAGCCACGATCTGCAGATTTGCCTGACTGCCGATCATGATCGACTGGCCTTCAGACTTGTGAGAAGACTTGCTCACTGTGTTGTCAAAGTGGAAGACAGCATACTTGGGTGGGTGTGCATTCACATTGTGCCAGGACAATGATGCACTCTGTATGGTCTCTGCTGAGTCTATTTTGTCCTGAAGCACAAGCTTCAGCAAATCTGGTAAGGGACCCCAATGATTAAGTAAATGTGCTGGCATTGTTTCACATCCAGCCATCTGCTGAACTAATGCTTCAGGGTCAGGGACCAGGCAGAGATCATCCAGATCACGTCTTGAGAGGTCCTTTCCTGCCACATACAGTGCCCGTGTGCCATTACATCAAACCTATTATGAAAGCCATCAATGCATGTTGCAGCTCTGGAAACGCCGTACAAAGTGCTGACAGGGCACATGCCTAACCTGGCATCTGCGCAGACTAGTCCCTACAAAGAGTAGTATCCCTCATACAGTGTGTCACATGATGTAGCTTCACGTGCCAGTTGTGGGAGGTTGCCCTTGGCCGACGACATGTCGAAAGGCAAGGCCACTATATTTATTGCAGTGCTAAGGGGCAGAGCATAACTGCAGACAGGCAGGCAGGCAGGCAGGCAGGCATCCAGGCAGGCAGGCAGGCAGATAGACTGACTGCAGCTGCACCGCTGTGTTTGTCCATGCTCATCTTGATCAAAACAGCCAACAGATTTTATATTGCGATTTGTCCACTTGATTTGGCCTGTTGGTTGATCTAGATGAGGCATGTCTCAAAGGAGGCGGAGCCAGCCATTGCGGTTGATGGCTGTACCCATGAGAGCTTTGCTTTAGAGCGCCGGTTGCAGCAGAACCTGATTATTGCATCATACCTCACCAGAGATGCCAGCTAGCTTGTACTATACTAGCTTGTCTAACTTACTATACTTGCTTGAGTACTCAACTTTGTCATCAAAGTATCACCGTGATAATCATTGTCGGTGGTGTCATATGTTGGCTTCACTTGCCTATGATTATAAGAAGCTGCTGCTGTAGTGGTTACTGCTGTAGTGTTCATGAACTGATTGCGTTGCAACGATGATGCAAGCTTGGTGTTGTCTCTGGCACAGGCACCTATTGAGTACCTTAACTGGGTATGGAGATGCAATTGAGATGTAGGGCATTTGCATTGCTCAGATGCACAAAGAAAGGGGCATCCATGCTTCCAAGCATGTTTCAATCTGCAAAGCCTCGGGGACATGCAACAATTCTGGATCCACTCGTTCAGGAAATTTTGCATAAGGGTTACGATAGAAGCGGGAAAACCGAACAAATGCTGACATTACAATGCACGGTACCGTGAGATGTTGTAGATAAGGCTAGTAGTACTTACGGTGTTGCCACGTGCTGTATACCAAAATCTGAAAGCGATATGTTTGACAAATCCTGTCGCCATGACGAAGCTGTAAATCCTGACTCAACGACTTTTACGTCAGGCTCAATAATACAAAGTTTTTGCCTGCACCTGATTCCTCAATTTTCCCACATTCATCTGGCGCTGCCGGTGCTTCTGAACCAGCTTCAAAGATGGAGAAGCCCATCGAGCGGCGTAGCGCCACTGCAGCCCAGACTGGGCAAGAATACGTGCCTTCGTCAAAGATCAGGTCGGCAGCAGATATCGAGCGTGCAGCAGCCGGCGTCATCGATGTCGATGCGAAGACCACAACATACGTCGTTCTTGCGTGTATCATTGCTGCCAGTGGTGGTGTTCTTTTTGGTTATGACGGTGGCACCACAGGCAAGCTGCTAGTAAATATTTTGCGCAGACATGCGTCGGCAAGTCAGGCGTTACTTATCGCTTCCGAGTAGTGAGAGGTATTTGATTGCGTGCTGATGTGCTGCAGGTGGCGTCGAGTCTATGGCACAGTTTTCCAGGTGGTTCTTCCCACAGACCGGCAACAGCAGCTTCTATTGCAAGTACAACAACAAGTCGCTGCAGGCCTATTCCGCCATTATGCATTTCACCGGCAGTCTGGCGTCTATCCCTGCGTCTTACTTTACGCAGCACTGGGGTCGCAAGGGGTAAGTGTTTGAGTGACGTTGGTCTGTCGTCCGCGTCATGTTTTGCACAGGTTCGACAAGAGGTCTTCGTTCGACTTGGTGCCTGTGTCATGTCGACAGGTCCATGATTATCGCCGGCACCGCCTTCTGTATCGGTGCTGTCTGCCAGGCTTCCGCCAAGAATACTTTTGCACCGCTCTTCCTAGGTCGTATCTTCTGGGGAATTGGTAAGTTCGCTGTGCATTCCTAGCGTTGTTGTGACAGGGCAGGGTTCCAAGTCAGCAGATGCAGTTTGCAAATCAGTATATGAAGTGTGGTAACAATGCAGGGGTTGGCTTTGGTGACCACTGCGCCTTCATCTACACTGCAGAGATGGCTCCACCCAGGTGTGTCTTTTGCTGCTCAACAGCTCTGGTCATAAGCGGTTTCTCTCATTCAATTACAGTTTAGCAGCTTGACTTTGCAACTGCTGCATAGATTTGCGTTAATCTGCCACAAAGTCATGGTACATGCAAGCAAGACAGTGTACTGACCAGTGTGATGCTGTAGGTGGAGGGGCCGTCTGAACACCATTGTGCAGTTGGGAACTATTGGTGGAATCGTGGTTGCTAACGCAATCAACATTGGTACCAACAAGTGGATCGCTGGCTGGCGTATTTCTCTCGGACTTGCTGCTGTGCCAGGCAGTATCTTGTTACTCGGTGAGCGCCTGCCAACCGCAGCTTTTGTGTAAGCTGCATCTCGTCTTCAATATGCTGCATGGGTTTGGCATGGTGCTCCTGCAGACTCTCTGGCAACTTACCCTTCCTGTTGCAAATGCGGCACATGCCCACAGCATAAATGTCACCTTGATGACAATCACTGCTAACTGCAGGTGGTCTGTTTCTGCCTGAGACGCCCAACAGCTTGGTAGAGAGAGGTTACCTGTCAGAGGCCAAGAGTGTTCTCCAGAAAGTGCGAGGTACAAAGGACGTGGACGTTGAGTTTGACACCATTGTGCTGGCCAATGAGGCGCTGAAGGGGATGGAGAACCCATGGAGAGCCATCTTCAGAAGGCGCAACAGGCCACAGCTGGTGCTGGCCATTGCCATGCCTTTCTTCCAGTAAGCAACCATGAACTTGCTGCATGCATTTGGATCTTTTGGGCAGGATGTTGTGAATGTGATACAAAATTGTTGAACACTGGGACATGTTGCAGCTGGATGCTTACTGTTAAGCGATGCGTTTTGTTGGTGGCATTCATCGTCGTTGGCAGCAATTCAACTGCTGTCTATGCATTATATTACTGTGAATGATATGTTATTGCCTGTGTATGCAGGCAGTGGTCTGGTGTGAATGGAGTGTCCTTTTTTGCCCCTCAGATCTTTGCTGGTGTCAATGCACTGGGATCTGGCAACCAAGGCTCCCTCATTGCAGCTGTCATTGTGAACGGAGTCCAGCTGATTGCCACTATAATTACAGTCTTCATCGTGGACAGAGTGGGACGGCGCACATTGCTGATCAGCGGGTCTGTTTTGGGCTTTGCAGCTGAAATTGCTGTGGCTGTTGTGTTTGCTGTGGCTGCTGGCAAGAACGCAGTCAACTTGCCTTTTGGAGCTTCAATTGCTGCTATTGTGCTGGTGAGCGTCCGCCACTTATCTGCTGCAAGCTGCCTTACCTAATCCACCTGTCCATTCCTGTTTCACATATATTTTTTTGGCGCAAAACACCTACAGTGCTCATGACCTTCACAGCAATACCTGTATGCTTCTTCACAATCCATATCTGGTGTGCCTGCATATGGCATAAGCATGTCTTCATTGGTATTGTCATCTGCTTGCTGACGTTTTTGGAGCTGAATGCAGATTGGCCTGTATTCCATCTCCTTTGGATTTGCCTGGGGACCCATTGGATGGCTGATCCCCTCTGAGATCCATGACCTCAACACCCGTGCAGCAGGCCAGAGCATCACTGTCTTCACTCAGCTTGTGTCTGGAGCTACTGTTACTCAAAGTGAGAACCTCTCTTTATTTGTCATCTGTTCAACTTCTGGATCAGCATGCCTCAAGGATCAATGTTGTCTGCCTGCTCAACAAGGGTGCTGATGTGCCCAACATGAGAAGCAAAAAAAACAAAACAAAAAACAAAGATTTTGGTGTTTTGTCTTCTTATCTTTTATTTAGATGTCCTACAAATGTTCTGTGGTCAGGCACCCCTACTGACACATGACTTCCGCCTGTTGCAGCCTTCTTGAACATGCTGTGCTCGCTCAAGTATGGTATCTACATCTTCTTTGGCGTGTGGCAATTCATTGCTATCTTCTTCACCTACTTCCTGGTGCCAGAAACACGTGGTGTGCCCATTGAGGAGGTGTGTCTTTCACTCTCATGTAATGACTGACAGCCTCATATTGTTCTCGCATGCTGTTCTATCTGCTCATTGCCCTGTGATATCATGCGCAGCACAGCAATCTTGAATTGTCTGCAAGGAGGCATGCGTCGTAAGACTAGTCATGCTGCGTAAGACTAGTCATGCTGCTTGGTGCAAGAATGCTCCCTAGCATGGAACACTGTTTTTGTCAATAATGAATGTTATAATAAAATGTGAAGTGACGCTCTCTTTGTGGCGTTCTGCAGTGTGCCAACTTTGTGCGGGCTCACAAGGTCTGGAGGCACATCACATACCCAGGCGGTGTCGTTCCACAAAATGAGGTTGTCACTCAGATGCAGCGCCTCAGTGTGAACCTACCAGCTGAGCAAACTGCTGACGGCGCTGCATCTAAGCGCTGAGTGCTTGCTCATCCTGCTTCAGTGAGCACAGGAAGTATCAAACGTGGGTTGTCCAGTAGTGTGTGTGTGTTGTGGGCTGCTGCCACTGAGGGAGACGATATGATAAGAGATTTTTGATGACAACTTTTTGAAGCTTCCCTTGTGGCAGCAACACCTATCTGGTCGGTCTTAAGTGCATGCTGAACGTACTGGACTTGGTAGTTGTCTAGCTCAATGGGCAGAGGCAATTTTGAGTTTGCTACTACAGGCAAGGTGTGCTGTTTGACAGGCACAACGTTGTGCCTCTTCACAGTTTTATCATCATGAGTATGGTGAGCAAATGTTGTGCTCGTCATTTTTGCTACAGATCATTGCATACCTGAAACCAGTGTTGACGAGCTGTTTTTAGCCTGTTTTTGCAAGCACACTTGAAGTACAGAACACTGAGTATGTCCTCAGCAGGGTGTTGCAGGATGTCTCACCAGTAGGCTCAGGACCTGCCTTAGTGAAATCTTTGAAAGTTGACAGATATCTCCACATAGTAGCCTCTCCCAGCTGTATGTCAAGCGTTTGGTAATATTGTATCTTGTAAGCCTGATCGCGACACAGCACGTACTGCTGTTCATGCAAACACGCTTTTGTGCAAACTACTAATCAGCAGTTGTTGTCAATTGCGCTGCTCATGCAGAAGCTAAACCTCAAGCACCACTGCAGACATCTGCATGCTGAGTGTTTGTCCTTGGTTGAAAGTATGGCAAGTATCCGTGCAGAACTGCTATCACAGCCTTGTCCCCAGTCTCTGAGTACAGATTCTGCTGTACCTCAGTCATTACATGAGCATGAATAAGGCTGAGTGCAGCATGACCATGAGGCACTTTTTCAAAAGGCTGTGATTACAGTGAAAAGCTGTGATCACAACGACAGCTTCCTACCAGATCTGACCATACTCAGTGCATTCAGACCAGTGGCTCCAAGGGAAGTGGAGAGCGTCCCTGTGAGCCTGACTGGCTAGACTTGCCCCCCTGTGCCATACACATCATGCTCAAAGAATTCATGCTCAGACAATTCATGCTCAAATACTTCATGCTTGAACACTCCATGCTCAAACACTCCATGCTTGAACAGTCTGTGCTCCAACACTCTGTGCTTAGACACTCTATCCTCAAACGCTCAGACACTGCAGTGGAGGGACACATTGTATATGTAGCATATGTGTATGTCAGATTATCACCTTTGGGTCACAGCCGTATCAACAACAGGTGCAAGCAACCAACGAATTGCCAGCACAATCATGCATGCATGGAGTGTACATGCAGCTGATGCATACATGTCAAGCTTGCACCTTGTTGATCTTGCTTGGCTTCCTTGGCGCCTTGTCAGGGCCATTTCTGTCTTGATTGCCCTTCAGTAATGTGCTCTCAGCTGGTGCAACAGCAAACACCTCTGCATACTTCTCATCCTTCTCCATGGAGTATGATCCAGGCCCAACCAGCAGGCGAGACCGTACAGCAATTGCCAGCGAGGGCAGGTTGGTCAGCTTGTACTTGTTGGAGCGTCCCATACCCAGCAGGGCAAATGCTTGTGACACCAGGTGGAGAGCTTGAGCGCCAAACAGGCGTACTAGTAGCAGAGCTAGCAGGATGACGAGGGCTAATGCATGTGGAACTGCATTTGGCTGCAACACTCTGTTGCCGAAGTCTTGGGTGGCCCAACCCTCGAACAGAACCTTCCTGAAAGCTGTGCCTGCACAGGCATAACAGACAGCATGCCCAATTGCTGATTGGAGCCATGCGGTGCTTATGTGCTCAGCCAGCATGTCCATAGCAACTTTGCTGGTAGACCGAATGCAAAGCTTTCTGTGCAGATGCAGGCACAGAATCTGCCATGCCACCATTGGCAACATACACGAGGACCACAGGTGCATTTGGCACGCACAACACTACAGTAAATCTGCATGCAGCTCATGCCCACCAAGACACCTGCAATGCACTTCGAGGAGAGCTGTGCACAAATGCACTCACCAACTTTCCTGACGTAGGTGCCAAAGACGCTGCTGGCCAGAGGTGAGTCAGCAGTCTGCGGCCATTTAGCCCAAGAGAAAGCCCACACACTGAACATGAGATGAAACAGGGCAGCCCAAGGCAGCAACTCCCCTGCAGCAGGAAGCCACTAATGTCACTCCACACCACTACACCTGGAATGCCATCAGAGTCACTGCATTGGTCATCCACATGTTCAGCTCATGACAGCAAAAGAACCTTGTTTGGGGAGCTTAAAGATGCACTGAAATGGTACAGCCCATGGCAACAATTGCAGCAACAGTATGAAGCCAAAGTGCCTGACTCACACTGGCCAACAAAGACTCAATGGCACCAAGCACATTCCACTGGGAAGATAAGCTGAATGTATTGCAAGCATGGCGGTGCAGTGTTGTGTCATATCAGCAGGTTTGCTGGTGGTGAGCTACCAAGCATATCACAAGTCATTCACAATACTTTGGCCGGTAAAAGGTGGTGCTTTCACACATGCCATTAGCCAGAATATTCCGTCAAGTTGCAAGCATATGCAACACAGAATCAATTCCGTACAGCATCAGCAGAAACAGAGACGGCTTCAGATGCAGCACAGTGTTGCCATGCAAGACTGGATTTGCAGGTAGCCACATGACATGCATGTAAGGTGTGGTGGTGAAGGCTTGCCTGTGAGGGCAGCTAGGTCGCCGGCATAAGGGCTTGGGACTCTGCTCAACTTGAGCAGCTCCCACTTCTCAGCCCAGTAAGTCACCGCAAAGATGATAGACACGCAGGGCAAGAGTATGGGTAGACCCCCAGAGAACATTAGCGTGCAGAAAAGGATGTTCAGCAGCTGCATTGCAAGAGCAACCACATAAGTAAGCGGATGACTGTTGAGTTGGTGGGAGGGAGGGAGGGAGGGAGTGAGGTGAGTGAGTGAGTGAGGGAGGGAGTGAGTGCAGGAGTGAGTGAGAGGGAGAGGGTAGGACAGCCCAAGAGTGTGGGTGCACACCTAAATACTGGGGAGCCCAACTGGTCGCTTTCACCCTGTAACAGGAGCATGAGCAAGGCCCACAATAACAACATCACTGATGTCAGTATCAAAATGCATAATGATAGGTGTGGTAGCTGTTGGTAGGTATCTACCAGGTGCGTCTAAACCTATTTCGGCACAACAACAGGCAAGTGAGCCATCAAGGAAGCAAGTCTTGTGCCTCATGCCTTACACATGATAGTGCACTTCACACAAGCAAATTTCAGAGTATGGGACATGCTGAGAGTCATCTCACACATACACAGCATGTAGGCAAAGTTGGTGGTGCATCTCACCTCCCCATATCTGTCAGCCAAGTCAAAGTCTGGGCCCTCATAGGCCTTCACCAGCTCCTCTTGCGTCAAGCATGACTTCCTCTGCCTCAACTGCCATTTGTACATCACCAGCCTGCTGCCACCAGCTTGTGTCGGATCACACCTCAAGTGCAAGGGTGCCTTAAGGCTGGACCTAGACGTACGGACGAACAGGACAGGAAAGGCAAAAGGGACAGGAAAGGCAAAAGGCAAGGCCAGGGAAAGGCAAGGGAAAGGCAAGGCAAGGGGAAGGCAAGGCAAGGGAAAAGCAAGGCTCACAGTACAGCATTGCATGCTTGATACGTGAGCAGATCACTGATGACGCAGCATCTGCTCACACTGCAGCGTTGAAGCAAGGGCACTGTGCTGCACAGCATCCCATCACATGCAGACTACTCAGGAGATGCAGCTGGCACTAACCTCCTAACAAGCAATAAGCCAACGCCACAGAGGCTTGCAAACGTGACAGTACCGCCAAATTGACAGAGACGTGTAGGAAGATGCAAACAAAGAAAACAAAGGGAAAAACAGGGTATGAGGGTGCAAGCATGCAGATGGGTTACTTGGGGAATGGCATTGACCTGTAGAGGACATAGGCTGGGTGCGGCAGGCCTACAGTGAAGACAATGACTATGGTCAGGCTCTGTCCCACTTGGGCATACCAGGCGGGCACCAGGTCGCCATAGATACCCTACATGGGCCCACTCCAATGGTTTGTTCGCAAACAAAGCTACAAAAGCTTTCAAGGGATGGCTGTGTTTGCTTAGACGGAGAGTCTGACTGTCCTAAACAGACTGGAAATTTTTCATCCATGACGTTGCAGCCTTTGTAGACGGCTGTGGTACTCTACCTGGAAGATGAGTATGCCTAGGAAGGTGTCCTGCAGGCGAGGGTGCAAGGCAGGGATGTGCATATTGGCCACCAGATTGGACAGGACCGTTTTCAGCATGTGCTCATGATTGTGGGAATGCTACCTGGAAAATGAGTGTGCCTAGGAAGGTGTCCTGCAGGCGCTTGTACAAGGCAGGGATGTACATATTGGCCACCAGACTGGAGAGGGCCGTGTTCACAAACTGGGCCATGAAGAGCTTCAGTGTGAGGCTCCTCTTCTCGGCGCTCACTGTGTGGTGCCTGTGCATCATGCAAACAGCTCCAGGTCTTGATAGGACAGCCATTTGACAGTACTTGTTGGACAGTAGTCATTGGACAATAGGACAGTCGCTGTTGACAGTACAGAGATCTGAATGATTGTCTTGAAGCCGGTGTAAGGCCTGTCGCTCAGGGACTGGCGATGATTATCATTAAACAGCACAATTTGGATGAATAAGAAGTCAGAAATTGTTGTCAGAGGTCAAAGAGAAAAGGCAGTGTGCCAGAATTTGAGCACATACCGGCGCCTTGCCGACTGATAGAACAGAAGCTACTCAATGACTGTATGGGGAAGCCATGCAGCAAGGCTTTGCTGAATGCATTGTCAGACTTATGATGCAATCTGGAGGAAAGAGAATGACAAGTTTGCGTCAGGACTTGAAGGACGCATGCCTTTCAAAGGGGTTGGTGTAGGCAGCAAAGTAGTACAGCAGCTTGTTGGTGGCCGTGGTGATGAGCGCAGCTGCCACCAGGATCAGCACCTACACACAGACGGACACATCTGTCACATATTGTCCCTTGACAAGCATGGTCATCAGCCAATCACACCTTCCTGATCAAAGCGCACTTCAAATTGCTATGATGATCATTGGTTGCCAAGCCCCTAGAAGTAGATGACATAGACGGTGGCAGTTGGGTAGAACAGACACGTGTGCACTGAAGTATGCTTCCTTGAGGCAATGATCAGGAAAAAGCAGGCAAGACAAGCATAACGTGATAATTTGCAATAGTAACGCCGCACTATGCACTCTATAATGACCACATACTGTTACGGCAGACTACAGTAGTGTTGACATCACCTGGATGAGGTACTTGGCCCAGTAGGCCCGGCAGAATGTGAAGCCATTGAACTCCTCCACTGCTATTGAGCAGTAGCAGGCAAAGCAGCTCTGTTCCAAGGTGGTGCAGACCTCACCGTCATACACTGCCTCCCCATAACACCCCTTGTACCTATCATCAGCAGCCATGCTCTTTCAGAAAGAACAGCTGACGCATGCAGTGATGTCAGTAGACACAATCTGGCAACTGCTTCAATGGACTGTCCTTGATGCATACAGCCTGACAGGTGTTCTGCAGAAAACGCCTATACAAGGCAGAAACAACGATGTTTTGCTGAAAAACTGTACATCCTTCTTTTGTAATTACAAAATGCCGCTGCATCGGGTCATGCACAGACACATGACTGATGAAGAACATCTGTGCAGGCGTTGCCGGCTCACCTGAGTGCCAGTGAAGAGGTGGTAGTCAGGTTGAGGGTGCTTGTAGCTGACAAGATGCCACAGCTTGCAGCGCATGTAGGTGGGTCTGAAGCCAGGTTGCTGCTGTTGTGCCGCCAGCTCGCCGACAGATTCACCAAAATGAAACCTGTCAACGACAAGTGTGTTAACATCATAGGCCACCAATGCTTGACCTGATCTACAGTTATGCAGATCACGCTGAATTGGAAACAGGCCAATATCGGCTTGCAAGTCCTGTTGACAAAACAACATGCGGCATTTATCAGAGCTTTGCGTGAGTGTGTGTGTGTTGACCCCAACTGGACTTTCTCTGTCTGCAAAGATCCACAGGACCTTGGGCGCCATGCTGTGCAATGCACTGGAAGCATGCTGCAGAAGCTTCCATGCGGACAGTGGCATGGATATCCTCTGCTAGATATGCTTGGCAGAGTAGAGTCCCTTGTCTAGCAAGCAAGTACAGACCCAATGCATTTAGAGGCAAGGTACAGAGCATCAGTAGCTGCAACAAAATCGAAAGCAAAAGCAAGTACAGACGCAGTGCATTCAGGCCATGTGCAGAGGACAAGTACAGAGGGCGAGCAGCTGACCAACAAAAATGATGAGCAGGTTGAGGAGGAGTATGAAGAAGCTGCGTTGCAGGCGCTGCATGACACTAAATTCCAGGTTCTCCCATACCACGTCTGAGGGCTCTGGGGCTGGTCCCACTCTTAGAGCATGCCGCTTCCTGCAAACAGCATCTCACTCTCAAGAGATGTTGCAAATGGCACGAGGTGGTCTGCAGGGCAGGGCAGGGCGGGACAGGGCTGAGCAGGACCTGACAGGGCAGGGCACTTTCAGGCGGGCTAGGCCAAGCCCTGAAGAGCAAGACCGAACAATAGCTCAAGAGGAGAGTGGACAGGAGGATGGACGTAGCTACAGAAAGAAGCAAGGTTGTCAGTCCTAGCATGGTGCTCTTTCCAACAACAAGCACCCACATGAGAACGCTGAGACCCAACAGAACTGAAGTATACACCGCAACAGACTCCTCTAAAGCTGCCAAAAAAACTACACGAGGAGGGAAGTATGGAGCTGCTGTACCTGAAGCGCCGGTCTCTGCGCTGAGCCCACCGCTTACCTGCAATGCCATTCAAGGT
>JAABUO010003669.1_pt1 | contig 18257 bp, 25 predicted proteins | sample 5559291 | NCBI WGS metagenome assembly JAABUO01 (sample SAMN10711878, study PRJNA513372) | rock metagenome | isolation source: Antarctica rocks | place: Antarctica: Victoria Land, Finger Mt sud | reverse complement strand
GCTGCTTGGTGCAGCTATGAGCTCCCCTGCTGAGGTGGCCGATCCAGCATGGTTTGGTAGCCAGTGCTGGGTCAGGTACACTAGCATGTCCTCAGGTGTGGCTGACTGCATGGTCCTGATGCCTGTGGTGTGTAGCCACTCTGCTAGCTCAATGACTGCTGCCTGCCTGGCTTTGACTGTGGTTGCTTTGACAGCTTGCTGCTGGAGGTCAGCTGCACAGGCCAGGCCTTTGCCATACAGGTCCAAGCATTGTGTTTTGCTGAGCTGTGATGCCTTGGGATGGGGTTTGATGGAGGTGGTACACAGCTTGGAGTAGTGCAGGCTGATGAGTTTTGGGTCAAGGCTGGGAACTGCCTGCAGGTGCACCACCTTGTGGTTGTTGACAGTGTAGATTTGTTTGTGTCTCCTCACTGCTGTATGTGTCAGCTGTGATGAGCATCTAACTTGGTCTTGTTAGCTGTAGTTTTATCACTGGTATGTATGGGAGTTAGGGCCAAATGCAGACATATGATGTCACATTTGGCTCATACCAATTAAACATGACCAGGTTAGTTTGTTTGGTGGTGTAATGTTCACATAGTCTGATTTAAGAAAGTGTCAATAGTGGGTTCTGCTCCGAGACCAAATCAGCATAGCTATAGGTGCGCAACGGGTGTAAATCCTCTCTCTCTCTGCTTGGGATCTCTTCTGGGCGCATACCGCAGGCTTGGTCACGCTTTGCTTTGTTGAGATCCCTAACACTCGACTTGAGGGGCTGAGGCAGACGGCGAGCAGTGACTGCTTGTTGACCTGGCAGGCCTGCGGGCGCACACAACAAGATCTCGCCTCTTCACAAGCAAAGTCGGTTCCAAGCCATTTTGTTCGTCATGACTGATCAGCAGCTGCAGCGACGGGCCTTCATGGTGAGTTCCTGCTGCAGCACGTCAGATGTATGCAGGGGATCAGCTGACTATATTTCTTCTGTGGCTCACAGGCCTCAACGGCTCAGCATGTCAGATGTACACGCCTGAACTTTGAATTGTGCTACAGGCCAGCACTTGCGTTCTGGACAGAGATGTCAGCTCGCTACCTCTAGAAGTTTGGTTTAAAGTCTTCCAACACCTGGAGCCAAGGGTCGATCCAAAGACAGGCTATTGGGTTCCTGCAGTCGAAGCACAAGCATATTTCTGGCAATTGCCCAGAGTGTGCAAGGCCTTCCACAGGGTGCTCAAAGCGCATCCACAGCTTGGCTGCCAAGTGACTCTGGAGAAGGCGCCCCTCAAGTCGCCAAACAAGAATCTTTCAACTAGCTTGGTGCCTTGGCTGCAAGCCCGAGCTGCTGTTATGCAAAGACTGGGCATAGAATGTTGGACACCAGATGTCGTCAAATTTCTGCGGGCTCTGGAACACCCAGGCAGCACATTATCAGCCATCCATTTCAAAGCTAGATACAAAGCTGAGATCTGCACCCTTGCAAGCTTCACGTCTCTGACATCCTGCAGCTTGAAGTCTTCTAACCAAAGACATTATGAGACGCCAGATCTGGAACCCTTGCAAGGCCTGCCCCACTTGACGCATGTCTGTCTTGAGGAGGGGGACTTCAGTACCCTCTCTGCTGCAAGCCACTTGACACGTTTGGAGCTCAAGTTTGCTCAGGTGACCAATGCAGCATACTGCAAATTTGCCAGCAGCCTTGTAGACCTGTACATGCAATACAGTGACCTAGGTGGGTTGCATGCAAGGGGGTTGCTGGCATGTACAGCGCTGCAACGCTTGGAAATCTGGGACTGCTGCTCAATCACTGCGGCAGATCAGGTAGACTCATTCCAATGCTGCCGTGACGCTAATGACATCGAGGATGATCATTGGCCTGATGATATGTCATCCCTTGCCTGTCTGACTGACCTATGTGTGTATCTCCGGGAAGGCTCTGGTGGAGTTGATCTCACAGGAGTGGCCACCCTTACAAGTTTGACCAATTTACAGTTTGTAGTTAATGGATTGACCATAGTGGGTCCAATGATGGAGAGTTTGCACAAGCTTGTTTGTCTGGACTTGGCCAGCTGCTTAAATTGTGATTCAGAAATTGAGTTCTCATGTGATTGGCATGGGTATCATGTCTTGCAGAAGTTGCGTATGCACGGACTGTTCAAAGCAGACAGTAAGCTTTTAGGCCTGGTCGAGTTACCACGCCTCAGAAATGTGAACATGAGACTCGCAAAGCCTGCAGACCATGCAAGCGCATTTTTCCTAGGGAGCCTTTGCAAGCACATGGCTCTCAAGCGCAGAAGGGTCAAGTTTCAGTGTATGTATGCAGACCCGGAACTTCAGTCCTGAACTGTGAGGTACTGACTCTCAGTCTGCCTAAATGACGTAGTCAGGTCAAGCCTGCATCGATGTTGTACTACAAGTTGCTTGTACACACCTGAATGTAGTCACACCTAGACCTGAAAGTCCTTGGCAAAGTCTTTCCGCGCATTTATCATTGCACATGGCATCTGCTGCTTGCATGTTACCTCAATGCTTCAGTCAAACAAGAACTTAAACTGTTGCCCCCCTGGCCAGTAGTCATAGTCGTGGGCAAACATCAGCTCTCAAATCAGACAAATCACACATTTGATGATGGCTAGTACACTGAACAAAATACAAGTGTCAGTGCTGAATGTGCTAGAGCCTCATAGTAACCACATGGGTGACGACAATACAATGGCCATTTTCTGGGATGAAACTGACAAAGACAAACTTGTCGGTACTATGGCAGCTGTCTTGAAGTGTGTTGCATGTTTAGCCTTTGCAGTGAACCATATCCTTGGCGCTCTGGCCTGAATATTAGACCAAAAAGTCTGGCTGCATTCTGTGGTTGTCACTAAAATTCGTGCTGGTACAAACCCCCGCCTCTCTGCGTTTGTCATATGGGCAAAGCACTTGTGAGTGTCAAAGGGCTTGTGGCCAAGATCTTCACAACTCAAGCAGCTACAAAATGCTCTATACTAGACTGCTGAAGTCTCTGTTTGCTTTTGTGTTTGTTTTGAAGGTAAACATTAAGATTGCATTGAACGCAGCAAGTCACAGTGCACTTTTGAACATAGCATGTGCGAAAGCACGCTGCTACGTACACACTGTGTCGCAGCAGCACCGCCTGTATGAAGCAGCTGATCTAGTTGTATGCATGCGCCACTGTCAGCACATGCTCAGGGAAAGACAGACTTTGTGTACAGCAAATGCAGTCACTGCATGAAAGCTTTCTCACCTCTCATCTTGTCGCAAGCAGGACTGGACTTTGCTGATCTGCTGCTGAATGCTTTCTGCCCTCTTGCCTGCTCCAATGAGCTCAGATTGGACTAAATCTACCCATCCATTGATGGCAGCCTCCCTCTGCTGTCTATTTTCCTGCTCCTCTGCAAGGGCCCTCTCAAGGTGCCCCACCTGGTCCTCTAAGTTTCTTATGTCTATTGTCATCTCCTCATCAGCAGCAACAGACCTGCCTGTGACCAGGAGTGTCTCAGCAGCGTCAGCTGGAACAAGTCCCAACTGAGGCTGTGCTGCTGCTGTCACGTCCTCTGCTGGTACATCAGAGCTTTCATTTGTCAACAGACTGCTGCTCTTCTCTTCCTGCCAGTGGCAGTCAGCCTTGACACAACAGTCACCAGGAATACGCAGTAAATGGCAGCCAGAGCTATCAGCATGAGTGAGGTCATTTTCAGGTGTTCAACGTCTTATTGACAAGAGCAACAGCCAGTGAAAACATGCCATGAACACCCAAGGCCAACATCAAGACCAAGCCAGACAATTGAGCAAAGCAGTGCTCCAGGGACGCATAAAGAGCTGACAAGTGTTGAAGCTTACCAGTCTGAGCCTCACAGCTTTTGCAAAAAACCCCATAGAGATGAGGAACAGAAGTATTGGAGTACAGCTGCAGCACCACAACACGACGCTAGGTGCTATAATTGGGATTCAAATACTCATAGACATTTCATTCACAGGTGAACGTCACAACTGTGGTTGCAGAACTAAGGCATGAGGCTGGTAGTCGCCTTGATAGCTGTAAGCTGCACAGAAAGGACACTTGCTATACGTAAGCTCTGTGCAGTCAAGCACGACATCAGTATATCCACTGTGAGGACCTCACTGCTGTCCTGCCTGTGTGCTGCATGCAATATGTGCAGCGCTGCTCCAGTGTAATGCACTGAGCCAACAAATTAACATACCACAAAGCCAACAAAGTCCGTCCAGCCCTTAGGATCCCCTGAGTTGACCCACTGTAGCATGGCGAGAGGAGCCTTTGCAGTGCCTTCAAAGAATGGAGAACTCAGAGGAATCTCTTTCCATACATGAGATGCACCAAAGTTGAAACTCCATGCCGGCAATCTTGTCACGCTCATTGCATGAACAAATACGCCCGTGACGCCTGCTGCAGCTACTGCTGGAGTCAGTTTATTCTTCCACAGCTTGAGAAGCAAAGAAGCAGCGCCCGCAGCCACTGAGGTGTGGAGCCACACCCTGTAGTAATACTGCAGAGCTGTGGAGACCACCACACAGAACCCTGCGGACAACAGCTGGAAGTCTCAGATACACCACGCAAATGCACACTTTAGGCTTGAGCCTGGTCAGCATCATGCAATATAATGGTGCACATTCAGACAAGCAACATCAGAGGCTGACAAGCCACGACGGGCAGGCATTGATCACTGATGCAGATTTTGATCACAGCTTTCCAGCAGCATCATTGACAAGCTGTACAAACACAGCCGGAAAAGGCATCCATGCTTGTGGATGCATCCCAGCTCAGCAGAGTGCTGTACCAACAGCAACCAAGATGCTCACAGCAATGGTTTCAACATTGCAACAGCGTTCATCATACTGTTGTTGTGCAGCAACTACCTTGAGTGGTTGAGAACTTCTGCACAGCATAGGCTGCAATGCCCAATGACAGAGCCAAGAAAGCCTGCCAAGCTGTTCTCCTTGCCATGGCTCCTTTCCATTGCTCTCTGGCAAGATGCTTGGCTGCACCCATCTGTTCTGACGTTTGATTACCCTGTGGGGGTTCTGTGGCGCCCAAGGCAGCACACAGTCTGCCATACATTGCCTGCGTACAAGCAGAGATCAGCATTGCCTTGTGCAGTAGCTATAGTACAGCAGGCTATGGGTTAATGCAAAGTGTGCATGTGAGTTCTGGGAAATCTACAAGGGGTGCTGCACTACTTTTCACATGTTGAGCTGTCAAGTGCCTCACAGCTACTCATTCATATGGCAAAGGATTTTGGCACACCCAACCGGGATCTGGTCAACACAGCTGGAAGAGTAACAAACAAATCAATGCATTTGGCATAGGGCGCCTGCTACTGTAGAAGCTGCCACATTGCACCATTTGCAAACATGTGCAGGTATTGCAACACAGCATGCTCCTGTCCAAGCATGTGTTAAAATGCCTAGCAGTACTCTCTGGAGCTACACATCTGAAGCCTTGACAAGCTTTGTTAACAGCCTAAAGACATACAACAAATGCAAGGTGTGGAACAGACACACAAATTTCTATGTCAGTCACGGTGAAGCCATTGCCATCAAGGCATAGGTAATGAGCAAAGCCAACCTACCGCAAAGTCAGGAGACACCTTTCGCATCCATGAGACAAGAGCCATGGCCAGCAGCCCTTGAACACCCAAAGCCATCTGCATTTCCACAAGCAAGGAGGTATGCATTGCAGTGTGTTCAAGAGTACAGAAGCTGCCTAGCTGGCAATGCAGTACCTCATTTGAGCTGAGCAGTTAATTCTGACTGCAGTACACTTGTCAGAAGCCTTTTTCAGGCGGAACATGTGTTGTGCCAGTGCAAAGCATGCATGCAAAGGGCTGTCATTACGGTGTGGTTTTCTGACTTCAAAGTAGGGAAGCATGCAAGTGGACTCTGCCTGCCAAAGCACTGGTGCAGAGAGCAAAGCTAGTCTGAAGCCCCTGCACTACAAAGCAGCCTAGTGTACTGTGACACATTGTTAAGTGGTTGCAAGCACTCACTGTCGTGTATAGAGCGCTAGCCATTGCTGGACTGTTTGAAATGTTCCAAGCAGCCAACGGTACTGTCAGAGTGCCTTGCATGTGGGACTAAACAACGCTGACTGTGGTCATGACGCAAGTGCCTGCTCCGCCTGCTGCCATCAGAAATGACTGCGCTGCGCAGGATATGTAAAGGGCATAAGGCACTGCTGTTGCAAGCTTTGGTGAGCTTTTGCTGATTGTGCTGAGGAGACCTGTAAGAAGCCATGAAGTCACTCTGGACGGCTGTCTTGTGTCTGTTCTGCAACAGACTACAGACAACAACAGCCTGCGCTCAATCCAGGCAAACTGTAACATGAGGATGACAAGTGATGTTCGGAGGGCAGAAGCTGACCTTCTGAACCAACACCCTGACCCATAGAAGACAAGCAACCTGCCAGCAAAAACCAAGCCGCTGCTTGCCAGGGAAAGCTAGCAACTGCCCAGGTCAAACACATTACAATCTCCACGTCAACCTCAGACCGGCGGTGCGACTTGGGCATTTCCATGAACGCTGCAAGTTCGACTTCGCGCATACGGGCAAGACAGCATAACCTGGGTGAGCCACTGCCTGGCTGTAGTCCAGGGTCGTTTCGGTCATGCTGCTCGGGTATTGAAACACGTCGCGACCATGTACAAAATTTGGGTACACGTTGTGATCAAGCAAGACGTCCATGGGGCCAGGATCATGCGCAGTGAGCAACGTCCATATGCCCAAGATCTGCAAAAGCTCCCATACAGGACTTGATCACTGTTAGCGACCTATAAGTGGTTCTCCTGCGCCAGACGTGCACGAAAGGCTGCTGTTTTGACAAACGTGAGCCCAGCAGCTTGAGCGGAGCATCGCTGCAGGCCTTTCGCTGCAGACCTACTTTGTGGTGCAATGAGAGACAGCAACGGTCAAACGCTGCAAAGTTGCGCAGGTAGGATGGCTTGCACGTAGCCATGATGGCGTGAAGACTTGACTGTTTCTACAGTCACCCCCGCTGTTCTGAGCTCGAGACACAATTAAGTAACCGATGGGGAAGTCGAATCGTCGCCGCATGAGAGAGAGATATTTGGAGAGAGATTACAATGCTGACATGATAAGCTCTTCCTAGTGTCTGCAAGCCTGACAGCGAGAGGAATGCGCATGACAGGAATCGACTAAGCCCTGACGCAGATTCCTTTACAGCTGAAAGCTTGCAGTATTTTGGCACTCAGCCAGCCCCTATTGTAATACAACACTTCAGAGATGTACATGAAAACCCTTACATGCAGGCCAACCTGTTTTGCAGAAACACTTTTGTACGCACTGATCCTGACGATTTTCCGAGTTTTGCTGAAGAATGCAGTTTCAGGTTGGTCCAAAATTTATACCGCTAAGAAAAACCCAGCCTGAATACCAGCTTGAACAAAGCATGCACATGCAGATTATTACGTACAAAAGTGTACACATCTGATGCAGCCTCAGCCCAAAATATGATACATCATGAGTGATGTCAATGACAGCCACAGCTGCCAGTGCTACAATGTCACTTGAGCATACTGACAAATCAGCTGCACAACATCGCGTGGCAACTCAGGAGCAACACGAGCAGCCAGAATCATGACAAGCAGGTGCCGCCGTATGGCAAGGGCCTTTGCAACAGCAGGCTTCAAGACTGCTCCTGAAGTGCCAATTGGAAACTCGTATATGACTTGACGCACTGTTTTGGTTGTGCTGCATCCAAATCTGAACTGTGCATGGTGTGAGTCCAGATTTGCACCATACAATACAAGCAGCTGCAGATGCTCAGGGTGTTGCTTCTCCACAGCTAGGCTCAGGGGTGATTTGCTTGCACCATTGCGGCAGTGCACTGTAGCACCAGCGCTCAGCAGATACTGCAAGAAGGTCACGTCTTTCAATTGAAGGGCCTGCATTATAGGCAGATAAGGTGAGATTGACACCCCAAGCCCATTGGGGTCTGCGCCATGCTCCAGCAACCATGTGACCAGAGTCCTGTTTCTGGTCTTCAACGCAAGCGTCAGTGGCACACAGCCCTTCTGGTCTCTGGCGTTCAGGATGTCTCCTGGTAAATGAGATGGCAGCATGGCAATGACCTCAGCATGCTGACAAGCCGTGGCTGCTGTAGGGGGATTGTTGCAGAGGTGATGCATGGCTGTCATGCCCACATGCTCCGTCTGCATGGCATCAGTCACACCAACTCAAGGCATTGCGGCAAACATCAGCAGTGGTCATGCAGTGCTTCCGCTTGCATGAAAATTAGAAAACTTGCCTGCTCAGATTGTCTGTGCTCCCAATTGATCAGCGTTGGTTGCAGCAACAGCTGCTTCAAGACTGCCCAGCTGTTGAACAGGGCGGCATGCATGCATGCTGTGCGCCCAAACCCATCCTGGGCTGCAGCTTGTTCAGCAGAAAGAGAGTGCAGCATTGCTATATCATTGCGAGCAGCAGCACCAGCAACTCCAGGACAGAGCTTGATTGTCTGTCGCTCAATCACCCCATTCTGGTCTGCATACAGCCTGCCGGTGTCCAATGCTTCTTCTCCTGCAGACAAAGCATGGCACAGTGTGGCGACTGTCAGTTGCAGCAAATTGCATGTGCAGGTGTGACTGTGCTCACCTTGATACCAGACTTCCCCTTGAAGCCTGAGGCCATACTGTGGGAAGATGCGATCTGTCAGGTGCTTGATCCACTCAAACACTAAGCGCCAGTCAGACCATGGTGCCGAGTCAGAATTGAGGAGTGTCAAACCTGATCCATCTGAAAGCGGCCGCCAAAGGTTAGGTGCAGCAGGCTGAGCAACAGAGTGATACAGCTTGTCCCAACCTGGCGAGCAAAGATGCTTAGTCAGCCATTATTTGATCACACATCACAATTGGAAAGAACATGTGTTGTTGCTGAGGGAACAGTGCTAGCACCAGATCCACCTTGAACCTGTTCTATGGAGAGTTGTTTGCCCTCTGCAAAGGTGAAGCTGCCAGCAAAAGTGGCGAAGGTGTTGATTGTGAATGTCATGAGACTGGTCAATTGGTGTTTGTATTGCCTGCATTCTTCATGGGGATTTTCTGTCTTGACCGGTCAGCAAACTCGTACTTGAAGCTGGTTGCGATATTGCACACAGACTTGCTCTGCTTCTCAGCGTCTTTGCAAAGGCTGCTCGGGTACCCAACGCGTGTATATTGCAAGCTGACATTGTGCGACATACTGTACCCTGTCCTGCTGACGCAGCAGTAGGTCATCGTTGCAACTGCTTGTCACGAGCTATTGCTCGATAGGTCAAACATGTCGACGGAGTGCGCCGACGCTGATCGTGTATTCAGAGATGTTCAAACCTTAAAGCTCAGCTATCTCACTAGTGATGCCGGCTCAGTCCGCCAGTCTTTTTGTGCCTGCTGTGTTAAGGCGGCATGGCGTCGTCAGCTGACATTGACAGCTGGAAAGCCCTAGGCGGGAAAGTGGATCAGTCAGAATATATTGCACCTACGGGTGAGCGATCTGCGCTCTGCTCAAAGCTTAACGGCTATCGTTTGTGACGCCCATATGTTTCAGGGGAGAGTTTCAAGTCCTGGAACGAAGCTGCAATATATCTAGACGTACACATGGTCAAAGGTATGATCTGTCAGCAACGAACTCGTTGATCAGTAGTCTGCGTTGATCTGCAGAAGTCTGTGGACACCCTGCAGAAAATGTGGCCACAAACAGCAAACGCCAGTCGCGCTCAGACGAGCCAGACCAAAAGCCAGCGAACAAAAAAGCACGACTACAGGCTCAGAGACCAGCTAAAAAGGACACTCCTGCAGACAAGCCTGCTGTCAAAGCAAGGCATGCCAAAGCAACTAGCAACGTTACCAGCAATGCACCGAAAGCTGCAGAAGGGACAGCAGCTCCTGCAGATCCTCAAAGCATCGTTGTAGGATCTGGCAGACAGGCTGCCCAAGGTGTGGAATATAAAGAGAAGGCATCGCTTTCCCTCCCTGACAGCAAGGTTGTGGTGAAGGAGGAACACATTGCAGCAGACGAGATACAGGCCTTGGACAAAACTAAGTCTGAGGGTGAAGGTCCACGCAGGTAGAGCCCAGCTCTGTGTCAGTGTAGACCAGGTGCTGTGTCCTGCATTGTTCCCGCAGCAAAATCTGACATCATGCAGGCTGACTGACTTCCAGCTCACCAATGAGCAAGGTGATAAACAAGGAGTGGAGTCTATCAACATTGACAGCAACGCTATGTACATCACAGGTGATGTTCAACAATGGCTATGAATGACAGGCAATGACTGAAAGCACCCCAGCACTTCTGTCTTTGTCAGGACCTCTATGCTGCCACCTGTCCTGCCTGTTTCAGTCAGTCTCACGTCTTCAATAACGGGCTTACTTGCCATGGCAGGTTGCATACATGCAGCCACAGGTCCCATGAAAAGGGAGTCAGCATGGAAGGTTGCAAAAGTTGGCCCAGTCACTGCTTGGTCACTTAACTGTGACGCAAATGCAGTCCAGGTATAGATCTATTTAGGTGGCCCGTTTAAACAACGGATTGCATGTGAGCAGTGCAAGAGCTTGTCGCAAATGCACAGGTACTGGTGGCGACCAACAATTCAGAGTACCAGCTTGTCAGACCAGCAGCTTGTTACAAGAAAGTTTATAATGACATGCTTGAACAAGCAGAGATTCTATATGAGGTATGTTGCCCTGACTGAGCAGACCTACTAGAATTGCGACGCATGGCTCTGACATCCCTGATGTCAATACTGGGTTGCAGGCGCAGAGTTCGTCAAGCGCAATGACTGATTTGGGCTGAATGCCTGCCATGAGTGCTCTTTTGCGAGGGTGTTGGGCAACAATGCCTATGCAACTGTATGTGCACACCAGCTAAGTACTATCTGCGCATGCCCAGGTGTGCCATGCTTTGCATCCCAAGTATGGGGGACGCCCAGATGCAGAGCTTGGCGAGGTTGCAGCCAAGCTATCCAGAGCAAAGGTAAGCTAGAGTTCCTGCTCTGGCAATGCTGCATGCTGATGCCACGACGCTGCTTTGCTTGGCGGCAACATATTTTGTGAGTATTGACTGTGTCGACTGGCAGACACCATTTACCTGATATCAAATCCCAGATACATGTGTATTTGGTGTATTTGCAAGCTCAGCTGTTGAGGTCACCAGACCATGTATGCATTCAGCTGTACTGAGCTGAGAACTTGACTGCAGGTGGGCAAGAGCTACTCATCTGCAAAAGAGGCTATCATCATGACTGGAAACTTCCTATTGGAGCAGCTGCAGATGCTAGACAATGCAGCAGGAGGCAAGGCTACCTTTGCCTTTGGAGCAACAGCCTTTGCCACCTCCCTGATAACAGAGGTGAGCATCTTGCGGGGCAGAGCAGCCAGTGACACAAAGATTGCACTGCCTCTACCGATGTCCTGGAGACACCAGTCTGCAGCCCTGGATTATGCAGTGCAGTGCATGACCAGCTTTCCCTCACAATGTTTAAGCTGTCGAGCACAGCATATTGCATGCCATGTGGCACTTGGGTGTCACTGTCCTGTGATTGTCTGAATTACAGAGGTGTACTTTGCAGGTCAACAGTTTACGTAATCACAATCCCAGCGGTGGCATTAGCATCAAGGAGAGGTCCGCAACAACAGCTGAGGAGAGACCATCCCTGAATGCAGAGGAGAAGCAGCAGCAGGCAGATGCTGACTATGCCCGGCAGCTGCAGGCCAAGCTGGATGCTCAGGAAGCCAGAGGTGGTCCCAGGTTAGCCTCTGCCGTTGCTGGCATGTCAGTCTGTTATGTTGTTACTGGTGTAGGTATGTGTTTGCCTGGAGGCACGCTTTGTGTTGAACATTGGCTCCAGTAGCCTGACTGCCTGTATCACTGCAGACATGAGCGCCTACTGTGTCGCCTCTCTTGCAAAGCATAACCCAGGAATGCACAAAGTATTATGCAGACTTGATATGAACCTGGCTTATTCAATGATGTTCATCGGAGTAGGCTGTGGAGGGTACAGCCAAACTGTAGGTCAGACAATATGTCAAGCTTTTTTGTGCAGTGACGCATGTTCTGGCAATGATGTGTGAAAGGGCTGCTATGGCCGCAGGCGCACAGGTGGAAAGCAGCAAGTGTACATCAAGATCAGTGAGGCTGAGATTGCTGACGACTACCCTGAGCCCAAGCAGTATGACAAGGTACACCCTGCATGTAGCTGCTTGCCTTTGCAGTTGACACCAATTGGGGCAGTGCCATCATGATTGTGCCACACCATGCAGTCACTCGTGAGTGTGCAAGGTGCTTGAGACTGAGTTCCCACTACCTTGGAAATTTCACGTGCAGCAGCTCTCATGTATTGGTCTGTCTGCAGATATATCTCAACTACAGGGCCTTGATGTTCAATGATGCATGCTACAGATTGATGATGAAATGGATGAGTTGGTACTCATGGATGAGGATGCAATGGACCTGCCACCAGAAGACTTGCCTCGCCGTGTACTGTCAGACTTTGCAGTGTACAATTCTGAGGGCTTCTGCTCCAGTCTGGAACTGCTGCCTATGTGGAGCGGAGTGGATCCTGACGTCGACTTGTATGCATCTGGGAATGTGCTGGATGACGATGGTGAATGGGCTGGGGGCCAAGCACTGAATGCAGGCAACTCTCTATTGGGCTCCCAGCTCTGCTCTGATGCAATATTGCATTTGACTCTCCAGCCACATGTGCATGGTGTGAAGATGTCACCTGAAGCTGCCAGCAATCTGATGGACTGTTGTGCATTATCATATGCTCTGCTGAGTATTTTGCAATGAAACCAAAGAAGATGCCCAAGGACGCAGCTGTCTTAGCTGTGCTACCCTGTGAAACAGCTGATGCAGTGGCATTCTGTAACGAGTTGAACACTGAGCACAAACAGTTTCATGCTTACAGACACCAATGATGAGGCAGCAGCAGGGGGCTCTTCTGGTAAAGCTGGGCCGTCAGGCAGTGGCCCTGCTGCTGGGGGCATGCGCCTGTACCTTAGTCAAATCAGGGAGTGGATCGTGGAGTTCAGCTGTGACATGCTGTTCATTTCCATGCGCACTGATGTGGCATGGTACCGCCTTTCACAGTAAGTGACCTCTATGCAAAGACCTCCTTGATGGCTTTTGTAACCAGTGCTCAAGGTGTGCTGACGCCGCTGCAGTGCCTGTCATGATTGTTTTGGTAAGACTTCCATTGTCTTGCAGTTGAGGTCCTGTTTGATGCAGGCCTGCCACTGAGTATGCCCCATGGTTTGCCACAGTGCTCAGGACTTGTCGAGTGGCTGTCAAAGTCATTCACATGCTGGTGGAAGAGGTATGATTGCATGGAGCCAAGTCTGAACAAAGTTATGGCACTGTGACCTCGGGGCTCAGGGACAGTGTACATCATCCTGCAGCAGTCTTGCAAAATGCAATATCCAGCTGTTTGGTGTTGTGCAGTAATTAGCATTTGTGATCAAGGCCTCAGTGCAGCTGACATGCACTGCACAGTGCTGTCAACATGAAAGAGAGGTCTGTCATATCTGATGCAGCTATCAGCATCTGCTCTAGTCGCCAAATGGGTTGATAATACCCCTTTCTAAGTGCCAGACGTCTTTATGCATGACCTTGCAGGCAAGAGCATCACGCCTGTCATTCTCTGACATCTTGAAGCGGCTAGCAGCTCTGCCATCAACAGAGCCAATCTTCATCTCTAAACAGGTACCCAATAATCAACTTTATTGTCTGATTGCTTGTTGCACTGGTGACATTCAGGCCAACCCTTACCCTCTACGGTCTCACGACCATCAACAGCCATAGCGTCATTGTGTCCACTCTTGTCTATCTGCAAAATGTCAGTGACTGCATTGCTCTAGGCTTAGCTGAGCCATGATGGGCACGTGCCAAAACTGTCAGCTCTTTGCTGAACCAAGAGTGTGACAGTCTGTACAATACAGCTGAGATGTGTTTACCCTGCAAGAAGGGTGTGTCATCATTTCCTCTGTGCCAGTAAGATTCCAGATGCTGCAGCTGAGTTGTCAGCTGCCCTACAGCGCTGATCACAGCTGTCATGATGCAGCTAGCTAGTGTGGAAAGGTTCATAGTGGTCCATGGGCAGATCATCCTCAACCAGTTCAAGCACTTCCCAAACAAGGCCATCCAGAGCTGTGCCTTTGTGAACAGCTTGAAAACAGCCATGGAAGCCCGCAAGCACTCCAAGCTGTACTCATCCACCAAGAAGAGTCTCAAGTCCAAGTCAGTCAACCGCAACCCTATGAAGGTGAGAGAGTACCAGTTAGTCATATCCTGATGGCACCGCTTCACATTCTGTATCTAGCACCTGTCAGGCATGCCATTGACTTTTGAGCCCGCAATGTAGCGTGCAAGGGTTACTACACTGCTAATTTGGGCTGGTGAAAGAGAGATCTAAGATACCCATGCGCAAACGCCCAGTCTGCCAGCAGAAAGCTGCAAAGTTGGAAAACTGCAATATAGTGATACATCAAGCTAAAGAGCCACGATTGATGCAGGACCGAGCGTGTGGTGCACGGGCCAAGCCCATGACAGCCACTGCCACCAGCATGGTCAAGGCCATCTGGCAGTCTTACTTCCCATCTACTGCAGACGAAGGTGTGCTGGCTTGGGCTCAACACAACGCTGTGCCATGCACATACCTCCAACATATCAGGCCTTGAACTTTCATGGGGTTGTCTGCTGCCGCATGACAGGCACTTGGATGTCCTTACTCAGCAACATTGCACCTGATTGCAGCTGTATCCACAAGCCCAATCAGTGCACTGCTCTGACTGCAAAGCTTGCTGTGCAGACGAGGCAGTCACAGAGGCTGTTGCTGCACCTGTCAATGAAGACTTGAATGACGAAGAAGATGAAACGCCCGAGGAAAACGCTCTTGCCGAGACTGCTGCCACTGAGAAGAAAGCAGCCAAGGGTGCTGCCAAACAACAGAAAGTCACCTGGCTTGGTGGCTCTCAGGCTGGTGCCTGTGGGGAGCAATTGTACAGGTACAGACATGCAAGATTGACTGTTATGGCTTGTATAAATAAGGCCACACAGGTAATATGCAGGCAGAAGCAACCAAGTTCTTTGCTTGTCTCAATTCTCGGCATTCTGCATGTCAAAGGGGTTATGCCCAGACACCGCATGGTATTCAAGTGTGTGCAATCTGCAGGTCTGTCAAGATTGCTTCTTTGGAGGTTGCTGTTGGTGATATAGTAGTCATTGCAGCTGCTGATGATGAGGCAGATGGAGATGCAGAGCCGCCACTTGGCCTTTTGCAAGCCGTCTGGCAAACAGCCAAAGGTCAGCTGCAGCTTCGTGGTTGACAAACATGGTGCCGCCAAAAGAGCAGCATGCATGTCAGGCCTCACCTCATGGTATCTGTATGATAATTTACAGAAGTCAAAGGCTGATGATGACTTGCAACAGCTGTGCTTGTTGCTTACCACTACATGAAGCTTGCAGCAATAGCACTCCTGGCAACACCATAGTGGATATGGCATGACAGGTGCAAAGGAGATGCAAGTCAGACTGGTGGCTCGAGGCTGTGAGACTGTGCTTGGAGACGCTGCTTCAGATTCTGAGCTGTTCCTGACCAACGACTTTCTTAGTAGGTGCGCGATCAACCCACAGCAAAGGACATAACAGCGATGCTTTTTTCACGGCAGACGCAACAACGCTTTTGCTTTTGGCATAGGTCACTGTTGACAACCAGTATGCACTGCATTTTGCCATGCATGCATGCTCATGTTTGCCTCAGCAGGCTTGTGCTACACAGCTGCTTGTTCTGCATGACAGCAGACAAAGTATGGCAATCATACAACTGCAGAGCTACTGCTTACCACTCCTGCTGTGTGCTGCAGCCCAGTGCAAAACATCCAGAACAAGATAGATGCTCAACGCCTGCAGCGGCCTTGGTCACACTCAGACCGTCGCCAGCAACTAGCGGAGGATGAGGCTTTGAGGAAGCACAATGCAGATGCCAAGGGCAATGGGACACCGCTGCGCTGTTTCTGGCGCAGCCTGTACCTGCCAGAGCAGGGCATGTTCTGCCAGGCCCCTGTGGACCTGCATCTAGGACACAAGCAAGAGGTGAAGATCACCATCTTGGTCACATTGCCTGTCTTGGCAATTCAGCTGTACAGATACATAACTGTCCCCAAAACAGGGCGTGTTTCTATGGCTGTGCTGGCAGCAAATGCAATCTACTCCAAAGTGGAATTGCGTAGCTGCCTGTGTTGTATGTGACACCTTGCGTATTTACGCCAGCAGTGTGTACAATTTATCAGCCTGAGTTACACTGGCCATGTGTAGTCCAGCCAGAGGGCATAATGCAGTGGCACCAACAGTCTGTAATTCACATGCTACCATGCAACAGCACAGATGTCTGCTTCAGACTTGCGCGTGCAGTGCTGTAGACACAGCCGCCCACAACTGCATATTGCACATGCAGGAAGCAAAGCATGCTTTGGCAGGCACAAGCATGTCTGCAGATGGCAAATCCCTGATCAAGGATGGTGTGTCCTACCAAGTGGGCGACCAGGTGTATGTCCACCCTGAGACCTTTGACCAGCTGGAGCAAGCAGCACAGGCAGAGGTGCCAGACTATGCAGCCAAAGGCAGATTTCATAAGGTGAGCAGTACAGTCCTTATCAAACAGCTAGTGTCCTGGGCATCCAGACAGCAGGGCTGTCGTTCTCTTCATTGACATTGTTCAACATTGTGTACTCCAATAAATCTTTGTCCGTTTCAGTGTCAGATTCCTGTTCAGTCTCTCATCCCTTTTGTCAGCACCAGCAACTTGGTTGGCACAACAAATGAGCTGCTTTGTATCCACTGCAGGGAGGCACCAATGCTGGCTTGCGAGCATGGGGAGTGGGTGAGATTGTCAACCTTGGCGTTGCAGGCAGAGCCAAGCAGGTGCTGTCTTTGCTCTGTGTATCCCCACCATGTCACACCAAAGATTGATGTTGCCACTGGTAGCTTACATTGTAGCTGTCCCACTGCACCCGGCAGCAAGGTTGTGTCAGGCATTTCTGACATCCCTGTTGTACATTATGGCATCAAGCTTGCAAGCGTTTGGAAGCAGACTTTGGTAGCATGCTGGTAAATGACCGTCAAATGCAGGGTCAGGTCCCAGCAAAGGTCACTCTGAAGCGCTTCTACCGTCCTGAAGACATCAGTATAGACACAGCCTATAGGGCAAACCTGTACGAGGTTTATGCTAGTGACGAGACTCAGTCGGTTGAGGTGGACAGTTTTGTGGGCAAGTGCTCTGTGGATGTGGAAGCCGGTGAACCTGGTGAGTTCAGTGCAAGCTTGAATCCATAACCTGCGTATGCATGTACACAAAGTGCAGCAACGCGCTGGTATACGTAGTCACAGCAGTACAGAGCATGGCTGCAATGTTTGTAAAGGCAAATACACAGTTGCCTTGTCTGTCAAGATCAGAGACTCCAAGATGTCAGAAACAAGACCTCCTGCTTTGACCAGCAATAGGATTTGTCTAAGCAGGCAATGTATTCAATCCCACTGTGCTTTCATGCAGGTGAGGACCGGTTTATCTGCACCAAGCAGTTTGATCGCAAGAGCAAAAAGCTTTCTGATCTATCCTCAGTCAGCCATAAGGCAGCCTCACAACCCGCTGAGCCCAAAGGCAAGGTATGAAATCTTCATCATCATGACTCTCTTCTGGTCATATGCAGAGCATGCCTCGGTAGGACATACAATATCGACTGTAACACATCACGAGATTGTCATTCATACAAGACTTTGCCATTTAGCCCTAACTGGCTTGCACTACGCTCACATATTGCTTGACACGTGTCCTACAATACTCAGGTGCAGCTGCTTCTGGCCCCTGGTGTTATTTGCAGTTTGTATGCATGTGGTACATGGAAGCAAGCACCTCATGTAGCAGGTGCGTACAACCCACATTCTGTGGCAGACAGTATGCCTACTGCTCTGCATCATTCTCAGATGCTGTGTGTGTGTCTGCAGGGAAAAGGCAAAGCATCAGATGTTGACAAGGGCAAAAGTGTTGCGTCAGGCAAAGGAAAAGGAACTGTGCAAGAAGAAGCTGCCACAGCCAGTGACAGGTCAGATACCAACCCTGATCATCTGACTGGTTTGTGTGGTTGCCAATTGATCACACAAGGACACCACCATGCGTGGTCCTTGTTGAAGCTGATCTGCCACACTTCACCCTGGTGCTTCTTGCACACAGCAAACATGATCATACAATGCCCCTGCAACATGCCCTT
>JAABUO010003665.1_pt1 | contig 18267 bp, 16 predicted proteins | sample 5559291 | NCBI WGS metagenome assembly JAABUO01 (sample SAMN10711878, study PRJNA513372) | rock metagenome | isolation source: Antarctica rocks | place: Antarctica: Victoria Land, Finger Mt sud | reverse complement strand
TCATCCTTCCGCACCAGCATCTACTTCTTGCTTCTTATCTCTACGCAGCCGAAAAGAAACTTTAGTCGTTCAGCTCTACGGAATTAAGCCGGTGTTACTTGACCTAATGCCCGGAAATTCTCGAGCATCATCCGAATCCAGCTTCCAGCAAGATAATCTCAAATGCAGTGAACGATGCAGTGAGTCCGGATAAAGCTGGAGGCTTATTCTACAGACATTGCCGGACAATTTCTGAGGCTTGCTCAAGCCAAAGTCCCCACAAGAGTCACCGGCATCGATCAGGATTATCTGCTGCTGTTCCAAAGTCATGTCAGCTCACACATTTTGTGCGCTGGCGAGGCTCATTTGCGATGACACAATTGCTTCGGCGAATCCACTTGCTTCTGCACCTAGCCGAGTCAGCAGGAGTCAAAGTCCAAGTTTGATAAAGCATGATCACTCTACGAGCGAATCCCTATTACCTTGCAAGCCTGCAGGAAGTAGCACATCATCTTCAGCAGGTCAACAGCCGGCAGCCGGGAAAGCGCCTACACGACGCCGAGCTGGTTTCCTGAAGAACTGGTGGATGGAAGTCGGTGCTTGCTTCCTCCTCCTCGTAGCATTTGTTGCTATCATCGCAACTCTGTTTCCGCATCAGGGCAAGCCGTCACCGCAGTGGCCTTATCAAATCTCGATCAGTTCGCTGGTATCCATTTATGTTGTGGTCTTGAAGGCTACTGTCTTATTTGTGACTGCAGAAGGTCTCTGTAAGTAGATATCAAATCACATGCACCTCGATCTCACAAACCCAGTCCCAAGATGTGTTCAGGGAGGACAATCGTCGTGTCAACGATAGGATCATTCTCGTGGCTACTCGTTTAGACATTAAAAACAAGTTCCGAAGACTTTTTCAGACGTACCTCGGTGTGTTTTTGCGAGTTGATACTAACTCCAATCTTACTGTAGGTCAACTTGAATGGCGGTGGTTCAGAAGCGATCGACCACTTGAAGATATGGTGAAATATGATTCAGAAAGCCGAGGACCTCTGGGCGCGGTGACGCTCCTTTGGAGGCTGGGTCTTCTTCATCCCTTATCTTCTTGTGGAGCCCTGATAACTATCATTATGCTCTTCGTCGATCCGTTTGCACAACAAGTTATTCGTGTTACGTACACACATATATAGTAGTATAGGGCCAAGTCTCACGACTTGGTATTTCGCCTTTTAGCCCAGGGGTTTAGCCCAGCGGTTGAGCGTCGGAGCCGGTAAACCTTTACCCCGGTAGCCCGGTCGTACAGTAGCAATTCGCTACTTTAATTGTCGCCTACCCGTGGATGGAGAAGAGGCCTCTGTACGTCAAATATAACAGTGTCTCGGGTTGAGTGTTTGTCAGGAAGCCAAGATGCTGACCTCGAAATTTTCGCAGATACCTCGAACGAATATCTATCTCGGTCACGGCGGCCATGAGGACCTTTTGTAAGAATCAATCGGGCCTGCCTTGTAGTTGGCCATATACGCAGGCATCATATACCCCGGTAGTCACGGGAGGTAAGTAGTATGTTTAGAAGGGACTGTTCAAATCCGCTGGTAGAGTATAAATCACAGATATTAGCGAGTGCAGAATTTCGTTTTTGGTAAGGCCTGCCAATTCAACGTCCTCTCGTGGAATTTTTCTAGTTTTCCTACGCTAATACTTGTTCAAAAACTCCTAGTCCAAAGTGCCTGACGGGCAATTGCACGTTCCCGCAACAATACAGTACGCTCAGCTACTGTAGCGGCTGCAGTGATGTTATAAACTATCTCAAATTCAATAGCACCAACATCGACGCACCTAATGTTGTCTCCTACCTGCATTCGGGTACTTCGGTTCTCTCAGCCTCAGAATCGGGCGAGCTTAGCACTTGGAGTCAATCTAGTGCACGAGCAATAAAATCAAACGGCTCCACCTGGGTGTTTAGGCAAAGGGTAAGCCTGGTGATCAGTCATCAAGCTTACTCAGTTGAACATTGCTCAATATGCCTAGCACATTCTGACTGGCTACCCCGTATGATCTATCCCTCCATACGACTGATCTCTGGGAATCAGCAGCAGATAATGGTGATCAGAGTTGACTGTGAGAGCAGCGGATTGGAAGATCTGACTGACGCGGACTTGGCTTGAGTAAGCCACAGCAATTGTACGGCAAAGAACTGTAGAACATGCCTCTCTATCAGGAGTCACCGCATAGTTTGATACCGCCTCGGGCTGAACCCACCTAAATCATCTACAGACGGGAACCGAATAAGGCTTAGTGCAGAACGACTGAAGCCTCTTCTCGGCTGTGCAAAGCTGAACCTCTTTCTGGAAACAGAAAAACGGATGAGCAAGAAGTGAATGCTAATGCGGAAGGACGAGGCGCAGCAAGAAGGTTCGAGAAAAAAGAACTTCTATCCTGTAATCAGAATAGGGAAGTGTTTTCTCTTCATGGGAAATCACTTTCGCTATGTGACCGGACTATGTGTTGACAGTTAACACCAACCACTCGGTATAATTGTATTCTGTTTTATGTTTCTTTCACTTATCTTGCCTCTCAATATTAGGTACATGCAAAGTTGAGGAATAATGTCATCTCTTGTTCTTTAAAAAGCTTTTTGTCGTTTCAGCAGCTACCGTCTTATCTTTTGATAAAAACTACAATTGGACGAACGTGCTGTCTAAGCCGACGGCAGGGCCATCCATGGATGGGGGTTATCCACCAACGGGACACAACGGCAAATGGTATGCCAAGATTCTTCCACAAGTAAGTTTATTTCTCCGGATTATCATTGACTGACTTTTATCATGTGCCTCAACGGTGTGACCATTCAGTCCATGAAACTCAATCAAAGTAACTTAGTAGAGGAGTGATCATAGCGTGGAAATCTGAAGGGGATTGGATTGTAGAAAGGTTTGTATGGACATGTCGAGTCCTAAGTTATCCTGCAATTTCAATGTTTTGATCAATTATTTTACTATCATCTAGCAGAGGTTGAGCAAGAGAAAAACAAAACTTGGATCGAGCAAATCAAAGCCTTGTTTATGTGAGCTCGTAAGTTACGTATTTACACCTTCCCCGAATCTCAAGCTCTCGCGTCAGAACCCTGGCTTCCTACTCACACGACCCTCTATCCAAGGTAGCGGTCGCTCTGCAAGAAAGCCTTCACATTGGGCCTAGCCTCAACTGCATCGACCAACTGCGTCAACCTTCCATACTCCTTGAGCCCCTTTCTTCCATCTTGGACCAAATTTTCATCGTGGCAGATTTGATAGATGACCATATCCGCATAGGTGATGTCTTTGCCAATCACAAACGGACCGCGGGTTGAAAGGCTATTAGATTTGAGATGGGTCTCCAAAGCCTTAAGGAAATTGGCACGATCCCCCTTTTGGTGCTTTGGGTAGGTTTCGTCTTTGTTGGGGCTGAAGAATGCTTGGATGAAGAGGGTGCGCCCTAGGGTATGTGAGTAAGTGCAGTTTCATGATCACAAACCAGATGCGTACAATCAATTGCAACATCACATATGGCGTCCGCCCAGTATTTCTCATCCTCCGTCTGACCGTCATATTTCCCCAACTGCCTCGCAAAATGCCTCAAGATGGCATAGCTCTGGGTCAAGGTCTTCCCGTTCAGCTCGATGACTGGGATAGTGGCATTGGGGTTCATTTCCTGAATCTTGCTCTTCTTGTACTCGGGATATTCCTCAAAGGTGTACCGGATGTCTTCATATGCGATACCAGCGTCTTCCCACATGAGACGTACGACTTGTCCGCGGCCGCGGGAGGCAAAGTCGAAATAATGCATGGTGGGCACTCCCCCAATGGCTTTGTTGGCTTCGCCAGGACTGCCGAATTTCTTGGTGCTAGGCATGATGAAGGTAGGTCAGGATAGGATTTAGTATGGGATGATGGTAAGTTGAGTTTCTTGTGGAAGATTGAGAGTTGTCAAATACGGCAGGATTGAAAATGTAGGGAAAATGTAGGAGAATTTTTAAAGAAGTTGTATTGAATTAACGGCTTAAAGGGTAGAGTATTCATCACATTCATGGTGAATGGGTTCTTCGATTGACGATCTAGACACCCGGGCCCTGGATCGACGCGGGGGTGGTCATTACTTTATTCAGTTCATGATGTCAAATCTTGAGGTCTCCGCGCGGCTGAGAGGAAAGTGAATAGTTAGTTAAGTATGTTATTGTAGCTAAGCTAGGGAGAGCAGTAGAAGCAGTACTCGTGTCGCCCCTCGGTGAGTCATACTAACCCGATTAGATAACACCGCTTATAGTACGCTTAGGCCCGTGGGATCAATGCGCCCCTCTTCATGAAAACTGTTCAAATATCATCGTTTTACCATCAAATTCAATGTCTATTCATGGGAAAGAAGTCGTCATCTGCAGACTGCTTTACGGCTCTTCGTGAGCTGTTATTAAGCAGAAAACAGATGTTCTAACAAACATCGCTCTGAGGATTATTTAACGAGCTATTAATTAAACTGATAATAAGAATTTTAATGACGTATTAATCTGCGTTACAGACGCTGAAGAAAAAGACTCAGAAGCACGTATATTGAACGATTTAAAGCTATTCTTAAATGTTCGAAATGTTATGTTAAAGCATTCACATACGTCGTCAGTTAAGGCCGTTCTTAATAAGAAAAATATAATCATTTCTGAAGCTCGTAAGCGTCGCAGATGCATGTTTATTTTGAATACGTAAAGATCGTCTCGTGTTTTTCTTAAACGAGTATAACATTAGCACATGCACGTGAATTTTAATAACAAGCTTATACGTAACATTATGCGAAAAAGAAAAATTATAAAGTCACGATTAAACGAAAGTCACGAACAAAAGCGTAAACAGTTTTACGATTAAACGCTTGCGAAGCTTAAAAAGAGATTTATTTTTATATGCAGCGATGAGAAATATTACGAGATTAAAGAAGTCGCACGATTTAAAAATGTTACTGTTTTCGAAGACACTTCGACAAAGATAATCTTCGTATTTAAAGCGAAAACTCAGTTCATTATTATGCAGTTTAACTCTCATTCGATTAAAAAGAACGTAATCATAAAATTTATACATCTTTAAAAAGCGAAGACGAACAAGAAAAGAAAGAATTTTAATGCGAAAAGAGCTATAAGTAATGCGAGACGTAAAGAGAAGATTACGAAACAAATACGTTAAGCGATAATATTTAAAATTACTGAATTTAAGTATATAAAGATGCGCGTTCTCAGTCTTTTTACTAACTGTTTATTAATAAATTAAAGAAGAAGAATAACGTTATTAAAGCTTATAATGCGATCTGAAAAGCAGTTAATAATCGAGATAATAAAGACATCTTGCAACTTCGTAAATTAAAGTAAAAATTTAAATACGATGAGAATGAAATAAGCTTTAAATACGATATTAATTATAAAGTTTATATTAATAAGATTTTAATGTTAAAGAATAATCTTTATAACTTCGTTTAAAACACTCAGACTCGTAATTTTAATTATTAAATATATTTTATTAAAAATAATGCGAAAGCACATAAAAAGATCGCACGATTATTTAAAGCGAAGCGAAAGAAACGAGATATTGTAAAAATAAATTAAATGTTAAACTCGCTTAATTTACATTTAATTAAGAATGTTTAAGATTCGCTTTGCGTGTATTTAAAGTTTATGTTTAACGAGCTTAGTGAAAGCTTTAACGCAGTTAAAGAACAAGCTCGTGAAGCTATACGAAAGATTTAAAAAACGAAGCATTTATATTTTAAAGCATGCGAAGTAATAAAAAGATAACTTAATAAGCTTCGCGAATGTAATAAACAAGACGAAAAGAATTACTTTAAAGATTAATATACGTATATATTAAATTAACGTTAATGTAACGTCGTTACGAAAGTAATTATTATTTTCGCGATATTACATAAAGAGCTTTAAAGTCTTTATAATGTCACAAATGCTTTTTTCAGTTAACAAATGAGCTTCTGCGAGATTCTTTTAATTTTTCTTAATTATTCACTCAATAAAGAGTGTATCGAGCATGAAAGCAAGATTTATCTTTTCATCTGAATTAATGTTACTGACGCGACGATGAAGAGAAAAGACGTTTTCTATGCGAAAAGATTAATGTGCATTAGAAAAATTGCGTGAAGCATTTAATATACAGTTAATTAAAGCTTCTGATTGATCAGAATTAACTTATAAACGTAGCTCGCAGTCAGATTAATTACGGAGATCATTTGGAGCTCTTAATGTAGGTGTTTGAGGAGGTGGTTGATGAAAATTAGGTGGGGAGAAGCTTGCGCGGATGTTTCCTAAGCGTACTATAAGCGGTGTTACCTAATCGGGTTAGTATGACTCACCGAGGGGCGACACGAGTAGATGCACGTTCGGGTTTCCTTGCGAGGGAACTCAACGAGACAACAGATCAACGTAGCCATCAAGACCAGGAGTATTGGTCTAAACCAGCTATTGTGGTTATATCGTATTAGCGTGGTTATGCGTGGATCTGCACATTTGTCCTGAATGTCGGGCGCTCGAGAAAACTATTCCCCACATTATTGGTTGCAACTGACAACACCTGAGATTTGCAACGTCAAATATTGATTACGACGCATGAGCACTGGGATACAGCAACATGCCGCCAAAATGGAAGGGTCTAGGTCTTGCTGACCGTGATATGAAGAAGGCGAGAGACGAAGCTGGTCGATTTCTTGGCCCAGATCCTCCAATGTGGAATAATCTTGGCACCGACACTCAACGAGCGAAAGTCGCAGGCTTTCTTGAGCATTTGCGAGAAACTGATAATCGCTATATCGCCGATAAGCTTCTTCAGGATGAGGATGTCGTGTTTGAGTTTCTGCGAACGAGAACGAAGACCATACGTAACAAGAAAGGTTCGAGTCAAAGCATATCTGACTTAAATTAGGTTTGATGCTCAGGTCTTGCAACACTAGGCTCCTCTTCCAGCGCGTCCCATTCTTCAAATCCACGAGATGTCAAATCTGATCCCAAGATCGCCGACAATACGAACACTGTAGGTGATCGTCATGATGGCGGAGAAGGCGGCACATTGGACACAAGCTAGCTGGCATGGTGCATCTGGAATGGGTGTGTGAGAAATTTTGTGGTTTGAGCAGTGTCATTTAGAGGAGCGGGTGCCACATCCATCGCTTCGGGTCCTTGGAGCAAACTGTTTGCTTGCCTGAGAGCTACTGACGTATTACTATCGGCCTCAGTATTCTTACTCTCTGTTTCTCGGACACGAGTGCAAGACCCTGTCAAGTATCACTCCTCGGACGCTCGCTTCTTCTTCATGACATATTGTCCTCAAGACTCTAATCGTGGGTACCTACCTCCGGTAGTACGGTCATAATTCTACCTAGTTCGTTTAAATCAATCCCTGGCAAAGGACAACTGTAGATCATTACTTGGCATCGCGAAGTCTAATCACGTATGGTTACAGCAACACAAGGTAAGCACAAGACTAGCATTGATTCGATGCAAGCTCCTTATCACTTCCAGAGCACGACCTAACCATCTCAATAGCACTTACATCGTACATAGCTTCATACATAATTTCTGCCAGCTTCATACAATCTATGTTAGTGCCTGAAGAGAGGCTTCAACCCCTCTTGATGTGAGTTTTAGTACCTTCGTTCAGCCCCACGGTCACATTAGACTTACATGATATTTGGGAGATTAAATTAACTAAAAGATCGAATACAAGATAATTAATACAGTACTAGCTAATCAGACTCCACGTACCGATCCTCTTCTATTACATCTACAGCTCCTCTTTCATAACCTCGTTCGTCGAATCCTACGTTTGCACTCTAGCCTTCTTAGCCTTCGAGCTCTGCCTGTTAGCGTCGGCTTCCGAATCCTCTATTTTCGATTTTTCCTTCTTCACCTTCGAGTCTTGTCCCTTGACGTCGTCTCCCGAATCCTCCATTTTCACTTTCTCTCTTTCACCTTTGAGATCTGTTCCTCGGCGTCATCTTCCGAGTCGTTCCCGTCCTTAATTGATTGCTCGCGCGTTTCTTGAGTTTCAAGCCATCTGTTATGTTTTTTGTATTGAATCTTGGCCAGACAATAGATCAAGTCATCGGTGATTTTACGCCCCCAATGTCTTACTCTTGTTCTTGTTTCAAATTTTACTTTGTCGTCCTCTCATCGTATGGCTACGTATGTACTTGGGGGCTTGTAATTCTTGAGGAAAGACCTTGGATGCAGTGATCTGACAGGATTGTCCCCGTCACCTTCGTAGGGTTTCCACGCTACGCCTAAACAGTCTTTGATATCGTCGCGTTTTCATTTCCACTAGGGTCGTGTCAGTATGTCGATAAATTAATAGCTTATATCCAAGACTGAAAAACCTCTCCATTTCTCTTTCGCTGCAGGCCTCGTTGACTTTCTTCACCAGCCAGTCTCGGGCATTTCTCTTTATCAAAGCCGTACACTTCATCATCCGGAACAAATTCGTACGAATGCTCTTCGTCTAATTCGTTTAGCGACCGAGCAAGTGGCCACCAGCCGGGAAGATCTCTCTGAGAGTTTATTTTTTTGACCATCTTCTTGTAGCGTTCGAGGTTCTCTTTCTTTTGACTATTTGACATCTTTGAGTCTCTTCTATCGTCGCCAACGTTTCGAAGAAGCTTCTTGTATTCTTTCATTGGTATTTGTCCTGATTTGGATTCGTAACCATCCTTGTCGTTGAGAGCTTCGATTTTCTTGTTAGTCTTGACGAGAGGATCAAGATTCTCTTTGATTGGCTTCGTGGACCACTTTCGAAGCTTTCTGCCCAGGTCTTGTTCTTGATAAAGTCTCTCGTGGCGATCTCTTTCCTTTTGAATTGCGACTTCTCTATCATGGTCTGCAGTCTTCCTTTGATCCTTGCTGCTGGAGAGCCTTAGTTTTCCGAGCTGCCTCTCAGGGGTTTTGGTCTTTGTCTTGGTCTTGTTCGAGCGTGAGGTGCCAGCGCCAGTTTCATTTCCAAGTGCTTCAATATCTTTAGCGTCCATGTGTGAGAAAGCAGACTCATCTTCAGATGCTGGTTCAACATATCTGTCCTTTTTTGCTTTTTGTGGCTTCTTCTGCTCCTTCCATGCTGGTACAGGAACTTCCACGGAGGCCTCCCGGCAAACTTCTGTGTGTCTCTTCTCTTGTGCGTCGTTTAGCTTTCTTGTTCCCCATATTGATTATGATTATAGAAGGTCTTGAGAAACACAGAATGATCAATCTTCTCATGCTGTAGTCGTGACTCGCTCATTCATCACTACCCCCCAATTCTTTGTTGACTTTATATTCGTGACCATCTATTCTTCCAACACACTTACTCAAATCATCTGTTAAGTGTCTAGCCATGTATCCTGCCTGGTCAGCAGTCTAGGTTTACAGTACGCTGGTTGTACTACGTATTGTTATAGCCGAAAGTACCTTTACTGCTCAAGTGTTGGCCGGGTGGACGCTCCAGCACATCTTCGAATTAAAGGCATTACGCTAATTTTTTCAGTGCCACAGAATCGAAAGTATAACAGAAACAGTACGAGGTGCGAAGAGAGAAATGAGGAGATGAAAGTGATGAAAATTCATGATCAGGGTGAGAGTGGTGTGCTGCGGTGGAAGGTTCCTTCTTTAGCATATTCTTATAGTCTACTTATGCATGCCTTATGACTTGAATTTGAGTGCTTCGTAGCAGCTCTTTCTATTCCGTTTATCATATAAAACCAATCTAACATTCAGAAACGTAGAGCAGTAAGTACATTGCGATATTGTCTATATTATCCATAGCTGAAGTTACCAGAGAGCCAGCTCTTAGAATCAAACTGTTCTAATTCTTGATGTACAATGGGAGAATAATCGTAGAAGGCTGATCGATGATAGATTGGCGTGGGGTGGAGATTGTAGTCATGAGGAATCGCACGTAAGTATCGGTGGACCTTTGACGGTTCGCGCGTTTTAGTCGCATCCGCTGTTGAGATCTTCAGGATTGGCGTCGTAGTATCTTAGACCATGTCCGCACGAACCATCGCCTGATGGATCCTCCGGCCTTCACCCAAAGCAAGATAAGCAGAGGTATAAGGCCAACTAATAGGAAGTAAGATCCCAGAGGAGCGGTAAAAGCACAGGGCACACTAATCCCTACGAAGCACAATCGCCTCCCGATGCTTCCGATGCTGCGCTTTCCCTGTCGCCCTTTGAACCATCTAAACGGACCGCGTCCTTGGAATATCGAGACAAAGACAATGATCGGGAGCACGAGCTGGAAGCCTAAGTGGACTGTTGGAGCGGGCTCGAACCCTTCGGTCCCCACAATGGGAATTATAATGTATACAACAATGACCCACAATGCTAACATTGTCGGATATATTAGACGCCAATAGGCACGGTATTCAATCATAGACTGGAGTGCCACCCGAAGAATCGGTCCCATGATTATTGGAAGAATAAAACTTCCAGCTACAAGGGCCACGGCGATACCGACGAACAGAGGCCAAGAGTAGGTGACGCCGCCCGAAGCAGATATCACATGAGCCAGCAACTCTGTTTGATTGGTTAGGGTGAATGGGTTGGTCGCATTTGCGTCCAGGGTCGTGTTCGTTATATTTTGAAAGGCGCCATTCAGTGTTGGATCTGTCATGTTCATGCTGAATATGCTCTATTTTTCTGTTAGAATTGCCTGCGGTCAGGACTCCAGAGAGCGGAATGATACTCACGGAAGCAAAGGCCAATGGAATATACAAGGCAGCCAGGAATGCGAGGATAGTTGATCTTCGGATTTGCTCGAGGCCTAGCTTCTCGTTGATCTGGAAGATGTACAACGGTTAGATTGCGGTCTGGAGTACCTTATGAACGTACAACTTGAGCAGCACACGTACCGTTTTGCGCATCTCCTCAATCCTGCTTCCTGCGGAGATCAGCTCATCTGTCAAGTATGTCAAATCCGCCAAGAGCTCGGTCACTTGAAGCAACAACTCTGCGGCTGCTTGCCACCCAGGATAGCCTGGGGCTGGTTCGCCTAGTGATTTTTGTAGGTTTTTTAACAGAGATGAAGCCTCTCGCAACCCTTTGATGCCTCCCTGACGACAGTCATCTACGTGGAGTAAATATTCGATCTTGCTTGCTGAGGGATTGCTTCGGCCTTCGAAATACTATAAAGGTCGTGAGTACGAAACGGTCACAGTTGCTTGCTGCAGAGAGTGTCTGTACCAGATAGTCTAATTGCTCATTGAGGCCCTCCAGAAACTTACTTGTGTCCCCAATGATCAAGTGGAAGACAGCCAATATGCTCAGACATAACTCGTCCAGAACTGACCCTCGTCTCGAAGCTTTTGTCGAAAGATCCCAAGCTAAGATTAGACATCGTTGCTTCTCATATTTGGCCATCTGTTCTGATGAGTCGAGTCTGATTATGAGCCTCTGTAGCTGCTGGCCTGCAAGGGATGGTCGTACCACGTACGCGCGTTGTGATTTTGGTGGCTTGCGGTAACGTTGCCAGACATATGTGTCGAGATCACTGACATACTTTGGTACTTCTAGGTGCCAACAAAAGGCAAAATTTGCTTCAAACGGTTGGAAAATATTCTGCGTAGGATTGAAACCGTCTCAGATATGATTTATTAGCCGACAGTCTTCGAAGTTTGCTCCCAGGGTATATAGTCACCTTTCGAAGGAAGCTTAGTTAGCCATTTCAGCTGTACAGCGGATTCAGTCTTCATCAATTCAGTCTTAACAGATTTCGGTAACAGCCAATACTGTCCCAGTATTAGTACGACAGCTTGTTTTGGTGACTGAGTCCTGTCCTTGACTGATCCGAGAAGTGTCGTAGAAAGACTCTGGCTGGATGATAGAGTGGTCTTTGATAAGGGGCTCTCGGCAGCGAGCACACTATTCCGTTGATGATCCTCGTCAGATATGGTTTCCCAGACTATAGGCAAATAAAGATGGGAAAGGACATACCAAAGTTGCAAACATGCTGGATGCTGGAGCTCCAAAAAGGTTCGAAATTGGCTCAAACACTCGGAAAATGTTCCTCTGGTATCGGAAATATCTGGTAATTCCTCCGAGTTATTCTCTATTCCCGATTCTTAGCATGCTCTTTCAAATTGGCTTCGCTAGCCCTAAGTACCTGCTACAGGCGGCGCAAAACACTTGAATAGAACCAGGGATTTGATCAACTCCGGGCCCGGAACGCCTTTGAATTGCACATAGTCCTTGCGTAGGCTAGCGCCAACACCAGCAGTAGATACCTCGTCTGCACCCTGTAAGAGTCGCTCAAGATCGTCTGGAGGTAGCGCGACAATAGGGGTTGCCTGTCGTCGAAGAAGGCGTCTTAGGTTCGTGAGAAGGCGCGCTTGGACAGTAGACTTGGCTTCTGCTTTGTGTCGTTGGTCCTCCAAAGCTGAATTGTTCCTATCGTTCTCACTGCCAGTTTTTAGATCGCTCAACTCGATAGTGTCGTACACCATAGCTCCTTACTCCCGCGCTACCTTTGCCAAGATGTATCATACTACTTGACCAAGTAGCACGCCTTCTCCACGACCCAGACACACACACCTTAACGCGCAAACAGACTTGGTGAGGCTGAGTGCTCAAAATTACACGATCACTAGGGTCCGGAGAGTAACGCTAAGGTATGTGCTTGAACCAATAGAAGAGTTTAAAACATGACCGCATTGCATTATGTGATGCGAAGACCATGGACATCTCATATACAATAAATCCAAGTTCTTTGCCTACCATTCGCTTCCCCAAGCCATCGATGTCTTCAGAGGTGTGGCGGATAAGAAATCTAACTACCTAGGCAATAGCACCAGGAGTGAACCCAGTCAAGGTAAGGTAGGTATTCAGCCTCGAAAGCGGCTAGACTTTATTGAACGCAGCTAAACTCTCTGTTGTGCCTTGTCCAGTCTCAAAGCAAGAATCATGTGCGATTGGCGCTTTTGATCTTGTAATGATTACTGCAACCTTCGCAATTGTTCGAGTAGCTCTAGTCTGCTCAACCACCAAACAAAATAAAGTCACTTGGTTCTATTTGGCGAGCTCCATAAAGCAGACAATTGGTGCATGTTAGAGGAACGATGGGGAGATATACGCCGCACTATCTCACCTTAATAGTATACATGTTCGACTTAGTATCGTGGTATCGGGGTCGAGGAAAGCCAGGTTCGATGGGTCTAGCTACCAACCCACATCCATCTGCAAAAGCATCCATCTCTTACCTATGAACAAAAACTTACTTTAGCACCAACCTTCCCTTCAACTCCAGTCCCACTCGAAAGCACTACAACCCGCTCCCTCCCCCCTCTCCACAAAAGAAATATCCAAATCAAGATTCCTAGCCTCGAGCCCTTGAACGAATTCCCACTCCTGCTCTCTCGCAGTCTTTTTGAAGAGGTACCGAGAGCCCCCGGACGTTTCACGGCTGCGACAAAAAAACGACTTTCGGCTTCTTCCGTGCTTCAAGGTGTAAGTGCAAGTATTATCGCTTTGGCATTCCGTAACTTCTTACTGGTTCCAACGGCTGGGACTTTACAAGTTGTGCCAAAGGCTGGCTGTTCAGATGTTCAAAGTATTCCGAGAGCGATTTAGATGGGTTTCATCAGGTTTATTCAATGCTGTATGATATTTGCTTGTGTTAGGTTTAGGTAACCACTCCGTGGACTCCACCCTACTTAGGGCGGACTCCACCTAAACTTTGCGGGGACTCCACCCCCCGCGCTATGCCTAATCGGGTACGCACCAAGCCTAATCTGATAATCTTCAGGGTCCACCGCGTGCTTTGTTTACATGCTCCACCGCCGTTCTCTTCCATCATCTATCTTCTACATTAATATTTACAATGTCTATGACTTTGGCACCTTCATCGAACGATTTAATTAATGAGATTTATTTTGCGTTAAATGATCTAGTCGTCGCGATTAATAAGCATGCGAAGAACGAGAGCTATGCGATCAGAAAGCGTCGCTTTAAATCGTTTAAGAAAAACGTTTTCAACATATTTAACTATACTATTTAAGTTTGCGCTCAGACGTGTTATTCGTAAACTGCGTAATCAGCTAAGACTAACCGGAACGGGCTTAGCTGATCTTAAGGCAATCATTTGCTGTGGTTCATCAGGGGTCGTTAAAAGTCAACGTATCATAAGCGGCAAACACAACTGCAGTACCTCCTCACTCATAAATTTTGAAATTTGCGTACATACAATGAAGAATTATCACAAGTACTGTTTAATGAGTCTAGGATTCAGAGTTCATCTGTACACTTGCATCTCTAAGGCATTTTACTTGAATTGAAGTCATGAGAGTTAGCTGACATTGTGGGTTAAGATCGTAAGCACATTTTTCGTGACCATGACTACTATATCCGTGTAAGTCAAGACTAGTATAGACCATGGACGAACGGCTTGAGAGAATGTCTCGATGATAATCTGTGATCTTATCGAAGCGACAACATAAGCGACTTGACCATCTGATGGCTTTCCTCCGAGCCAACTCGAGGATGGGACGAAGTTGTCCTGATTATTGTAGCTTCAAATTGAGGACTTAGCTGCGAGATTCTATGAGAGTGCAAACAGTCTATATACCATTAAGTACAGGAGGACAGCGACTCAAATGAGTATCTCACTTCGATACAAGAATCATCTCCAAATCGAGGGCAGCAAGTTATCGATTACACACTACACGATGCATAAAAAAACCCCTTCACGCCGCGAGAATGCTTCTTCCCCCGTCCGCCGTCAATCTCTGCCTCACCCTCATCTTGATATATCGGAGTCCCAGTTTCTTTGTCCTTAGCTCGACGTAATCGTCATCCTCGTGGTCTTTCGCCAAATCCAATATTGCCGACGGTGAAAACAGCAAAGCCTGACCGGCCTCAAGATTGACAATGGTCTTGAAGATCTCCTTTACGTCTCGCTCTGATGATCCATCGCCATTCGAGATGCCCGCGAGATGGGTTTTAAGAGCTTCAAGCCAATGTGGGGAAGTGAACCTATGTACTATCGTCATCGAACTGAGGTCGAGTAATTTTGGTGAGATTGTCGGCTCCTGAGTTGCTATGATGACCCGAGTTGCTAGGTGTCGTTGTTGACGAATGATGGTAAGCAGGGTTTCCGTAAATGTATTGGCTGCCTTCGTATCAGACATGAACTATTGCAAGTCAGTATCAGCGGCGCAATATCGCAGCAAAAGCGATACGAGCAGTTTATCCTAGTCCCGTACCTTGTGGGCCTCATCCAAAGCCACAATCCGACCAACGTCACCCCGTTCCTCTAAAAAGAGGGCAATGCATATGTTGAACAAGGCACATGCTGCACTTTCATCAACAAAGGGGCAGCTCAAATCAACGATGGTCAATGATCCTTCCTCAAACGACCAGATTTCTTCATTTGGATCTATAATATTGGCTTTGTTCTTCGCGTATGTCTCTTGTACTTTTTTCAACTCTGCCTCGTTAGCTTTCACTTTCTTATTATCGTTGCGCTTTTTCGATACAGAATCAGCCCCTGGGATACTGGTGAAATTCATGAAGCTCTCAAGCAGTTCAAGTCGGGCTTCCAACATTGCATACTGGGCTTCGTTGAAAGATTGGATAGAAACACGCTTTCTAAATGCGGCATAGTTCAACCCGGGTTCGTCTTTTCTCTCCAGCGCGAACTGACGCAGAATCTTATTCACGACCTGATCTTATGTTAGCGATGGCACTGGTTTCCGGGATACCTCTTCTTCGAATGGCCACTTAGATGTTCACGTTGGCGGTTGCTCACCTCCATGTATAACGGCACTGGCCCTTCTTTATCGCTAACTGCCATAAGCTTCATCATTCGCTCAACATTAAGCTGAGTCTCTTTTAGCATGAGCGCTACAACCTTCGGCTGCGCTTTTTCTTCAATACCCGGCAAATGCTCATAAATCTTCCTCATACGATGGATATTACTCTGCGATACCATCACTCTCACAGGTATCCCAGCAGAGCAGAGATAGGCCGCTTCGCAAATTTGGCTGCTTGCAAATCCCGAGAACTTGTCGTAGTGGAAAACTATGCCAGCAAGAGGCCGAGGAAGTTTTCCGAGACTAGAAGGAATTAAGGCGGACTCAAGCATACATGATAGAGTATGGCTCTTTCCGCTTCCTTGGGAGCCACATATGAATGCCGACCATGGTGTATTGATGTTGATAAATATTCGGGTATCCTTCGGCTCCCTACTGGATTCGTCTACCCCAAATTTGTCGTTATGTGGCTCCGGTTCTGAATCTCCAAAGGTACGGAGGCGCCCCGCGAGCAAGCTGTATTGCGGAAGAATATCGGAATTCATAGCTGGAGGCGGTGAGTTGATTATGCCTGCCAAAACGTCGGCTGAGAACAGTGGCGTCGTTTTTATCTCTTCCATCTGCGCATTGTGTGCTTGATGAAGGCTACCGCCATTCTGGTTTTCCAGGAAGCTCATGTGGAACTGACGATCGGCTTCCCAGGCGTTAAGCGACATTTTTATTTTACTTGATGAGAATGCTAGTTTTTGTATTAGAATTTCCTCTTCGGAAGTAGAGAGCGGAAACAAAAGAAGGAAGGTGATATGTCCGGCTTGCGACGGGTAACACACTTGGAAAGGAGATGCTGTCGGTTTAATTCAATTGTAACAGGAGGTAGAGAGCGAGGAGACTGATATTAATACCGCGAGCTTGCAATTGAAAGGAGTGTTCAAGCCGCATGGAAATAATGCTGGAAGGCGACCTGCATAGAACATGGTTGGAACGTACAAGGAACATATTCGTACCCTACAAGAAAAAACTTACCGTGACGCGGCTCTGTCTCTTCAGCAGTGTATTGAGAGTCTTCCAGATCATTCAGGATAATATCCACCGAACTGGTGTATTCATCACCACTCGGAAAATCCGAATTTTCTGATGCTTCGAGCGCTGGAGTATCTGGCGGGACATTCGCTGCAGATGATGAATCAGAGAGTGGCTCGGGGGATGAGATGGATGATGAGCTAGACAGCTCTGGAGGTATAGACATGTTGTTAATATTCTGAGGGTTGCACCTCTGAATGCTCCCAGTAAGTAATGAATTTGTAATGCTTGAAGATTAGGGGAAGGTTTTAGATCATGCGAGTGTTGTCATTGACATTTCATTGTTTGTGTTACAGCACCTGGGAAGTTCCAGCACATAATAAAGCTTCCCCAATACGCTATGCAGACTTCTTCACCAGCGTTTCCAAGCTGGCCCTTTGTCCCTACACAGATTTGGACCATGCCAATGCACAAAAGTCTTAGACTTATCAACACAATGCCTACCAAGAAAGCACTTTGCTCATAAGCACGTCTCCTAGTACCTTATAATCTTAAGGCAAAGACATACCTGAATGAAACTACATCATTCTGATCCGGGTAGTTGTACACAACAGCCTCTTGTTTAGTAACATCAAGTTTAGAAAGTCGTGATACAGTATGAACATTCGCGAGCCTGTCAATACATTACATATATCTCGCTGAACTTTTATTAGGAAAACAGTTTGGAAAGATAGAGGCAATCATTTCACACTAGGTCGTGGACAGCAAAGAAACCCATACTAAACCCATGACGCCCAAACACTATCACCAAGCCGGTCTTCGAGAAAAATCTCCAGTCCACAGACCCTAGAATCACAGACCTCAACACCTCGAGCCCCTTTTCCCCTCCCCCTATTTCCTGTACATCCGCTATCAACGAAGGACTCAAACCCCAGCCGGCGCCACGAGTAATCCGAAAATCACATTCCTTCTGCTATGTATTCAATACTATTCTCCTTTAAACCTTCAATAATTCTTCTAGAGACGCCTCTTCCGCATCGTTCATCTAAGCTCCAGAAAAAGCAGGAAACATGATAAACCCCGATAATACATATCGGAGTACCCTACCTCCCTAACATCACACACATACAATCCCCGCGAGCTCTTCCTTAGCATCCATCTCCAAATTACTGTTTTGACTGCTCTAGCCATCCCTGCTTCTCTGGAGACTAAACGAGACAGAAAACTTACTGACTAATCATGAGTGCATGAAGTCCGAATCGATCTCCAGGAAGAAACTCTAGACCAAGACTCAGAACCCAGGGGTTGCAGAGGAAGCAGGCAAATAAGGGAGTCGAAGAATGGAGAGAGGGTTAGGAAATGGTCCAATGCTAGAGTAAGAAGGGTCGGACAGGTTCTACGTACCGATACTTTTTTGATGAATGGAAATTACTAAAATCTTCGGATTTATATGTGTATCCCAACCCACGCACGCCCCCCCCCCCGCGTAAC
>JAABUO010003663.1_pt1 | contig 18267 bp, 12 predicted proteins | sample 5559291 | NCBI WGS metagenome assembly JAABUO01 (sample SAMN10711878, study PRJNA513372) | rock metagenome | isolation source: Antarctica rocks | place: Antarctica: Victoria Land, Finger Mt sud | reverse complement strand
CGTCCCACCCTAAGTTCCAAAGGTCCACAAGGGCAAGACCGACCTCGCCCACCTCAAAGGTGAACGGGGCAGAGCGTCGGGCGAAGCTTTCCTCGGTGAAAGGCTGCCCCTCCTGGGGGCAGAACGCGGTGTACTCCAGGTCCACGGTGAACGGCATGGTGGCTCCTCGGGCGTCAGGCAGATGCGTCGTTCGGGCGAAGCGCCCAGGCTATGTTCGCCGTCGGGCGAGGATTTCCTGCAAATGACCGACGGCTAAAAAGGGCGACTATGAAAAAGCGGGACTATGAACTTGACACATCGGCGCACATCCGAGCGACCCTTGTGTCCGTGGAGCCTCGCCAGCCAGCAGAATCGCAGCCACAGGGCTTGCCGGGGTCACCATTCTGGCCGCGGTGTGTCAAGTATATAAATAACCAAGCTAGTTACACTTCCTTGCTGTTTGCCTCTATCAATCGGTAGATTGAGGTGCGGCTGACCCCCAATGTCTTACAAATCTCGGCCACGGGCAGGGTCTTGCTTTGGTAAAGCGCCAATGCTGTCTCCGCCTTCTTCCCTGTCAGCACTGGCTTCCTGCCCCCTACCCTCCCACGTGCCCGCGCTGCCACAAGGCCCGCGTTGGTTCGCTCCTTTACCAAGTCACGCTCAAACTCGGCCAGCGCCCCGAACACATGAAACACCAGCTTGCCGCCGGGCGTAGTTGTGTCAACTTGCTCTTGCAAGCTGCGCAGCCCAATTCCACGCTTTTCTAGATCCTGCGTCACTTCGATGAGGTTCTTGAGGCTGCGGCCCAGACGGTCCAGCTTCCAGACCACAAGCGTGTCCCCGCGTCGCAGGTGGCTAAGCGCATCCTTCAGACCAGGACGGTCAGCCTTGGCTCCGGAGGCAGTGTCGGTAAAGACACGGTCGCAGTTTGCTTTGGCAAGAGCGTCCTGCTGAAGGGCAAGGTTTTGGTCTTGGGTGGAGACGCGGGCATAGCCTAGACTTATTCCGTTGTTCATTCCACTCTCAGTTCCATTGTTCATATGGTTGTTGTACCACAACTCGCGGAAGAAGCAGACAAAAAGTATGTAGATTGTAGAACGAGAAAAGGAACACTCAAGATGGCAGGTGAGGGCGGTTTATGGAACTGAGCCAAAACGTCCGTCAAACGGGCCATTGTGGGATGTTGTTTTGGAGCAGAATGACAGCTTGGCTGAACATGGATGAAGCCTTCAACTGCAGCAGGCTATGGGGGTATCTTCTGACACACTGACCTCTGTGTGACGGGTAACCGGTAGCGGAGCAATTTGTGGGGAATGACAGCCCTGAAAGATTTATGAAGGTTATTGAAGAGAATAATCCGCTGCTTATTCTGTAACGTTTTCGCACATGAAGAAAGGGGGTAAACCCTGGCGAGCACCGGGTGAAAGGATACACCATGACAAGTACCAGACGCGATTTCCTCAAAGACAGCGCATCCGTCATCGGATCAGCAGGGCTAGCATTGGCTGGGGCGAGTGCGCATGCCACTGATCAGAAAACGCCGATGATCCCCGCAGAAGCCACGCCGCCTACCGCCGAGACAACAACGGAACAGGGAGCGCCCGCCGCCCCAACGAGCAAGGACGGCCAGCTCGCCGCCGCCAGCGCTCAAGACACCGGGCCGCTGACGACTAACGTCGGCCAGCCCATCAGCACCGACCAAAACACGCTTCGGGCCGGTGCACGTGGTCCTGCCCTGCTGGAAGACTTCGTGTTCCGCGAGAAGATCCAGCACTTCGACCATGAGCGCATCCCTGAGCGTATTGTCCACGCGCGCGGCGCGGCCGCCCATGGTCACTTCCAGGTTTATGACAACTCGCTGGCTGACCTGACGGTCGCTAGGGTCTTGACCGATCCGTCGCTTCGGACGCCGGTCTTTACACGCTTTTCCACTGTGGCCGGGTCGCGCGGATCGGCGGACACGGCCCGCGATGTGCGCGGCTTCGCGGTCAAGATGTACACCCCTGACGGCAACTGGGACCTTGTCGGCAACAACATACCCGTGTTCTTCATCCAGGATGCCATCAAGTTTCCAGACCTCATCCATGCCGCAAAGCCGGAACCCCACAACGAGATCCCGCAGGCGTCTACAGCCCACGACACCTTTTACGACTTCATCTCGCTCACGCCCGAGTCGATGCATATGCTCATGTGGATTATGAGCGACCGCGCCCTCCCTCGCTCTTTTAACCTGATGGAGGGTTTTGGCGTTCACACCTTCCGCTTGGTCAACGCCCAGGGCAGGTCTACCTTTATCAAGTTCCACTGGAAGCCGCTCCTTGGCGTGCATTCTCTGGTTTGGGACGAGGCCCAGAAGATTGCGGGGAAGGACCCAGACTTCCACCGCCGAACCATGTGGGAGTCTATTGAGCAGGGCAATCCCTTCGAGTGGGAGCTGGGCATTCAGACAATGGCCGAAGGCGAGGAGGCGAAGTACGACTTTGACATCCTGGACGCTACCAAGATCTGGCCCGAAGAGCTGCTGCCGGTGCGCCGCGTCGGCAAGATGACCCTGGACCGCAACCCGGACAACTACTTCACGGAGACTGAGCAGGTCGCGTTCAACACCACCAACATCGTGCCAGGAATCGACTTCAGTGACGATCCCCTGCTGCAGGGTCGCAACTTCTCGTACCTGGACACGCAGCTCAGCCGGCTGGGAAGTCCAAACTTCACCGAGCTGCCGATCAACCAGCCGCTTGCGCCGGTGTCCAATAACCAGCGCGAGGCGCACATGCGCCACACCATCAACAAAGGCCGCGTTTCCTATGCGCCCGCCTCACTTGACGGCCACTCACCGGATGAAGCGACGCCGGCGCGGGGCGGCTTTGTCACCTACTCGGAGCCGGTCAGCGGCCCCAAGGTCAGGGCGCGCAGCGAGAGCTTCGGCGACCATTACGGTCAGGCGCGGCTGTTCTGGAACAGCATGACGCCGCCCGAAAAGGAGCACATCACGAAGGCCCTGCAGTTTGAGCTGAGCAAAGTGGAGACGCGGGAAGTGCGGCTACGCATGCTGGGCCATCTGGAAAAGATTAACGGCGTGCTGGCGAAGCAAGTCGGTGCCGCATTGGGCGAGACGAACGGTGCTGCGATGCCGAGCGGGACAGCGGACTCAGCGGCGGAAACGAATGCTCTGGCTAAAGCGACCTCGTCAACCACAGCTTCGGGCGGCGCGCAGCGGTCTGCGGCCCTGAGCATGGAAGGGCAGCCAGCCAGCGCCCGAGGCCGCAAGGTAGCCATCCTAGCGGCTGCGGGTACCGACGCGGGCCAGGTGCAGGCGCTCCAGCAGGCGCTGAAGGCGCACGGCGCGACGTTTGATGTTGTCGGGCCGCACCTGGGCGATTTGGGGGGCGTCAAGGCGACTAAGACGTTCGCCAACACGAGTTCGGTGTTGTATGACGCCGTCTACGTGCCGGGAGGTATGCCCGGCATCAACACCCTGCGGCAGATGGGCGACGTGCGTGCGTTCATCGCCGAAGCCTATAAGCACGCCAAGGCGATCTTGGCGACGGGCGAAGGCGCACGCCTGCTGAAGACGGCGCTGCCGGAGGGGGCGGTACCAGGCTCTGATGGCCGGGCTTCCGATCATCTTGAAGCTTTCGAGCATCTGGGGATCATCACCCAGCCAGGCAGTTCTGGCATGGCCGCTTCAGTTCAGGGGTTCATCTCCGCTGTCGGTCGTCGGCACTGGGGCCGACCGTCCCTTGACCACGTGTCGGTATGAGAACCTTTACTATAGAGGGGAAGCAGCAATTCGGGAGCCGCCTGGTACAAAGCCGCGTCCAAGCGCAGGCGCGTCACAACCGTGCTCGGGTTCTGCAGCCGCTGGCACCGGTGCAGCAAGTCCAGCACGGCATAGCCTGCATCGGCAACCACGACCAGGGCACTTTTGGGCAGCCAGCGGCGCACTTGCAGGAGCATCTGCCGTGCCCAGTCCGTGAGCTTCTTGTGTTCCTTGCCGCGCTTCTGGTGGTAGTGCTCCGAGGGAGCCAGTACCGTCAGGAACGGCAGCGCCCAGACCCTCTTGGCCCAGGGGATGGGACACAGCAGCATCAGGCTGACCCAGCGCAGGCCACTGCTCTTGATGAAAAAACTCTTGCTGGAGCGTGCGGCATCACGGTAGATGCCTTTGGCGGCGATCTTGTCGCCGCGCCTGCGTTCCAGCGTTTCGTCGATGCCCATGACCAGCGGGCCGTCCGGGGCAAAGGTCTGCACCAGAAGCTCTAGCAGCGTCCGGGCCGCCTGCCGGCTGGACCACTCAGCACGGCTGAGAACGCGATGATAATTTATGATGATAATTTATTAAGAACGCGATGATAGTTCTGGAAGTGCTTCTTCTGAGACAGCCCGACGGCTCGCAGTGCAGCGGTGACGGTGCGTTTGCCGTGCGTCAGAAGGGTGCCGACCAGCAGGGTTTAAGCATGAGCAAAGGTGCGTCTTGTGAACAATGGCGCGAAAGCCGCCAGCACGGCTATACTATCGCGGGGCAGGGTGGGCATGACAGAAATATCCTTGGCGGGAGTTTCTGTAGCTTACCCTGTCTGCCTCATAAGACAAAATGGATAAAGTCTAGCTCAGAGTATGTTGAAAAAGTAAGATTTTCGATGTTTCTGACGCTTTTTCTGTAACCGTGAAGGTGGGTCTGCCGAAGCGAACCATCGCTTTCAGATGCGTGAACTTCAACAAAGCAGGGAGGTTTTAGACTTTTTCAACATACTCTATGCCGTTATTTTCCGTCTTGCACACCGTCCGGGTCGTGTCCGTGCTTGATCGCGTAGGCTTTGGCCTGAGCTACTTTTGCCTGGGCCGAGATATTGACCACCGCACTGGGGGTGCTTCCGTAAGCTGTTTTCACCGGCGCAGCGGTTATCAGCCCGGTGCCTCGGTCAGCGCTTGGGCTGCTGGGCTGCTGGGTCTGGATGGCGCGTTCCGCCTGTACCGGTTCGGTTAATGAAATGCTCATCTGACTTCTCCTCCTTGACATTGGGCAGTCGATTCTGCCTGTTCCTCATAATCGGTTAGCCCAGAGTGTTTCTGCAGCGGCTTTCGGGGAAATATACACTCAATAGCGCTGAATTAGCAAAGTCTAATGTTCATCTAATGCCGCTTTAATGTGAGACCGCTATAACTCTCAACATGCACAAATCTGAGATGCACAGAAGTTCTGAGATGCACAGAAATAATAATGCGCCCTTGTTGAAAACAAGCAACTTCGTCAGAAGGGTGTTTGGGTACAGAAAGGCGTTCAGTGTCCTTGTAAGATCTGCGTTCCTTTTTTCCTTCGCACTCTTCTCGGCAGTCCTTCCTTTGTCTGCCAGCCCGGCAGGTCCACTGACGCCTCAAAAGCCGATCGTCATTCTCGGCGGACCAGGAGGCTTCGACTGGATGGCCGTGGATAGCCTCACACACCGCATCTTCGCGTCGCACAAAGGCACGAAATCCATTGCCGTGGTTGATGCCCGTACAGGTCGGTTGCTGTCATCGGCACCCGCCGGAACGGCGCAGGGAATCGCCATCGACGCTAGAGACGGCACGCTGTTCATTGGGGATGAGGACGAAAAAGCCTTGGTTGTGCTGGATCGCAAAACGCTTAAGCAGGTTGGGCTAATCCCTGTGACCGGGCCTGTAGACGCCGTTGCCTTCGATCCCAAGACGGACACGATCTATGCCGGTCACGACGATGGCACTGAAGTTTGGGTAATAGACGGGCGCACGCACACCCAGGTCGGCTCCGTCGCCATTGGGGGCGCGCCGGAATACATGGAGTATTCGCCGCGCACCGACCGCGTGTACCAGAACGTCAAGACTACCAACTCCGTTGCCGTCATTAATCCTGATACCAACAAAGTGCAGGCTTTTTGGAAGACCTCGCCGCTGACTTCTCCGCATGGCCTGGCCATCGACGAGCAGACAGGGCGCCTGTTCATTGCGGGAGACGGCAAGTTTGCCATGTTGGACCTCAAGACGGGCAATGTGCTAGCAGTCGTGCCGATCGCGGGCCTTGCCGACCAGATCGCCTTCGATCCGGGTCTAAAGCGGGTTTACTGTGCCTGCGGGCGACCTGGAATCATCTCTGTGGTGCAGGAGACGGCGATGGGCGCAACGCTGCTTGCCAACGTGCCGTCGGCCAAAGGGGCGCATACACTCACAGTCGACCCACAAACCCACGCGGTTTGGATTTGCTACACGGACGCTACTCGCAGCTACCTTCAGCAGTTCGTGGCTCGGTAATTCATCACTCGTAAAGCTCGTCATGCTAAGGTTTATTGGGCGCGAACAAGCAAAAACAAAGGGTTAGTGATGGATTGCACAAAGGGCTAGCGATGGATTGGCTTGAAGAGCTGCGTAAGGAACGGAAGGGCTATTCTGTTCCAGTACGCCCCCGGCCACTCCGCCTGCTGTACGTCGCCACCAGCAAGGGGGAAGGTGGCATCGAGCGCTCCTCTGTCGAGATGGCCGCACACTTCCGCGCGCGTGGGTGTGCGCTGACCTACGTCTGCCAGCCAGGAAGCTTGGTTGCCTCTCTGTGCCACGGCTGGGGTATTCCCATGCATGCGCAGCGCATCAGGAACAGCGGCGATTTACTCGCGGCCTGGCAACTCGCCGGGCTGATCGTGAGCAAAGACGTAGACGTTGTACACGTTCATTCCCGTCGTGACTTTGTTCCGGCCCTAGCTGCCGTCGCGATGGCCCGCTGTCGCGGTGGGTGCCCGCGCCTGGTGCTGCACGCGCATCTGGCTAAGCCTCTCGGTTTGCCCGGCCGCCTGAGTGGCCGCTTTTTCCAGCGAGGCGCTGACGCAGTCATCGCTGTTTCCGATGCCGTGCGCCGGTTGCTCCTTGACACCCACGGCCTGCCGCCTTCATTCGTCCACCGGATTTACAACGGTGTGGACCGAGAGATATTCGTGCCGCAGATCGCTGGAATACGGAGCCGCATGCGTGCCGATTGGGGCATCCCTGATGACGCGCTGGTAGTCGGGATGTTGGGTCGTCTGAACGCAAAGGGACAGGACGGCCTGCTGGCCGCCGCCCCGCAACTGCTGGCGCAGTTTCCCTCCCTATATTTTGTTCTGGTGGGCCCGGACGGCAGAAGTGGAGACCGAGCGCGCCTGAAGCAAATGGCGCAAGGGGCTGGCCTTGGAACGCGCGTCGTCCTTCCAGGCACGTCTATAGATGTTGCAGCGGCGCTTGCCGCCTTCGACGTGTTCGCCCACTTGCCCGCCGAAGAAGCGTTCGGCTTGGCGCTGGCCGAGGCAATGGCTGCCGGACTGCCGACTGTGGCGACTTCTGCGGGCGGTTGCCGCGAGGTTGTGAGGAATGGCACTACCGGATACCTCGTGCGCCTAGGAGACAAAGCGGAACTTGTCAGTGCTCTTACCCATCTTCTCGGCAGCAAATCTTTACGCGTGAACTTGGGTGCCGCAGGGCGGCGAGTGGCTTTGGAGAGTTTCTCAATGGAGAGGCAGATCGATGATATAAAGAGCCTATACCAAAGGTTGACCCCTATATTACCAGAGCGGGTCTTTTGGGGTTCGCTCACGAAACGGAAAAAATCGTACGTCAAGGGATTGAAGGATTGGCAGAAGTGACAACCGCTCAACGGTGAACTTCTCAGACGCCGCGAGTATAGAACTCCGGCAGATCTGCTCCCAGCCAGGCGCTGACCCACTCTCGGTAGATACGCTGGCCTTCGGTGCCGTTTGTCAGCCGCGTATGGTCCCAGAGTTTGTCAGCCGCGTATGGTCCCAGAGATAGTTTCTGCATTGGAAGTGTCTAGACGTTTAAAGACTTTCTTCCCCGCCTTATAAACGAGGGTACCCTGTGGCTGAGAAGCATGAACGCTGATGAGTCAGGGCCGATCAGTCTGGCTGAGCCGCCGCAGCGTCTCACTGTCCTGTTTTCCGCCGAAGTACTTCTCCAGCACACGCGCAAACACCGACTCCCGCCCGTCCACCTGTGCGAACAACGTCATCGAGGAATGCAGCTTAACGTCATCCGGGGAGCCGAAAATACCCAAAGCCGACATGCCTTCCACGGCCAGCACCGCTTCCGCACACTCGCGCAGCCGGGTACCCAGAACCGCATGATCCCGGTAGGCGGATGCTTCCTCCAAACTCTGGATCGCATAGTATTTGGAGGTTACGCTGTACCCCAGCCCCACGATCTGCGGGAAGACATACCACATCCAGTGCGTTCGTTTCCGCCCATCTTTCAGTTCGGAAAGAACCTGGGTGTAGACCAGGTTCTGTGCAGTCTTGAACCGTGAGAGATTGAACGGGTCCTCGCGTTGTTTGGCCGCTTCTAAGTTTTCCATCGGATACGTCTTCCTATTACAGATTGCCGCTATGGGTCCTCCGTTCCGCTCAGCACGCGTGCCGGAACCCCCAGTTGCTCATAAACCGACTGCCGGGTCGTCACACAGAGGAAAGCTTCGCTGAACATGCGTCGCTCTCCCTCCGTGCGGCAGGCTGACAGCGATCGCCTCCGGAGAGACCGTGTCCACGCATGATCAACTTACCGTTCCGACCCAATTAATGCTTAGACGATGGCTAATAAATCCAGTCCTCGTGTCTGACCGGTAATCGGTTCAAGTCTGCCTGAAAGAGACGCCACTGTGGCATGAAACGATTCATGTGGGAGATGAAACTCTCATTGTGATGCCGCTCCAACAGGTGTACCATCTCATGCACGACGATATACTCCAAGCATTCCAGCGGCTTTTTTGCCAGGTCCGTGTTGAACCGGATGCTTCGCGTGGCAGGGCTGCAACTTCCCCATTTCGTCTTCATTTTTTGCACATAGAACCGCTCCACCTTGACACCCATGAGCGGTTCCCATTTCGCGATGAGCGGGACAACAGCCTCTTTCAGCGTTTTCCGATACCATTCTTCCACGACCGCCTGCTTCCCCACAAGATTGGTTTCGGGCCGAACCTGGAGCAGTATTTTGTTGTGCTTCAAAACCACTTCGGACGGCGCTTCTTTCTCAGACACTTTCAACAGATAGCGCTTACCCCAGACGTAATGACTCTCGCGATCCAGATACTCACGCCGAGTTTCCCGCTCTTGCGCTCGCAGCTTGCGTTGCTGCGTCTTGATCCAGCCAAGCTTGGAAATTGCATACACTCGAATAAGTTCAATCTCCATCCGCAGCGGCGCCGAGATGCGCACCCGGCCCGTCGGCGGATAAACGCTCAGGTGGATGTTCTTGATGTCCTTCGTCACCACGTCCACCGCGATATCCCCCAGCGTGATCTGCGTGACCATCAGTATTCCTTCTGCTGCTTGATGATCAGGAAGATGCGTTCGACTTCCAGTCCGTCGTGGAGAATGTTCCAGAGTGACCGCTTGATCTCGTTCTCACGCGCTTGGTGGCCCCGCCAGTCATCGGGCCTGACGCTCTTCACTGTTTCGTCAATCTTCACCGCCAGATCCGCATCCTGATTAAGGTTGTTGTATAAGGCTCGGCGACCGGGGGTGTCCAACTGCTTGGGCGTATCGTCCGCCTGACCGGCTTCCACCTGCTTCGCCAGTTCTGCGATTTTGTTGAGGTATTCCTCATAAACGGTCGCTTTTGCCTTGCGGGACGCGATGATCTCGTCCAGCAGGGCCGACATTTTGGCGTAGTAGGCCGGGTCGCTCAAGTGATCCTTGATGATCTTGCTACGCACGTTATTCTCGATCGTTTCGGCCACGGCGTCCTGGCTGCCTTTGAGGCCTTCCGGCAGGCTGTCGATGGCTTTGGCGATGCCGGTCTTCACGATCAGTTCCAGCAGCGGCATCTCATCGAAGGGCGAAATCTTTCGCGGCTCATCCGCCTCGATATATGTGTCGATCAAGTGCCGCATATCGGCTTCGTAAGCCTTCAGGTCTAGGCTTTCACCGCTGGCGCTGCGGATGATCTCGCGCAGCTTGAGGGAACGGTCAACGGTCTGTTTGATGCGCTGGATCTCGCTCGGACCGTACCCGGCGGCCTCCAGCTCATCGGCGATATTCGCGTAGCTGCGCATCAGGGCAACGGTGGCCTTGTACAGCGCGGCGCGCTGCGGCTCCCGCTGCTTTAGGTCATCCGGTAGTTCCGTGTTGCCGCAGAAGTAGTGGATATGTTCCAGCTCCCCTGCTGGTGGCTCCACCGGCTCACAGAGTAGTGCAATGGCTTCCAGTGCATTGTCCAAACGTTCGCGGCCTATGGACAGGCGGTCGTGCAGCAGAACCTCCGGATCAGCGCCCGCCGCATCACTGTGGTCCAGCTCGGACGTGTAGACCGCGATGGCATTCTCGACCTTCTTGAACAGGTCTTTATAGTCTACGATGTACCCGAAGTCCTTGTCCTCGCCGTCCAGCCGGTTCGTGCGGCAGATGGCCTGGAACAAGGCGTGATCCTGCATGCTCTTGTCGATATAAAGATAGGTACAGGCGGGCGCGTCGAAGCCCGTGAGGAGCTTGTCCACGACGATCAGGAGCTTCATAGTGGCAGGCTCCTTCTTGAACATTTCCTTGGCGTTCTTCTCGTATGTTTCCGTTGGCGTGCTTCCAGGAGCGGGGACGACATCTTTGAGCAGTCCTATGTAGGTGTCGTAAATAAACCGCTTGTCCGTCTCCGTGTTTGCGCCGGTGTCCTCCAGAGTGATGTCTCTGGCCTGCGGGTTGTAAGATGTCACAACCGCGCACCGGCCCTTGAAGACCGTCTTGCGAAACAGCTCATAGTATTTGCAGGCTTCGTAGATGCTGGACGCGACCAGGATCGCGTTGCCCCGCTCGCTGCTGAGGCGGGGCTTCACGCTGAAATCAAAGACGATGTCGCTCACTACCCGGTCCATGCGTGATTTGGAACTGAGCACGTTCTGCATCGTGCCCCATTGCTCTCGCAGGGCGTCCTTCTGCCAGTCGTTCAGGCCCTTGGTCTTGGCATCAAACCAGGCGTCAATCCTGTTCACCGAGCCGAGCCGCTGGTCGATGTCGCGGGCCTCGTAGATCAGATCGAGCACAACTTCATCTTCCACCGCCTCGCTGAACTTGTAGGTGTGGATATAGTTGCCGAACACCTCAAAGCTCGTCTGCTTGTCTTTCTTGAGCAGCGGGGTCCCAGTGAAGCCGATAAACACGGCGCCGGGCAGGATGGCTTTCATCACACGGTGCAACTTTCCACTCTGGGTCCGGTGGCATTCGTCCACAAAGACGTAGATCTCGCCCACCGTCTGGGTCGGCTGCGCTTCCAGCTCCTTGATGAACGCCTCGAAATCATCGACATCTTTCTTGCCGAACTTGTGTACCAGGGAGCACAGCAGGCGGGGCGTGGTGTTGCCGAGCTGCTGCATCAGGTCGCGCCCGCTGGTGGTGCGCTTGATCGACTCCCCCGCTTCGTTAAAGACCCCTTCGATCTGTTTGTCCAGCTCGTCGCGGTCCGTTACGATGACAACGCGGGCGTTGGGCTTGTTTTCCAGAATCCACTTGGCGAGCAGAACCATCACGATGCTCTTGCCGCTGCCCTGCGTGTGCCAGATGATACCGCCTTTGCCAGCGTTGACATGCGCCTGCGCCGCCTGGATGCCGAAATATTGGTGTACGCGGGGCAGCTTTTTGATCCCGCCGTCAAACAGCACGAAGTCGTGCATCAGTTCCAACAATCGCTCTTTTGCGCACATTTTCAGCAGGTATTTGTCCAGCTTGAAGCGTGTGTTATCCTGTTCGTCTTCCTTCCACGTCAGGAAATACTTCTCTGCCGTGCCGATCGCGCCGTATCGGAGGCCTTCCGAGTCATTCCCTGCGAAGATGAATTGCACCGTGCTGAAAAAGGGCGCGTTGAACTCCGCCTGCTGGTTGGAGATACTCTGGCGGATGCCGTCACCGATCGAGACGCGGCTGTTTTTCAGCTCTAGCACGCCGACAGCGATGCCGTTGACGTACAGCACGATATCGGGGCGGCGCTCTAGGTTGCCGTACAGCGTGACTTCTTCGGCAATGGCGAAGTCATTCCGGAGCGGCTCTTTCCAGTTGATCAGGCTGACGTTTTCGGTGTTCTTGCCCGCATCCGTTTTTACTGGCACCCCGTAGCGCAGCAGATTATAGACGGCCTGGTTGTTGCCGTACAGGCTGCGGCCAGGGTTGTCGGCTTCCGTGCGCAAGCTGTGAATGGCCCTGCTGATCTGCGCTGGGCTGTACCCCGCCTCTGTCAAATATCTGAAGAGAACGTCTTCCTCAATATTGCTGTTGCCATCGCGGTACTGCCAGTCGCCGAGGTAACGGTACTGGAGTTCGTCTTGGAACAGAGCGATGACCCGGTTCTGCGTGGCGCGCTCCGACTGGCCGATCGTGCTCATAGGGTGGCTCCTGTCGTGAGAATATCGTTGGTCACGTAGCTCTGGAAGCCCTCAACCGACGTAAAGCACCGGAAACCCGCCTCGCTCGCCGCCGCCAGGGCTTCGTTGTCCTCATTCAGCAGCACCGCGATGGCTTGGCTGAGCTCTTCCTGAATGCCGCTGGGCCAGGCCAGATCGAACACCGCTTTTTGCTCACCGGTCTCCCCATTGGCAAAGTCATAAGAAACCATGCCTCGTGGCAGCCCCTGCGCTTCCATCCATCCGTTAAGCTGCTCGATCTTGGCTTCCTCGGCTTCGCCGTTGATGCCGCCATCATTGGCTGTCATGCCGTCTACGGCCGCCACCGGCAGAGCTACGGCGGGCCCGGAAAGCCAGCGCGTGTCGCCGTGGAGCAGTTCTTCCATGCGCATGTTGGTTTCGGTTGCCAGCAGCGCTTTGCGCGCTTCCAGAAACTCACGGAAGTTCTCCATCTTCCACAACGCCGGGTCGGTCGGGATCCACTGCGATGCCAGTGCACCGGGGTGTGCAGCTTCAATTTTGGGGAAGTATTCTTCCGGCAGGCGGTCGCTGATGGCAAGATTAGTGTCTTTGGTCAGGAAACAGAAATTGCCGAGGGCGTTGACCTCAGGCCGGCTGTACTTACGCTTGTAGAGCTGCGCTTTGGGGAAGATATGATGCACTTCTAGGTGGCTCATCTTGCCGAGCAGGCTCGATTTCAGCGGCAAACCCGTTCCCCAGTCTTTGGCACCCCCCATCCGGGTCAGAAGATACAGAATGGGATAAAAGCGCGCGCCAAGGCTCCAGCCCGTGAAGTGGCCGGGCTCCACCCGCAGGCCGCCATGCCACAAGCGCAGCTGATCCAGCAACCTATCCAGGCCGCCATCCGGCCCCTCCAGCACAGCTAAGTCCTGATCGATATAAGACTCGGTAGACCCAGAAAAGCGGCCCCACATCCCGGCCTGGGCGAACCAGAACAACAGCTTGTCGCGTTCCTTCTCGTTCATCGCCCCCGAGCGTTGGTCGAGGTAGCGCACCATGACGGGCACGCCGAAACGCCCGAAAAACACCTGATCGTGGTCGAGGCCCAGCCTCCCGCTGATCAAGTTGAGACTGGTATCGATATGTTTAGTGGCACGCTGAAGGCCGTTCTTGATGTCTTCGGCGCTTTTGTCGTGCAGGAATTGAAACTTGGCTTCGCCGGTCAGGGCAGTGTTCACAGACCGCAGCAGCCAGTCCAAATTGAACTGGTAGCCCGCCTGCGTCCACTCCTTCAGCTTTTCCTTCATGGCGTCGCGCGCACCGGGCCAGTCCGCGCAAATCTTAGCGAGTGCCAGATCGCCCTTGGACAGCTTCGTGCCGCCGCTGTTGACGCGGTTGAAGATGTCCACCACCACGTCCAGCGTCTTATCTGTTCCGGTGACTTCTTCCACATGCAGGTCAACATCAGTGATCCCGAGTAGTTTGCTCAGACGCCCCACATAATCGCCGACCTTCGGGGCCAGATCCGGCTGTGCGGCCAACTCAGTCACGAACGAGCCTAGGCCCGCCGTGCCCGACTTCATCAGCTTGGTCACGTCAATCCAAAGGGGGTCGTCCTGCATCTTCAGGGGCTGGTAGAAGGCGAAAACTTCCTGTTCCAGGTGGAAGCGCAGGCCGGTGAAGGTTTGGGCGTTACCATCAAAAAACTTTGGGGCTTTTCCCCGCGCCACGCCGTACAGCGTCGTGATGCGCTGCTGCCCGTCGAGCAGCAGCTTGACTACTCCTGCCGCAAGTTCGCCGTCGCCCCGATGGTCAGCTGTCTGTGATTCGGTGGCCCAGACCAGAAGCCCGCCGACCGGATGCCTGCGGTAGAGGGAGTCAAATAGCCCCCGCACCTGGTCCCGGTTCCAAACGTAGCCGCGCTGAAACTCCGGGAGGGCCATGTGGCCGTTGTCGATATGGTCGAGGATGGTGGAGATCTTCATACGAGGCGTACCCTTCCGGTGAGGAGTTCCTGCATCATGCCCTGCTTGAGGGCGCGGGTCTTGTCGCGCCGCTCGATGAGGGCGGCGAGTTCGGCGTCCATATCGGACAGCACGGCGGCAATGGCGGCTTGTTCGTCAATCTCTGGGATCTGAAACTCCAATTCCTCGATTACACTTGGGCGCAGGTTATTGATGCTGGAGCCAGCAAGCAGGTTACTAATAAATTGTCGATACCTGCCAGTCTGGAAAAGAAAGAATACATAGGCAGGTGAGGCCAGTTCAACGTTTGTTCGGTAACAACCCATGAAAGCTCCAAATGTGTAAGCGTAACCATCGCTGACGTTGAACAGCCCAGCCTTTCCTACCAACTCTTTGCTCCCGTTCGCCATGCAGATAAGAATATCATCGGAGTGCATTATTTGCTGGCTTGACACTCTTAGATTGTTCACGAACTGAAGGTTTTTTGTGACCACAGCCGCATTTTGCACGTTGTTGGAGCGCAGGAGCCTAATAGTATGGTCAGTATCGTGTGGCGACAAGTCCGAATCGCCTTTGTAACTTACCCCGCGTAGGCACTTGCCCAGTTCACCAAATCGCTTGACTTCCCACAGGCTTTCAAATCCTGGCAGGCGCAACGCACCCGTCAAAAGTTGCTGCATAACGGCTTGCTTGATGTCGCGCTTTTTGGCGATGAGGCTATCCAGCCCGCTGAGGAGGGCGTCGGTGTCGGACAAGGCGGCGGCGATGGCGCGTTGTTCAGCAAGTGGAGGCAGTGGCAACAAAAATGACCTTATCTGCTCAAAGTTTAGCCCCTGCCTGTTACCGCCCGCCTGAAAACTGTCAATCTGTTGCTGGCCCATTCTGGACAGCAGGAAATAATTCAAGTACGTAGGGTAAAGTTCTGCCTGTTTGGTGCGAACAATGCAAACGTGCTGATTGACGTTGCCATTTGCAACGCGAGCGTCTGCTATTGCGCTACGACCAATTGATGCGCCAGTAATATTGAGAAATACATCAGCAATTTCTATTTCAGTGGACTTAAATGTTTCATGTGTTTCGTTGCTGATGTAAGCAATGTCATCCAATAGCAGATTGCCCCAACCAACATTTTGACTTCGTAGGAATGGACGGCCTTCTTTCTTGTAAACGCGCTCGCCACCTGTAGGGGTGATACCGCTCCCGACTTTTAAGGTCTTGTCGCCAAGAATTGCAACGTTCCAATCGGTCGGGATAACGCCTGCGTCCGTTTGCTTGTAGCCTGCCGTCACTTCCATGCCGCCCCCATTGCGTGCAGATGCGCGTCCACACGTGCCGCCAGCGCTTCCACGTCACAAGTCAGTTCTGGCAAAGGCATAGCATACCGCTCCGCCAGCTGCTTGACACGCTCCGCGAGTGCCTGTGAAACCCGATCCATTTCACTATGGACAGCCATGCCTACGGTTGCCAACCATTTATCCTCTACAGCAAGCGACTTGATTTCGTCCTCCGTCAGCTTGGGGTATTTGGCATAGGCCAGCGCATCTAACGCGATCTCGGCTTCCTTTAGCGAACGTTTAAGGGTTGTCTCCTCATTGCTGAGAGCCAGCCAGGCTGTGAGCGTCTCTGCTTCTTCCTCAGCCTCTTTATCGCCCTTGATCTCTTTCAGGCGGGCCAGCACATTCGCCTTCGTGACTTTGTCCAGTTCGGAGAATAGGCCTTCGTCGTCGCCGTGCTCTTCTTCCATTTCCGCAAGCTGCGAGGTCGCGCTTTCCAGCTCCGCCTCAAGCCTCTGAATCGCCTCCTGCTCGGCAACAAAGTAGCGGTTGACGATTAGTGACTTGGGCACCAGATCGCATACCCAGCCTTTGTCAACGATCTTCTTTTTGTTGTTTTCCTCAAGAACCCGCGACGTTTCCGCCTTCCAGCCGCCGGTGGCAATGAGGTAGCAGTCGTCCTGCATCGTTTCCGCCCAGTAGTCCATCAGGTGCTGGTAAATGTCGTACTTGTCAATGAGCGGCTTATTAGTGTAATGGGCAAGCAAGTCTTCGCCCAGGCTCCGGATGACTGTCTTCGGGTGGCATCCCGGTTGCAGTGCTTTGAGCGTAGCGGCGCTGCGCTCCCGCCAGTCCGAAAAGAGCGTGTTCATGCGTCCGATGAACACCGTAAACTGCGGGTGGTCGTAGATCGTGCTCTTGATGTTTTCCTGCGCGACGTTCAGACGCACGTAGCCAGGCCGATCATCGGAAAACAATGTCTGCCGAAGGTCGGGGCAAACGGTCCAATACGCTTCCAGCGCATCGACGTCCGCCGCAGGTATGCCGCCGCGCAAGTGCGCGTCTATGTCCTGACTGTCCTCCGCCTGCTGGCTGTCGATGTAGCGAGGGATGTTGAGATTGAAGTCGTTGCGCTCGATCTCAGCGTAGGGAACCGAACGGGAGTATTTCGGCAGCTCTAACCGCCGGTTGAACACGTCCACGATCTTGTGCATGTCCATGCTGCGGAGGCGGTTCTTATTGCCGTCTTTGAGGTAGCCCTCACCAGCATTGATCATAAAGATGTCCTTGCGCGCGTGGGCGTTTCCTTTGTCAATCACGATGATGCAGGCCGGGATGCCGGTGCCGTAAAACAGGTTCGCCGGCAGGCCGATGATTCCCTTGATATATCCTTTGCGAACAAGGGCGCGGCGGATATCTCCCTGAGCATTGCCACGGAACAAGACGCCGTGCGGCAGGATGCAGGCCCCTACGCCGGTGCTCCTGAGCGAGCGCACGATGTGCAGAAGGTACGCATAGTCGCCCTGCTTGCCGGGCGGCGTGCCGAAGGACTTGAACCGTTCATGACGATCTGTCAGTAGGTCCAGGCCAGTGCTCCAGCGCTTGTCGCTGAAGGGCGGATTGGCAACCACGTAGTCAAAGGTCTTCAACTGACCGTCGCTGTTGGTAAACAGCGGATTCGCCAGCGTATTGCCCTGCCGGATGAGGGCCGTCGGGTTGTTGTGCAGGATCATGTTCATCCGGGCCAGGCCGGACGTGGCAGCGTCTTTCTCTTGCCCGTAAAGGGTCACACGCGTGGAAGCCTCGTCTGCCACTTTAAGCATCAGGGAACCGGAACCACATGTCGGGTCATACACGGTCGTGTCGTTGCTGGTAGCGGCGCTGTGGATGCCAATCACCTGAGCCATGACGCGGCTGACCTCCGCCGGTGTATAGAACTGTCCCTTGCTTTTGCCGCTTTCCGTCGCGAAGTGGCGCATGAGGTACTCGTAGGCATCCCCCAGGATGTCGTCGCCCTCGGCGCGGTTTTTGCTGAAATCAAGCGCTTTATTCTCGAAGATGGCGATCAGGTTGGTGAGGCGATCCACCATCTCCTTGTCGCTGCCCAGTTTAGTCGCATCATTGAAATCCGGCAGGTCGGACAGGTTGTTCGCCTTTGCCAGCGGCGCCATGATTTTTTTGTTGATCTGATCCCCAATATCGGACGTGCCTTTCAGGGCAACCATGTCCGCAAAACTGGCCCCTTCCGGAATAGTGATCGGCGCGTAGGGCACGCCCGCATATTTGTCGGAGACGTACTTGACGAACAGCAGCACGAGCACGTAATCCTTGTACTGGGAGGCGTCCATGCCGCCGCGCAACTGGTCGCAGCTTTTCCAAAGCGAGCTGTAAAGTTCTGATTTCTTGATCGCCATGTATTTTATCTTTGGTTCTCGTCTGAGCTGTCACACACGCGAAGCAGCAAGTATGGGGGCGGTCACATACGAGAGAGTGAATTAAGTGCAGTGTAAAGGAAAAGGCCCTGAAAAAGCAACCAGGACAGCCCCTTTTCGAAACGGCGGAACGCTCTCTTTCAGGCACCCAAAACATGTCACGCGGCTATAATTTGATTGATTCGGTTGAGCACGACAAGCATGCGGGCTTGACTGGCCGCGTCTGGGAGAAGATGTCCTGCGATTGCTTCCGTGAATGCTGGCAATGGGCGATACTC
>JAABUO010003662.1_pt1 | contig 18268 bp, 8 predicted proteins | sample 5559291 | NCBI WGS metagenome assembly JAABUO01 (sample SAMN10711878, study PRJNA513372) | rock metagenome | isolation source: Antarctica rocks | place: Antarctica: Victoria Land, Finger Mt sud | reverse complement strand
GCTTTATATTAATATAACTTCAGTAACGAAACATGAAAAGTATTATGAATACGATAAATATTAAGTAACGTTAATTAATAAGCTTAAGTCTTAATTTTATTCTTCATTCTGAACGAATTAATAAATTTATGCGATAATTTCTTACTAAGCTTCTTTTGTTTTAAATTTCTAGTTAAGAGCATAATTAAATCATTAACAGTATAAGCCTTAGCTTTATGACTGCGATTATAATACTTCGCCTGCTACGCGACAGCGTTAACAAGACGCTTCGTTAGTCAATTTCTTAAATCTTAAAGTTATTAAACTTAATCTTTTACGAATGATATTCTTTCTTTAGCGAGATTATTCTTAATCTCGTAATGTATTTTCGAATTATAATTATATATTAAAAAGAACGACGAGATTTCAGTAAAGACGTGACGATTATTATTATAAGCATATTTAATTATTAATAATAAATTAGCTTAACTCGTCTGCTCTGCGTCAGCGAAAGTACGTAAATAGTGCTTTAAGATTTAATTTTAACGCTCGATTAAGTTATTCGTTTGCGAATGAAACGCGATGCTTAATCGTCATTTAATGCGTGCATGATAACATATAAGTAATCAGAACGCGCTAGTGAAAACAGAGTCTCTGTTACTTACTATGTTAGTTAACATGTTAAAGCGTAAAACAATTTTCTTAAAAAACACTTTCGTCAGCTCTGCGACATCGATTCGTGTTGTTATTAATATATATTTAATCATTTTAATAAATTAATTTATAATTACGAATATTAAGTTATAAACGACTTCACGACGTTTACTTAATAATAAACTCGTAACGAAGTTCATGATAATTTCTTTTCATGACTTCGTAAATATAAACAAGAACTTAAGCTTATCATATAACTTATGCTTAAACACTTTAATTCGCTAATAAACGTTACAGATCTTAACATACGAAGTCATTTACTCTGAGTAAACGAGTTAATAATACTTTCTTTTTAAAAGTTCTAAAGTCTTATCGATTTTAAAGTGTTCAGTTAAAAAATCATCATGATTCTTGTTAATAAACTTCTTTCTAGTTATTGCATTATTAAAAACATAGAGACGTTCGTCACGTTTAACGAGATTCTTAAAGTTTAAAGTTTAAATCTCATTTCGCTTACGCAAACAATGAGAAGCCTTAACGAGTTTAACACGAACTTCATTCGCTTAATCGTTTCTTGCCTGAAGCTTCTTTATTAAGAACTTCATAAATCTTTACGGTTTCTTATAAGAGCTTTTGAATACATCTTTAATCTTTCTTCTTAATATAAGAACTTAAATATTAATTAATTAAAATACAGAAACTAAACTGTTTAATATTTTTCGCTTTCTTAACGACAGCGACATTAATTTGTTTATGTCATTTAACTAAACTTTTATTAGTTAAGATACGAAATCTAGCTCATCTGTCTCGTCTCGCTCGCTTTGCGTCAGCGTTTTTTCGCCTAACGACAGCGCTAGCTTATTCTGCAACGTTAATAGTAATTTAATGTTAAAGAGCGATGTTTTCTTATAATTTAAACGTTTAAAAGACTTATTCGCTGAGTTTCGTTTACTCGAACGATGAAAAATTTTAAAGTTATAAGCAATTAACTTCAGCGCTCAGCGAGCTTGTTTAAAGTTTAGCTCTTTCTGCTTCATAAACTCTCTTAGATTATTGTAATCTGATGAGATCTTAATAGAATATAAACTGTCTTTCAGATAATGTCTTTATTGCTTAAAAGCGATTACTATAGTTAAGAGCTTTTAATTATGAATTTCGTAATTTTACTTCGTCGATATCATCTTACGCGATTAAAACGTCATTAATCGTTAATAATCATTAGCATTTTGTTAACTAAGAATATCTGCGACTGTAAAATTAAAAGCATTAATCTTCATTTTAATTCTTTTACTTAACTTATAATGAATAAGAAGTGAAGTCGACATAAAAATATCGCGCAGCTAACGAAAAGCCTGCTTCGCTGCATCAGATCATTTAAAAGATTCTGATTTCTTATCGTCTTTACTATTTTTTAGCAGACTAGTAAAAGACGCTGCGATCTTAAAATAGCGATGAATAAAGCGTTTATAAAAGTTAACGAAGCTCAGAAATACTTAAACTTCGCGATAAGTTTTTCGATTTAAATCATTCTTTAATCATTTTAATTTTATCTGAGTTCATTTTCATCTCATCTATAAATATTATAAAGTTTAGAAACTTAACTTCATTAATAACGAATTAACATTTCTTAAGATTAACATATAACTAATAATCTTTTAGACGTTAAAACATCTCTCTTACATAACGTCAGTGCTGCGTCGAGTCGTTATTAAAAATTAAGATATCATTCAGATATATCATACAGATAACTTTAATTAAGTTTCTTAACGCTTTATTAATATAAACTTAAAAAGTAGCTAAGACGTTAATTAATTTAAATGACATAACTTAATATTCGAAATGCTTATAGCGCGTGCGAAACGTCGTCTTTTATTCATTATCTTGTTTAATTCGTATGCGATAATAAACGTTCTTAAGATTCAGCTTAATAAAATATTTAGATTCGTTTAATTAATTCAGCGTCTTAATGATTAAAGATAATGAATGACGATTCTTAATCGTAATCGCATTTAAGTCTCGATAATTAACGCATAAACGTAACTTATCATTTTTTTTAAACATAAAAAGTATAAAGACTTTTACTAACGAGACGAAATGTTTAATTTAATCTTTAACTAAAGCATCTTCGAGATAGCGTTAAAGCTTCGCTAGCTCTATCTGTAATAAATTATATAAGAACATAAATGACGACTTCGCGCTTTCTATTAAATTAATGACATCATTTTCTTTATTTTACTTTAATAAAATATCAGCCTTTTCTGCATCGCAGACATTTTTAAAATTTATTAATTCTTTTAAAACTTTAAATGATATGATTTATTTACTCGACGTCTCTGCGGCGTCAGCGTAAATAATTATAAAGATTTCGCTTTGCTCGAAAAGACTTTTCGAAAACTTTTAAGATGTTAATACTTTAAGGTTTTTAAATTTTATCTTAAAGCGTTAACTTGTCGTTTACGAGTTTATAAGAATTCTCTAATTAATTAATATTAACATATTAAAAATAGCATCGAGCTCGACGTAATTTACAGCGTAAAAAAGAGTAATACATTTTCGATGTTGTTCTTAAGAGTTAATTATATTATATGTAAGCTCATAAACGTCGTAATAATAACGGTCTTAATTATTAAGAAATCTCGATAGCGATAAGACGACGCGTTTTATTAATTACAATTCTCATTGTATCACGTAAATCTGATTAATTAAATTTAGCTTTACTTTCGAGTTAACGAGCTCGAATAATAAACGCTCTTCGTTTAAAAGTTTAATTTAATTCTTAATAATAATTAAGTCACGCGTCTTTATTAATCTTTCTTGCTTCGCTTGCGCGCTAGTGAAGCTTAATCGTTTTTTAAATTCTTATTAAAAATATTAATCACAGTTATAACTGTGTTTCACTTATTCTTTTTAGAATAATTCTTTTTTTAATGTTTCTTTTTATCGTAATTATAACAGTAATTAACTTTATTATCTGAATCGATTAATTTAAACACGCGCTTATTACTCGCTCGCGACTTTAAATTTTCATTAAATTAATCATTTCTTCGTGAGTTTCGATTTTCTTTATTAGAAAAGAATTTCTAATTTTTTAACTTACGTTAATTATTTTAAGTAGCAGAATTCGAGACGTCATTACGCTTGCGCGGTTTAATACTTTTCAGTATTATTACTTTTATTAAAAGCTCTTTTCGATTTTTTAATATTATATCGTTAATGAAAATAATCTTCTGACGCAGTTTTAAAAGAAGTTTAGTAAAGAAACTGTTAGTTCTCTGCGCCGGCGATGCTTCGAGTAAATGAGCTTTAATATTCTTTAAATACGACTTAAAGCTAGTCACACTTTGTTCTGATCTTTATTTTACTTTCTTAAATCTTTAATGAGCTTTAAGCTTCAGATTAACTGAATTAATTATTAAATTAAATAAGAATTAACGAAATTTCGCAAAAATATAATTCGTCGTCTTTGCGTCTGCGTTTATCTCGTAAGATTATTAATTCATGAAATCTTTCACTATAAACTGCATGCATTAAAGAATTTTTATTACATCATTAAAAAAGTAGTTCGAGCTTAATTAAAACTTAATTTTTATTTCTCGAAATCATTTTTCATGCTCGTTTTCACTATGATCTTTATAAAGACGCATCGTCTTCGGCTTAATGATTTTCGCAGTGCGCGATTATTACGTTAGCTTAATTAATATCTGCGCTTTTATCTGAGCTTAAATTAACTACAGTAACTCGAACGTCATTGCTTTTAATATAATAAATATATTAAAATTAATAAATAATTATTCAGTCGCGGAATCATCGTTAAAAGGCGAAATTAATTAATTTCGAGATCTTGTTTATGTTTCGTTAACGTTTATAATAAGTAATGTTAATCGTAACTTACGAGCTTTAACTTTTAATTCTGTAATTCGTCGCAAAGCACGTAAACGATTAATTTTCGCTTGCGTCTTAATTAATATTCGATTCACAGATTCATTACGCAAAGTATTTTTCGAACTTTATTCTTTATCATTATTAGCTGCACGAGTTAATGATGAGTTTGCTTAAGATCGTTTTAATGATCTTAAAATATTCTAAGCTTTAGTGCTAAGTTCTTTAAAGTCGCTATCATTATCATAATCGATATGTGGCCTGAAGGCTGTCATAGCTATATTATGTCTCGAGTCTTTTCTTAAAAGAGAAGCGATTAAAACTATAAGATTAATTTCGTTAACTATTCGCTAGCGCGTTTAGATATAAAAGACGTGAAATATAATAAATTTATTATGATTATATTCAGTTACTATGATATTAATATATAGAATTAATCGCTAAAGAACATTAAAAGAATGAGTTTCAGCTCATTTAATATTCTTAATGACTTCTTCGTTAGCATCTCGCTATTTAATCGTAATAGATCATTCTTAATACGTCATAAGAAACGTTAGCTTATCGAGCGACTCGAGATTATTTAACAAGTCATTTAATCTTGCCTCTAGTGAGCGCTGGCGTGAAGCTAGCGCTTGCTATTATTATAAAAGTTTAGCTCTTTCTGCTTCATAAACTCTCTTAAATTATTATAATCTAATTAAATCTTAATAAAATATAAACTGTCTTTCAGATAATGTCTTCATTGCTTAAAAGCGACTATTATAGCTAAGAGCTTCTGATTATGAGTTTCGTAATTTTACTTCGTCGATATTATCTTGCGCGATTAAAACGTTATTAATCGTTAATGATCGTTAGCATTTTATTAACTAAGAATATCTGCGACTGTAAAATTAAAAGCATTAATCTTCATTTTAATTCTTTTACTTAAGTTATAATAAGTAAGAAATGAAGTCGACATAAAAATATCGCGCAGCTAACGAAAAGCCTGCTTCGCTGCATCAGATCATTTAAAAGATTCTGATTTCTTATCGTCTTTATTATCTTTTAGCAGACTAGTAAGAAACGCTGCGATCTTAAAATAGCGATGAATAAAGCGTTTATAAAAGTTAACGAAGCTCAGAAACATTTAAACTTCGCGATAAGTCTTCGATTTAGATCATTCTTTAATCATTTTAATTTTTTCTGAGTTTATTTTTATCTTATCTGTAAACATTATAAAGTTTAGAAACTTAACTTCATTAATAACGAATTAACATTTCTTAAGATTAACATATAGCTGATAATCTTTTAAACGTTAAAACATCTCTCTTACATGACGTTAATGCTGCGTTAAGTCGTTACTAAAAATTAAAATATCATTTAAATATATTACACAGATAACATTAATTAAGCCCCTTAACGCTTTATTAATATAAGCTTAAAAAGTAGCTAAGACGTTAGCTAACTTAAATGACATAACTTAATATTCGAAATGCTCATAGCGCGTGCGAAACGTCGTCTTTCATTCATTATCTTATTTAATTCGTATGCGATGATAAACGTTCTTAAGATTTAACTTAATAAAACATTTAGATTCGCTTAATTAATTCAGCGTTTTAATGATTAAAGATAATGAATAATGATTCTTAATCGTAATCGCATTTAAGTCTTAATAATTAACGCATAAACGTAACTTATCATTCTTTTTAAACATAAAAAGTATAAAGACTTTTACTAACGAGACGAAATGTTTAATTTAACCTTTAGTTAAAGCATCTTCGAGATAGCGTCGAAGCTTCGCTAGCTTTATTTATAATAGATTATATAAGAACATAAATGACGATTTCGCGCTTTTTATTAAATTAATGATATGATTTTCTCTGTTCTGCTTTAATAAAATATTAGTCTTTTCTGCATCGCAGACATTTTTAAAATTCATTAATTTCTTTAAAACTTTAAGTAATGTAATTTATTTACTCGACGTCTCTGCGGCGTCAGCGCAAATAATTATAAAGATTTCGCTTTGCTTAAAAAGACTTTTCGAAAACTTCTGAGATGTTAATACTTTAAGATTTTCGAATTTTATCTTAAAGCGTTAACTTATTGTCTGCGAGTTTATAAGAATTTTCTGATTAATTAACATTAACATATTAAAAATAGCATCGAGCTCGACGTAATTTACAGCGTAAAAAAGAGTAATACATTCTTAATGTTACTCTTAAGAGTTAATTATATTATATGTAAGCTCATAAACGTCGTAACAATAACGATCTTAATTATTAAGAAATCTTAATAACGACAAGGCGACGCGTTCTATTAATTATAACTCTTACTATATCACGTAAATTTAATTAATTAAAGTTAACTTTACTTTCGAGTTAACGAGCTCGAATAATAAACGCTCTTCGCTTAAAAGTTTAACTTAATCCTTAATAATAATTAAGTCACGCGTTTTTACTAATCTTTCTTACTTCGCTTACGCGTTAGCGAAGCTTAATCATTTTTTAAATTCTTATTAAAAACATTAATCATCGTTGTAACTGTGTTTCACTTATTTTTTTTAAAATAATTCTTTTTTCAGTGTCTCTTTTCATCGTAATTATAACAGTGATTAACTTTATCATCTGAATTAATTAATTTAAACACGCGCTTATTACTCGCTCGCGACTTTAAATTTTCATCGAATTAATCATTTCTTCGTGAGTTTTAATTCTTTTTATTAGAAAAGAATTTTTAATTTTTTAACTTACGTTAATTATTTTAGTCAGCAGAATTCGAAACGTCGTCGTTACGCTTGCGCGGTTTAATACTTTTTAGCATTATTACTTTTATTAAAAGCTTTTCTCGATTTTTTAACATTATATCGTTAATAAAAAGAATCTTTTAACGCAGTTTCGAAAGAAGTTTAATAAAGAAATTATTAATTCTCTGCGCCGACGATGCTTCGAATAAATGAGCTTTAATATTCTTTAAATACGACTTAAAGCTAGTTACACTTTGTTTTAATCTTTGTTTTGCTTTCTTAAATCTTTAATGAGCTTTAAGCTTCAGATTAACTGAATTAATTATTAAATTAAGTAAGAATTAACGAAATTTCGTAAAGATATAGTTCGTCGTCTTTGCGTCTGCGTTTATCTCGTAAGATTATTAATTCATGAAATCTTTCACTATGAACTGCATTCATTAAAGAATTTTTATTACATCATTAAAAAAGTAATTTAAACTTAATTAAAACTTAATTTTTACTTTTCGAAATCATTTTTCATGCTCGTTTTCACTATAATCTTTATAAAGACGCATTATCTTCGACTTAATGATTTTCGCAGTGCGCGATTATTATGTTAACTTAATTAATATCTGCGTTTCTATCTGAGCTTAAATTAACTGCAGTAACTCGAGCGTTATTGCTTTTAATACGATAGATACATTAAAATTAATAAATAATTATTTAATCGCTGAATCATCGTTAAGAGACGAAATTAATTAATTTCAAGATTTCGTCTGTGTTTCGTTAACGTTCGTAATAAATAATGTTAATCGTAACTTACGAGCTTTAACTTTTAATTCTGCGATTCGTCGCAAAGCACGTAAATGATTAACTTTCGCTTACGTCTTAATTAATATTTAATTTACGAATTCATTACGTAAAGTATTTTTTAAACTTTATTCTTTATCATCATTAACTGCACGAGTTAATAATGAGCTTGCTTAAGATCGTTTTAATGATTTTAAAATATTCTAAGCTTTAATGTTAAATTCTTTAAAGTCGCTGTCGTTATCATAATCGATATGTAATCTGAAGATTATTATAGTTATACTATGTTTTGAGCCTTTTCTTAAAAAAGAAGCGATTAGAATTATAAGATCGACTTCGTTAATTATTCGCTAGCGCGTTTAAATATAAAAGACGTGAGACATAATAAATTTACTATAATTATACTCAGTTATTATAATACTGATATGTAAAACTAATCGCTAAAAAACATTAAGAAAATGAGCTTCAGCTCATTTAATATTCTTAATGATTTCTTCGTCAGCATTTCGCTATTTAATCGTAATAAATCATTCTTAATACGTCATAAGAAACGTTAGCTTATTAAGCGACTCGAGATTATTTAACAAGTCATTTAATCTTGTCTCTAGTAAGCGCTGACGTGAGGCTAGCGCTTATTATCATTATAACTTCTGAATGTTAATATTTCAGAGATTAAAAAACATATACATTCAGCGACTGAAGTATATGAGTAGTATGCAAAGATAAGTTAAAAGATATAATCTTGTAATCTTTATAGTAAAATAAAAATTCGCGTGTATAATGAAATTCGTAATCATTTATTACGAATAATTTTCATGCATCTCGTTAATTTCGTTAACTGTAATAATTAAAATGTTTAATTTATTATAATGATATTTAATCATTTAAATAATTAATATTCGATGTAGTAAAAATTACGTTATCGTTAATATCGTTATTAAAATAAAAGAATAATAAATTAACTTTCTGTAGTATGAGCATTAATGAAATATCTTTTTCAGTATCGTTAATACACTTAATGATCGTATAAAACTCTCTGTTATTTAAGTTTAATATATATATTTTTCGTACTGAATTCACTGTAATAATTCAGTTAAAGCGCGTAATACTTATACGATATTCGATTTCGTTAAAGTTTCATATATTTTTCTTCGTTACGTCGTATTTCGTAATTATCTTATTATAAACATTAAAGTAACTTATTAAAAGCTTCTCATTATGTGCATTCTTTCGTGCAGCTGCTAAAGGCTTTCGTTTAACTTTATAAAGATTTAATTAACGATTTAGTTATCGCTTAATTCATTTAAAATTTAATAACTTTCAGAAATTATTTTAACGCAGTAAAAGATTATTAGCTGATTTAATCAGATTCAGTCGAGCTGATAAACTTAATTCGTTTAATCTTTTTATGTATGTATGCAAAGCTAGCTTCTGATCAGGTTTTAAAGCTCTGTTATGCAGTTCTCGTACTGCTAATGCGAATGAATAATCTTTCAGTCTGAATCGTAGTCTTTGCATCGAAACATTAAATTCGCGCGCAATTTCGTTTCGATTAGGATTATCACGTGTGTTTATGACGTTAATAGCCTTCTGAATGCGACCCTCGATGATAGCGTAAGTAGCAGCCATGTGATTGAAAGTTGATGAATTTTTGAAGGTAGTTAATCAAATATTCGAATTTTCGGGTTGTATGGCTGGTCGGGTTACATGGCTGACTAGTACTAAACGAAGGATGAGTGAAAGTGCGGGGTACGGATATGTCTGTACTGCTTTGCTGATACTAACACTGGTAGGTTGCTTCTCCCAAAACCAATAGATTTTCTGCTTTTCCCATCGCGGCAGTTCCATTGCAGACGGTGTCTCCAGATTGAAGTTCCAAACTAACCTTGCCAGGATGAGGCGCATTTCCAAGTAGGCAAGGCTCCTTCCTGGGCAATTGTGGGGTCCAAGTGAGAAAGGCTGGAATGCTTCTTTCTTGTCGGAAATGTAAGACGACTGTTTGGAGTCCTCAAGCCAGCGCTCCGGTGCAAAAGCCTTCGGCGAGGAGAAATTTCCGGACGATTGGTACGTAGCCCACTGTGAGACTGAGACTACAGTATTCTCAGGCAGCCAACAACCTGCTACCACTGCACCGCCTTTAGGGACCTGCCGTCTCATACCATCTGGGATAGTAGGACACAAGCGTAGACCCTCTTGAAGGATAGCGTTGAGATACGGAAGCCGGATGAGAGAAGCTCCATTGATGTCAGCCTCACGTGGGAACATTGACCTCACTTCGCGAGTCAGAGCGCCGAGTTTTCCTTGATCCCGCAGGAGATAATTGATAGTTCCGGTAAGAACGGTTGTTACTGATTCGCTTCCAGCGACCACAATCAATATTGAATTGATTTCGATTTCCGCCCGCGACATCTTCAATTCTGCCTGCAAAGGTGATGACGATGCTTCAGATGTGGCGGCCATATAGGAAATCATATCTGTGCGCTTGCCTCCTGTTACCAGCCGTTGTGAGATTTTCCCTCTAGTAGTCTGCGAGATTTGCGTCAGATCAGCCATGGCAGACTTTGGTGGGAGTAATGTGAGAACAGTATGCAAAGGAGGGTAGAATTTAGTAGCGACTGCAATTAAAGCAGTCTTGAATTGTGCAATGACCTGAATCCATGGATGATATTGCATTCCCTCGAGGCATCCAAAAGAAGAGCTCCAAACGAGGGTACCAATGATGTCAAATGTGGTAAGATTGAACCACTTCAGGAGATCCACAACAGTTGCTTCTCCAGATGCATCGTGCTCGAGTGCCCAGTGAAGTTTTACCATAAGTAAGTCAACGGAGCTTTTGATCGCGGACTCGTGCTCGGATTTTAGCGAAAATGCAGGATTAAGCACCTTGCGAAATCTTGTGTGGTCTGACTCGCTGGCGGAGATGAGATTCTCGGCGGTCTTCCCTGGAGGCTTGTTTCTATACTGGTAGGGTCTCGGAAATCCTTTCGTGTATATGTCCTTCCAAGCAGTGGGATCTGTGAAAGAGAGTTCATCAGGAGCGACGCGGACGACTTTGCCGTACAGCTCGTGGATGTCTCTGACTTGATGAGGCAGCTCCCCTGCAAGCATCGACATGATAAAAGGGAGTCTGAAAGCGGTCCAAAGTAGCGGGCCTTTGTATTTCGCCAATGGATTGAAAAATTTGTTGTAGATGACTCGATTGATCACGTACTTGCAAACCTCATTAGTAGCTGGAGGCAATCAAGAAAGAGACACATACAACGAGCCATAACGCAAGCAAGACCAGTGTAAGTATTGCGGGCCCCATTCTGATATTGTGTCTCTCAGCACCTATGCTCACTAACGGATTGTAGGATGCTGGAGCGCAAAGCAAGGCGAATCTAGGGTTCTTATTTGCCTAAAGAACATTCGCATTAATGGATTTGCTATTGATAATTTGGACTACAGACTAAGGACGGAAGTATGGGACCCGAATATTGCTGAGTCTGGGAACACGCGCTGTCAGATTAAAGAAGGGACGCGAGTTAGAAACTTCAATTATGTCTACCACTGCTGACTCATAGGACCATAATCATTCTATCTACTGTCGACTTGGTCTTTCCCCGTTCCTCGCACCATTCGCGTAAGTTGGAAATTAGGAATCGATTGGGTTAGCAGTTCCCGCCTAATAGGGCTGACTATGACTCTTAACCAAATGACTCATAACAACCCCTATATAGAGGGAGTTTCCTCCCTAGATAGTTCTGCTTCCTTAAGCTTTATCAATACATTAGATGCCGTCATATTTCGTCTATCTACTGTGTATTCGCCCCTCTCTGATCATACATCAATACTACTTCATCAAAAGCCTTTGAATAAACATCCTACGCTCAATTACGTGTTCCTCTAAGAGTTGGTCACGAGTACCCCATCACTGAGTCCGTGCGCTTTCGAATGTAGATCTCCGCGTCCGGGTTCGGGAAAATAAATTCGTGTGCAGATAAATTCGGTGGCCTACCTTGACCTTCGGGTAGATTCCAATCGTAATCCATTATAAGCCTCACCAGTATGGTTTTTATTTCCAAACTGGCAAAGAATCGGCCAGGACAAGAGTTTGCACCATGTCCAAAATTAAGAACCCTCTCTTGTGTAGTTGAGAATTGGTGCAAGTGACTCTCGCCCTCTCTCTGACGGAGCTTATAGTAGCGTAGCCCGTCAAAATTTCCTGGTTCAGGGGTCACTTCCGGATCATTCTGGATGGCATTGACAGCCATGCTGATATGAGCGCCTTTGGGTAGAATAGTACCATCGGAAAGTTTGTGAGGCCGCAACATTACCCTGTGCATAGAGAGGAGAGTGGGGGGATTAAACCGCTGCGACTCTCTCATGAAGGAATCTAAGATGCGTAATTTGGTGAACGAATTTTTCTTCCAGTCCGTCCATCCTCCATCTTCGCTCACTACTCGCTTGATTTCTGCCTTTATCGATTCAATGTACTCTGGCCGTGCAATCAAGTCGTAGAGGCAATGGACGGCGTTCATCTGTGAAGTATGTATCGAAGCAAGGGACAAGACCACCTCCAGATGAGCAAGCGATTCAGGGTTTCCTTCCTTCTCGCTCGCAATTTCTATCATCCAGGATAACAAATTGTTGTCGTTCCCCAAACCCTCATATCTGGTGGCGGCTTTGCGACGATTAATCTCGGGTGCTAGGAGCTTCTTTGCATTCCTGATATAGCGATGACCTCTCCAGGTCGTTGGGAGTAGCCAGCTCAGGGCGTAGTGGGTCCATGGAGGAAACAATTTTAGCACGACTAAGGAGACGAATACTAGATGAGATGATCAGCAAGCATGCCTTTCGTGACTCTTGAGTCATGGGATTTACCGTTCTCAGTAAATTCGGTAGAGATCTCAAGCCACTTTTCATCACGGCATAATGGGAGCCCAAGAAACACCCTAGCGCTGATTCTTGCGACAAGCCTAAGAATCGAAGGATATGGTTTGATGGTCCTCCATTCACCTTTGAACATATCGCAATATTAGTAGGAATATTATAGTGTGATTACTGGGCTGTACCTTCGCAGTTTGGCAACTCCTTCTGAATGGCGTAGTTGAGCTCGTCTTTCATTGGGTTAACTAGGTTGCCGAGGTTTGGCGTCAACTTCAGCTGTAGCGTCCTGAAATGTAGATTATTATGCAGAATAATATTCATGTTTGTGTGGCTTCCCATCAGATTGTGGGCGTGGGCAATTGTTGGACTGGCAATGGAGGACGGTAGTGTACGGATGTCATTGACAAATCTCGGCGGTAAAACAAGCATGTCTGCATCTAATCTTTTGAATTGGAATATCCGGTCTTTGAACTGGTGAAACGTTAACCACCATAGCACGGCGAAGAAAATCGTACCTTGGTGTATCCTTCTATCAGGATCGACTCAGCCGATTTATAGAAACGAAAATTGGAGACGATGCCAGCTTCGAACACAGACCGTGCCCCAACTCTTGGGATTATCGGCTTTCGACACCAGCTGAGAATGCTCATGTATCCGGACAGACATAGTGCAAGGAGTACGAAGTGCCAGAAGGAGATTGCCTGATCCCAATGAGAATACATCGCGGCCAAAGGCTGGGAGGAGCAAATAAGTCAGGACGTCGTGGATTCCTATAATTATGGCTTCAGAAAGAGGAAGAGATGTCTTAGGCTATACTGTCTTCATAATTATAGCCTCGTTTAAAGTCGAATTGTTCGTCTTGGGCTAACCTGGGGACTGCCTATCAGATGCCCTCTGGAATATATAGTAAAAAGTGGTTCGAGAATGTGACTTAGAGATGACAGCCTATGGTTCATACCCCGTTTTTTTAGGAAGCCAATAGTCATGTGACAGATTTAATTTGGCGTATCAAGCGTACCAAGATTTTGATCCAGCAAGCTGTGACTCTCGAAAGGCACAGACGTGGATTGTGTGCTTCGAGGGAACCTCCAATCTGCGACGTTGACTAGGCAGATCTTGTCCAAAAGGCCAGAAACGCTGTCACTGCACAGATAGTGTAGCCTCGTACTAGTCGTGCATGAGGCATTTTCAACATGTTTCGTATTTTACATTCATTGTGCCTGAGCTGTATTCTAGCTGCACCTCAAATTACCCGCTGTGTAACAGCCCGGAGTCTTATCTCTTTGTAGATATTCATGGCTAAGTACATCCAGAACGTAGCAGAATCATACTTCGGGAAGTTGGCTTGGGATACGCGGCTAGCAACAATGTTGCTCGTATCTATGGGTGAGGTCAAAGACTGGATGAGCTTGATACACGCCAAATTTACATAAGGTTGATACGGCAGTTTCTAGTGGCCAAACGGACATAAGACGCCGTCGGGTACGGGTACCAAGAACGGCGGACGCGGGAGCTATCGACCGTGAATTCTCTTCCCAGCAGAGGCATTCGTGCCAATGAACTACTCGTATCCCAGGTTAAATGCCAGAATCACGATCAAGAAAGGCAAAATAAGGCTCTATAGGTCTTCACCGCTCAACAAATTTCGGGACTTAGGTATCATAGTGCACCTGTATCCTGCGCTGCAGCGAAAATGCAACCCCATCATCTGCACGCTCTATCGCAGCCAACACCAAGCCATATCGTCTAATTTTGCTTTTCGCAAACATGATAGCTGCTCGTGGGCTGCCTACGGTAATCAGCCGCAGGTACAATCACCCCGCACAGCTCCGTTGTTTGCGTATCGAGTTTTACTAGGCGTTGTGCGAATTATTCCTCGCTGGACTCAAAGAACGAGATTCGCGATGACGACCCGACGACTGGACAGTCGTGTAGAGTCATGCTCGTACATCATTGCTGGAGAGATATCCTAGATCAGTTAAGGCCACGCGTCTGATCCATCTGGGCCTGACCAGACTACGCTCAAGCCTTTAGCCCCAAACGTCGAGATCATGAATAATCAGAGACTGGATCGATTGGCGCAGACAATCATCCAGCGATTGGCGACCGGATGCCGCAATGATGATCTAGGATCAGCAACAGTAGCTTTTTATGATACGGCTTGGGTGGCTCTGGTATCTAAAGGCAATGGCGAACAGAAAGAATGGCTGTTTCCCGAATGTTTTCGATTCCTTCTGGATAACCAGTCTTCTGACGGCGGCTGGTCATGCCATGGCTCCTGCGATGGTCAATTATTGAATACTCTGGCAGCACTATTAGCGATGAAGAAACACAGCAGTGCTGGCGGGCTGATAAAACATCCCGATCAACTCGATCTTGAGGCACGCATTTCAAAAGCCACGAGATTCCTGCACGAACATCTGCAAGCTTGGGATATCAGTGAAAGTCTACTCGTCGGTTTCGAAATCCTTGTCCCAGCCCTCCTGACAATGTTAGAGCATGAGGGCGTCCGATTTGATTTCCTTGGAAGACAACAACTGGACATCTTGAATAGGACAAAACTGTCAAATTTCGAACCAGAAGTACTCTACAGTACTTCATCGTCCTTACTGCATTCTTTAGAGGCCTTCGTTGATCGTATTGACTTTGATAAAGTGAGTCACCACAAGACTTTCGGAAGTATGATGGCCTCTCCAGCTTCGACAGCCGCATATTTGATGCGCGCTTCGACTTGGGATATTGAGGCAGAGCAATATCTTCGAAAAGTCATACACAAGGGAGCTGGAAATGGTAGTGGAGGTGTTCCAAGTGTTTTCCCCATGCCCATGTTCGAGATCTCTTGGGTAAGATACAGCGTCGAGTGCTTTGGTTGGATTTTATCTGACAACCTGGTCAGAGTCTCTCTGTTCTTCTTGAAGCGGGTTTCACCAAGACAGTACTGGGCGTTGAGGACACACACATACTCACTACTTATCTCCATGAGCATCTCCAGCGTCAGCACGGTCTAGTGGGGTTTGGTATTCGATCTCCACCTTTCATGTTTCTTGTCTCTGACCAATCCAGTGTAGCTCCTTTAGTGGTCCCAGATGCTGATGACACTGCGAAAGTCATGTTGACGACTTACCTGGTTCAGGAAGCCATCAAGCCAGATAGGATGCTGGAGTATTTCAAATCAGGGAATGGTCATCTACGGACTTATCTTGGAGAAAGACACGCGAGCTTCAGTGCAAACTGTAATGTTCTGATAGCATTATTACGCTCTCCCGATGTCGAGACATACCATGTTTACATATCAGACATTTTAAGATTTTTGTGTGAGAGCTGGTGGAGAGGCGACTTCAAGGACAAATGGGTGAGTATCAATCAAAGATATTACAAACATAATATGCATATCTGAATTCTTCTTCTTAGAATCAATCTCCACAGTATTCTATGATGCTTCTAGCCGAGACTTTGACTCAAGTTCTTATCGTGTGGGACAGAGGTCTCCTACAGAATTTGTCTAAGACGCTGCTGCAGGACCGTATCCCGATAATCCTGCTCCAGATTCAAAATAGGACACTAATAGCACAGTCAGCGACCAATGCATGGGGTTCTGGAGATTCCCCAGAAATCACGGCGTACGCCATACTCACTTTGATGGCCGGTCATTCGTTGCCATGGTACGCGCCTCTACAGGAAGTCGCCCTTTCTAGTGCCAGGTCAGGGCAATACTTCCTAGACCAATTTCAATCTCGCTGGACAGAGCCTTCATATGTCTGGATTGAGAAGGTGCCCTACGGTTCTGCAACGCTATCGGAAGCTTACTGCTTGGCAGCGATGAAAGTGTCCGTAGGTTCCTACCAGTTTTCTGATCGTGTCAAGGGCCTTCTTGCCATCCCAGAGGAACCTCCGTCAAAGCTTGTGAGGTTCTTCTCAACATTGCCTTGTTTTCGAGACGAACCTCGCTGGAAGATGATGGCCCCTGCTGTAGAGGGACTTGCATTCCTGCCGCAGCTGAGAGCAAAAGGAACAGATATTCTGCCGGAGCTATCGGAGGCGAAGAATGAATACCTTGCTTACATTCCTTTCAGCTGGATTGCGATCAACTATCATCGTCGAGTCTTTCTCAGCACGGACCTGTTGTGGGATATGATGATCCTCACAATCTGCAATTTTCGCGTAGACGAATATATGGAATCAACAGTTGCTAAACTTCCAAACGATCAACTTGAACTGACCAAGCAAATGATACAAGAGCTCTGTAGTCTCAATGGACTAATTGCGCTGCAAAGAGATGCAGTCAGCAAACGTTCTGATGCTGCGATCCATGGTAATGAAAGTTTTCCAAAAGTTGACCGCGGCCTAGGATATCTACGGTCAAAAGGCGATGATGGACACACAAGTAGGGCTGATGAATTCTTCGTAGATGCATACGACCGATACTCGATTTCTACAATGACTAGTGTCCGTGTTGTTCTCACCCACTACATTCGAACAATGTTAAACTACCCTTCTGTTATCGGTGCATCGACTGCGGACCGCTCCCGGTACAGCAATGCGCTCCGTACATTCCTCTTCTCCCACATCACCCAAATCTCTGACAACGCGAGCTTTATGACACAGATTTCCAGAGTCTCTTCTTCTACCTCAATTTTCACCAATCCTGACCAGTCATTTTATCAATGGGTCCACAACACCGGCGGAGAGAGTGTCTCCTGCCCATTCGCTTTCAACTTTCTAACGTGTTTGCTCGGCGCTGCCTCACGGCAACGACCACAAAAGCCAACAGAAGACTGCTTCAACTCTACGATCCATTCTTATATGGCACAAGAACTCTGTACCCATCTTGCAGCAATGAGCCGATTATACAACGACTTTGGCTCCGTGGAACGCGACCGACTAGAGGCCAATATAAACAGTATAAACTTCCCCGAATTTGACGAGCGCCTCCACCACGTGAAATCATCTACTGGAACGACAACAGCCAGGCGCGAGCAGCGACCGAAGAAAGAGCTACTGGCGCTCGCGGACTTTGAACGTCAGAATGCCGAAGTTGCTTCTGAGAAATTGCTGTTGGTGCTAGAAACGGGCGCTGAGAGTGGTGAGCCGCCTACGAGGAAAAGGAAGGCGGACGCAGTAAGATTGTTCGTTGGGGTGACTACATTATATGCTGATCTTTACGTGGCCCGGGATTTGTCAAATCGGATCGAGACCCAGAGATGAGAATACGCTTGTTTCTATGCACTCTGTTTCAACTCAGTACTCATGCTCCAAAGCAATTAGTTAATTTCGTTGTGGGTACATGTGCCTTGTTATGGCAGTGAAACAGAAGAGATGCTGGAGTTCTTCTTTTTCCTACATCATTCTTCAGCATTGATCGTCCCTGGTCCT
>JAABUO010003660.1_pt1 | contig 18270 bp, 21 predicted proteins | sample 5559291 | NCBI WGS metagenome assembly JAABUO01 (sample SAMN10711878, study PRJNA513372) | rock metagenome | isolation source: Antarctica rocks | place: Antarctica: Victoria Land, Finger Mt sud | reverse complement strand
CAAGCCTGTGTCATGAACCTAGAAGCAAACCGAGAAAAGTCAAACTTGCGTTCCTTCGAGACTCTTTCTGCCTCAGCCATATCTTCTGCCTCCGATGCATCACCTTCATGTTGATTAGTGTCATCATTTTCAGCGGCCGTCGCTTTCTTCTTCTTCCTAGTTCGTCGTCGGGATCGGACCTGCAAATCAAGGTTTTCTTTAGAGTAGCGCTCAAGCATGCGGACAAAGACGTGTGAGAGCTCTGTGCAAGAGTCAAGGTATCCGAAGCCTTGGTCCTTGTAGCTTCGGAGGATATTCACAATCCTGTCATGTGTGGTTTCTTCGTAGAAGATGCGATTTTGTATGTTTTCGGCAATCTCTTGGTCTTCCTCGAGTGGCGACTCCGCCATGTCCTGGACAATCAAGAGTATCTGAGTGAAGCATCGGCTGGCCGCATGAATTTCTCGCCAAGATTTCATATCCAGTCGATCTTGCATAAAACGATTGAGAAGGACGAAAGTTTCTTGATTCAAGACGCTTGCGATTAAGGCGAAGCTGTCAGCTTCGAAGTCAACGGCAATCTTCTTGTTCTTCCTGTGTGCTTCCCTCTGAGTCCTCCGTCGGACGCGCTCAGCTTCAAGAAACCAGGAAATCAAGTAAAAAAATTGCTGCGTGTGAACTTCTAAAACTCGGTCTGCTTCACGCTCAATGGCTTTGCGTATGTGATTGAAAAGGGGGTTGAAGCTCGAATCTAGGAACTCTTCAACGAACAGTCGAAGATGTTCATTAGCAGAATTGGTGAGGGGCACCGGAAGATCAAAGCGATCTTGGTTCTGGTCGGCATCTTTTGCTCGCTGTTTAGGTTTGTTCCACTTTTTGGTCGAGTCCATCTTCGACAGAGTCTTTTGGCTGTTGGTCAAGATGTCCTGACCAGAAACAGTGGACACTCGGGCATCGTCACGTTTGACCCAGATCATAGTTCCAAAGCGGTTGTGCCTTGTAGGTGCATTTCTGGCATAGTCCCTATGCATGTCTGTCTCCTTTGCCAGCAGAGCCTTTAATTCGTCTGTATTCTTTGCACCCAATTGATCTTTATCGAGGAACAACTTTTCTACATCAACGCCCTTGAGAAGATGGAAAAGCACCTCCAAGATTACCATGTCCTGGGTATTGAAGTCTTCGCCCACGTTCGAAGAGATTGTGAGTAATAGGGCGAGGACATCTTGTTCATGGAATGCATCTATAGTCGCAGATCTTGAGACCTTGCTCTCTTTCCCTTCCATCGGCAAATCTCGACCCGGCGAAATGGTAGCGACATTTCGAAAGAAATAGAGAATTAGCTTGATAATTCCTTCGTCTCTGGACCCTCGATCCCCCTTTGCGAGTGCCATGGATGGAAGACCAATGCGTACTGCGGTCCGGAGAATGCGTTTGGAGTCATGCTCTAGAATTGCACTTTTGTATGATGTCTGAGCGAGCTGAAGATATGGGATGTGGCGGTGATGGTTGACGGTCATTTGCATGTCGTTCTTCTCAATCGGCCATGTCAACGGTACGAGAAGCTCCACTGAGAGCCCAAATATTAGCTATGCGATTGGGATCAATGGAACAATACATACAGCACGCCAACGCAATTTTAGACTTGAGCTTGTCCTCCGTCGCGTCCTCTGGCCAAGCAGCCAGAATCTCCAGTAGATCTCCATTAACGAGATTCGCTTCCGCAAGGCAGCGTGCAACATCAAGCCTGTTAGCTTTCTCATCGTGAAGTTTTAACCATTTCTTGAGGTCCTTGAGACATGCCAATGCATCGTCTCCCAATACATAGCGGCCATCTTCGTCGGCGCCAGTACCACCAAGCTATCGTCTTTGTTAGTTACAATTTCTCAGAGGCGAGGATTTTACCTACCGCGGACACAAGACTGTAGACATATGCGCGGACCTCAGGGTCAACCGTACTGTGTGAAGAATCGTCCAAATCCATTGTTGCTGGTGGTTTCCACTGAACTTGGAGTACACCGACAGTACGAATACCAACGGCTAAACTTAACGCGTCAGCGTTCGACGCGACGGTGCCTTGAGGCCTTCTTGCCGAGGCACGATTCCAGCCCTACGGTTGACATCCCAGTCAGCGGGATGAAGAACCTCAAACATTTTGCTTGAATTTTTTAAGACTGTGGAGCAGCTACACACCCATTTAGAATGTCATATTCTATGTGTCCTGTGAGACAATTGAGCCGTTTGCCTCATGCTGTGCCTCGAAGGATGTTCAGCGCAAGCTCAATGCTTGCAGCCGCGGAAGTCAAGAGACTTGGAGTCGTAGGAGCTGGTCAAATGGTGCGTCTTGTTCTGAACATTCAACGAAGCTGTCAGGAAGATAGACGCTGACTCAAGGAGGTCAGGGATTAGGCATCGCGCTCGTAGCTGCCCAAAGAGCACAGATACCAGTTACTCTAGTTGATAGCTCTCAAGCATCACTCGACAAGGGCCTGAAGTTTGCAGGTCTGCCACCCCTCCTGGATACAAACTCAAACAATTCTAACCTCTCGACTCAGACAAACTCCTCGAGAAAGACGTTTCCAAAAACCGTATCTCCCAGTCCGACGCCTCCACCGCCCGCTCCCTCCTCCACACCACCACCCAAATGTCCGACCTTTCCACCGTGGACTTCGTCATTGAAGCCGTCCCCGAAATCCCCTCCCTCAAATCCCAAATATTCTCCCAACTCGCCCAGATCTGCCCCCCACACGCCATCCTAGCCACAAACACCTCCTCTATCTCCATCACCAAAATCGCCGCCGCCACGGCCACAGATCCCAATGACCTGAGCGCTCCCTCGAGGGTTATAAGCACGCACTTCATGAACCCCGTTCCCGTCCAAAAAGGCGTCGAAATCATCTCTGGCCTGCAAACATCCCAAACCACCGTGGACACCGCTGTGGACTTCGTCAAGAAAATGGGTAAGATCCCCTCACAATCTGCAGACTCCCCTGGATTCTTGGCAAATCGCATCTTAATGCCCTACATAAACGAAGCGATTATATGCTTGGAGACGGGCGTGGGTGCGAAAGAGGATATTGATAACATCATGAAGAATGGGACGAATGTGCCCATGGGCCCGCTGCAGCTGGCGGATTTCATTGGCATCGATACGTGCTTGGCGATTATGGAGGTGTTGCATAGGGAGACGGGGGATGGGAAGTATCGGCCTGCGGTTTTGATGAGGAAGATGGTGGATGCGGGGTGGTTGGGGAAGAAAAGTGGGAAGGGGTTTTATGATTACTGAGGGGTGAAGTAAATATAACTTCGAATACCTTTTGTCCCATTATGTACAGCTCGGAACCATCGAACGGTTGGAGCTGACTGAAGTGAAGGCCAATCAGGTTAAAGACTCGGAAAACATCCAACAAGCCTTCCCACCGCACGACATTGTGCAAATCCAGTAATATTTACCATTCCTTTTTCAAGCTTACACAACCAAAAATCGAAAAACCCCCGTTCACTCAATTTCCTTGTCCACCTCCTCCGTATCTTCCCTACCCTCCATCACCACATCCCCCGCCCCCTCAACCACCATCTCCACATCTCCATCCCCACCCCTCTTCAACGCCTCCACCTTCGCCCACGTCATTTCAAAAACATACTTCCCCAAATGCTCCACCCCAACCATCTCCGTGCCCTCCACCTCATCCGCCACGCCCCTCCTCGTCGGGAAAATCTCTCCCGTCGTCAGCATCAACTTATCCGGCCGCTGCAGCAGGATGCTAAAGGCCTGTTTGAGCTCATGGCAATTTTCGAAAACGTCGCGGCGGCCAAGGATGTAGAGGCCTAGGCGAGCGCGGGAGAGGGCGACGGTGAGGCGGCGGATATCGCGGAGGTAGCCGGGGCGGGTGGTGCGGGTTAGGGAGAGGACGACGTCTAGTGAAGTATGAGTATTGTGGTTACCGTTCCTGTTCGGATTGTAGAGGGAAGGGGGATAAATACAATCGTTCTGGTCCCCTTGGTACTTATCCACCGTCGTCACGATCCTCGGCAAACCAAACAGCCGATTCCTCGCACATCGATGCCTCAGCACATCTCTAATTAGCGCCCTCTGTCCTGCGTAAGTTGTTAGAACCGAGATCTTGGATGCCGGATAGCCCAGTAAGCGCATGTACTGATAGATCGCAACGGCGTATTCCGCTTCCCCGAGGTTTTGGACGAAGTGTGGCGAGGGCTGGGATTCTCCGGTGCCTTTGTAGTCGGGAACATTGATGAATTGGTACTCGTACCTAAAACCCGCGTTAGCGGATAGGAATTCCGGGGATGAAAGAACGTTCGGAAGATTCTCGAGTTTTTGGTAGCGCCATTTATAGAGGTCTGCGATGGTGGATCTTGCGCGGCCTTGGGCGTCGAGGCTGATGGTCGGGACACCCAGTCTGACTAGACGTAGAAAAAGACTTTGTTCAAGATTGGAAAATTGGCGAAATGCGAGGTTCTGCACAATGGGGGAGTTTTGAAGGTGGTCGCCGCAGAGTACCACTCTCTGGAGCTGATGCTCACCGTACTTGGGGTTCTGGAGGGCTAGGGGGATGAAATTCTCGATTTCGGTGATTTGAGCGGCCTCTTCCATGATTACGTTGTCGTAGTGGAAGCCTAGGTCAGAGATTTCTTGGCGTCGCATAGCGGCATGGGTGGATGTCATGGCGATTATGCGAGCTTCTTTGACCATGAGATAGTTGGTTTTGTCTCTGGGGGTGCGGAGGATTTCGAAAGGGCGAATGTCTTCGAGCTCAGTGAAGATTTTGTCGATATGGCGTTGGCATCCTTTAGCTATGTCCAGCATAGTCTCTCTCGACGCACCGGGTGGGAATAGAGGTTGGGGTGCAGTTTGGAAATAGTGGTGAAAGGGAAACGAAGTTACTATATCTGCCGTGCTAGATTCTTCTCCATCGACTATGTCCCAGAACTTCGACCAGGCAGGATTGACATGTACTGAGTTAAAGTAGCCGGCGGTTTCGCAAGAGTTACCATGAGCGCCCGGTGCGCCGAAGTTCGTGGCCAGCCGATCTACTTCGGCCAAGTAGTGAGCGCGATTATCGAGAAAAGACTCCACTCGACCATATTTGCCATAATTTGCATCAGTCTCTAGGTCTTCTTCACCATGACCCAAACGCAGCAGATGTCGACCGTCAATGTCAAGGTTGATTATTTTCTGGAATAGTTGGTTGAGCGCTTGGTTGCTGTGGGCAATGAGCAATGTCCTCTGCTTTGGAAAGTCGTGGTAGATGTTGCTGATGATCTGTGATGCTACATCGGTTTTACCAGTACCCGGGGGTCCAACAATCACAGTAAGACCAGGTTGGGTCCCTGAAATAATTGCATCAACTTGGATTGGCGTGAAACGTATGCGGTTTAATCTCGGTCTATCATATGGATAAGGGCCATTGTTTGGCGGGTGATAGGTGGATACCTTGACTGTCCCCGGCTTTTTGGGAACTGGCTCCACTTCCTCACGTCGCCGTTTCTTGGAGGGCTTTGGATCAGCGGCATGAGTGCTAGTAGAGGTTTCGAGCACGTAAGGAGGCCCAAAGCTTCCATTCTGGCTGCTCTCGGATTCGATGGTCTGCAATTCTGTTAGCCTAGACCAGGGATTTCGGCGAAAGACATACTGTGCCAGGAAATGACTCGATCAAATGCTGCCAATCAAGAAACGTATCACGAAAATCCACAGTGTTGAGGTGATTTGGGAGTTGAGTATACGAGGCGCCTGTCGGATCGCCATATCCCAAAAAGACTTCTTGCAACCAAGCTGGAATCGGAACATCAGTTAATGCTAGGCTTTGGATGGTCTCCAGAATCTTCTTGTAATTGTTCTCACGCCCTTTCCTGCGTACAATAACATTAATAGAGTCATACACGTCTGGCCTGCCTCTGGTCTTCTGTTCGAGATCTGATTTGTATTCAGTGGCATCAAGATTGACAATTAGCCTCCTTAGACGCGGCTTGCGGCCACCTCCATTCACTTGATCATTCTGCATTTCCCGCTTCGGCCGGCCATTCTCATCTTGAAGCTGCACAACCTCTGCTGCTCGCAAGAATTGAAAGCTTGGCGAGTGAGCGCTAGCCAGGGCCGAATGGCCGTTCGTTAGTTTCCGAGGACTGTCGGAAGGCTGTACTGCCAACAAGTAAACGACGTCGTCCGGCCGAAGAGCTTCCCACTCTTTGCGAACGGAATCGGCCAGTCTGCTGACGTCGAGCGCAATTTCAGCCCGAACAAACGCAGGAGTGTTGTGCCCTACCTTAGCTAGAGCCACTTCAAGTATGCTAAGGGAAATCAGAAAGGGGTCTCGAGATTTCTTAGATATTAGAACGACTTACGCTGGTTTCGTTATCGGGATTGCCATCTTCGAAAATCCATCGAAGTGAGCGCCATCACCCGATGCTGCTTCTCTTGGTTGCAGGCGCTTAATAGTGTCTTCCATATCTTTCCTAACTTCGTAGAATGACTCGCACCGGTAGAGAATAAAGGACCGCCAGAGGAAATCACCAACGCTAAGGTATTGAAGGTTCAGTTTAGGAATGGCGAGGGATCGTGATCCATTGTATGAATCGTTTCGCAGCAGGGTTGGCTCGTACAACGTAGCTTCGGTAGGTACAGTGGTCAAGTCTCCTACAGACTCTTGAAAAGTCTTCCTTCTCTCATAAGCTGACACAAGGACTTCCAGCAAGAGCTCACGGTTGGTCACAGTCTTTGCCGCAGAAGGGTAGCTTGTCCGGAACCCTAACAATCCGCATAGTTCCGCAAGCTCAGTATCTGTCAATTCTAGCAAATGAGTCTCTAGTTCCTGCCTTTGCTCAATGGCTCCATAGTTGGACAGTGCAAGGATCGTGAGTTTGGCCTTGTAATGTTTTAAGGCTGTCCTTTGCAATCTGGCTAGCTCACCACAGTGCCTTTCATAAGCCTGAACTCGGGAATACTGAGCCCCTGAATTGTCATCAATGGGAAACTTCACATAGTGACGGAGAAGAACAAAGAGATCACGTAAGAGTCCGTTCTCTGGTTTATTGAAGGATGGTGATATGCTCATAACAGGAAGAACGTTCAAATCTTGTACTAGAGTATTGACATATCGTCGCGTTGGCAGTTGACTTTCAAGATCCGTAAGAAATTCAATGAATCGCTCGCAATATATTACTTCGTCTGAATCAACATTAGTACTAGTCGCTCATCAACGAATTCATTCAACTTGCCTGCAGCTGAATCTGGTAGACGACCCATGAAATCTAATATCATTGTATACAGCCATGCTCGCTCAAATCGCAACCTGGCTTGCGATGTTTCATCGGCAGCTTCAAATCTCTTTGTTGCGGCCCGCCATGCCTTCCTGATTTGCCCGTGCTGCTCGAACCTTTTCTCTCGAGCAGACTCAGAAGTGAGATTATGCCATATTGAAATTGATACGAGTGGGGCACACTCTTTACGGACGAGGCCTTTGTCCAGAGATTGGAAGGCATTCATGAGATAAGACAGCAGGTGTGTTCGGAGGACAATGGCCAACGTGCTATCAACACTCATCGACAATATGCGACGAAATAAGGAGGAAAATCGTCCAGGATCATTTGCAAAGATCTCTGTGACTCGTCAATATGTGGGACTCACGTGAACATTTTTTGTACTTACCCCAGACTGGTAGATTCTCCCTACTTTTGACCGTTGCGATCAGCGCAATCAGAAGGACATGATAGTTTGTTGAATCTTCGGTATAGCCCGGCCATAGATAACTAGAGAATATTAGAGAGGATTATGATAGCCGAATGCGACAAATTTTGACTTCTCAAGAAGCTGTAGATTCTCTAGCATCACCAGTGATCGAAACTCGAAATTTAAGCTTTCCAGTTTGTCCCATATTTCCTTCTTGACAACCTCTGGCCTTATCTTTCTCAGATCAACCAGTTTTGACCAATGCTGCGTTGCCAATGACGTCCAATGGCCCTCATCGTCAAGCTCTTGAACACCTGGCGCGCCATCTTCACCCAGGCCTTGATGCTGTGCCATGACTTCTGACACGGTTCGCGGTCATTGAATCGCGCTTTTATGTACTTTAGATCAAATTCGGAAGCTGTGCTCAAAGACGACTGACTCAAGAATAGCGACTTGGGCTCTCATGCTCAATTGTTGAGAACTGTTTGTTGACATTATAGAACCATGCTCCATGATAAAACACGCGAGTCACTTCCATATTTCGGTTCGGCCCGCAGAGCCGCATTTGTGGCTTTTTTGCAATCCCTGCCATGAAGCTGAGCTTTTGTTTCACTTTGTTCCAGGCACCATAACAGGAAGCACGACGCTGATCCTGATCATCCCTTCTGGTATCCTTTAGGGCTGCTCCCGCGAACCTTAGTACAACCTCAACGACCATAACGTGAACGCCGCCACCCCACATCTGCAATGTCGAGCGTTGGAATCTCGTCGGTGGAAACCTACACTACCGAGCTGCGCAAGCTGCTCGCACGAGCCAAAACCGTCAAGGCCAATGGCGGAATCGAGCCGGCTTTGACAGCTTCAAATTTCGAGGGTGGTATAGAGCACATTGGGAAGTTATCCGGCTTCACCGCGAACAATCAGGCCCATTACGCAGCAATTGAAACTGCATGCCGAAATATATTCTATGACTTATTGGTAGGGCAAGTAACCAATGGGGTTATCGGGAGAGTGCTTATTGTTCAAGGTATCAACATCAATAGAAGAACCGTCCTTTAGCGAAATATGGAATATCCTCGACATCGTCCTCATCTTGTCCGATATAGGTAACTAAGAGAAGCGCTTCTCCACCGGGAATCTAATCTAAAGATATGCAGAACAGTGCGAACCTGGCCTTGTCTTTTGGCTAGTAGAAGAGCTCCTTGATAGTCAAACCCTCGATGGGTGCCGAACTGTGTTCGACTACCTCGATTCGCGGCGGGAGCGCATGACTGCTGTAAGCCAAGGGAGCCCCCTGTTTCCATACAAGTGCGCTCGTTAAACCTGATCTCGTTTCTAGAACCATTTCAAGAAGAAGGAACTTATAATACTCAGGTCATGTAATGAGCTCTTAAGGAGACTCTCGAGGGCAGAAGATACGGTCTTCTGCGGCAGGGTCTTTATCTTTTTGTTCCAGAGCTTTCCTCTTGGTGACAAGAGTTCTGTCAATTTAAGGGGGGAGTACCATGTAGAAAACGTTACGACTTATGAAAATATTCTTACGAGGCAAGAGCAAGACCAAACCGAAGGAATGGAAGTCGATGAAGTGGAAGGAAACATTGACCCGCAATCGGAGGGACACTCTCAGACGTTGCAGCAACCCGACGAGGACCGCGGAGTCGTAAAGCAGCCGGAGGTCCCTGTGAAAACGCTCAAGTCCGATCCAAGTAGTGCACAAGAACCGGAAGCAGTGCCAAACATGGATACGCTCTATCATATGTTCTGGTCTCTACAGGACAGCTTCTCGACCCCCACACGACTTTTCGACACTTCACACTTCCAATCCTTCAAAGGCGGTCTAGAAGCCACAATGCGCAAATTCAAGGCTGTACATCAAGAACTACAAGATCGCGGTACAATCAAAGTTCCGGACGAGAGCAAACGTGGCCTAAAAAGGAAGCGAAATTCCTCGGAAGATGAGCAGTCAAGCAGTTTCAACCCAAAATATCTAACGAGTAGAGATTTGTTCGACCTAGAGGTATGTTTTGAGATGCACTCTGTAGGATATAGGTTTGACTGGAAGCAGATGAGTGACCTCGCTTTCCGCCGCCATATCCTCGTGCAAGCATTGGTCCTTATCGACTTCCTTCTTTCTCTAACCCCTAAAGCTAAGAAAAAACTCGACCATACAACAAATAAATCAGTACTCTACAATTACACCATCAGCGACGACGATGTACGTAAATTATTACCCTACGCTCTACAATCTGGAATGCGAACTAAATACACACGTATTTAGGCCAAATGGGCGACACACATGAAATCGGAGATTGCGACTTATTTGCAGCAAGGACCTGAAGGCAAGTTTTATTACCGGATGGTGGATACTGTTCTGTCGAGGGACAAGAATTGGGTCCGCTGGAAAGCCGAAGGCTGCCCGCTTATTGAACGTCATCCAGTGTCAGCGGAGAATTTCGCCGAAGCTAAAAATGGAGCACAGAAAGCTTGTCAAACCAAGAGACTTAGAGCAACGCCCGTAGGATCGCTGGATTTGAAATTTCTCTCGGACGGGGAAGATATCACTGGACTGGAAAAGCTGAAAAGCGCCGCAAGGTCAATTAATTGTTAATCTTAAGAGATTAGGGCTGACGTATAGCAGATATACTATCCCAACAGTGGAATCGTTTAAAGGACCCATAGCGGAAGATGAATTCGACATTGATATGGCTAAATCGGACGAAGAGAAACTAGCAGCTAATAACGCGCGGGCAAGCAAGTTATGGCGAATGCTTCGGATTGCTTCTAAGAGCAAGCTCAATTTGTTTGACAAGATCGATGACGGAAACAATCTTCAGGCACTTTTCCAGCCAGAAGGCGAGGAGAATAGGAGTAAGGGACTCAGTGATGGGGACCATGGGGTAGAGCCTGGGGGCCTAGATGCAGCCTCAACCGAGGGGGAACAGAACGTTATTCCAGAATCTGGACTAGAAGCGCACTATGTGCCGGGAAAGGTGGTCAAGTAGAGAAGATAATTCCAATTAAAGCAATCTTAATTACGGCCACAACATGAATACTTGCCTGGACTTTCCACGCGGCCTTGAGTTAAGCATGTGGCGCTGGGGTTTTTCGAGCCTTTTGGGACTAGTGGTTGTTGAGAAGGAGGCTTATTCTAACGACCCTCGCAAGACTTACCCATGCTCAGTTACCACAAGGACATCAAACGGTTTCTGCATAACTTCATGATACACGATCAGTCATACAACCATTCCCCGACTCGAGGAAGTTGCGCACAAGCACGTCCCACCACTGCGGAATCTAAGAGGAGCTCCCCGGCCGGGAGCAGAGGAAGGACGTACCGTGTCAAGCGTCGAGGATAATAATGATCGATCTCAGGTCGTACCGTCCCTCGCGATCATCTTTTGACAGCTGCAGACTAATGCCAGCGACTGTCGGTCCGAGATGCCTCGAGTACCTGCAGAGTGCAGAGTGAATCACCAGTCACACGCGAGCAATCACGTTCCTCTCATTTCCTTTTGCTCGCCGCCGCCCCGGCCCCTATCTTAGTCAAGATAACTCGCAGCCATCGGCCGTTGTGATCGCGGAATTGATCCATTCACGAGAGGTGCAATAATAATCCTGCTGGGTACTGTCCGGAAATGCTCTGTAGAAGATTTGCCTTTGTTATGAAGTAGTACCAGATACCTTTAGCACCTTTACGACTATCGACGGTACTTCTAATTGATCAACGTTACACACGCGTCCTTTTCGAATCTTGGCTCAGCCAATGATAACGAAGGACCCGGCGACAATCTACATGAAACACGCTTAAGATCCTTACCGTTCACTTAGCGTAGAGTTTCGATACCGTTTCTCCAAACTTTCACCGCCAAGACCATACTTACAGTATTTGGTGATGAAAAAAACCGTCTTTAATCTTATAATCTGTTATTGAACAGAGTATTGTCACTTGCCCAACGTGATTGGTACAAAGTCATTGCAAACAGACGTTGGATCAAATCTCAATAGAGGAGCATTTGCGAATGTACGGAGGTACGCCTCGCCCTGACAGAAAGAAGCTGGTCAACGAGCCGTCCGATTTTACGTGGCATGGTCGCATGTGGGCGAAAATGGCGCTTTTGAGGATACGCCAAGTCCTCGAAGCAGACCAGATCCTTGACCTATCGACTTTGCTTCTTCCTCGACAATCGACATGCGATCACTCACATGACTCAAGTCACCAGGGATAATTCGCTGGCCGTCTACGCTTTCCATTTCGTCTAAGCTTTCCATCTATCAATTATGAAACGGGTGAAAGGGTCACACAACGCTTTTGCATGTGCGCTAACAAGGATAGTATGTGGACAGTGCAAGGCCAAGGAGACCATAGAGGTTGATTTTATATCTTTTAGGCGATACGCCACCCTTCTGCCACCAATCTCCCGTTCATGCTGTATTACCTCTTTTGTCAAGGCCAAAATGCCATGCTCGATAATCTTTTTTTTTCGCTCTTGAGTCTCTACTATTGCTGTTGTTGGTCTTGTCAGGTTTTCTGGGCAGTTTTGGTGGCTGGCTTTGGTCTGTGTTTCATATGCTCGTTGCCTGCATAGTCACTCAAGCATATCGGGCAGAATATGTTGCCTGGATCACAATCGAAGATCCTAGACGGGTGCCCACACCTCAGGGGCTATTGGCTAAGCATGAGCTACCATTATCGAGGCGTTACCGGCTTTTTAGTCTTGAAGGCATGCTCTACTGGGGCGGCACGTCTAACCTTAAACAGCTCCAACCCTGTCGTTTCAAGCTCGAGAGCTAGGCAAAAGTTGGATGTTACAACTGATCCCTTCGGCAGTTATCCCCTGCTTGCAGACGCACACCGGCAATCTGCGACGCTAGCACGTGCATTTTGGGATGGCTCATACAGATCAATTAGGTTTGTGGCGCATCTCACTTGTAGTCTAAATTACCTAGAAGATCGAAACGTCTTTGGTACGGAACAGGTGGGTTTATGCCTGGGTCAAAGTCTCCAACCTTGTCGATGACCCACCAGTACCACGCAAACCCTGTGCTTCGTCACAGGCGGAAGTGGCAGAACGGAACCTTGTTTCTTCTGAAGCTTTGGCTGCTTCAGGACAACAGAAGTTTTTCACAACTGCTGGCCGTGAACATATCAACCCATTTATCGCGTTAACCCTTCGCGGCCTTTAATGATACACAGCCTCACCGAAATTGCCGCACTTCCCGGGCGGCGTGCCCGTGTGTGGGCGTGAGGGGTGGATCAATCCTGACAGCGGTTCCCTTGTCGAATGGAAGATTACAGCTGACCCATCCAAGTCTGGCCTGGTCAATGGTACCATAACCGGGAACTCTTCTCTCTGATGATGACGATTTATCTAATATCCTAGTGATCATGATTGATCGAATCAGACCTCCGACGATGATATCAGCAACGGTGAGGGGAAGCGCTATTTCCTGCTTTCTCCTATGCGAAGGCTGGGTTAACTGGGATAGCCGTTTGGTAATTCCAAATTACAGGATATACATTAACGCTGAGAAAAACAAAATGCAGGATTATTCTGCATAGAGAGTCTAGTGGAACCATACCACCTTTGCCCACTCTCTGCGATCAAGCCGCTCTGCTTTTCTCCAGTGTACAATGCAAAATTCAATTCAGGTACAGGAACACTCACCCCCCCGCCCATAGCGAAGAGAGCTTTGATTAGAAGGTAAGCCCACCCGCCTCGAATTGGAATCGGATCTTTGTCGCCAAGTATCGTCAGGGATTGGTGCCACGCACAATATCTAATCTCAGCCTTGATTAGTCCATGAATTTTTATTTTGTATATATGCCACTTCATTACCCTTTCCTACAATTTCTCCATTTTGTCATATGCTTGATGGATTACCCAGCGGACATAAAAATCTATCGCACCCGGAGTGGACTTTGCTGAGCGAAGTGGCGGGGCTCTCCACCACCAAAGTTCTTACCAAAGCCACTTTTGCGAATGCAAACAGCCAAACAGGCAACAGCATCAGTTTTAAAGCAAGCATTTCAAAACCGGCTGTTTGTCACTTGAATGTCAGCATACCCTGCGCCGTCTTCTGGGTCTGACTGGCGACCTGCTCCTGCGCCGCCACGGTCACCACCCTTCCATCTCGAAGGGTTCGGTAACAGTGCCTCAGTCTCAGAGTATCCCGAGATCCAACCGGTGGTGATCCAAGGCCTGCCCGCGGAGCAGCAAGATAGTAAGAGCTCCCCTTGTGTTACTGAGCCCAGAAGTTCTTTGCGAAATGGTGACGGACACCCTCTAGCTGTGAAGGCAGACCCTGATCGATTCATCAATCCGAGACTGGATTTACGCTCTCAAACTCACCAGGAAATTAAGATGGAATGTTCCCCTTTGGAGCAGAAACTCATGTCGTCCACCGATGCTAGTCCCGCCTCTCAAAGGCAGTCGAGTGGAGCGCCAGCGGAAGCAGACAACCTGTCGGAAGAAGAAGAGGAGCTTGCTTTGACCGCTTCTGAAGTAGAGGAGAATGCCACCGACGTTGGAATTGCAAGGTCGGCGATGGCGCGACCGACGGAGAGGCGCAAGTTGAAACGATTTCGGTTAGTTAGCTGAAAGTATATCAACCTAACCCCAGCATCAAATTACTAAGCCTCCCACAGTCTAACTCACAACCAAACTCGGTTCCTCACGAGCGAGTTCACTCGGCAAGCGCATCCAGATGTGGCGCAGCGAGAGAGATTGTCAAGAGAGATACCGGGCTTAAGCCCACGACAGGTTCAAGTATGGTTTCAGAATAGGTAAACCTTTCGTAACCTCTTTAGCCGGGGTGCTGTTAACCCTCACAAACAGACGAGCTAAGCTCAAAAGGCTCACCGGCGATGATCAAGAGCGAGTGATAAAGTCAAGAGCGCCACCCGAGGACTTTGACACAGCGCAGGCGTTACGTTCTGCATTTGGAGGTTGTCCACGATCGGTTGAAACCCCACTAATCTCCCCAACTTACAGTACCACGTTTGTTGATACCGGAATGACTCGAACGTCGTTGATCGACAGTTTCAGGCGCCAAGACGACCGTACTACATCTCCAAACAGTATGCATTCGGCTTCTGTTAATTATTACACATCGTCAAGCTCTTACCCAGCATCAGAAAACCTATCACCGATCTCATCGATAAGTGAGAGCTCTCACTTCTTTGGTCCTCCCGCAGCACAGATCACCAGCCAGCCGAGTACGAGTCCCTTCGCTCGCTCCAGTAGCTTTCCCGCTCTCTACCATTCTTACCCAAATATCCAAGAGCTTCAAATTCGCGAAGAAGTTGCGAAACAGCAGGTCAATTCACTTGCTTCTCCCCGAAGTCTTAACTTTTCCACCGGAAATTCCCCAGCTCCAGGAGAGCCGCAACTACTAGGTGACCCGGGAGCATCTTATTTAGCACAGCCTGATCAGCTTGGCGGTAGCGTTTCAGACGAAACTCCCACGCCTGGTGGATCCGGCAACCCAGCGATGCAAGACGGAATGTTTCCACGGGCGGGTGCCAATGCGCTCGTAGATTCGCACTGGCAAGATTTTCATGCCGGAGGTCTGGACTTTAGCGGGCCTATTGTGCCACCACTTCCTGCAAATATTCACATGCCTCAGCCCTATGGGTCACTCGATGGGCTCCCTAACACTTTGGAAACGCAGACATCACAGAGCACGCAAAGCGTGCCGCAAGCGGTACACCAAAACTTTCAGACGCCTCAGGCAAGTGGGTCACAGTACGCTTCGGTATTCAATATAGCCTATGCGCCTACTTATGTCAATCAAGCACCTTACTCTAACCCTTTTCCAATTCCGCAAGACCAACTTGCCAGAGAGCAAATGGCTGGACCATACTCGTCAGATGTCGCATTTGGAAGGCCACCACAGCAGTCTGTGGGCACCGATCTCGAGGACATCAGCAATGGCACCAAGACTCTTCGGCCAAGGGGACATATGAGTAGGCGAAGGTCTTTTACTCATCCTACCGATACCAGTACTTTTCGATAGCCTAACTTCCATTACTTCAGACGATACCCCGGTTAAAACATGGTGCACCCAATATCGATTTTGTTGCCATCAAGGCAAGCAGCATTAGCATACAAGGGGAGAACGGCTTCAATTATCTTGGATCATTTCATTTGTACAAACTTGTTTCCTTTACACAGGTGGCAGCGCTGGCGCGCGGAGCTTTTTATTCGGAGTACGTTCTATCTCGTGGGCCTTGGAATCTCGCTGCACGAGCATTACCGTTGTTGATACCAATTTGTTGCAGGCCAGGTGTTTTTTTCTTTTGTTTGCTTTTTTGTGGATTGCATGATACCCGTCGCTACCAGATTGACACTCGCTTGGAGGAGTTTTCTGCTTTTCTTTACAAAGCCTGATCGGATGGAGCTGGATCACTGAGTGTACCTAACAAACTCTTCCTTTCATCTTGGTTTTTCGACCGGGAACTTGCGGTTGACACGCTCAAATACTCGGCCCATTCGGAACCCAAATCGAGGATGCTCAAGAGAACCAGTTTCCGCCTTGACTTACTGGTCCCAACGAGGAAATAATCTCCACGAATCAATCCAGCAGCCAACTATAGGTCACATGACGAGTGTGAATGCCTGCTGATACCGTTTAGCCAGTTTCGTCTCTATCCTCAATGCCCCTTGATACTAATAATCCCAAATCAAATGACCCCTTTTCCTTTGCAGCGGACCCGTAAATGGATGACTAACCGAGATTTCACGGCTCCGTCTCAAGTTTCCCCATCACTGTGATCGCCCGAGTCCTCCCTAAACCAGACAGCGATGTACACCATTGTTCTATTTCCTCGAGAGAAAATGTAAAATTAGATACAATGCAGAGGTATCTGTATCGCCTAGTCCCCCAAGCGAGGAACTCCTCTATCCCTACGATCCAAAGTCTCCAAAACGTAACCTCAAAGAAACCTAAGAGAACACGTTCTGCCTTATCCCAATTCCCAAACCAAGAGAAGATGTTTTGCTAGACAGCGGAACCCCAATAGTTTGAGGCTTTGAAAGCTATCCTTGGTCGCGGCCAGAAGCACTTAGCTATCAAAGACTGTTTTTCTGCTTGTGGCAAGAATGCTACTCCCGTGCAGAAATCTGCCTTGCAAATATTTCATGTTTAGAACATTTCTGGAGAGACTGTAGATATGGTTTTCCCCATACCGAAGCTTGGAAAACGGGAATAGTAGCTCCATCGATATGAATTTACCAGGCTCTTAGGAATGTGTCAAAGCCTTGGAAGACTGTGAGGTACTCTGATAAACCACAATAGGTCTCTTTCCATGACAGCCAGCGATTATACCAGAGCATCCCTAAGGTCTTGAACAAGAAAGCGTGCTGTGGAGCTGGAAATCCGGTCTTTGCCGGATCATGTGACTACCCAAACCAGATTCGCTCGTTTGCCATAACATCTCTGCAGTAAACTAGTTAGAAATACATCCTTTCGCAATCATACCAAACGTACCTCTTTCTCAGTGCGGAGCGGCCTGGCAGACAGACGCGCGTTTAAGCGCTAGAATCGCCTAGTGCGGAAGGAAAGATTAACAAAAACTACAAGCTCCCATCCTTCAAATCATTTGATCTTTTTCTTGTTCTTTTGTTTCATCCTTGATCGTTCATCATTCGTAAGCTACAGACATCTCAATACGTTCAAATCATGTTGCAAGAACAAAGCAAGGTCTTTCAGCAGGTGGTGGAGAAGCTGGCAGAAACGCATGAAGATGTTCGTCTTATGATGCAGATAGTTGCGAACGTTCCTTTCGTTTAAACTTTGACGTCTTTTAACAATAATTTTAGATTCAAAGGGAGTAAAGAATGCTGAGAAAACGGAAAATCAAAACGTGAGAATCTTGCATCGTTGATACTTATTGTCGAGTTTGTGAGTAAAAGAGATTAAGAGTAAGAGATCGAGGTTGAAAGGGGAAAAGATGGGGATACGTGGTGATGATGATGGGATGAGAAGATGATTGAAGATTGCTAATGATGATCGTGATGATGAAGGCCAGGACTGAGAACGTAATCGGTTTGCTCGGCCACAATCACAACCACTAAACCTAACCCTAAATCAAACCCCAACCCCCACGACTCGCACGACACAATCCCACACCCCCTTTCCCCCCTCCCCCATCTCCCAGCACGACCCACGCGTTCAAATCCAGTCTTTAAAACGATCCGACATTAAGGTTTTAGAACAGGAATAGTGGGGATTTGCCATTGTTCTATTCGCTGAAGATGTGCGGAGAGGGCGAAGCGAATAGCGATGGGGGAGAAGGGGCGGTACGGGGAGGAAAGATACATAAGGGCGGGAGGAGGAAGATAGAGGGGGTAGGAAGATAGAAGGGGGTAGGAAGATAGAGGGAGTAGGAAAGGGGGAAGAATGAGCAATAAACGATGAGTCGTGAACGACCAACATTACAGTAATGGAGAATCGAAGAAAACGCACCCCTGATTACAAGCCCTCCCAGGCCTCCAACCTTGAACCGTGAACCTCAAATCCTGCAACCAAAACACCCTATCCTCCCCTTCCCCCAAACAACAGCAAAAACCCCGCAATTCTGCACCCCGCCCGGCCGCCTCACGCAACCA
>JAABUO010003659.1_pt1 | contig 18275 bp, 22 predicted proteins | sample 5559291 | NCBI WGS metagenome assembly JAABUO01 (sample SAMN10711878, study PRJNA513372) | rock metagenome | isolation source: Antarctica rocks | place: Antarctica: Victoria Land, Finger Mt sud | reverse complement strand
GGCAGAGTGTTTGACCAAGACGTTGACATCCTTGACATGCAGCAATGACTCAGGGAGAGGAGGAGGAGGAGGCTTTACATCTTCAGCCAACCAACTAGGTTCTACAGATCTGCCAGGGTTGTCAGTATCCTGGTCAAAACAGCAGTACCAACTGATCAACATTAAAAAAAGATGGGATGCAACAGACCTGTAGGAGTCTGCATTGAGGTCTGCATCCAGCTCCCATCGTAGCACATGGCCATCAGCACAAGCACTGTACACGACACTGGGCTCCCCTTCGACTGGCTGCACAACCAGCACTGCTTCCATCCTGCACTCACCATAGAATCATCAGTCATACGTCTGTCACATTGGCATCTGTGTGGTTAGTAGGCCTTACAGGGATGCACAGGACAGGCTGCTGTAGAGAGACAAGACTTGTCCTGCACGCACCTAGCTCATGATGAGCCGGAAAGCGTCTAAATGATTGTTGTTGTTATTATTATTGTTGTCATTAATATTGTTACCGGTGTGGAATTTGTTATTATTATCATTATCATCATCATCATCATTACTATTATTATTATTATTGTTGTTGTTGTTATTATTATTATTATTGCCTATACAGTCTGTACAGTCTGCTGGCTGGTGATATGTGTCCGTAACCTCCACTGGTCAGCTTGCATCTCAAGCCTCAACCATTCCATTGCATCCGGAGACATCATGCTTCATCAATCAGAAGCAATGCACCTTAGCTCAAGTGGCGAGACGCAAATCTGAAATGCAGACTGTACAGAGCCGACGCTGTGCCCAAAGGCCACATCACAGGCACATGCATGCAGGCACAGGTACCAAGATGAGCAAAGACTATGTCTGCCTTGAACGTTTTGCACAGCATAATACCATCAGGCGGTACTCGTTTTAGTGCCCAGGAGCAATCTGCTGAAACACCCTCACAAGGTGTGTGGGGGTATTTACCAGGTCTGACGTGCAGTGAAGGTTCTGAATGCAGCGCCAGGGCTGTGGTGCCACATCATCAGCTGCCGCTTGGCTGTACAAGCTATGACGACATCAGAATCCGGAGGCTGACGCAGCTGGGTCACATGCATTCCTCCCTGCAGGTTGCTGTCAGCAAACAATCTGACTCAATTGAAAAGGCGTGTGGATGAAACTGGTGCCTCATGATGCATCACCGCAGTCTTGCGCCCTGCGTGGATGCTTCAACACATTGAAATGCATAGCTGGCTCTACTGATGTGATTTACAAGCATTTGTATTAGTAGGCAATGATGGCGTGTACGCTGGACCCCAGCACAGGACAGCAGCACTGTACAGGACACGCATGCCCAAAAGCTGCAGGTTCCTGACAAGCAATCCAGCAGATCAAGCTGACTCATGTTGCGTTCCTGGTGCTGTTCATGAAGGTTGGATGCAGCAGCTGGCAGAACCTAAATGGCAGGTGACGCATGAATACTTCAATGACGGCTGCATAGACGAACTGAATCAGTGATGCATACCTGGTAGCCTATTTGAATCAGTTCACAGCAGCTGACGGAGTCTGAACGGCATGCAGTGCATACCTGGTGGCTTTGATGAAGGGCGTGACATCCCCTGGGGCTCGGGGGTCGAAGGCCTGGATGTTCCCGTGCTGTCCAGTCACCCAGTAGTTCTTGGTGGCAGGCACATAGCACAGCGCAGCAGCCTGCATTCTATCTGTTCATTCAGGGAATGCATGTCTTCATTGCATGAGTTGTGTTTGATGCACACAGCATCCTGATCAAGCGACAGATATAGAGCATCAGCCTGCCTGACGTGCTGCCCAACTCACATTGTCTTGATGGTTTGTGCATGCATGCATTACACCACGATGCATGTGTCCCTTCCTTCTCACTAGCATGCATAGATAGGTTGCAATTCACAGAGTTCAGTACATCAACTGATCCAATTTCTCCATTAGTGTGGATCAAGATAGCATGAAGTATAACACAGCATGCCAGGGGGCACAGACCCAGACTTACTGCACCTGATCGCTGGTGTGCATGAGCTCATCAAGTATGCGGCCTTCCTGACTCCACACTTTCACACAGCCATCAGTGGCGCCAGTCAACAGCCAGTTGTTGGCTTTATCCCATGCAAGGGCAGAGAAGCGCGCAGCTGACGCCTTGGCTACCCTCTTTGGCGTTGCCAGGTGGTCCTCTCCGTATATGAACATGGCACGGTCATAGGACAGTGTGACTATGAAACCCATGTCGGTGCAGACCACACTGCGGATGATGTCTGACTGACATTGCTGCGGCCCCTGTGCAAGTCAGCACAGCCAAGTCAGCATGCAGAGGGGCATACAAGCATTGCTGCATCCCTCTTGCCGGGATGGCCATCTGAATGTCAGCTCAGCTGGCTGTTATCAGGCTCTTATAGTTGCCTGTACAGTTACCCTTTGGATTCTCCCATGCACACCATCTGAGTCATAATCACATGCCTGTGATTCCACATTGGATCTGCGATGTTTCCACATTTGAAGATTGGTTCATTGCTAGTGGACACAGAGACCCTGCCCTGCTGAGCTCAGCAATCAACTTGTTTGTGCCATCACCAGAGCATACTTCAAGGTTTATCTTGTGAGTCTGCGGCATAACTGAGCTGAAGTGATGCCTGAAAGTCAATCTGTTCGTCCAGTAGAAGCACTTGTCATTGTCTGCATGCTGTGTAGCACCTGCAACTGGTACTGTGTCACCCCATCTGCTGCATGCTGACAAGGGCCTGATCATCCTGGTGGTCAACTGTAAGGAAATTCTTGCAATGCTGGGTATCTTCTAGATGAGCTCGCTGCAGGTTCAGCATCTGTCAGAGCTGACAAGGCTCTGCCAAGCTGCAAAGCTGAATGGCATGCAATGCAAATGTTTTGGACCTGAAATAAAAGGCTGCATGTCATTTCCAGCAAGGCTGCGTTCTCAGAATTTTCGACTGCAGTGACTCTGGAGGTCAGTAGTGGAGTTGCTTGCGTGGTTCAATCCAGCTGCTTGCTATAAGTGTGTCTGTGATGACACCAGGGACACTTGGGAGTACAGCAGCCAGGAAGCATAGCTCACTTTGCTGTCGCAAGCTTGATGCATCTTGACTACAAGTGTTTGGCTGCACACGCTGCTGCTGCTTGTCTTATGCTGTAGCCATCTTTTGCCTAGCTAAATTTCATAGGCACTGATGGTGTCCAGCTCAGAAGGTTGGAGTCAGTGCACAAAGCTATCGGCAAGCCCGAGCCTGTCTCAAGCTGTGGTCTGCAGAATCACTTCAAAGGCGCAGGGTATCTTTCCATTGTGCAGAGCAGCTGACCTGCAATGGAGGCATGGCTTCGTGCAGGACCTTGTTGCTGTCGTCAGTGACAGCAGCAAAGATGGGGGATCCGCCAGGCAAGGTAGTGGCCTCACTCCCTGGTGGGGCACGCCGCTGAACTGCTGCTCGAGCAGCTGCAGCCATGTCCACCTAAGCAAGCAGACAACAGGTATAGCCATGCACACTGCAAGTTTTGAGCATGCAGCTGCTGTTCATCAATCTGTTGCAAGGATGCAAGGTTGGGGAAGACTGTCAGGCACTGTTTTCGGCTGCTGAGGAGCCAGTGTCTCTGCAAATTCCTTGCTTTGCAGTTGAGAGCGTGCACAGCTGAAACCAATCTCGACAGATTGCAAGCCACGCACGGCGTGCGCTGGTCAAACATGTGTCTGGCAAAGCAGGTGGAACAAGCGGAGCATACGCTGTAGACATGGAGCTGTGCCTTTCCACCAACAAGCAGCCACCGCTTGCGTTTGCACCAACTCAAGCAGAACAGTGGCCCATCTAGCTCCACCACCTGCAGGTGACTTTGTGCTAAGCCTACTATGTAGCAACGCTCAATCAGTATGAATGACCCTCTCTAAATGAAGCTGCTGCTGCCCGTCAATCTGCGGGAGAGCGAATGCTTATTGCCTTGGTTTGGGGGGGGGGGACAGGGGGAGCTGCGGCAGGTGTGCGACGGTGTGCTGACAATGTCGTGCAGTGTCTTCACTCAATGTTTGAAAAGCTTTTGCCAGGGTACCTGAGCCTGCTTGCCCTTGTCACTCCAGACCCTGATTGTGTGGTCTATTGAGCAACTGAACAACAGGCGCAGTTCTGGCACAAACAGCAAATCTGTGACCCAACCGCCGTGACCTGACTGCTTGCGCAACAGCTGGCCAGTCTGAGCATCCCAGGCTTTGATGAGACAGTCCTGGGATCCGCTGAAGAGTTCCTTGTGCACAGCATTATAAGCTACACAGAGGATGGCAAACTGCAGAAAACGCCACAGCCGTCATGCGATAGCAAAGCAGGGACGACCCAAATTTTCGGTGAACGCTTCAGCTCTGGATTCTGGCCTCACATCATGCGCGTTTGGTATCACCCGCACCAGCTCCATGGTTGCTTGGTCAACAAGATGTTCTCACTGCGCATCCTGAGCTTCATCAAAGACCACCGAGTGCGGTCATTTCGAGAGCAGTGCACAATCTCCAAACCGCTTATGGGCAACCGATTGGGCAGCGCGCCGATACACTTCAATGCCTCGACGCTGATCAGGAATAGAAAGCGGAACATACGGTGTAACAAGTTATGTTACGTACGCTTTGTTTGTCAAGTTGTGAAAATTCAGTCAGTCAGCAGCCACAGTGGACAGTCATGTTCATCAAATGGGCGCGGTACGCTTGGACAGTCGCCATGCAGCCTCATAGTGAGTGACGGCTTGTGGCTCTGCTCAACCCTCCATCAGCAAGCAGTGCCAAACAACTGAGCTTCCGGAAAGCTCCGGCCTGTCATTGGGAAGTTCACAGTACCAAGGTTGCCCAGCTGTTGAGTCGGACCAGTAAACAGGCGTCCATCTCTAGTGCATAAACACAGCCCATTTACAAGCTGCTTCCCGATTGTTTAATCCCAGTCGGCTGCTAGCATGGACGGCTTCGCCCACATGGGTATGCCAGGTGGAATGGGAATGCCAGGCGGTATGTTTCTTCCGGGCGGAATGCAAGGCATGATGCAGCTTCCCCCAGGCATGATGGAACCCGATTTCGGGCCGTTCTCACAGGTACTTACTGTAGCTGGTTCTGTGCTGTACATGGCAAAAGTCAACTCAGGCACACCTGGTCTTTCTCAGCTCCCATCCTCTTCGAAGCTGCTGACATCTAGCAGCTTGTTGACAGTCTGCTTGCTGCAGCCTGGCATGGGCCGTGGTCCACCGTTTCCAAGACCTCCGTTTCCTGGTCCCATGAGCCAGGAAGCTGCAATAGACGAGAGCAGCAGAAGACCAGGGTCCCTAAATGGCCAAATATTCCACAAAACACGGCTGTGTGTCAAGTGTGTATCTCAGCTGCCAGTATACCAGTCCACACCATCCATCCCTTTTCCCCTGACACGTTCAACTCCTCCCTTGCAGGTGGAAAGAGGGCTATTGCCACTTTGGTGACAGGTGCAATTTTGCACATGGTGAGCATGAGCTGCGCTATGTGCCGCCAGAAGTGGTTTCTCAGTTTGAGCAGCATAAGAGGATCCAGGATCAAGCAGGGCTTGGCCCTGGGGGTTCTATGTTGCCAGTAGGCCCTGCCCCCCGCCCACCCCCACCAGCTGGCCCTATGCCCCCTCCGCGGCCGCAGCAGAGTATGACACCCCCGAGGCAGCAAGGTAGCTTGCTGGATAAACTTCCCTGTTCATTCGTTAGCTGTGGTACTAGCATACCTCGCATCTCTGGCTTTATGGCTTCTAGCATATCAAGCTGCTTCATGGGTGCATGCAAATTCAGTGCTGTTGTTGTCTGTTGTTGCTAGGACAGTTCTCTCTCTTTCTGCAAGGGAATCATATCCCCAGTGCTAGCTGTTGCCAATGTCTGACAACCATCAGAGCTGTTTTGAAAAGTGGCAAAAAAGCTGATGTGACAGACTCATACACGCTCTGCAGATTGCAGCTGTTGTGTCTGGTTTGTTGGTGACCTGAGCTGCTGCATCACTTTTTCTCCATCTAGCTTTGCTCATGCTGACTGGACATTGCACAAATGCTGACTGGTGTCATTGCATCGCAGATGGTGCTGGTCCTTCGACCAATGGCGATGCCAGCGATGGCCAGCCAACCAGTCGAGAGCTGTTTTTCAAGACCAGGTTGTGTGACAAGTTCATGAACTTTGGTGACTGCCCATATGGAGACAGGTGTCACTACGCACATGGTTATCAAGACATGCGGCAGAAAGGCAGTGTCACAGTAAGTCTCCTGCACCTCTGCTGCTCAGGCTAAAGCTTGTCGTCAGCATCTGCTGTACACTACCAGAGAGAGAAAGTTGCCTTTGACGCTTGTATGCCTACCAGCTCTTGTTGCACAAGCATTGGTAGTGTCTGTGAGTCTTTGAGGTCCATGTGTATATTTAGCGCTGTGTGCATGGACTGGTGCATCCTCTGCTGGTGTGTAGCGATATGCACATCAGGTAAGTTTTGGTGTAGCATGTGGGCCGTAGCATTGTATGCTATTGTTTTGCAGGGCAACAGTGGTCAGATGATGGGGTCAAGCACATCTAGTAAACCTCCTGCCTTGAATGGGATGGGACCGCGGCCCCCTGGTCCCCGGCCCCCTCCAGGACCCCCTCCACCCGGTCACCCATCTGCCAACCCAGCAAAGAGCAAGTCTACTGGCAAGGTTTCTTCACCAGATCACACGAGTCAATCTGGCAGACTTGCATAGTGAATATGAGACTTGACCATCGGCCATCCGGTGTGTCGGTGTGCAGTACATGCTGTGACGTCACATCCTTGATTTTTCTCATTGTGCACATAAGTCTGTACAAGTGCTGATTTGTTACATGTCAGCATTTGACATGTTTGTACCAACGCCTAGCAAGCTGAATGTTGACATCATGGGACATTGCCTGAAACATATAGCGTGCTGGTGGTGCAGTCCAACTGTGGAGAATGTCAAAACAGCAATTTTCAAAACCTGATCTGACTACATGTCTTCAACATTGTTCTTAGCTTTGCAATGTGCAATATGCAGGGCCGACACAGCCGGCTGCAGAGGTGTCTTATGTGGAACGCATTCGTGCAATGTCAGCTCTGTTCAAGGTTGGAGAGATGGCTACCAGTGAGGTGTCTCAAGCAGCTCTTCAGGCAGCCCTCAATTCCGTTCGTGATGGATCCATTTTTGCTGCAAACCACTATGCAGATGCTCTTGACATCTATGTTTGATGATAATGGTTTCATATTACAGGCCATACTTACTGTACTTGTTCAGTCATATCGTTGGGTATTAGTGAAATCTGAAGGAAATGTGGCTTTCATGATGGCATGCTGGATGTTGATGTTCACACCACCAGGTTTACTGGTTGCGAGCAATGCTTTTCTTCCTTCCAAATGAACAAAGGAATTGAGTAGATATTTACAAATACAGTGGTATGCTGTGGCACTTTACTTGTGTGCAATGCTGATCATCCCGCTCTCTTTGCTTTGTTTCTTGAGTCTGTCTCCTGCGTGCAAATAGACATGCTAGATAATCCTTTTGTCATCATGAGTGCATTTTATTTTGATGCTTTCTGCAAGAAACTTGTGCTGCTAATTAGGTGACTTGTGATACTTAGATCAAGAAGTAAAAAGACAGTGCTTGCCTGAACACTCCATTAAGCATTTGTGAAAAATAGTTTGTCGACTACTGTTAGCCCCTTACAGTGGGTGAGTGAATCCCTCCTTGTTTGACGTTTGCGTTTTTATGTAATCATACCTCACCTTATGTTTTTGGGATCCAATGAAAGCCACACGCAGACAGCCTCTACCAAACTTGGGGCTACAACATGACATACAGCTTGTTTGCCCTGCAAGACACTGCAAATACGCCGTCATATGACCGAAATATTGGCCAGGCATGCGTTTCACCGCAGCGTTCGTTGTGCTCCGTTGCCTCAGGACGCTTTTGCAGGAACATCTCACACCATGAGCAAAGTACTGGTGCGCCGTACGTGCGGCATCAACTGTCGCCAGATGCAACGCCTCCTTGCTCGCACTTTCGAGCAGTCTTTCCGGCGGACACCCCCCGTGAGCGGAAATGCAAGATGCCCCCCTTGTCATTTGCATAGCTGTTCGGCGTTGGCAGGTACATGAAGGCAAATAAGCCAGCATTGAAAGCCAGTATTTGGGTAGAATGCTTGCAAGCGTTACGTGATCTCACTACGCAGGCTCCGCGGACGACCTGGTGCTGGGAATCGAGACTAGCTGTGATGACACAGGTGTTGCAGTTGTCAGCACCAGTGGCCGCATCTTCAGCGGCACGTTGGCCTGTCAGGTGCTGGCCTTCAGCCTGATACTGCACACAAGTTTGTTCACAGTCATACGCTGCCACTTGCTATTGCCGCGGTCACTTGAGAACCGTGATGGTACAGGCAGACGTCCACGCGGCATATGGAGGTGTGGTACCGAACTTGGCCATGGAAGCTCACAAAGCTGCTATGGACAGCTGTGTCGAGGACGCGCTGCAACAGGCTGGAATCACAGCACAGGATCTTTCAGCTGTGGCTGTGTCAATTGGGCCGGGGCTGAGTCCATGCCTGCAGGTGTGCCCTTGCATTTATCTGGCTGGCTTTGCTCCTGGAAGCAATTGTGGTGGGGGTGTTGTCCATGCGAGTCACAAATGTGCAAGTACCATGACGCATTGAGAGTCCTGTACGATCTGCTGCTTCCATCTCTGGTGCGCTCAGATACCTTTTCAGCACAGCTTTTCAAGGGCTGAAAAGCTGTGCTGCAGAAGTACTCAAGCTGATGTGTTCTGCCAGTGTAGGTTGGTGTCAGAAAAGCACACCAGCTTGCACAGCAGCATCAGCTGAAGCTAGTGCCTGTTCATCATATGGAGGCACATGCGCTGGTGGCTCGCCTTGTTGCAGATGTGCCCTTCCCTTTCCTGTGCATGCTGGTGTCAGGCGGCCACAACATGCTGCTAGTGGCTCATGCTGTGGGAGATTACACCTTGATGGGATCTACCCTTGATGATTCTGTAGGTGAGTGGGCAGCCAACGTGCATACCTCCCCTTTCATGGCGCCACTGTTCATGACTGCTAAGTTGAAGCATGCGCACTGTTTTGTGACCATTTCCTTCCTGGATTTGCAGCGGCAAGCTATTCACCAATTTCAACACTGCATACAGCACAGATCCATGCAACCTTTCTCGATGACACGCCAAAATCTTGCATTTGCTGTGCTCTTCTATGCCACATTACCGTCAGTGAGTCCGGTCATGTGGTCAGGCTTAAGCATGTCAAGTTCTGCCGTGAGGTTCACCACCTGCTCCATCACATGCAATATACGCATTGCTGTGATATACGCAGGCGAAGCTTTTGATAAGATTGCACGCCTACTTGGGCTTGACCTCCGACCAAATGGCGGTGCTGCACTGGAAGCGTTTGCAAAGAAAGGCGACCCTCACAGATATCCCTTTACAGTACCCCTACGGCGCAACAACGACTGCAACTTCAGCTATGCTGGGCTGAAGAACAGTGTGAGACTAGCTATACAAGCAAAGGCACCAGGAGAAGCCACAGCTGCCAATGAACAGGTGTGCAACATTGCTCGTAGTCCCACTCATTTGTTGAGTTCCATTGGCTGGTGATGAGCAGCTGACTGATCAGATGAAGAACAAACCTCGTTGGCCTGCATCAGTCATTTGTGTAAGGCCTTCATGTTTTGATAGGCTGCTGCTCTTGTCGTCTGCCTGGCTTACAAGGTATGTAGGCTTGTCTGCGTGGCACACTGTGCTTCATTGGAGCAAAGTCTGAGACAGCAGACAAGAATGCGGACTAGCAACAACACAGCATTTGTCAGGAGGGCATGTAACATCTGCACACGCTACTCTGTTGTCACTGTAAGCTCATCGCCCCAAGAAGCCACTGCTGACAGATGACAGACAGTTTGTCAACAAGTGCTATGCGCCTGCAGATCAGAGCTGACATCGCAGCGTCATTCCAGCGTGTTGCTATCACACATCTGACCGAGCGGTGTCGCAGAGCTGCGGCCTGGGCAAAAGAAAGCCACCCAGATATGCAGACGCTGATTGTGGCTGGCGGTGTAGCATGCAACCAGATGCTCAGGTCCTCCCTGAACGATGTGGCACAAGAAGCAGGCCTAAACCTGGTCTGCCCGCCTGCGCGGCTTTGCACAGATAATGGTGTCATGGTTGCATGGGCAGGTGCTGAAAGGTGAGGCTGCACTTGCACCGTAAGCTGTTTGAGCTGTCATGCATCAGCCCAGTGCTTGGATCTGAGCGAGGTTGATGATGAACTTGGGATCAACACCTTTGAGTCTGGCAGGGAGTACTGAGCCTGATGCTCACCAGCCTTCATAACATTGTGAACTGGCCAGCACTGCTTGTTGCTTGACCAGGTGACAGGACTGACTTTGAGTGGTGCAGTCCATGTTGTGTTTTGGAGTTGCAAGCTGAGATGAAAAGCCCTGTGCAGCCTGAGCAGCGCCTTGAAAGCTTTCAGATAATGTTGTCAAGGTCAAAAATGCTCGCTGTAAACAGACAGATTGCTTTGTCAAGACTTCAGGCCAGCTGCTTCCTATCATAGTTTTCTGCTGTGAGCATGTATGAGAACTGCACCACATGATCAACACTCCTATCGTGATCTTGTGTTGTGTAGTTTGTTCATTCGAACTGTCTGGCTAGCACTGACTTGGTACCTTGTGACTAGGGTATTTATGTTTGTGTCTATTGTGCAGATTGCAATTGGGCCTGTGGGAATTACCCCAGGAAGATTTAGATGCAGGAGCTCTTGATGTGCGCCCTCGATGGCCCCTAACAGATCGGAGGGACTCTCGCAGCATGCCTGCCAAGAAGAGCATGCGCAAGAGCCGAATCTTCACCAGCCTCACAGATTTGACTGCTGAAGCATTGAGCTCGAATCAGCACCACAGGGCGACAACAGCAGCACTGTAACATGGAAGCCGGCAGCAGGCGGCTGCACTGCTCAGAGTTCCACACCTTGACGCTCCCTCTCACCTGTACGCTTTTACTTTTGTGCAACACAGCTAGCTTCCTTGAGCCCCAACCTTTGACAACATCAAACCTTCATTTTGCTGGACATTGGCACCAACAGCGCCCTCTGCACAGAAGTTTCTACAACCGTAAAGCTAACAGACCTAAGTAGTGTCACAGATGACAGTGCAGTGATGGGCGGTCAACGATCACATTTGTACAGTTGATTGCGTGTGCTGCTGCTGACGTCAGCTTCCAGCTGCAGCTGCTTGGCTGGTAGGACACGGCTATGCTATTTCAGCTTATCATGATAAGCTAGGAACTGCCATTTATGCTCAGACACTGTTTGTTTATTTGGAGCCATGTCACATATGAATTTGGACAGCCACCCATTAGCCTCTTTTCTGGGGCAGATCACTACTTTACAGGTACTGTATACAGTTTTGTTGTGTTACAGCAGCGAGGCCTGTAGGGAGTTCCTTCGACAATCATTGGGCCAGCAATTTGGTCAAGGCTGCTATCAGAGATTGATGTGCCATGGATGTGCCATTTGTTCCAAGTACTTCTATACTTGAATTGGACAGCTCTCGGTTAGACCTCTTAGACCTCTCGACAGCCAGTCCAGTACTGTCCGATGAAGACGTCTATATATGTGTCTATGTATGAGTAAGCTTAAGCACCAGTGCAATACTGCTTGGCAAAGTAACAGTTTTGTTTCTAGCTTGTTGACCGCAAATCAGCCGGCAGCAGTCTCCCTGAGGTTGTAAGGGCTACCGAAACACGCTGTACCCTCTGAGGATTTCACTGACCATGCAGTCGAATGGTGCCTTACTGTCCGTGTGTGTGCGCGCAAAGCAACCAGTTTGCTGCAACAACGCCAAAATCTACTGTGCATTTGCAATGTCAATCCACATGGTTCATTTCATATTACAGCAGAAACTTCCCAATGCTCAGTTGGCTTGAGCAACTCAACACTCGGATTCTTTGAGCAACTCAACACTCAGATGCTTTGAGCAACTCAACACTCAGATGCTTTGAGCAACTCAACACTCAGATGCTTTGAGCAACTCAAACACTCATGGAATGCCTGATTTGTCAGCACATGTCCGCTTGCACCAATCCCTCCACTCTACCAAGCTTGCTCATTGTGGTGAGCTGTTCTCATGTTCATGACACTAAAATAAACCTTGGGTTGGTGTGGACCATGCCTCGCACCAATAAATGCCCAAGGACACCCTGTCAGAGAGCTCAACCTAATGTTGACTGCTCCTGCGCAACTATAGCGTTAAGTTTCCGGTTTGCTGGGGACTGTCGTCAATTGTCTCAACTCCGTCACATATGCTGGGTCCTCTGGATGCACAGTCAGCATATAAGTTTGGGACAGCACATCTTGGACTTTCTGCAGTTGGTTTCCCTTGATCGAAGCATGCAGGTCTGCTATGACATATGGTTGTGACTGTCTGGGAACCTGCAAGTTGCTGTCTGGGCTATGCAAGACTGTGAAGAACTGGTTGCAATCGTCTTGATCAAGAAAAGTTGTGAGATCTGGCATGTCATTTCCCTCGTCAAAAGGGTAACCAATATTCTGGGCATAGCTGTTGTGCACATCCTGCCCATCCATGGCATCATGCCCACTTGCATACAAGTTGTCGAAGTCATCCTCGAACTGCAGCTCTGTGTTCTGTCTGATATACCAAGCAACCAAACTATAGCTCACTGGGGGCAGCAGGTACCCTGCTGCACAGGCTTGAAGCCCATGCTCCTCATCCAAGAATGCACATGCTATTGCACGCACAAGGTCTTCATCTTGTGCGCTGCGGCATTTCATTATTGCGGTCCGTATGCTACGACGTGCCTGCAAGGACAAAAAATGGTGACATGCTGGAACAAGCCAAACAATACATGTGGAAAATTTGTTGACATATGCCATATGCAGCAGCAACCCACAGCTGTCAGTATGATTTCAATTGTTTGCACAGAAGACTTGTCTTGAGCAAACAGTGTATTGCAGCATGGCCAGCCCCATTCCAAAGATGTGCAGGGGATGTTTCTCGATGTACTGAGACAACGGATTCCGCAGTAGGTATTGCAGAATGCACGACCCCTGTGGTTGCTTGTAGCCAGTCAATACCTTTCCTATGCTTTGCTTCCAGTCGACTTTTGCTGTCTTTCCACTGAAGCGTCTTTGCCGCGAATTTCGGTTGACTGTACAGAAGCACTTGAGGTGAGTATTACAGCCACAACTGAGGGAGCCAGAACACTTAACTACTGGGTTTGTCCAAGAGCGTCTATTGTTGAGCAGTGCATACTTTGTTATGTGATGCACAAATAAAACCGACACGCACGTTCATTTACCAATTTTCGAAGACGGCCACAATTCGTCAGCGTCGTCAGAAGTGGCTTGCAGAGTCACAAGGGGTACTTGCGCAGACAAAAGCGGACGACGTGGTGCACCCCTGGACAGTCGCTGATCCCGACGTCGACCTCCTGTCTGATGCTCAGTCGCACGGTACGTAGCCTGAACGTAAGACATTGCAAAGTAGATCATATCATTAAGATCTGGGCTTCAGACATAAGACGCAGCTCCCCGCATGTCGCCCCACATGCTGTCTCCCAGTTGGTTTCGGAGCAAGCATACATTCTGAAGACTGCCAGTGTGCGCCGCTCGTGTGTCTGTGCGCCAAAAGCAAGCAATTTGCACCAGCGCATGCCTTCGTAGTTCACAACAAGCAGGAACGTAGCTCTGCTCGTCGAGAAGTCATCGACCTGTATGACCTGAATACAAGGGTATCGTCAGTGTGGGCCACCACACAACAACAATTTGCTTAGGCCAAAACGGCTGGACAGCAGTCTTCTTGCGTCAGCTGCCTTACACCATGTCGCAAGCAGCTGGGGCAATGCAGCAGCAAGTTTCAGCGCTGTTGACTTTGCCTGGAGAGGCTGAGGTTCACGCTTACTACAAGCAAGTAAGCTCTCTAAAGGACAGCTAAACCATTTGAGTCTGACTTCAAACAAGCACAGTCCATAAATGCAAGGTGAAGCTTAGTTACAGGTGCTACTGCAACGAAACACCACAATGACCATTCGCCTTGACTCAGGCAGTGGCAAAGGGAAAGGGGTCTTTGCTCATGCGGTATGTATCCAGCTGAGCAAAGATGCAACATGCGCTTCAGCAAACCAAGCTCACCTCTCAATTGTCAACCCATGCTGAATGCAGGACATTCAAACTGAACAGACCATCCTGCAAGAACCTCCACTAGTGGCAGGCCAGCATACTTCGAACAAAGCCTTTGCTCTTGTATGCAGCCACTGCTTTCAGTTCCTAGGATCCATCAGAATGCAACTTGCATGGTGCAAGCTGGCAGCACTCTGCGACGGTATGCAATACACATACTGTCCCCATGTGGGTCTTGCACTCTGCCAGCAAGTGTACTGTTGCATGTATAAAAGGAGCTGTGCTATGTCACAATGCAAATGAGACTAGCTCATCACTGAGAAGTCCTGCCTCATATAGGGACGCCCCCTTATGATCTAGAGCAGCTGCAAGCTATTGAGAGCAAGATGCACCAACTGACCTTCAGTGACCAGTGGCAAATGCCACAACCGGTAGGCTTGTCTGTCTACACCAGCATATGATGCATGTAATGAGATGCGGCATGCTTGCCCCAGATGCAGTGGGTAGTGCAAGGTAAACAGCAAATGCTGACTTTGTATACTTTGACATATTGTGTTGGATAGGACCACAACAAGGTTGTACTGATGTACTGATGACCCTGACTTAGCTGCAAGAGCTCATTGTGGTCCTGCACCTGCAAGTGCTGTCAAGCACAGTGATCAATCATGACAGCATGGCACTCTGCAGCACACAAACATGCAGTACACAAACATGCAGTAGAACATACAGTACACAACATGTAGTATGCAACATGCAGCACACAAACACGCAGTACACAAACATGCAGCACACAAACATGCAGGTGGCCTGCCCTTCAGGGTGCCAGGATGAGGTGTACTGCAGCCAGCAATGCGCAACAGCAGCTTGGGCCGCTCACCATTCTCTTCTATGCTGCCAGGCATCTTGCCCAAGGTGCTGCTCCATGCTGCACTTGTGATAAACTCTGTACTTCTGCTTACTCATGCAAAGTAGTGCTGCTGACAGCTGCATCTCTTGAGTGCTTGCTCTGTCAGCTGCAATTGACTCACTCTGTTGCTGCCTGAGCTGCGTAATGTCAGGCTACAGTGAGCAAACCAGTTACAGGTTTCGCCGTCAGGTCCAGCATTGGGATTGTATGCGGATTGTCCGACTTACAAAATATACAAAATTGGGTAGCACAGACCAAACCTTGCCATTGTTTTGAGCAGCAGGAGCACCTTTTGCAATGAATGGCTTGCATCATACCATGCTGCAGCTTTCAAGGTCCTGATATAGGCTGCTCCCATGAAATGCTTGCACACAAAACAGGAGAAGCTCAAGGTCCATGCAGCAGTGAGCTCATTAATGATGAAGTCGTGCATTAGACAGGTTGTGTGTGCTTGCACAGCATCCTTTGTACAGGCTGCAAAGGCCCATGACCAATGTTACACACAGGACAGGCCGGACCCAGAAGGCTCTGCAGCTGAAATCCCATCCAGCAGCGGACACCGTGCATCTGGCAGTGGGAATCACCCATCTAGCAGCAACGACTACGCTTCTGGCAATCAAGTGGCAGCAAGCTCATCCAGCACCAGGGCTCGGTTGCTTGCCGGCCATGCTGCAGCCATGAGGGAGTTCAGGGAGCATGCAGACAACACCAATGACATCTTCCTGGTCGCGGCGCAGGCCATCGCACACAGCCTCATCACAGCACACGCTGCTCTGGCATCAGGCAAGTGCACAGGCTGTCTTCTGCCACTTGTGCTATCTCTCTTGTCCCTCTTGATATTGGATGACGCATGCGCTTAATCATGAGCAATCAGCTTCACTTGGCCATTTATGTCAGCCTAAACACGCTCACACACTCCTGCAAACGTGCAAAAGGATGCCAAGGCATTGGTGTGGCCACACAGTGAAAGATGTTTGGCATCATTTTGTGCCTTTGCAGGAGCATATGGGCATGTTTGGGCTGAGATAACATAACCAAGGCCTGGTCCTGCTCATCCTGCTGTACATATTATGCCCCAGTGCAGTATGTACCGTAACACACACTACAAGCCTTTTACCACTATGTTTTCGTTGTGACGCCCTGTGGTAAGCTGGCAAGCTAGCATTGTAATCTCCAGCCACACTTGCTGCATGTTTGTGGCTGCAACAGGTGGATCGAGCAATCTGAGTTGTTGGGAGGCCTTGTTAAAGGGTTGGCAGCCGTACCGCATGGGCTGGAAGAAGGTGTGGTGGGAGTGTGTTGCCTGCCCTGAAGATGTAGAAGATGGGCAGGCTTTCAGACAGGGTACTGCCACTTGCGCCCATGTGTCTCCGCTAACTGCATTTTTACCATACCTTCAGCTGGCTGCTACCTGTAATCTTGAATGCTGCTTTCCTTGGGTCTCTCACGTGGTAGCACAGCTATATGAGTGCAGACTGTGCTGTGATGCACTAGTCTCTGTCAAACAGCAAGGATCCCCGGTGAATGCTGCGTGTGTTGACGAGTTCACCAGGGTTTTGTCATTGCTTGTGTGAAGTACAGAGTCAGGCCCCATCGTGAATACCATTACCAGTCGTTGCAAATATTTGGTCTCAGACGCTGCCTCATCACTGTATGAGTTACTGTACAACTCAAGGCACATGCAGGTTTTGACAGCTCACAACTGCAGTCTCACCACAGCTGTAACAACAGCATTGGTAGCTCCACACAGAATATGGCTTTGCTTTGAGATCCACGGCAACTGGACCGGTGTAATGCAGAGTTGAAGGATCTGGCTCAGGAGTCTTTGCGCCTCCTGCGAGCAGCAATCTTTGATGAGCGCTTTGCAGCCCTGTTTGAGCTGGACGTGTATGGCAGCATTGTGGGCATGTTTGAGCTCAACAATCTAGGTGTGCTTGCAGCAGGCAATGCATTTCCAAAAGTCAGAGCAAATCTGCACATCATACCTCCATGATGAGCATCAGCTCGTCCTGACTTGCACTGTGGCATCTTTGCATGTGCTGATCAGATTGTTCTGTCGTTGGGTAAGTGCTAGCTGTTCATGTGCAAGTCTATGTGTAACTACAGCCGCAGCCTCCATGCTGACATCTCAACATGGTGTTGCACAAGCTGCGCTCATGCAGCCTGCATTCCAAATGCAATTTGCTCGAGCCTGTCTCAGGCATTTATGCGGTGCATGACACGTCAATCGAGGGGTCAATCATTGTTGCAGGCATCATGAGCCCGTCACCAGTTCAAGAGTATATAGAAGCTATAGATGATCTTCCGGATGTAGACAAGAGCCTGATTGCCAAGCTAGGTTTGGATCCAGAAGAGCTCTGTGTAGATGGGACTGCATTCTACGCAGTGCAGAGCTGCATCAACCATAGCTGTCAACCTAATGCTCATGCCATAAGATTTGAGCAAGATTTGAACTGCTCTGCCGTCATCATTGCAAAGCACAGCATACCTGCTGGGGAGGAGATCACCATTTCCTACATTGATGAGTCCCTGTCGTATGAGGAGAGGCAGGAGGCTCTTAAAGATTATGGGTTTGTTTGTAAATGCCTGCTTTGCCAGCAGGAGCAGTAACTCAGTACACATGTTGAGCTTTTTTTGCCCAAGCTGCACAACCGCCAAGCCATGCTTCATGCACAGTCTTGATGTAGAGCGCTTTGCAGCATCATCCACCCTGTTTTTGGTCTCGTGCCACGTGCAAATGTCTGCTGTATACAGACTGTTCCATTTCTGGACTAGATGTGGCTCATATAGCCTGCATGACACTGTTTGACAATGTTATGTCATCATAGCTGTTGCAAAACAGCATGCTTTAGCAAGCTGTCTGTGCTGGATGTGAGGTAAAGTCTGGGCATGTCTGAGCTCTGCGTGACATTGTTTGCTGTACCAAAGCTCAATGGGTGCAATAGGCACTGTTCCTTTGGCTGCTGTTGCCATTTTAATCTGCAAACTATTCAACACTTACACCGATCCCTTCGTTTCATTGAGTTTGCTTGCTAGTGCAAGTCTGGGAAGCTGTTCTCGAATTCATAACTAGGAAAACTGCAAATAATCTCGTCTTTGAAACAACTTTCATTCATTCATTCATTAGATTTTAAAGGTCGTTGGGGCCAACCATGACCATTGGACCAGTAGACTGAAAGTGTCAGACAAAGATACCCAAATGTTCTAAAGCACTTACGAAAAC
>JAABUO010003657.1_pt1 | contig 18279 bp, 13 predicted proteins | sample 5559291 | NCBI WGS metagenome assembly JAABUO01 (sample SAMN10711878, study PRJNA513372) | rock metagenome | isolation source: Antarctica rocks | place: Antarctica: Victoria Land, Finger Mt sud | reverse complement strand
AACACATTCTCTTGGAAAATGGCGTGCGTAGCTCATCTAACACGTCTTTGATTGGCTTTTTATCTGATGGGGATGATAGACTTCGTTGGTTGAGCAACGGACTTTCGGATGATGATTTGTCCGTGGAGAACGTCATCATGCTTGAAAATAGCAAGCGGTACCCCTTGATCATAGATCCAACTGGTTCTGCTGTCTCCTTCTTGGTTCGCAATTTTTCAAATAGGCGAATATTAGTGACAAGCTTCTTAGATCCGAACTTTACTAAGCACATCGAAAGTGCGTTGCGATTTGGAACCCCAATTGTGATCCAGGATGCAGAATATTTTGATCCGCTACTTAACAATGTGTTGAACAAAGAGTATCACCGAGCTGGTGGTCGAACTTTGGTATCGGTTGGTAGTCAGGACGTTGATTTTTCGCAATCTTTCAACCTGTTCTTGTCGACGAGAGACTCCGAGTTGAAGCTCACGCCAGACATCTGTAGCCGAACAAGTGTTGTGAACTTCACAATCACTCGAAGTAGCTTACAATCGCAGTCACTTGCACGCGTTCTACAATTCGAGCGACCAGATGTGTATGAGAGGAGGAATGACCTTGTCAAGTCCCGTGGAGAATTTGCTTCGCGGCTCTTGCAATTGGAAAAGGGTCTTTTAAATATTCTAAATGAAACGAGCACGAGTGTTCTAGAAGATGACCGAATAATTGAAAGTCTTGAGAAGCTCAAAACTGAGTCGGCGTCTATCACCGAAAAGGTCAGGAACTCAAGTGCTGTTTTAGAAGAGTTAGAAATGGTGGCTGCAGAGTATAGCAACATATCAGCAGCCTGCAGCCAAATTTTTACCCTCCTACAAAGTCTCCACACCCTTCATCACTTTTATCAATTTTCTCTGGAATACATTCAATCCATCTTCAAAGCAGCACTTGAGTTTACGTCCGTCACGTCCGAGCCTCAAGATTCTGAGATGCGACGGCAGACAATTTTGAGAAGGCTGTTCATTATTACTTTCCAACGAACTACCCAGGGTCTCTTGCACGAGCACAGAATGATGTTTGGTTTGATGCTCGTGAAATTAATGCTACCCCCTGACGAAGTACAGTTACTTTTAGTGCTTCTAAATGAAAATCTACTCAGGGTTGATGGTGCTGAGAGTATCACAGATATCGGTTTATTCCGGGAAACTCTAGTAACGATACCCGAAATGAAGCCACTCATTGAGAATCTGACAGAAAATTCATGGAGAATGTTTTGGTCAGAAGGAAGAGATTGGTTGCAGGATGACATTGTTGCACTGAAAGTTTCCGATGGCCGACGAGCTCTGTTTCATTTACTACTTATTCGCATGCTCAAACCTGAGCAATTTGTTGATGTGGCTCAACATTTTATCCTCCAGACTCTAGATTGCCAGCCATCCGAGCAAGCCATGGAGGACGTACTCCTTGAGGTCAGCGAGAAGGAAACGACTTGTTTTACACCACTTCTGCTCACGTCAGTCCCTGGAACTGATGCCAGCTACAAATTTGATGCCTTAGTAAAGTCAAAGAGCCTTTCTTGTTCCTCTGTTGCAATGGGTGCCCTAGAAAGCGAAGCATTAGCCGATCGAAATCTCGCCTCGGCCGCACGAAATGGCAGCTGGGTTATCTTTAAGAATGTGCATCTCAGCCCTGAGTGGCTTGGTTCTTTGGAGAAAAAACTACGTGGCTTAAACGCCCATGAGGACTTTCGGCTATTTCTTACTCTAGATTCGGATTGTAATCCACCGAACAGTATTATACACGCAGGGAGAGTCATAGTCTTCGAATCACAACCAGGCATCAAAGCGAGCATGCAAAATCTAGGTGTAATTTCAATGCCCGATTCCCTGCCAAAAGAAAGAGCGCGTTTATTGATACTTCTCGCCTGGTTACATTGCGTTATATCGGAACGCCTACAATATAAGTCGATCGGGTGGAGCAAGCATTATGAAATTAACGATGCGGATTTTGAATGTGCTTTACATGTTGTTGATAACTGGGTGAAACTTGTTGGGAAGAGTCGATCGAATGTATCTCCTGCAAATCTACCATGGAAAGCAATTCGGACTATTTTAGCAATTGCCATCTACGGGGGCAAAATTGACGTACGAGAAGATGTAGGGGTCCTTGAACGCCTAATTAGTCAGACCTTGAGCCCGGTCTTGTTTGAAGCCGACAGCATACTGGTCACCACAGAACCAAATCTATCGTTACCAGATGGTAGCAGTATGGAACTGTTCAGAGAATGGATTACTTCACTACCTGAGCATGAGCCACCAACTTGGCTCGGTTTACCAAGGGACGCGGAAAGCCTACTGCGGAAGTCTCAGGGAGATGAGACTATTTCAGCATGGAAGAGATGTCGGCGTTTGGAGTTATAAAAAGGGGACTAGAAGGGACAGGCTGTAGTAGTTTACTTAAAATGAGCATTCTCCTAGGGGGTAGCCAAAAAAAACTAATCCAGGTGACACGGAGATTCGAACTCCGGTCGCAAGGATATCCTATCCTTTGGAGAAAGGCAATCAGAACCTTGTGTGCTACCCCTACACCATGCCACCGTCATCTGCAAAATGAACATGTAATCAATAAGAACAGTAGCAAAGCACGTGACTATCATGCATTTCGGAAACCTTGGCATTTCGCTATTCATATACCCTTACGTAGGCTACAGGGACACGTGTGCTTTCTTTGACAGATATTTGTTCACATACGCTCTCGTTTCATGTAAAATATCGTTTAGCCTCGTGCGTATAAATCGTGTTGATCATATGGACGACCTTCCAGACCCAACGGACTGGAAAGGGACAAGGTTACAGGAACTCCAAAGTATAGATTCTGGATTGAGGTGTCAAATCTGCAAAGAGTATTACCTATCGCCGGTGATCACTTCGTGCTCTCATACATTTTGCTCCCTATGCATACGTCGCGTCCTCGCATCAGATCATCAATGTCCTGTGTGTAGGACAAAAGAGCAGGAAACTAAGTTACGGAAAAACACGGCTATCGACGAGTTAGCTGATGCATTTCAGAAATCTCGAGCATCGCTCTTGACGAAGGCGAATGAGATGGCCAACAGGCTGGATAATGAGCCGCTTGTTCCAAGACAAAGGCATAAGCGGAGGCGTGGTTCGGTGGATACCGTTTCTATATATTCTACTTCATCTTCCTCATCTGCAGGCAGTACAAGGCATCAAAGACCTCGCAGAGCAAAGATGATGATGATACCTGGGACGTCTCAATGTCCAGTTTGTTCGCGACACGTAATGACTGCCAATATCAACCAGCACTTAGACCTTTGTATGGAAGAGGATCCACGCGCTACAGAGACAGTGATTATGCCGCGCTCACAGCATATAAAACCACCGCCGCCATCCAATCATTCTCGCCAAAAAATCAACCGGAATGCAAAAACGCCCCGAGCGTTCGAACAGCTTCCCAAAATCAACTATGCATTACACAATGAAACAAAGCTTCGAGCAAAGCTAGCAGAGCTTGGTATACCGACATCTGGAGGGAAGCCATTGCTGAAAAGAAGACATACGGAGTGGGTCAATATATGGAATGCCAATACGGATTCAAAGAGTCCTGAAAGTAAATCTACTCTTTTGCATAGGCTCAATGTTTGGGAGCAGAACTTGTCTACTTATAGTCAACGGCAGCCCGAGTTGGATCCGATGGAATGGAATCACTCGCATCAACAAGATTTCAGGGCGCTCATCGAAGCAGCTCGCGATGGGGCAAATAGACCTGGAGGAGGATTACTGGCTCAAGACAGCCTTACAAATGTCTCTGACGCATAAAGCTGATAGATGGTCTGCGCACAGTAATCTTTTGTGCGATTCTCTTTGATGCTCAGCCGCCACCACAGCTACTATAATGTACATGAAATAGGACTTCGCTTGCTACTCTGATGCAATAGACAAGTTTGCTTTACTCTCTTTGGAGTGTGGTCGTATTCTTTCTTCTGGAGGAGACAATAAATTGTCCTCCACATTTGGCAATTTGGCAATACTTTCTTGCTTGGCCACATCCTCCTTTACCTGCTCTTGCCCCAAGAGTTCTTCAAACTCTTCCAGAGCACCTTGTTCTATCTCAGAATCTAGAGAAGATTGCGAGAGTGTATTTCCAATTTGTACTACTTCGCTTTGATTTTCGCGAATTGTTTCCATAAGGTTATGGACACGATCGCTGCTACCTGTTGCGGTATTGAGTTGCTTGAGAACGTTGTTTGCCCGCTCCATTAACTCAAGCACGGTAACATTTTCTTTTGCTTGTATAATACTGAACAGAACTTCTTCCACCTTTGACTTTGATGCATGTGTTTCCGACAATGACTTTTGAAGCAGTTTTTTGGAATGTAATGCTGCCAATGCCGAGCTGCGAGCCTGACGCGAGACGGCGTTCTTGGCTTTCATTGTGTACTCGTCGACTTTCGTTCGCAGGTCATCTACTTGGAGGTCCATTGAATATATAGAACCTTTCAAAAGTGCAATACAGGTGTCCTGATCACTGATAGCATCACCGTCAGACGAGGAAGAGCAAAACCTAATAGTAGTCATTTGAACATTTAGATCATGGTGATAGGTTGACATGAAATTCAACAAGAGTTGAATGTCATCGGAAGCCGCGCGAGACCCGCTTGCAACTGAAGAGCCAAAGGCCGCGCAGAAGGTGTCAAATGAATAGATATAATCCGAGAAAGTAACTGGAGAAGAATTTTGAAAGTCTTGCAGAACTCTTCGTCTCGCTTCCTATCAATCAGTTCCTGTCATTGTATTACTTACTTCAAGAAGGGATACAATCACATAATGACCACTTGGGAGAGAAGCTTCCTGATTCTTTCCAAACATGTTCTGCATCGTCCACGTAAATAAGTCAACCAGTAGAGAGCCATCTTTCTTTCCGTTCTTAAAATCATCCAGACTTACCCAACTCCTCTTTCTTAATGCTTCATGAATGACACAGTCAACGGCTAAAGGCTCTCCATATTGCCTAAGTCGCAATGACTTTAAGATTTTCTCATCTGATTGAAATACAAACACACTTTCATTTGTAGATGTGAGCCGAGCCGATGTAGCGGACGACAATGCTTGTTCCCACGCAATCACGTTTGCATTAAATCCATCTGGATTAGATTGTTTTAACTGTCGAAAATCTGAATACAGCGAAGGAAGTCGCGCTTCCGTAAAGAGTGAGCTCTCTAGTACTAAATCTGTAATCGATCTTTCGTGGTCGGCTATGAACATTTATATGGCTATATCTTAAGCCTCATCAACACGATATCAGATTAAAAAATTCGTAATACATTCGTTATCCATAATATGTCTACAAGCTCAGCCAAGACTCTCGGCCAGAAGAGACTGATTCACCATGCCATGAAGAAGCTCATTTGGCTCTTTGTACTTGCGCGCTGGCTTATGTGATGCATTTGAATCTTTTGCAATAACTTCTTGGGGTGTGTCTGCAGCAGACCATGATTTCCAAAAAGTCCAACCGCGTTTAGGTGGATCAGCACGAGAAACTTTGGGTTTTCCGTTTGCGACAGTCAACAATTGTTGACTGAGGCTTGAAGAAACTCCATGGGTGTGGTGCATAGCACTTGCTTCTGTGAATGAAAACTCTGTGGAGGATGTACCCATCGTCGGAGACGACACAAAGCAAGCTCGGGCTCGAAATTTGGGCGCAAATCTCAGTTGTGACGGTGTTAAAATACTTTCATGTGAAGCCGATTTCTTGGGCCCTTTAGAGAGTGCTGCCACAGGCGTGTAGACCGAGCTGTCTTGAGTATCTTCGTTGACCAACTTAACTACCAAAGGAGAAGAAGAAGGAAGGATGAACGACTTTGTCCTGCGAGGCCGCGGTGAGTCTGGGGGAGACGAGGGAGGGGGTTCATGACTTGAAAGCTGTCTAGAAGGGGTGTCGTCTACATCAGAAAGTGAACGGCGCAACTTGGTGAGCCCCTTGTCTCTTGCATGTTCAAAATCCAATTCAGTCGCAGATAGATGAATTGAAGATGGTGGGGTAGGTAAGCCAGCTTTCAAGAATTGTTCTTGGAATGTAGGCGTCTTGGGTGATTTTCTCGCCGCAAGCATTTTCGATCGCTTTCGTTGCGCCCTATGGTAATGATGATGGACATGAAGTTCTTGACTGAGGGTCTTTCTCGGCTTTTTTAATTCAGATGAGACTTCCAGTGGATTTTGACGACCCAGCATCTCTTCGTGAAGCAATTTTATTTCTTAGTGCGCCGATGCTAACATTTCACGGAGCTCATTCTCACTAGATTCTAAGGCCGCGTTTGCTTCTACCATTTTTTGCAGCAAACTGTCCAATTTTATTTTCTCTTCTTTTGTACGAAGTAACTTGGCGTAGAGGTTTCCTTTCCGTATCTTTTCTTCCTTGTTCTCTCCATCTATCACCCACACTCTTCCAGACATGTCGTGCAACGCATTTTCAGAAGCATCCCATTTCTTTATTAGATCAGCTTCATGCTTTTGACTTGAAGTGAGTGCCTTTTGCAATCCTCCCCGTTCAACGTCAAGAATACCAAGCTGGTCTTCGAGCTGCTCGCATCGGCCCGTGAGTATGTTCAGCCGCGTAATCTCGATGTTCATTGCACCAAGATCGCTGGACAAGACGGCGCTGTTCTCCTCCGATGTTATGAGAGCCTCATTTAATTGCTCCAGCTCCTCAAAAAGGTCTCGGTTCCTCTTAATGAGCATTTGATTATCTCGTTCTAAGCTCATGTTCTCATGCTCCATGGATTCTAACATGCCGGTCATCTTAGCTTGCTCCGCTTTCGCTTCGGCAACAAAAGTTTCATGTCGAGACAGCAACGCCATACCTAGCTCCGCTGCTTTCTTTACATCTCTCTCTACTCCCAGTATTATTGCTTCATGGTTGTGCATAGTCCTGCAATGCTCTTCTCCGCAGCAGCATCTTATCATATTGATGGTCGATGGCGAAGGGCTTTCATTCAAGTCAGCCAACACGTGGTCCAGGTTTTTCACTTCAGATGAGGCGGTATGCGCCATTCGGCCCAACATGTTCGCGCGTAGATCTAATTCGCTTCTATCAAGTCCATTGGTTGGGCTTGCTGAAGATGTCAACAACAGTATCTCCAACAACCACCAAATTACAACCGAAGATGGCAAGCCCGAAGAAGAGGAGAGCGATGCAACAGAGGACAAACACAAGGAGAGTGGAAAGTTAAATAGGTGTAAAAATCAAAGAGACGGGCAATCTAAAGACGGCTGATTCAAAGGCCAAGCAGAATGAGAAGGGAGAGCCCGAGGAAGGCGTCTCCAGCGACATCCACAAGAGCGCCGGCAAAAATAACTTCTCGTCCGCGCTGGAGGCAGAGAACCGCGGGGAAAAGGTAAACATACCCCATCCTCCTGCAATCATAGTCCACGACGAATCTGCCCGGCCGACCCCCAACACCTAAAGACTCGGTCAAGAAGTCGTCCATGCCCGTGGATGCACGAAAGTCATTAGCATGCACACCCTCCCTTGGTCGGCCCCCCTCCCCTAGTGCTACATTCGGCGACAGCATTGGCTGCGCAGGCGGGTTAAGTAGACGGAAAACGGTTAGCCTATTTCACTACTACTTAAAAATAACTTGTTCGCTATGAATTAGCACGACTCCATTGCATCCATATCTGTGTGCTCAGAAGCCGTCACGCCATAGGTATGAAGTATAACAGACTAAAAGACGGCCATTCGGAGGTTAAGTCTCCAACAGTAAGCATTCAAGGATAATAAGCAAGGTCGACGAAATCCTGAATTCTCACTGCTCTCTCCAAGAACAATGAATGACGATTATGAGAGGGACTCATGGAAAGGGCCAGCATCAATTGGTTGAAGAATGCATTTAAAGTCGACCAATGCTAGCGAGGAAGATATTCTGATTGAAATATGGAAGGCTTGCGAAAGCAAGGAATTATAATCAGGTGAAAGTATCGAAGAAATGAAAGGATGTTGATTCGGGTTGGAGGATCACTCTACCGCCAATGACACAGCGTCCGGACGTGGTCAAATTGTATAAACAGTCGACCTTTTGTGACAAGAATGGCACCATCACCGCATGAATACCTTTTATTGACCCACTACAATCTCAATATTTTCCTTAGCAAAAGGGTAATTTTGCCAAGGAAATTGCATCAAATCCATTTTCAACTAGAACCAATCATAAAACGCTTATTTTATTCTTGGCGGGCGTTGCATTCTCATTATCGTTTGCCTTTGAGTCCGAAGCAGGTTCTATTGGCGAAGATCAGTAGCACTACAGATCGGCTGAATCTTCTATTTTTAGGGGCAGTCAATCGATGGACAGTTGTGACGAGAAATTTCCTCCAAAAATGGACCCACTGGTGTGCGGAACGCCTTTTGTGCATTTTACGGCACAAGCACGGTAAATGTACCGTTCAGTCCCGACCAAGTAGCCTGTTATAAGGATCACTTCGAACAGGTCTACGAAAAAAGAACTTCTCACCAGTTCACGTCCACAAGGTCAAGTCAACTACGGCATGATTTACTCTGCCAGCAGAAGTCTTTATCGTTGGGGAGGTAGTTCAGTCCTAGTCTTTAATGTCTTTATTCAAGTATCAATTGCATCGACTCCAGCAGACTTTATAATCGATGTGGCTAGAGTATTGAAGCCGTTATCCCCTAAAATTAAAGGTACCCCACAGTTTCATATCAGTGATGTCCTCATCATGGAGCTTGACTGGAGTTGGAGTATGAAGAATTACACAGACGAGGATGACATCCAAATAACTATTGACCCAGGCTTGCAAATTGTGCCTTCTGATCGCGACTATTCCGAGCCTTATAAAGGAACAAAACTGGATTGTATTCAGTACGGTCCACGGACAATTGGGTGCAAGATACACGAGATGCCGAAGAATTTCAATTCTCTCACTGTGTTGAAAGGCCGAATTAAGGGCGAGGTGACATTAGATGATCAATTAATTAAAAGTGATTTGCAGAAAAAGAAGTTTAAATTTACAAGCTCAAATCCAAAGCAGAAGGAAATTCATTCTGCGGAGATGTTAATTGCTAGTTGGGAAGATTACGAGCAAGCCTTCGTATCAGACATGCAAGTACAGCGCACTTGCTCTTGGATCAAAATCAATGGAGAAAGCTGCTATTTCGCTTGCACAATTATCCTCCCGACTGACATAAATTTATTTCCCCTTACGGTTACAGATGTCATACAAAGAGGGAATGCCACGCTAGTCGATGCCTTGTTCCTAAAAGAAGATGTGAAGGCCCCGGAAACCCAAACTCTCGTGTCAAAGACTTCGTTTAGAGAGCACTTCGGCCGAGATACGTATCAATTGACTACCAGAAATTTTTTGGATTACGAGAACTTCCGATATCGAATACATCTTATGTACAAAGTAGTTCCACCTAAACAATACAAGGTGTACGGTGAGACGAAAGACTCTGGCTATGTGGGAATAGTAAAGCTCATGAAACAACATAATCTACTAATTGATGCCGCGACATCATTCCTACCTTCATTTGAAGCATGGGAGAAATTATTTCCTAATTCAAATGAACTTGTTCTGGCAGAAGGTGTGCACCCTATTAATCCACTGCCTTGGGTCCCAAGTGAGAAACTTGGAAGACCCGCTTCGTTACTTTTTAGGAAATTTAACAAGCTGCCAGAAATATTCTCTCCCACACCGGCTAAGCACAGACTACGAACAAGCACTTCCACCTCGGATGATCCGAGAGCGCAGGCTAGCACTTCCACTTCAGCTAGTCAAAATGGACAGACAGGCACTTCCACCACGACGAATCAAAGACGACAGGCGAGCACTTCTACCTCGGCGAATCACATTGAGCAGGCAGGCACTTCTACCTCAACGGAGAGTGGACAGACGGGCACTTCCACCTCGACGGACCAAAGAGGAGACGCTGGCACTTCCTCGATGGATCATGGCGCAAGCATTTCCATTTCGACGGATCTGAGAAGACAGGCAAGCGCTTCCACCCCGACAGATCAAAGAGGACAGACAGGCAATTTCGCCCCCATGAATCTGAGTGCACTAGCAAGCCCTTCCACCTCGACAAATGGACAGACAGGCACTTCCACCACGACGAATCAAAGAGGACAGGCGAGCACTTCCACCTCGGCGAATCAGAGTGAGCAGGCAGGCGTTTCTACTTCAACGGAGAGTGAACAGACGGGCAGTTCCACCACAAGGAATCTGAGAGCACAGACAAACGCTCCCACCTTGGCGAATCACAATGAACAGAGAGGCTCTTCTACCTCAACGGATAGTGAACAGACGGGCACTCCCACCTCGCCGAATCAGGGAGAGCAGATAGGTGCTTCCACCTCGACGGACCAAAGTAGAGACGCGGGCACTTCCTCGATGGATCATGGCGCAAGCATTTCCACCTCGATGAATCAAAGAGGACACGCAAGCACTTCCACCTCGACGAATAAAATTGGACAGTCGAGAAGACAGATAAGCACATCCACCTCGACGAATCAGAGAGCATATGTGAGCAATTTCGCCTCATCAAATCAGAGTGTGCAGATGAGCACTTCCACTTCGGCGGGACATAGAGGACAGGCAAGCTCTTCCATCTCGACGAATCAGAGAGCAGACTTAGGCACTTCCACTTCAACCAATCAAATGGCACAGACAAGCACTTCAAACGCAAGTGTAGGCACCCTGCCTTTCGGCACCAATGGGGTGAGATCTGAGACCGAATTAACAAAATCTGCATCGTCTTCTTCGACAATCTTTTATCAACCAGTACAAACTTCTTGGAGTAGCAGTAGAAGTATGGTAGGTACAAAGTCTGGTGGTGAGAAGTCCACGATGTCAATGGAGGGCGATCTCGATTCTTTTAAAGATCGTAATCATTCAATCGATGCTGCACTCAAATCTACAAATGCGCATACTAGGACACGAAGTTCTTATACAATTGATATTACTGGCAGAGTTGTGGACAAGATTACTGTCGTGAACACAACTGGCCGAAGTATCGGAGGGCGTATTGATATACCTGACGACAAAGCAATTACTCCAGGTATTGGGCATCCCGAATTGTGTACAAAAAGTGAGTATGATGACCCTTGGGACACAAGGGACTCCACGCGCGAGGCAGCATGCGTCTGTTATAATTGTCCTACATGCAAATACAATATTAAAGACGACAACGAAGTTGCGAGAAATAGGTTAATAGGTATTAATTCTGGAAAAATTGAAGACGATGGAATAGCTGACGCAAACACATCGACCAATATGGACACTGTTATCTATGCACGGATGGAGGAAAGCTCCCTGATCGGACAGGAATCTGCACATGTCCTTTCATATACTTCAAAGAATGATCTGCCATTTCTCTGTACCGCAAAAAACCCTAGTACCATTTCTTACACATCCACAGGAAACTCTTTGCCTGTCACCAGTCTTACCAACAATAAAAGTTCATCTGCTAAGCTCAAGGTATTAACTAGGGCCACAACCAGAAATAATGTTTTGAAATCCGGCATCAATCAAATCGACTCTGAAACTTATCGACTTAACGGTCTCGTGGGCCTTCAACAAAACTCTTTGCACTCAACCACATGTACGGCAGACACGGCTACCGTTGGCAAGTTCCGTCACGGACTTCTCCGCGGTCAGCCTGGCTCACCCATCACTATACTCGGAAATTCTGTGGAGCACGATAATTTCGCAAACGTAGGAGATGCGCTTATTACGAATAAAGCCAGTGAAATTTGGCAGAATATGGCGTTTGAGAACGTGACGCGGGTAGGAATTAGAATGCCGCAGGGAACCAATCTTGGGCAACCGGTGCCTTATACGTCCTCTAAGCATCCTCAGAATAGGTCTATACCAGCGTCCGATTCAAAGTCTCCTGGATTGCAGTTTAGCATCGCTAATAGAGCCAATCCAAACATATGGGAGCCTCTTTTGCCACTGATGGCCTTACTCTTCGATGTCTATTAGGTATAAAATTCATGTAAGAGTAGCGGGCAATCTCCAAGATCAAGACATACCTGAAGATTTCCGGGCAACTGCAACCCCTGCATTGAGGTAGGCTGGTAGAAACTTACAGCGTAAATGGCATCTTCGCTAGCACCATGAGATTAATGCTACCTTCACGCAACCCAGAGCGTAACCATTACACCTTCCTTCTTCTTTCTTTTTTCACTTCACTTGCGGGAAGATGCCTGAAACTAGCTATAAAAACAAAACTAGTCTACCAATCAAACCCAGGCAAATCTGTCAGGGGAAAAACAGAATGAGAGATATGGGACCTATATCTGCTTTGCATTCAAAGCGCAAGTTGATTTGCATACAAAATCGCCCTTTGTGCTGTAATAAATAGTGTATACTCAATCTTTTCGATCTCCATCAAAATGGTCCAAGCCTTGAAAGTACTCCCCAGCCTGCCGAAAATTCGGTCGCGGCCCTGTGGTGGGCTGCAAAGTGTCTGCAACTGCTTCATCGTAAGTAGGTAGTGAAAGAGCCCCGGGTGCGTCTGTTCCTGGTGGCGAGTGCGGAGGAGGTGCTTTTTGCGGTGGTGAATGCGGTGCGTCAATTGATGGAGGCGGTGCTTCCTCGGGTGGTCTGTAGGTTTTCTGTCGACGCTGGTTTGCAGCTAGAAGTTCAGGCGGTGCTGTAATACCAGAGAATACTGCGACTTGCGCAAGAAGGTGCACGAGCTCGATAGCACCGTGCTCAGCTTTGGAGATGCCCACAGTAACCTCCATCTGATAGACACGTTTGATGTTACATGTCTCAAAAGATGGAGCCACAGTGTCAGGGAGCATGGCTGAGCTCCAATGGATCGGGTCGATTTGTACGACATTCTCCTTGTTGTCGGTGTGTAGTAGTGGTACGAGAAGCTCCTTCGCGAAGAAAACATGTGACATTGGAATCACTTGCTGAAAGTCTTGAGACTTGATAAAAGTCATTGCATGGAGATGAAACTTCAAGGAGCGCAAGAAAAGCGGGTAGTTGCCTTGCATTTTGGTGACGAAAAGGAATAGTGGGACTGGTTCGAGAGGTACTAGTATTGCTGGTGTTGGCAGTCTAGCTTCCAGTGTCAGCCCTAGCGAGGGAGCCTTGGGCCCGGTATCTCTGGACGAACCTCCTAGGAACGCAGCAAGACCGCTCTTTCGTTCGTTTGGTGCTAGTGTGTCGATAAACTGATGCTCCCGACGATAAAAGGTCATTTGACGAGGCTTGGGCCTGGGTGGCTCCATTGGAAGGAATACCAGTGGCCGGTAGGCGCGCATGTTTCTTTTGAGGAAACCAGGCCGACTGACAGTAACTTTCACAAAGTATCTAACAGACGCATTCGGGTCCAGACCAGAAAGCGACGGCGGCAGCGTGCCTGTGGCATGTGGTCTAGGTCCTAGGTAGGCCGAAGAGAACATGCTAGAGATGACTGACGTATCTCCGACACATTTCATGTTGACTGGAATGCGCATACGGAATGGGTATGTATACTTGCCAGCACTCATTTTGAATCCTGAGCTGTCAGTTTTGGTGGTTAACTTCGTATCTGGGAACACGAGATTCGTCAGATAGAGGACCTTGTGCGTTTCCGAGACCGTAGTACCACCATATCGACTGCCAGGTGCACTCATAGCACTCCCTGGATATCTCACAGCACCCATAATCCCAACCCCTTGAATACCTCCGTATGGGTAGCCAGACGTACTCTGCGCAACGTTCATCGTTTGAGGATTTATTGACGTCCTAGATACTCCTTGCAGTTTCACATTGATGGATGAGATACTATCATCTGAAGGCAAATCCAGCGAAACAGAGCCTTCTATCCAGTCCAAACAAGTGTATGTACCTTCATGGGAAAGTGCAAGGCTTATCGGCATTGTGCCTACCACGGTTTGTTTGGGGCGCGGAGTCACGGGGGCTGCCGGGTCGGCACTAACCTTAATCCAGGTTGGGTTTATTTACATTGTGCTTCTACCAACGTCGACCATTGCGACTCATGGCACTGGGCTTCCTCTCATAGTCGCCCCGGTGACGGTCGCGCTTGCTGTGCCTCTCCTTTGAATGCTCAAACTCATAGGAATACTCCCTATGCTGGTTATCCCGATCACGGCCATCCCTGCGATAGGGAGACCTCGACCTCGAGCGCCACCGGCCGTCATCGCCGCCATGCTTAGGGCGTCGGTCATCCATTTTTAGGCGAGATCTATGCGATGACCTGTTCTGGTTGGCATTACTTTGCCAAGATTTACTCAATTTGCTAACACTTTGAGAAAAGTCCACATGGATTCGATGATCATCGATCAATACTCCTTGCATTTTTGAATAAGCCTGCTCACAATCTTCCTGATTCTCGAATTCAATAAAAGCATATTGCAGCGAGTCGCCGGTTTGATGGTCTCGAATAACTTCGCAAGACAAAATCGTTCCAAAACGAGAAAAGATGAGACGCAGATCTTCGTCTTGAGTAACTGGGTTAAGTTTGCATACAAATAGCACGTTCTCCAGTGGCTTGACGTCCGCGAAGGGCAAGTCCCCAACCATCTCCAAGGTCAGCGCCTGCGCCTTTGCTTCTCGCTCTCGACGTCGTCGGTCCAGCTCTTCTTCATCTCCATGCTCTTCCAATTCCTCATCTTGTGCAATCCGCACATTTGCTAGCTGTTCCTTTGAAGGCGAAGGAGACCTTCCAGGGATTTCCAGTCCAGGTGGATCCTCAAAAGGATCATCCAGGATTATGGTGTGCTTGATCCGTATATCCTGCAACGGCCGATGATGGCTATCGCAAATTGCTGTATTGATACGTTCAAGAGTGTTGAGGCCCTCAACCACACGCCCAAAGGGTGCCGCTCTATCATCCAATCGTTGCAAGTTATTAGAAAGAGTAATGATAAACTGACTGCCAGACTCTTTTGCCTTTGGGTCCATCACCATAGAGACAGTTCCAATGGTGTCGTGATTCATCAAATCGCTCATGTCCGCAGTGAAGAAGGGCTTGGAGGGGTCAATCTGCCCCCAGACAGATGAACCTCCATTTCCAGTGGGAAACAAAGGGTCCCCGGTCTGCAGCACATAGTCTCGCTCGACCGACGAGATGGGACAAAAGTTGTAATACTTTATCTTGCATAGCTTCAGGAAGTTTTCGCACGATGTAGCAGCTACTTTTACCAACAAGTCTATGACGATGTCCCCTTTCGATGTCTCCAGCAGCACGCTCATTGGCCCGTGTGGTCTGTGGGTGCCATCGCTCGTGTCAACATCAACGTCATTCGTCGCATCCGGGGATGGGTTGTGGGTTCCTGAATTATCGCGGAGCAGGGAAAGTAGGGTTTTTGTGACCATTCTTTTTGGATCTGAACGACCACCTTCCACCACGCCAGTCAACCAGCACCAAGAATGTCGGAAGTGACTCTGCGTACACGCAAATTCATTCGCAATGCTTTGCTGCAGCGCAAGCAGATGGTCCTTGATGTGCTACATCCCAATCGCTCAACAGTCAGCAAAGATGAATTGAGAGAAAAGCTGGCAGCCCTGTACAAGACAGACAAGAACACAGTTTCTGTCTTTGGGGTGAGGACGAAGTTCGGAGGTGGCAAGAGCACTGGTTTTGCATTGATTTACGACTCCTTAGACAGTCTGAAGAAGCTTGAGCCACGATACAGGCTTGTGAGGTATGGCGAAGCGACCAAGGTTGAGAAGCCCAGCAGACAGCAGAGGAAGCAGAGGAAGAACAGGGCAAAGAAAACGAGGGGTGTTGCAAAGACAAAGGCCTCGTCAAAAGATAAAAAGTAATATACATATCATCTTTGCCAACCTCGTAAGTGCTACCAGCGACATGCGGTTGTCCTGTGTTTAGTGAACGCGCCGCCATGTCCTTCAACTTTGGGCAAAAGAGTAACCCAAACAAGAGTGTACAGTTTCAGTTCGGTGCTTCAACCCCAGCCAAAGAGGGCAGCACGACGGGCGATGCCAATAATGTAGGATCTAATGCTCAGAACAGCTCGACAACTCCTGCTGGCAATCCGCCTTCTGCATTCTCCTTTGGTAACACGGCACAGCAGGGCTTTTCGGCTTTTGGAGCGCAGAGCAGTAAACCTGCGGACACACCTGCGTCCTCACCGTTCGGTCAGCAATCATCATTTGGAAGTCAGGCATTCGGGTCTGGGGCGTTTGGTAGCAGTGCGGCGGCTGGTAAAGAAGGCACTTCCGATGTAGGGAGTAAAGAAGGAAAGAAAGACGCGCCTTCTTTCTCCTTTGGGGGTGCCGGTAACAGTCTAGGAGCAAGTGCTCAGTCTAGCTCAACCCCTTCAAGCAATCCACCACCCTCTTTCTCTTTCAAAAGCGCCGCCAATGAAGGATCTACTGCTTTTGGAGCACAATCAAGCTCTACACAACAAGGTACGACGCCATCAAGTGGAGCATTTGGTCAACAGGCTTCATCCGGAAGCTCCCCATTTGGATCTGGGGCCTTTGGATCGGGAGCAGCACCTACATTCGGGAGCATCAACACAGCCGCTACACCAAGTAGTGGAGTTTTGGCTTCTGCGAATAGTACTGGAATAACATTTGGACAAAGTAGCGGGGACGGGAAAACCGAAACCCCCAAGTCATCCTTATTCTCGATACCCAACAAGAATGAAAGCAAACCAAGTTCAGACGGTAAGTTCTCGTTTGGTGGTGGCTCTACTACCAATCCGGCCAGTCCTTTTGGTGGACTTTCACATTCATCTGGCAAACCAGAACCAGGGACTGCGCAAAGCTCGTCTTCATTAAGCGAAAAGAAAGACACACCATCCTTTTCATTTGGTCAGAAAGACTCCGCACCATTGAGTACTTTTGGACAAAAAGATGAAAAGAAGGACACACCGTCTCAGTCATTCGGGCAAGAGAAGAAATCAGACGCGCCAATGTTTTCGTTTGGAAATAAAGATGAGAAGCAAGCCGATCCGTCTCTTCCCTTTGGACAGAGTGCCCAAAACAATGCGCAGACCTCGTTATTTTCTGCACCACAAGGTACTCAACAGAAAGACGCCCCTACCTTTTCATTTGGTCAAACGGAGGAGAAGAAAGAGAATGCGCCTGTCCAGCTTGAAGCGAAGAAAAATGCTCCAACGTTCTCTTTTGGGCAAAAGGACGGAAAGATAGAGACCGCACCGGTTCTGGTTGAACCAAAGAAAGATACGCCGACCTTCTCTTTTAGTCAAAAAGACGAAAAGAAAGAGCCAGCACCAGTCCAAAGCGAGACAAAGACAGACTCTCCATTCTCGTTTGGGCAAAAGCAGTCAAAAGTCGAGCCCAGCAGCGCAAATGCCTCGGATGAGAAGAAAGACGCTCCATCATTCTCTTTTGGTGGGGCTAGTAACAACGCGGTCGAGAAGAAAGACTCTTCTTTCTCATTTGGACAAAAAAAGGAAGCACCCAGTGATCCAGGTGCAACATCTCTGTTCGGCAAATCCTCTCAGCTTGCTCCTGGCGAGTCAAGTCTGAAAAACAAGACGATGGAAGATCTCATCAACAAGTGGACAAGCGAGCTCAGCAAAGGCCAAAAACAGTTCAAGGAGCAGGCGGAGGCTATTTCGGACTGGGATCGAATTCTCATTGAAAACGGCGAAAGGATAAGCAAGCTGTACGCAGAGACGGTAGAGGCGGAAACTATACAAGGGAGGCTGGATGGGTCACTTTCTTACGTGGAGTCCCAGCAAGAGGAACTGGCAGCGCTGCTAGATGGCTACGAGGCTGGCGTAAGGGAACTCTTTGAGACGCAGCTGGGGGGGCGTGAGGCCGTCCAACCTGCGGACCAGGAACGCGAAAAATCGTATCGCCAGGCAGAAGTCTTGAACTCAACGCTTGATCAAATGGGTCGAGACTTGAGCGGTCTCATCGACGAACTCAACAAAGCAAGCGCGACCTTGCAAAAGACAGGAGACGCAGATGATCCATTCGGGAAAATTGTGGAGATCATGAACTCACAGTTGTCAAGCTTACAATGGGTGGACGAGAAGGCGGAGGATTTGCAACATCGCATGAATGAAATTAAGAGCTCCATAAGGTAAATTGTTCATAGGGAAATACCATCGGTCGTTTTCATGCGATGCAGTCGTATTGTTATCAAATGTATCATTGGTAAATATAGTAAATTTCATTCGTATCAGGCGACATCGTCAATGCCTCCCTTGCCAATGACGTACGAGGCTTCCTGCTCAGGCATATCTGGCGAGTCCTGCAACTTTGCTACCCTTTCCTCTCCTCGTCCCTTGCGAAGTAGAATGCGGGTCGC
>JAABUO010003656.1_pt1 | contig 18282 bp, 18 predicted proteins | sample 5559291 | NCBI WGS metagenome assembly JAABUO01 (sample SAMN10711878, study PRJNA513372) | rock metagenome | isolation source: Antarctica rocks | place: Antarctica: Victoria Land, Finger Mt sud | reverse complement strand
GAGGAGGGAGGAGGAGGAGGAGGAGGAGGAGGAGGAGGAGGAGGAGGAGGAAAGGGGAGGATAAAGAGAACGGAGATGATGGTGTGGTTGACAGGAGGGGGGTGATTTCAAGAAAGATGTTATGAGATAGGTATGGAGAGGTGAGAGAGAGGGAACAACTCTCAATGGTGAAAATGGGTAGAAGGGCCGAAGACAATCTTGGTGAAGGGGTTGTTTAGAATTGAGAGAACCGAACGAGTTGAGTAACTAGTTGGAGTATGAAATCCTCGAATCAAGGTACAGTGCCAGCTTTGAGGACAGGGATTTCCCTATTGCTTGGTTTTGGGATTATATTACTAGTTCTGGCGGATTTATATACAGTCAACTTTCATCTTCCACCTTCCATCTGTCACCTCCCCATATCCTTCTTACCCTCAGATTTCAATCTTTCCCCTATCACCCACTTGCTAGGCCGCTTATTTCTGCCGTCCATAGCCTCTGTGTCTTCTACGTCAGAGTTCACGACGCTGCCCTCCCATTCGAATCCACCAAAGCAATTAAGCAATCAAGCAATCCTGAAAGTAAAAATCCCACTCCCATGCATTCGTGTACGTCATGGTCAAACTCCCGTCAATGCATCGCTCAATCTCAATATATCCTTCGCTCACATCAACAACGCCATTCCCATGGCTCCCCCAACCATACACAATAACTCCACCTTCATCGCCCCTGTCCTTGTCGCCATCGCCGTCTGCAGCCCCGGATTCGAAGTCGAAGTCGCCGTCCCGCTGCCACTGACGCCGGCACTTCCGCTAGGTGTCGCACCCGCAACACCGGCAGTCACCATTGCGACACTAGTCACTGTTGATTTCTGGCCGTTGGGGAGGGTCGTGGTCTGGACAACTAGGCTCGAGGAAAGAGAGGTTTTAGATGTTGATGCCCCAGAAGAGGAGGGGCCGTTGGAAGAGGACATAGTGCGGGCGGGGCCGCCAACGGTACTGACGATTGTGACGCCAGCGGCATTTACAGTTGTGACAACGGAGCCGAGTGAGAGCGTACTGAGGACGGTGCCACCGGCAGCATTGGTGGTGGTCAGGATGGCGCCAGCTGTGAGGGGAGGGGCTGATGATGATGATGGTTGGGCACTGGATGAGCCTGGAGCGGAAGAGCCGCCGTCTGTAGTTGCTGTACTTGGACTAGAATCTGGCTGAGAGCTTGAAGAAGGGGATCCTTGAGGTACAGGCGTGACCGCAGGTCCAGGTCCTTGAGTTGTGGTGGTTGGAGCGGACGTCGCGGTGCTGTTGCTAATGTTTGGGCTTTGACGTTTTGCGATTGAAACTATGGTGGTAGCCAGTGGGGCATTGTCTCGATGGATGACCTCCACTGCAGTGCGGTCTTGCTGAAACATGCCGTGTTTGAATTTCTTGGGGGAGAAGTCGTGGAGTGCTGCGTGGAGGGATGGGGGGTCGACTTGGTCTAGTAGCTTTTGGAACTCTTCCAGATCTGCTGCTGGGTCGCTATCATTGTCTTGCAGACTTGAATCTGCAGGTCCTGCGATAACGAAAGTGAGGAGGGAGAGGAGGACGGATGCGGAGAGAACTCTGCGTAGGGTGATCATGATGGTCGGGTGGTACCACGTAGGTGTGGGAGTAAGGCTAGGAGTTGTAAGTCAGATACAGTGTTGTTTTAAATTGTTATAGAGATGCTAACGAGTATAGGAGTAAGTGAGCGTTGGAGATAGAGCAGTGAAGCTGAGGAGCTGAGAGCTCTTGTTTCGAAAATTTAGGTCGGAAACGCGGCAATGCTGACAAACTTACGTATGGAAGGCCCTATCCTGCCTCTAATGAATCACAAGCCTCCTCGAATGGTTTGCAATTGGCAACACAGAGCAAGCTGGTTAATCGCAAAGCGAGCGAAAGGGTGAACACAAGGGGAATAAGGAGGAGCAAAGATGGGGTAGGGCAGAAGCGAAAGTAACGATGCAGAAGATGCTGCAGGGTCTTCGCCTTAATCGAGTTTGTGGATGAGAACGCGATAGACTGGCAGCGGTCACGAGATGGTCTTACAACTCATCAGTTCAGTTGATGCGAAATTTCTCGTGATTGGTTTTTTTCTTCATGCCAAGGCCTCTCTGGCCGTTATTACTACGTATTGATGTCTTTCTATTTTGGGCATCCTGTCACGTAAAATCCTGATGTGGTCCCCTGCAACTCCCCTGATCGACGATTATGAGGCTATCATGACGTCTGAATTGCCATAATTGGACGTACTACGGTATCCGGGATGTTGATTGTTAGTACGAAAGCCACAGTCAAGGGTTTCTTTGTATGTGCTAATTAATCGACTCCCCTGTATTTGTAGATCGTACTAACAAATAATACCCTGAATACCGTAGTAATAATCCTTTAAAACCCCATGTTCGTTTCAATTAGATTAGCCTACCAGTGACTGGTGTCACTTTTGGTGGGAGATACGAATTTATTCCGAGATTAGAAGGGTTCACCCCCACTCCGTCCATACCCCATCCCGTCCAGCCCTATCTTAGGGCTGACTACCAAAAATTTAATTCCTTTGTAAATAACCACCTTCTTGCATGCAATTACAATTAATCAGGCTATAATTAATCCTTAATATGTCTTGTCTTTTTTCATTATCTTTTAACGACGTTAAGCTATTTCAGAAAAGACGAATTAAGCTTGCACATACTCGTTAACTGAAGATTAAAATAATTAACGAACTGTTATTTATTACGAAAGCAGTTAAAAAATATAATGTTTTTAAAAATACATTAATGAATTAAATTAATAAGAAAATAAAGTCTGTTAACGTGTATCATTTAAAGTCGTAACGATTAATTTCTGAAGAGAAAACAGTAATATTAAATTAAATTCTTCGTCTTTAAGTATAAGAATAATTATTTCTTGTAACTTAAACTCGTTATATAATTAATAAGCTTTTGCTTAAAAAGAACGATAAAAAGTTTATTAAAATTAACTAATCTCAGAAATTTATGAAACGATATTTTTTAATAAAATCGATTTACATTTCTTTTTTAAATAAAGAACGAGTCATAGCTCAGAATTCGATTATTCTTTAAAATTAATTTTAACTTTATTTACGTATTAAATTAAAATTAAGATTCAGAACTGCGATATTTATAATATGAATAAAAAGAACTTTATAATAAAAATCATTACGAAGCTTCGAGTCATGATTTTAAAACATAAAAAGAAAACTTATATAACTTAATCGAGAAATCATAAATAAGTTTTATTAATAAAATGCGTTTCATTAATTAATAAATTATTATCTTTCTGAATAATCTTTAAAAGTAAACAGTTAATAAAGACTTAAAGAAAAGCACTTGCAGATTCGCACGAAGAAATTATTATTAACGATAATGAATAAACTAATAACATTATTAATCTCGTATAAATTAAAAAATATTTTAATATAAAGACTTAAATTAATTAATAAAAAGAATATCGCATGCTTATAATTAATGATTACGAATTACATATTACGATTAATATAATTACGTACTACATTTAGCGAAAAATTATTTTACTTTACTTACTTTCTTATATTACTTATCTGCTTTAATTATTAAATATTAATATTTTTACTTCTTTAATTACGACTTATAAAGCTCGCGTGTAATAAGTTACTCGTTTTAAAGAAAAATATTTAATTAATAAAGTAAACTTTATAAAGCTTTTTTAAAAAGCTTAAAAAATCGTAATTACATTAAGTAATATTTAAAAAGTTTAAGCAGTAACAGATTTTTCGCTCTTTAATTCTTAAATCGTTTTTTAATAAATTTTTATTAAATAAAAATATAATATCGTTATTCGTTTTATTATGTTTTTTAACGTTATTATTATTTATATTAACATAAATAATAATTATTAATAAACGGCTTTAATATCAATTAATATAATAAAGATATAATAGCTTTAAAAGCGAGTAATTAAGAAAGCGATAGCTGTAGAAAAAAGTTTTTAAAAAATAAGCAAAGCTGTAATTTTAATAATAACAGAATTTCTTATTCAGAATGTTATTAATTCAGAACTTGTAAAGCTTAATAAAAAAAATAAAAAAAGATTCAGCGAATAAAGAATAATTATAATGTTATTAAATTCATGAATTAAATAATTCTTAATAAAAGAACAGAAAATAAGCGAGTTAAAGAATAAAAGAAGATAATTCGTGAGCTCATGCGATTAAATTTTAATATTTTTAATTTTAAGTTACGACGAAGAAAACGAATTACGATGCTATCGTTTAATTTTACAGTAATCGTACGAGCTAGTTTCGTAAAGAAGAATGTTCAGCTTAAAAATACAGCGACTGCAAGCTTAGATTTTATAAAGCGATTTATGATGATCACTTTACGTGTTAAAGTAACGTTTAAAGAGCTGAAACAAGGACTACAAAGCAAGAGAAGGCAGCAGGATCAGCAGAAGCAGCAGGGGCAGCAGCAGAAGCAGGATCAGCAGAAGCAGCAGAGACAGCAGCAGAAGCAGGGGCAGCAGGAGCATGTGGACAGAACAATCGATCAATTAGGTCGTGACATGCGTATACGGAAGCCTTCTACACGATGTATGTAGATCATAGACCAAATAATCCGTTGCAGCAATAAAAATAAAAAAAATCCGTTTTTCAGCCCTACTGTAGGGCTGGACGGGATGGGGTATGGACGGAGTGGGGGTGAACCCTTCTAGGGTTTTGGCAACGTAAAAAACATGTTTATTGACTAACCACTTTTGGAAGTGTATCACACACGTTCATTGATCGAACATTCCGGGATTTAATACAGCATAAGCAGTTCTTGCATAGTAGTGAGTACTACATAGTAATCAAATTTCTGAGTACGAGTCGGTGAGGAGCAATCGATGGTTTCGGTGAATGTTCAAGTTCTTGGCCACTTACAAGGACTCCCCCCGTTTGGCCGTTAACAAATCTGTGCTGTTTCTGGAGACGAGAACTTATGATTACTTACAAATAAAACGCCCAAGGTAACGGATCTAGCACTCTTTCGGCCAGACTACCTTACAGCCGTAGTCTCAAGAAATCAAAAACCCGAGCCTGCCTCGAAGATCCTAACAGACACTATCCTATGAAATGGGGGTATCCGATCAACTCAAGCTCCCAGCAGAGCCTTAGACATTCTGTAGCAATTGGAGATCATATATGAAACATGCATTATCCTCGAGACACCGAAGCCAAGCCTCCTGACTAGCTCTCCCTATGTGCCGGCTCCGACGCTTGGTTCCCATCGTCTACCTTTTCCTCTCTCCTGACATCCATCGACCTACCGCGCGGAGGCAGTCCATCCTGCGTAATGGCCGGCAAGCTTTGTTTGCTTGTAGCATGTTCACTACCATGTCGCTGAGGACTCTTCGTCCGCTCCTTCTCCGCCTCGCGCTCCTTCCTCTCTTCCTTGGCTTGTGCAACCTTGGCCTTGAACCAGCCAATCGGGCCTTTCTTCTCTGTCGTCTCCTCTTTGTCTTTAATGACTTCCTTATTTTTCGATGGCGTAGAGTCAGTGCTTGAGGTTTGGATGGTCGATGCGGTTGAAGGCTCGGTGCCGAGCTGTTGAGACTCGATCGTGGCCGACTTTTGTGGCTTACTAAAACTACCCACAGAGCTGGTACTATTTTCCGCAACCGCATTGGAGCTGATCCTAGAAGAACTGGGTGAAGCCACAGGAACGTCGCCGTTCTTTTTAGTAGAACTTGACAGTCTCCACCTATGCTTCTTCTTATTCCCATTCTTCGTAGCTGGATCGTCCGTGTGATCGGCTTCGGACTGATCTGTCTGGTCTGTAATCGAAGCTCGTGAACGTACCGAGGGAGTGGGCGAGTGCGATGGCTTGAGAGTCTGGTCTGAGTTGTGATGAAGTTGATTTTCAGGTGGCATGTTGCTGGCCTGTTGATCATTACTAACATGAGGCGGCGATTCGGAAACAGGCGTCGCGTCTGTGTTGGAAAGACTAGGTAGTAAGGTAGCCATTGGATCTGTATTTACCTGGTTGTTCACCCCAGGGGTAGGTAAGGGTGTGTAGAAAGCTTGGTTTTGCGGTGATTCCGGTTCAGCGTGTAGTGAGTTGGCAGAACTCTGAGCACTGGGGTTTGAACTTCCTGGGAGGCGTTTTTTTCGGAGCTTATTTGGCGGACGACTATCTTTGCGCTCATTGTCACTTGTAGAAGACTTGGCGAAAAAACCGGACACCTTTCGTTCACGGGGTGGTGTTCCAGCGCCCAGCTGAGTACCGAAACTCGGGGATGGTGGTCCAAGATGAAGTTTCTCCATTGGAATCAACAACTCCTTGCTCTGAGTCCCAACGGCAGATTCGTTGACAGTAGCGAGGCTTGATGGGACTTCAGCCGTAGGTGTGATCGATGATGCAGTAGAGGAGGGGCGACCGTCAGGATTAGCCTGTGGCTGTGCTAATCTCGAGCTTGGCGAAGACGTTCGCGCAGTTGGGGAGAGATATCCGGGCTGGGCAAGCCCTGTGGGTGTTGTTGTTGGCGAGTCCGACTGTTTATTGAATCGAGATGAGGGTATGCTAGGAGACTTCTTTGAAGGTAGAGTATTACTCCTGTGAACGCCACCACTTGTATTGACAGAACCATGAGGGCTTGCTGGGCTTAATGGGACAGGTGTTTGAACATTCATCGAACTTTTAGAGTTCTTAGAAGAAACAGAAACATTTCTACGGATGCCACCAAATTTGCGAAGACTGTCTGCACCGGCGCTCGCATTCGAAGCTGACCTACCAAGGCCAGCCTGTACTGCCTTCGCCATGGAAGGCGAACTATGTTGACGACTTTGTGCGCTAGTCTGTATCTCTTTGACGGTCTTCTCGTCAGCCGCTGTGCCACTCATGCCTATGAGGAAGCTATCCTGGTTGTCGATTAAGAAGATCACAACATCCTGACTGAGGCGGTACTCTTGAGGAGTCATATCGTGAATAGGATGTGACAGCATGCCAGGCTGGAATATCGACGCGAGATTTCGTGACGTCATGCGGTTTACTTCAGACTTGGAGGAAAAGACGGCCAGAAGATCGAGAATGTAAAGAAGTAGTTGCCGGTTTAAAGGCGGTAACTCCGTAATTAGTCGTTGATACGTGAGAATCGCTTGACTGTGATCGAAATCGCCTCCATTCTGAACCTGCGCCTCCGCCTCCATGTCTCCAACGGCTTGCACCTGATGGCCCCTTAACGGATCTCGGAACTTTTCGTAAGAATCTAGAGGCACAATAGGTTCCGGCAATTGATTTAGATACCGCCGTAGAATGTTAGCGGCATCATGCACAGTATATCCAGTCCAATCAAGACCCTTCCCGTAGCGATCTGGAGAGTCGAATATGGCCTGTAACTCTTTGATACGTTTCGCCGCACCACTCAATCGAAATATGCCCTCGACGTCCGTAGCTGGGCGCACATTAGAGCAGATTTCTCAAAGAATGCGGTCGACGGTAAAACAAACCTTTTTCTTTCAGGAATACTCCACATTTAGCCACGACGATTGGCACATATCCATACACAAAGTTTTCCCCATACTCGTCTGTGAGGGATATTGCAACATTTGCATAGGGAATGCTAACTTGAAGAGACACACCGAAGATCCCACTTGGTAGTTGTTGTTCTGCTGCTAATTATGTTAGTCTGCTTTGATCATAAACCAACCAAAATCAAATTTGCAGCATAAGAAAACGGTAAATGGAACATCAAGCCCCAAAACTCAGGCCTCAAGTATTCTCGAATACCGCGCGGGCTATCAAAATCTTTGGACCTTCGTAACTCCATGAAGCACTTGGTTGATATTCATTGTAGATTAAAGGTGGAATAAGAAATACGCGTCAGCGCTTGAATCCATAAAGCCACTTGTATTATAGAAATGATTTAGAAATAGGAGGGTCGGTCTCATGAGGATATGATACTAGGCCTTGAGTAGCAAAGAACGAACAGTAACGATAGCTAAGAATAGACGAAAGAAACTAATACGTCTTACTTTTCTCCTCTTCTTTCTTGGTGTTCTTCTTGAACTGTTTCCACCAAGATATTAGGTCGCGCTTGGTGGTAGGGGGCGGGGAAGCAGCTTGTATTGCCCCAGCTGAATGCTGGTGAGCTTGCTGGGCAGATGGCGTAAGAGGAGGTTTTTCGGTCGCCATCCTGGTTCTGACAGCAAAAAGCTGGAGGGAAGTACAGTTGTACGCGATTGATGAGAGATTCGAGTGTTGGCCTGCCCTTCTCTGGATTGGTTCCCAAAATAGATTTCGCTTGTCTACTTCACAGTAGTCCTGAGCATTTGCCTAGAGACCTTGACCTCGTATCGCGTTATGACCTGATGAAACAGAGACCCTCAAATCTTTCCACAAATGCCCTTTTCCAGACGCTCTGATATGGATCGCGACTTTAAGCTTGCTGAGCTAAAAGCGAATCGTGACGCGTTAACGTGTAGACAAAGCACTGTACCCTGTTGTAAGAGCGTTGTGGTGTCCGTTCGCTTGCGATGCACCTACACCGCTATACTTGGCTACCCTGTTAAATACGACGGTGGTGTCCCAGGATTTCTCTGTATTGGCTGAGTGGGGGATGCTGTGCTGGCGAACTGCGCCAAAATGTTGTTCTTCGCTCTGAAATAGGTAGTGATGCGACAAATGGAGGAAGACCGGACCACGATCGTGCAAATTTCCAATGGTAGCTAAGGTGACCCAGTCCTAGAAATCCTAACAGCTTGAAAATGCAATATCGATAGACTGTATTGCACGGATATTTCCACGAAGGTGAACTCGAAGCTCCTCGTGGGCGGCGTGGTTGTGGAGCCTCTCTAGCAAAACAGCGGCGGAACAGAAGCTGGAAGTTTACTAAACGATGCGCACGGACCAGATTGGTTGGCAAGCTGATGAACGTGCTTGAAGGTTGATCAAGTTCACGCACTGAGGTGTCCCATGCACCGGAGGTAACGTAGACGGCCTGGCTACAATGGTTGAATAGGTAATGAGGAATGCTCGTGGAATGACGGTCAGCTTTAGTAGATTTGCTCGAGTGGTTCTTTCTGTCTGCCGTAATCAGTAGGGTCCGCCCTATTTCGAGCTCCCCCTGCTTCCCCAAATAAATTTCTGCAACATCCAGACCTTCATAAACAATAGCTTTCAACATTGGACTTGAGCTCTAATCGTCTGTGTTTATAACCTGGGGCCTCATATTTTTGATCAACGTAAAAGCTCAAGATGGATAAGTTGGCCTCCCCCAGCTTCTTGCCTGACGCTTGTATTCTTCAGTTAGTTGACACCGTACCTTAGTCTCAATGCGTCCGAGCAGCGTGAGTTGCAGTCAAGGATGGAGAAAAGGCAAATGAAAGAAATGATGACGGTTAGTCTACTCTAGGCTTAGCTATGCTCTCTCGTTGAGGTGGCTGGCATTGCTACTTCTTTTCTGTTCTTTCTCCACTGGTATTTTTCTGACTCTAACTTTCTCCCATAGATGTACTCCAAGCTTGTTCAGACGTGTTTTGACAACTGTATCAATGATTTCACAACCAAGTCACTTCACTCAAGAGAAGAAAGCTGCGTCATGCGATGTGTGGACAAGAGTATGAAAGCACAGGAGCGGCTATCTCAGCGTTTCCAAGAACAGAATGTCGCGATGGCGCAATCAGGACAACTGCCCGGTCGATGAGTAGGCCAACAGGTTGTTTTGACGCCGGTATTAGTTTGGAAGTCACGCGAAAGAGGCTCAAACTACAGAAGTCGGGAAGCATTGACGTACCGGGGCCTCATATACGCATGGATGGCCTTACGGACGGTGCTAGGCAGATCTCCCCAAGGTCCAAGGCCTCACACTCCTCACTAAGTACTGTATTATAAACTGTCCTTTTCCGGACACCAGGGCTACAAGGGTCCGCCTATAAGTAGCAGACTAAGTCCCGAATGGAAAGTTGGGATCATGTATGGCATATAATCGAGCTGTACTTGCAACGTTGACTTTTCTCTCCCTAATACCAACCGTGACAGCTACAATCTGGACTGAAGTCACCGAGGGACTGAGATTAGCCTTACTAATATTGCAAGATCTGGTCTACTTTTGCCATGGAGGAATTCAAAGGCCGCATGTGAAAAGTGCCGGGTGTTAGCTATGTGAAGGGAGAAAAGGAAGAAGAGAAATAGGGGCACTAGTAGCATGAAGCCGAAACGACAAGACAGCGTTCTGCTGAACTGCTTCTCCTGGATCGACTGAACCCTTCTTGCTCCTGTCAGCATAAGTATAGTAATATCTTGATGGGGCATGTTAATCCTTTAACAGTGTTGCTCAGTGCTAGCGATTGCGTGCTTTATTAATCGATGAATCTGTCGTCCTCATGATCCGTAAATACAGCTATCTGCTACTGAATGGACGAATGGAGACATTAACAGTGCAAGAGTTCACAGAATCGATGTCTAGTGTATGATTGCCAGCGGGGTTAGCTGCAAGTGAATGTACAATGTCATACCAACGACCTCAGGATCCAACGCTTCCCTTACTACGTGTGGTCTTCGCATTGTGCTTCCTATCACTCTCACCAACATTGTTGCTGCTGACAATTCGCGGAAATTTTATCAGTTGAAAGGCAACTCTTCCCGGGTAATTCTAGACCCCGCACCGTCATAGTGGGACAGTTCCTAAATTCGACCTCTAATTCATTAGCAATCCCTCTCCATACTCTCTTCCAGAATTCAAAACCAAGTCAATCTCTACCAAATAATTCATTCAGACACCATGCCCTCAGACACTGTTGGGAAGGTAAGCAAAGCCCTTACTACCCGTTGAAACCCGCCTCTGCTACTTGCTAACATTGACTTGAACAGACTATTACCTGCAAAGTTCGTGAAGCCTTTACTGCACCACCGAGGCGATATCCTAATTAGGCACGCACAGGCAGCCGTAGCATGGGAAGCCGGGAAAGATCTGTCGATTGAAGAAATTGAAGTCGCCCCACCAAAAGCACATGAAGTCCGGATAGAAATCTACTACACCGGGGTTTGTCATACAGGTCGGTTACCAAGGCCGTCAATGAGGGCATTCTAAGTTAAAGAATTAGATGCGTACACACTATCGGGTAAAGATCCAGAAGGAGCATTCCCTATCGTCCTTGGTCATGAGGGCGCAGGAATTGTCGAATCGGTTGGCGAGGGGGTAACAACAGTCAAGCCTGGAGACAATGTTGTAGCGCTATAGTATGTACTACTTCCGTATACTTACACCAACCATTCTTCCGTTGCTAAGTGAAACTGTACAGCACTCCCGAATGTGGGGAGTGTAAATTCTGCAAATCAGGCAAAACCAACCTATGCGGCAAGATTCGAGCCACTCAAGGTAAAGGCGTCATGCCTGATGGTACTTCTCGATTCCGCTGCAAAGGAAAAGATCTTCTACACTTCATGGGTACTTCAACTTTCTCTCAGTACACCGTCGTCGCGGACATCTCTGTGGTAGCCATTACATCGAAAGCCCCGATGGACCGAACGTGCTTGCTTGGTTGTGGAATCACTACTGGCTATGGTGCGGCTGTGGTAACTGCGAATGTGGAAAAGGGGTCGAACGTTGCAGTGTTTGGAGCTGGCTGTGTGGGACTTTCCGTCATCCAAGGGGCTGTTAAGAACGGTGCCGGAAAGATTATCGTCGTGGATGTCAATGATGATAAGGAGGCATGGGGGAAGAAGTTCGGCGCGACGGATTTCGTTAATCCAACAAAGTTAGGAGGGAAAAGTATACAGGAGCAGCTGGTGGAGATGACGGACGGCGGGTGCGATTACACCTTTGACTGCACCGGTAACGTAGGCGTCATGAGAGCAGCATTGGAAGCATGTCACAAGGGATGGGGCCAGAGTATCGTTATTGGGGTGGCAGCAGCTGGGCAGGAGATCAGCACAAGACGTAAGTTATCCACATTATTTTTCCCATGGCACTCGTCGCGTGGGAGCAAAGAAAAGAACTTATGAGATATACTGCAATCTTTGCTAATTGTCTTTTCCTACAGCATTTCAACTTGTTACTGGACGCGTTTGGAAAGGCTGCGCATTTGGCGGCATCAAAGGCCGCAGCCAGTTGCCAGACCTGGTGGACGATTATATGACTGGGAAGCTCAAAGTGGATGAATTCATCACGCACAGGCAGCCTTTGGATAAGATCAACACTGCCTTTGCGGACATGAAGGCTGGCGATTGCATCAGATGTGTCGTGAATATGCAAAAGGTATGAATACAAGCAGAGCGAAGTAGTTTGTAAGATTGCATATGTTCATGTACATAGAGAGTGAATGATGTTCAGGAAATCAAGAAATCACAGTGCTCGGAATGATTCCAAAAACGTTGAAGGCTGAGAATCGCAGATTCATTACGGAAACACAACCGCTGTTTTCATCTTCGAAAGCGATTGAAATTCTAGATTATATAAGCGGACGGGTTCTAGGGCCCAGGCTTTAGGCTTTCCAATTCAAGGCCCTTGCAGGTGCAGTCGCAGAAGCAAGCAAGAGACGTTTATGCAGCTTGCATACCCACTTGCACAAGACTGCCGTGGAGACATTTGGTTGGTCAAAGCTCGAGAAGCATGCGACAAAGGCGACCTCGGCGACCTCTGAACTCGTGCCCCATGTGAAACCTTCTAATTTGCGGATTTGCTTACGTTCACAATTATTTGTGACACCGCCATCGATTTATTACGTCGTGACTTTTGACTTGCACCTGCATCAGTCAACACCCTTGGGAATTAAACTTTGCTGGCACAAGCCTACCGATTATTACTGCCTATATCTAGTTCAAGTCCTTCCGACCTTCTCTCCAACTTCTACATCCATCCTCCGATCTGATCTGCAACATCCAAGATTCTAAATATCTGATCCTACTATCCGCAGATAACTTGAACCGTCTCACCCATCATGCGAACCTCAAGATCCTCATCTGATGCTTCGACCCACTCAATAGCAGAACCCGCGGAATCCTACCAAATCTTCGTCAAGCTGCTTTCTGGAGAGAGTAAGAGACCACTAGCTTCATCCGCTTGCAGCACTGATGCTAACATGCCTCCAGCTATCCCTCTTACCATCCCCTCCTCAACAACTATCACTACCTTGAGGCAACTCCTCTCCCTCCGCACCTTGATTCCTCCATCCGACCTTCGCCTTGTGTACGCTGGAAAACATCTAGCCACCTCCCCGAACACCTCATCAACCATATCTTCGCTCAACATCGTCCCATCTTCTACTATCAACCTCACGTTGCCTATACTTGGTGGTATGCCGCCTAAGAAGATCCGATGTACCCACAAGGACTGTAGAGAGCCTGCGCAACGAATCGTCGGGGACTGCAGCTTCTGCAACGGGCACTACTGCGGAAAGCATCGGATGTTGGAGGACCATAAGTGTAGCGGTTTGGAAGATTGCAAGAAGGAGAGCCATGATCGGAATGCCGATAAGTTGAATTCCGAGAGGACGATGGTCGTAAAGGGAATTTAGAACAGCTTTTTTCTTTACCTGCGGATGGTAATGGGAATTCTCTTCTCGAAACTACAGAACATCCAGCGATATGGGCGGGCGTCTGCTGCAACCTCATCTTACTTGTAATGCTCGAAATTAGCGATTGTTTACTTTGAGGCTACGTATTTTCGGTATTGATCGTTGTTCTGCTTTTCCAAGGTATATCTAATTAGACCGTTGGAACTGTCATCTGATCGGACATCCTTCTCCGCATTTCTATCAGGAGTACGGCCTCTGTAGGCACATATGGCGATGGGAAGGCAATCACCGTCGACAAAATACTCGTCACTCTATTACTTACGGCGATTGGGATGCGAATGCTTCAGCCGTTTCATATGAACATCCCCGAGTCTTCTTGGGTCAGGATCAATATACGGAGAGAACCTAACAATGTCTAGTAAATGCAAATGAGTTCGATACCTAGCTCTTGCCATAAGCGCCTTTCATGATTCGTATAAGAAACTCAATGAACCATTCCTCAAAGAAAAATTGAGTCAAGTTTAGCCATCTAATCAAGATTGTTTACCGATGCAGTCTCACATGCAAGGCACCGAAACCAAAGGTGAAGCTCACTGGCCGAACCAAAGCTGACTAATCACGGCCCTACAGCTCGGTCTCCTACACAATGCCAAACAATTTTCTGTAAAGCTCTCAAAACACAAAACCATGGCTCTGCCACCATGAATACCGCCTCTCCCTTCCCACGGAAGCTGACTCCGATCTCCCAGCCCATCTCTCTCCTCGCCACTACCGAGGCCAATGTCTACACCCACATCCACCCCATCCTCCTACTAAGCCTCTACTACCTCCGCTTCTCCTCCCTCGTAGCCTCTCCGGTCCCAACTCTCCTCTCCTCTCTTATTCCCCTCTCGATTCTACAAATTACATACACGGTACTGTGTCTGCCACCAACAGCCAGTGGCTCTAGGTCCGCGAGCACACCTTCGAAAAAGGCAAAAGGCAAGCGAGGGGCCACTACGAAAGGCCATGGAGGGATTGGGGCCAAGATTGTCGTGAGTAACCCTCTTACCATTTCACAAGACAAGTTAGTTAAGGCTCGCGACCAATCCACCAGCCTTCCCTTCTTTCCCTAGCCCTAACCATGGTACTCGCCGCACCACTCCTCACAGTTGTGCTGGTGCTATTTGGCGCCCCGTTGACGACTCACCTACCGCATACGTCGCTTTGCGCTACGCATATTGCTTTGCTCTCTATTCTACCACTATTTTATGTTTATGGGGTCGATGGGAAGATGTGGAGGGAGATCTCGAGCGCTAGTTTGCCGTTTGATGAGGTTTGGGGTGGCTGTATAGGGAGCATTTTGGGTGCTTGGTTGGGGGCGGTGCCAATTCCGTTGGATTGGTAAGTTAGAAATTCTTTTTTCCTTTTCCAAAGATGGTTGAACGTTCGGGAGATATTAGGATTGGACGGAGGAAGACCGAATCGCTGGGTAGAAAAATAGGTAGGCTGGGTGCTAATCGTGATCTAGGGACCGTGAATGGCAGAAGTGGCCTGTGACAATTGTCACAGGCGCATACCTTGGGTTTGCCGTGGGGAGGTTTGCTGGGGCGTATCTGTTACGAGGAAAGAGGATCGAATTTGATTGAATTTATCTGTACCTTTAAAACCAATGTCAAAATACCCTCGATGGTGCCAGCAATACGAGAACCAAGATTCTTGAGTGCCATGCCTCTCTGATTAAAGATTGTTGAAGATGATTGAACTTGACAGGGACATTATCTCATTCAAGAGATCCAGGGAGACAGTTTCTGAGGTCTCATAGTTCACGTCCAAACAGGAGCCAATATTGAGCAATATCGACGTCTCGAGACTATTTATCTCTCGAGAAATCAGGTTTCGATAAGCCATGATCGTACCCCACACGCACGGGAAGCTATGTTGGAATGTTTGAAGCTTAGGGCAAATCACTACCTCACGTAAGGTTCATTTAAAAATAGGTAGAGAAGCCATGGGGGACTGAATCGAGGTTGGGTCAAATACCACCTCAAGCAAGGTTATTTCAAGATAGGCTCGGAACCTATCTCTTCAATTGACTCTGTGTATTTCGAAAGTCTCGTTTGCTTCGATATCGGAGAACACTCGGAGTAAAGTTCGGGATTAAGTCAGCTGGGCTGCTAAAGGATCCAAGAAGGATCTTGTGCTTGAACGAGCCATGACGAGCCAGAAAAGGCCTGGAAAACAGCCCGAAGTCATCTATATCTCCTCCGACACCGAGGAAGACGAGCCGCAGGAGCGCCCTCGCTCCCAAAGCCAAGAGCCAAACTCCGCACCATCACCTCCGCATTTAACGCCCAGGTCAGACTTAGAGTCAGACCACGAGGAAGATCCAGGACCCGAATCAGCCGACGAAGAACCCCTCTCCCTCCCCACCGCCCTCGCCCTCCTCTCCGCCGCCCCCAACTTCACCGACTCCTGCAAACGCATCCTACACCTCGTCGCCCAAGTTCCCCCGGGCCGCTACACAACCTACAAAGCCCTCCAAGAGCACATCTACGAGACCTGGCACATGACGTCGGTGCACATCGTCCAGCTCTCCATCCAGAAAAACCCGTACCCGGGCATCATACCCTGTCATCGTGTCGTCCATAGCAACGGGGGAATTGGGGTATGCGGTACCGAGTGGGGGGATCACGGGTTTGAGCGGCAGGAGAGGATGGAGATGTTGAGTGAGGAGGGGGCGAGGTTTGATAAGAATGGGAGGTTGTTGGGATCGTGTTTTCGGGAGTTTGTGAGTGAGTTGAGTGAGGTGGCTAAGGCGGGTAGGGAGGAGCGGGAGAGGAGAGGATTATGGGTTAGGAGTGGGAATCGACGGGAGTGGGGGATGGGGCTTGGGGGGTGGAAGATGAGAGTCGTTTTGGGTAATGTTGCGCTTCTGCGATACAAGACCACTCGTCACCGTGGCCCTCTTTACTCATGGCCGACCAAGCCTTCTTTAGAGATCTTTAGGCAGCGGGAGGAGAACAACAATTCTCTCAAGGTATCTTATTTTTCATTAAGATGGAAAGATCAATACAAAATGACAACCTGTCTTCATGGCCGAATATTACACAATTCAACAGTACTTTAACGTATCTCATCTCAATGCACTCAATTGAACGAATTTCCCGATCGGTTTCTTGGGGGAGATAACCGTCAATCTCAGTCAAATTTGCCCGAGTATGGGCGGAAAGAAGGAATTGGTCTCTTGTACAGAAGATGCTTGGAAACAACGAGAATAACGATCGTGCTTTACTGACTCTTGATTTTCTCCTGGTGCCCCAGGACACGCTGAAACGTTCAACCACTATTTCTTTTCGATCGGTTCATATCGACACCTACGTCTGGCTTCAAGCAAAACGAGTACACAAGTACTTTCCATTCCGCGATAAAGAAAGGTCATTGTGATTTGACTACATCATGCTGTCTGTCAGATATAAAGACTGTGACACCTCACCCCGCGAATTGCATGTCGAGTGCCGTCACCCGAATCGTCGAACACTCGGCGAATCGTCGCCTCATCGCTTGCTGACAACGTCACGGAGTCCTATCAAGCGGACTGCATGGCGTAAGCCGCGACCTGTATGAGAGATAAGATGCATAGAGGGAATATCCTTGAAGCCGACGGTGCATCATACTAGCCAGGTGATGCTGGTGAGTGGTAAGTTACACAAGCGCAATCCATCATTCTCAAACTGAGGAAGTGAGAGACATGAAGTTTGGGAGAGGTCGCATAAAGTGCAAGGCATCATCGCGCATGTTATCCCACATGATACATCAGCCCATCAGATTTAGTGTGTTTGACACGTCCCAGATTGGACGTTTGCACCGTTTTCGGCAGCTTCGACGCGGCTTTGTTTTCTGTGATTCGCTGACGGATTTCGGATCGTCCTCAATCCGGAATGGACCCTTTCGAATGAAGATTGATGGGAGTGAAGGCCGCAAGCGCATGTACGTGGGGACTTTAATATTCCAACATTTCACTTGCCGTCTCACGAGCTGGCCTCTGCTGCTTAAGCACCGTTTCGTTCGTCAAGAGGTATAAGATTGACACTGCTACTACTTTCTGCAAACTTCATCTGTTCCGGAAATTCTTTTCAGTATCGATTGCTTTGTCGAGGCATCAGTTGATTACTTTGACTGCATAGCAGCTTCGAGCCATGGAGCTTGTGGCTAAGAACTCACTGGTTCAGAAATATGCGCCGCCGTTTCTGTTGAATAGTAAAATCTACGACATACTGGCGGAACAACCATTACTGGAGCGAGATGTTGCCATTCCTCTCCGTACGGCAAATTTCAAATGTCCCTTCCTGCTCGCCGCGCTGACCGAGGCCATCTAGCAGGCTGGACGTTTGCTAGGAAAAGGCCAAATGGCGGCAAGCTACCGCAGTCAATCGCCCATCGAGGCTACAAAGCCAAACATCCCGAGAACACCATGGGTGCATTCAAAGGAGCCGTGAAGGCGGGAGCGCACGCAATAGAGACGGATATACATTTGTCGAAGGATGGCGTTGTGGTTCTATCGCATGTAGGTGGTTATTTGGAATAAACCTATGACAACTTCTAACATCAGATCTCTAGGATGCTACTCTCAAGAGATGTTTTGGCGAGGATGAAAAGATAATAGACTGCGGTTGGGACCGCCTCAGCCAACAGCGAACACTCAAGGAGCCTCATGAACCAATGCCAAGATTAAAAGACCTCTTGGAATATCTAGCATCGCCCGCATTAGAAAACACATGGGTTTTATTAGACATAAAGGTAACTACATCAAGCCAAAGA
>JAABUO010003654.1_pt1 | contig 18294 bp, 25 predicted proteins | sample 5559291 | NCBI WGS metagenome assembly JAABUO01 (sample SAMN10711878, study PRJNA513372) | rock metagenome | isolation source: Antarctica rocks | place: Antarctica: Victoria Land, Finger Mt sud | reverse complement strand
GGCTTGCTCAGTTAGGCTGGGCAGCTGCTGTGCATATCTGCAAACCACTTGGGGATCAGCCTGCAGTGCTTGACATTCGTGCAGATTAGGTGTTCACGCCAGTGCAACCAGATGCAAGCCTAATTTGTATGTGCACTTTGCAGGCAAAACACAGCTAGACATTACCTGAGGCTCTTGCTGGTTGAGGAGTGCTGTGGAGAGGATGCCGGACTGTCCACCTGAGTGTTCACACTAGCGGTTGCAAGATAAGATTCGGGACACGAATCCGCGCAGGACCCACTTACCCGCGAGGCCTGATGGCGAAGTTTAGTTACTGATAACAAACCGGGAGCTCGGTCCCCGTAAGTCTTTGCATTCTCCTGCACGAAGTCGCTGGTTGCACGGGAGTCTTTGACCTTATTGTTTGGACACAGGACCGACAGCCATACTTGATCGTGGTCGTGCAAGAGTAAATTGAGGTGATGCCTTCGTCCTGTTGCAGTCCTCAAGGGGTCGTGCTGTCGCACAGCAAATCGCGTCATCGCAAATGAAATGCTTTTCTAGTATGTTTGCAGCGAATGGAAGCCAACAGTACTTCTCTTGTGACGCGCTCGCAAGAGGGTGTTTGGTCGGAGTCAGGTCTCATTGCAGGGTATCCAACTGCAGAAGAAGATTAACAGATTTGGCCGTCACAGCATGAAGCCGTTCCATGAAGCTTCTGCCACTTTTCGTAAGATACTAGTCTGTGCACGCATATACCTGTTGAAATCTACGTCGGCGATTTTGCTACCAAATCACTGTGACCACATTTTAAGTATGGGTGTGGAGGTGCAGAAGATCAGTCCTGGCAATGGAGAGTACCCAAAGAAAGGTCAGACAGTCTCTGTACATTACGTTGGGACTTTGCAAAACGGCAAAGAGTTTGACAGCAGCAGAAAGCGGGGTCAGCCTCTCGACTTCAAGCTAGGTCAGGGACAAGTTATCAAAGCGTGGGACGAGGGGATCATCCAATTGAGCAAGGGTGAACGAGCCAAGCTCACCTGCTCACCCGACTATGCCTACGGGAGCCAAGGCGTTGGCAATGGGGTGAGTGAATTTCATGCGAGAAGAAATGCCTGTGATGAATGTGCTTGCAACACAGAAAACTGATCACAGTCTGTTTTGCTGCAGCTGATTCCCCCCAACTCAACCCTTATCTTCGATGTAGAGCTTGTGAGTTTCAAATGAATGAGATGTGCTAGACGAGAGTGCGGCCCTGCCATGTGACCAACCTCCACAAGCTGCTGGAAAGCAGATTCGGCTGCTTGCAAGCACATCTTTCAAGAGGCTGTAATTGCTGTTATGCACATGCGAAGCTATCAGTAAACACACAGAAGTAGGCAATGATATGGGTGTAATGTTCCTTGGCACAACATGCTGCAGACAACAACTGCAAAAGAAATTAAAAGTTTACGCTTTTCAGCGGTCATAACGGGAGCCTCCTAAGGTGGCCACCAGGAGCATAACAACTGCATCTTGTTGTTACAGTGCAGCTTTGCTGTCATGAGCACATCCAAATCAGTACAGTAATTGCATTGCACGGACCGGCGTTTTTTACTTTATGTTCACAGCATGCGTGTCAAAGTGCTGTTCTGCCACGATTATCAGCAGACAAATTGTAGCTGATTGGGCAGCAGGGCAGATGCTGCATCGCTGTTGTGAGAGCATCAATGCTGTAACAAAGGCTCATAATATCATCATGAACGAATACGCACACATTTGATCATGCAGTACTGATTGGTTAGGGGAGGAAAATCCTATAAAGGACCTATTTAGGATAGGACTCAGAACGGCAACCATGTATAAAAAAGCTGGAATGGCCCCAAAAATGGCTGCAGATGAACGCCTGTGCTTGTTCATTGATTGTGCTGCGCCAGGGTAGTTTCTGTTTCAGTCAGGTGTTCAGTGATTGCAACTGCAATTAGACAGCATAGGCTCCACAAGACATGTCAACATTTACATTGGACTTGGTCGTAGGGCATGGTTGCAGTCACTCTGTCTTGATGACATCGAATCCAGAAAGCAAATGTCTGGTGCCTGGCAAAATGCATGGGCAGTCAGCAGTATACATATACTATTAGGGGAGAAACTGATTGGCATGCCGACGAATAGAACGAATAGACATACCTTACATACATGTAAGGTATATACCTTATACCATGCACAGGTATATGAATCAATGTCATTTCTTTCATGAGCGTCATGTTAGGCTGACACAGTGTGTAGTGCATCTTGGAGGTTAATAGTAACACTCACAATGCCTGGGAACTTTAATAACATATGATACATACATGTTTCTGATTGAGAAGAGCTTTGTGTTCACGGAGCGTCATGTCAGCTTGTGTAATGCGTTGGAACAGATCTTGCAAGCATAACACACACCAGGACCTGGTGTGGTCACCTGGTGTAACATCTTGATTACATCACACTGTGTCTTGCACTGTAAGACAACAGATATCAGCACTGCTGGCATGTGATGAGTAGCAGCTGTCTGCCGTGAATGCCAGCAGGTCAGTTGTGATTCCAGATTCCTGGATTGCTGGTTAAGTTCCTGCTGTGACCTGTGAACAATCAGCTTGTGTGTATCTGACCAGGCATCTCATTGTAACATGCACCGGTGTTGGAGCGTTTTGAGCCAGCGAAGAGAGAAGTGCTGGTCAGGTGAGTATGTGTCTCCACTTTAAGGTTGCATCAGGACTGATCCAAATTTCCAGCCAGCATCATCTGTGCCTGGAGGCTTTGCAACACCAAACACAGTCATGTGTCTGACATTGCAGCTGCTGCAAAGCTGCTGACCAGAACTACCTGCAGCTCTCTCCAGCTGGCAGACAGCCACTGAGTCAAAGATAGGTTATGCTGTAGATCAGTCCTGAAGTCCAGTGCTGCTGCAGGTCAATCACAGCAAATAAGGCCCTGCGTCAAGTAACACTGGTGCAAGAGTACATCCAGCACCGGTTCGATGACTGTTTTGTGCAGCTTTTTCTGCCACTGCTGCAGACTTTGGCTCTTCCTCATCCGATTGCTGCGTCACAGCTCAGGCATCCAGATCTCAAGCGTCTTGAAGATCTTGCTGTTCTGTTGGTACTGTTGCTGAATGATGTTGTGTCCTATGCTAAGGAACGAGCCACGTGCGCAATTTCCAGCAACATAGTCCATCTGCTGTCTACAACTCAGTCCCTGAATGAGCAAGAAGCGCATAGCCTGACAGTGCGCTGTATTGACAATTATTATGAAGAATTTTTCATTCGTACACAGAGACGCACCTGGAGCCAGCCTGCTGAAGCTTACATCGAAGCTTTGCAGCGCTTCATGTTTGTATTCATGGACTGGAGCAGATCTGCATACAGATATGCAGGAGGCTTCTGAGATTTGGGACTTTTGAGACTCCTGATGTCAACTCACAACGACATTATCATTGTACACTGTGTGGTGCACTGGCAGTGCAAGACCGCATTAACAAGTTGTTTGGTACATGTTCGAGTGTGCTTCAGCACAGTTGTAAGGTTTACCAAGGGCTATGGCATTTGCAAGACAGTAGAATTGACACAAACAGTGCATTGTCTAGACAGTTCTGTCCATCTTGTAGGCTTTTATGTGCTATATTTGTGTCAGATGTGTCTTTTAACATGCTGGACAATGCAATCGCCACTGACCTAGGAATGCTCTGTACAATGTATTGCCATGTCATGTAGGAATTGACCTTCAAGTTGGACGTACACTAGTATACTTGTCTAAATTGTCCTGGTATATTGCACCTTTAATCTGCCACGAATCGTGTTACATCCAACTTGTCAAATCAGCTTGCTAACTGCGCCTGATTATATCTGACAAGATTCTTGTGCAGTGTTGTGCAGGTTGACATGGTAAAATCCTGACAGAGTCAAAACATTCGAGAGTGCGCAATATTCCTAGAAACATTGATTGATATGAAATGCAACCTGAAAGCAAGAGCAAAAACACAAGCATTGCTGATGTAATGCCTGATGGCGTTCATTCCTTGAGTAATGTCGTTCACCAATGTCACTGAAAGAATGGTAAGCACAACAAATGAATCACAATATAAACTATGGTACCCAGTTTTCATCTGTTGCAAACACAGATTGAGTTCATCATACTGATGCATTTGTTACGTCATCCCTGCCAGTACCTCAAGCTGCCTTGCGCTTGAGTGACTTGCGCGCACTGCTGTCAAGCATCCGTTTCCGTAGCCTGCAGGCAATACATCAGAAGCTTCATTTCAGCAAAGGCATTACCTGCACAGTGTGCATCACAATGCCACCAAAAAACACCCAAATGGCTGACATTCTGCCCACCTGATCTTGCTTGGTGTGACTTCAATGAGCTCGTCTTCTGCCACATAACCTGCAGAAGAGCAGTACGTCAGCAAGCTTACTCCCATGCTTACTTATGTGAAAGAGGTGGGTGCAGCAAGACGGCATACGCACGGGACAGAGTCTCAGACAACGCAAGCACAGGTGTTGAGTTGCCAGCACCTATTGCATCTTCCAGTGTGAAAATTCGTGGTGGCGAGAGGCTGACTTTCTCCTCTGAGCCTGTGTTCCTTACATTGGTCAGTTTCTTCTCCCGCACTGGATTCACCTGCACAGCAAAAGCCGTTCCAGAAGATGTGGGGCTGCTGCTGTAGTCACTGCCAGCTCTCATGGACTGCTTATGCATGTTGTTGTAGCTTGTGACCTGTTTGCGCAAGGCTTTTGCGCATGCTCAAACTCTGGCATGTACCAGAAGCATCAGATACCAAGGTGTAGCACACCAGCGATCGACTTCCTCACCTCCATTTCTCCGTCTCTGGAGCATTCGCCTATGATCATCCCATTGTAGACTTCTTGCTGAATGCCAGTGAACAGCACACCGCGGGGCTCCAGCAGCCCCAGGGCATGTGTGGTGGTTTTGCCACCTGCAAGCATCTGCCAAGTGAGAACACATGAACAGCATCTGGTCTAAAAGTGGCTGTGGTAGGCCCATATACAAAGGCAGAAACAAATGTAGAAAGGCATTAGCCAAGTCCATGTACGCCATATGCAAGAAACAGAAGCAGTGCAATAGAGCTACATGCATCAGCCACATGTCAGGCCTCAAATTGCTGCAATCAAATGCAGGATTGCACGCAATCGCGCTACGCAAGGTAGTATTTGGGAGTAAGTTTCACAAGCTGACAGGCAGATAAAAACAATTGGGTCGCATACACAATTCACACTCAAGGACAGCAGGCATCAAGTGATGACAAGGGCTGGAGAGACTGCCACAAATGTTGCGTTTTGCCACAAAAGGTACTTCTGACAAGATACAGCTGTTCACCAGGGTCTGACCTGCCATTGAGATGAGGACTCCTTTTCGAACCTTGTCCAGTGGGCCCTTGTAATGGCCATACGATTGGAAGGCCCTGTGCATCATGCCGCTCCCCCGTGTCAAAGTCGCGAACAAGGACCTGAAGCCGATGAGTCCTCTGGAAGGGGCTATGAAGGTCAGCCTCTGCTTGCCCTCTACTTCTATTGGCTTCATCTCTAGTAACTGCATCACAACATTGGTCTTTGCTCGTGCAGAACTAGCGATGTTTGAGTCTGCCAGGCGGCCAGCCCATGCAGGTGTCAACATTTGAGATGCATGTATGCAGGTGCATGCAAAACGATGTGCATACAAGAACAGCAGATGACCAGATGACTGAGAGATGCTGTATGAGGTGATATGTGGGGTGTTACGACTGCATCCTCGTCCCTGAAGTACTTCTTGTCATTGTGTAAGCAAAACAGTAAGCACACACGGTAAGCAAGGCAGCTTCCACATTGGAAGACGGCTGAATTGTTGAAACGGAAAGGAGGAAGATGATCGACAGCAAAAACCCAGGGTGCACATCTGCATGCATCTCTTGTCAAAAGCAAAGCTTTGGGCAATCAGCAAGTCTTGCGAGTGCAGAGGTGTGGATGCGTACCTCCCCTCGTCTCAAAGACAATGCGTCAATGATGGGTCCTGAGAACTCATCTTCGATTTCACAAACGACTTCCTCTAAAGGTTCCATTCGCTGTCCATTCACCATTCTGCAGCACACAGCTTGACTCAATGGTGTAATCACAAGGTCACAAAAAGCTGTGCACAACCGCTGTGATGCCAGCAGAAATAGTGAGCAGCCAGACAGGACCAGACAGACAAAGCAGACTGCATCGCAACGATGCTTATCTTGATTGCAGTCTGTAACAGATAATCGGAGCTGCTCTTGTGCAAGGATTGCATTATAAGCAAATGCTGTCAGACAAGCAACCCTAATGGCTTCCGTGCACTGCTAGTGTGATTCTGAGCCAGGAAGTTGCACTGCAAAGAGCTACCTGTCATGTAACACAGCAAGCAGGTCACAGCATGCAGTGATGAACTTAGCTCACCTGTACACAACAACAGGTGGGGATACTGACAGCTCATACCCCTCTCTTCTCATGTTTTCTGCATACACACCATCAACATGAGAGCAAGCCCAATAGTGTTCATTAAGCTAGTCACAAGATGCGCTGATACAGAAGGCAACGATACAAGGCCAAGCTGATCAGCGTGCAGCGTCTGTAGGTAGAGAACACGGCTGCATATGCACCAAGGCTGTCTATGCTGTGCCGGACCAAAGCTGCCTAGAACAAATCCAAGCTACACTCTGCAGTGTTGACTTTTTCGCCAACCTTGGCAGCTATGCTGCTGACTGGCCTCACACAACTACTTTTGCAATAGCATTGGAATCAATGTATTGCCTGCGTATAACCGTCAAGGCACACAACAGACTGACAGGCGATGTCCAAAGACAAACAGTCCCAGCTGGAGCTCCTGTCTGGCTTGCACCTGATGGGCAACATGACAGGGGCGAAAGGCAATCACCTATAAGGAGTCCCAACTGAAGCTCCCCTCTAGCTTGCACCTGAAAGGACTCGCCACCGCCATCAACAGGCAGCACCCGCAGTGAAACACTGGTCTCAGCTTCAGCATTGAGGCGTTCTCCAATCTTACTGCCGGTCAAATGTGTGCCCTCTCTGCCCGCCAGGGGTGAGTCGTTTGGACCAAATATCATACTGCATGCAGACCATAACAACTTCAGTACTTCATCGGCAGAACATGGTCTGCAGCAGCCACTTCTGATGTTGAACAGAGTCCACTGTATATCATCTTGACTTACTTTCACCTGCACTTGCACAGTCTGGTCTGTAGTGCATCAAGCCAGGAACACCTCAAGCATCTCTACATTGAATTGCCTGATGGTATGATTTGTTTCCCTTGTGCATCAAGTTGATGCGCTGACATACAATCTCATTGGCAATCTCATTGGCAATCTCATTGGCAATCTCATTGGCAATCTCATTTGCAATCTCATTGGCATGCCACATGCTCTTGATGATCAAGACCACACTGATGCAAATGTGTTGACACACCTCAAGACAAGCCTGCGTGCAAGCCTTTTCAGGTGTGACAGCTCATGGCGTTCAATCTGAGCTTGTGAACATGGCTATTTGTTTCAGTGTGTGCAGGTTTTGGCTGGAAGGGACACTCAACAGCTCTTTTCTCGACAGCTTGGTATCAAGCCAGTTGTGACTCATCAGACATCCGGGGTTGAATGTGCCACTGAACGTGATAGCAACAGCTTGGTCTTGTTGCACATCACGTTCAGCTGCACATTCAACCCCGGACGTCTGATGAGTCACAACTGGCTTTATACCAAGGAAGGGGGGTTACCTGAGGGTGGGAGGCTCAATGGGCCCTGGGGACAGGGCAGCTGCTAAATCCACAGCCCCAATGGTGTCAGCAATGCCAGCTGCTGCAGCGCCTGTCATGGATATGACATCGCCAGCACTGGCACTGTCCAGCTCGAGTTTGCCTACGCCACTGCGCTTGAAGATCTTAGTCACCTTGCTGTCAGCACCAGGCGCCCCTACAAGAATCACAATGGGTCAGTCAAGACATATGGCTTCTAACCAAATAACACTTATCACTACCATCTATATGGTATATACTACACATCATCTCAGTTGAGCAGTCAAGCTGGCCTTTGTTGTTCAGTGCTGTATACTTTGATTGCAGCACGGCTTTGCACATCATGTAGTTACGTCGTGTAAAGTGTGGCGCCTCTGGAAGGACTAGCTTGCAGGACTACCTTACAAGACTCAGCTGTGCAAGCTGCTACCCCTTGCCTATGACGTCATACTTGATGCATGATTTTGAGGGCAACACCAACAAAACTTGCAAATTAAGCAACCTGGCCTGCAGCCAGTCTTACAGAGACTTTGTCGTTTAGCCAGTAACGTGGTAAGGTAACCAAGATTCGAAGGCTGCAAGACGCAATGGGAGTGTGATGTGTGGCAGCTCAGTAGGATCAATTGGAGTTGTTTTAGTGCTCAGCGCACCAGAGGTGGTGCTCGCAGAAAACAAAGTGCCTCGCGGCACAACTTCATCATAGCTGCCCATCAAGCACATGCCGACCTTTACCTATCATGCGAATGCATGATGCATTGGGCATATGTTTGTATGCATGCTGACTTCAGCTAAAGATACACTGTTGTAACGCCTGCTGACCACACAGTACATGCCTTCGCTGCTGTGCCCAACAGAAAGACCGATGCTAGTCATGAGGTGCAATGCTCATGAAATGCTGCCAGCATCCATGGTCTCAGTGTCCAAGGCATGCCAGCGTGAGCACAGCGATGGCACTGTGTCTATAGAGAGCTGTATGAGCTCACCACTATGCCGCAACACTTTGATCTTGTCTCCAACCTTGACCTGCCCAGACGCAATTCTGCCTGTAGCTACTCTACCCAAGAAGGAGTCCCTTTCTGTCATGGTGACTAGCATGGCAAACTGGCCCTGTGGGTCCCCTGGGGGTGGGGGTACATGCTCTAGAATGGCGTCTAACAAGGGAGCCATGCTAGGGTTTTCAGGAGCCTGCCCCACACAAAGTTCCTTACTCGCCCAGCCCTGAAGGCAACATTGAGGTACGTGGGCTGTCTGTGTTTTTATGCTTTGCGATGATGAGTCAGTCACGCTTTGCATGGTGAATCAGTGCCAATATGATTGAGCATTTCTCACAACATCTCAGCTGATGCTGGCCATGCAGGACATGTTCTGCATGACTGTACGGCTGTAAAAACACACAAGACATTAGCATCTGCAAATCTAATATGTGCCTTTTGCAGGGCCAGCAGAGACAACCGCTGTGGTTCTTGACACTTGCTTCCTGACCATGCACAAGGGGTGACATGCACTGCATACATTGGACTCATAGTCCCAGTTGCATTGGACTCATAGTCTCAGTTGCATGCAGCCTAGCCCAGCTCCAGTGGTCTGTAAGATCTTGAGGTTGTGTGCTGCTGTCTGATATTGTCTGAACTTCAGAACTTCAGTCAAGCTGGACCTGGTTTTGGGCTTACCTCTCGGGCTGACGCATACAAGGTGGTGAAATCTAGCTGGTCATCAGTGGCACCGAGATGCGCAAACAGGTCAAACAGGTTGCTCTGAACCTCATTACACTGCTGCTCTGTCACCGAGGGCCGATCTACCTGACACAGCAAACATGCCCTCAGATCATCACAAGCTCTGAGTACTGCCCCATTTCAAATTGTGCTGTTCAGCACACTTGGAGGATGGAGCGTCCAGCATGCAACAGCAGCTTGAGGAACATAGAGTGAAGCCGGCGCCATGCCAAGCACTACAAGCAGCCACAACAACAAGGCAGGGTGTGAACCTATGAAGTTGTCCCATGGACTTGAGCATCACCTTATTCAAGACAACTACAGGCTTGAGACCGCGCTTGAGAGCCTTCTCCAGTACAAACTTGGTCTGGGATAAGGGCCCTTCATTGGCGTCAACCAGCAGTAGGGCGCCATCCACCATGCCCAGGATTCTGAAGGGAAAGCATAACACAGCAGCTAAGGTGCTGTGGGACCGTGGTTTCACACAATGGCATGCATGCCCTGGGATTGACATAATTGCCTTGATTTCAGCTGTGGGACAGCAGCAACTGCAGTGAGTAGTCAAGGCCTGTATTCATCTGGTGCCAGTCCCCAGTGACTGTAGAAATACAAGCATGAACAGCATGGCAATGTTCTTATTTGATGCTGAGCATGCCCATGATTAGCACAGCAACAGCACCAACGACAAGCTCCATGCCGAGTGAGCTCATCATGCTGATGTAAGCACAGCATCACGCAGGTATGTGAACATCTCAGGTGGTAAGGTAATTACCGCTCCACCTCGCCACCAAAATCTGCGTGACCAGGTGTATCAACTGCATTGATGGTGAAGCCCTTGTAGCCAAATGAGGTGTACTTTGAACTAATGGTGATGCCCCTCTCCTTCTCAAGAGCATTGCTATCCATTACGCGATCTCCTGCCAAGGTATTTCCTGTCTGGGACAACAGTCTGTCCATGAGGGTGGTCTTGCCATGGTCCACATGAGCTGCATCCACATGGGCACTTCATCTACATGACGTCGTAATGTGACATGCACTTTACGGCACGGGATCAGTGCTGTGATGGCCAACTTGTCCAGGTAGTCCAGAAGTGCAGTGCTGGCATGTGATCTGGCTGCATAGGCCTCACCTATGATAGCAAAATCGCGCAGATGCCCAGTGCCGGATGCTGCGGAAGAAAACGATCGGAGATTCGTGAATGGCTGCAGCAGCAGCGGGAGCCCCGCAACACAGCCTGGTGTGACGGCATGCAGAGTCCTAACACTGCCTGCGCACAGCAAGCTGCACGATGTCTGCAGTCCCCGGAACAAACTATTGGACATGTCGATCAGTCAACGGGCGCACTTGGTGAACGTATGCAATCGGCAAGGTGGAGCAGCAGCCATAACAGGCCACACTGTTGACCACGCCGGGGTGGTGGGGTGGCAGGGTTAGGGTCAAGTGGGGTTGTCGATGCGTCCATCTGTCAGTGCGAAGCCGAGCATCCATTGTGCTCGTGGTTGTACTTTCTTAGTGACTAGACCCTAGGGATGCGCATTTCAGAGCAAATGCTAGAGCATTGTGTCTTGCAATATCGTCGTTCTTGCTAGCATGGCTTACTTGATGCCCATATTGCTCCGGTCAAAGGTGTAAACGGCATGCTGGGCCTCAGGTGCAAGACCAGAAAGTTGCTGGGTCGCTGCGGATGGGTTCGTTGTGCAGCAAAAGATCTGTAGCCCCTCTATCTAGCCATGCAGAGGCGGCTGACCCTCGGAGCAACAGCCGGCAAGTGGTGTGGACTGTATCTGCGATCACAGCAGCTCCTACTGCTCCAGAAAGGGGTAGGAGCTCTTCGGGAGCTAGAGACGCCAGGTGATGTGCCACCTGGTTTATAATCTGTCTTATTGCTTTGTTGGTGTTGTTTCGTCAGCAGGGAAGAGTTTCAGTGTTGTGCGTTTGTCAGTAGGCAGTGCGCCAAGTCACTATGCGCCATACTTGAGCAGAGCTTTGGTCAGGTCCTGGACAGCTTGGATCTTCAGCTGGCATCCAAGAACAATTCAACTCTGACATGGGCAGCTCTGCAGCTGCCCCAGCTGCAAACGTTACTCAGCACTGAACTGTCAGCATCAGGTCTCAACCCTGGCAGCACCTCACGCTTGCTTGCAGTGCTATACACCCTATCTGTTGCAGCACCAGGTGTAGTTGCTGGCACGCTTGCTGCACAGTGTCCAGCCATCAACAGCATTGTGGCAATGGTCTCACTTGCTCTTGTACAAGTGACAGCAAGTGCAGCAGATTCTGCTGGTCAGAAATGGCGAGAATGGCAGAATCTGGCATCTGCCATTGGCTTGGACTCTGTGTATCTGCCAGCTGTTCTCAGCCCTGCGTCCAAAGCAACATTGATACAGCTCCACGCTGCTTTTGTATCCCAGCCACCTGCTGTGGTCAGACTTCAGGTACTGATACTGCCACCTTTCTTCTGGCATTGACGCATGTGCAAAGAGACTTGCTACTTGCATGGTCATGCATTTGGTGCCTGCTGTTTTGGACATGGATCATGCCCTTGTTTAGCAAACCTGTACGTACAGCCAAGAAGGCAGGCCTTGCCAATACAAACCTGACGCATATTATCTTTCTACCTACTCATGAATATGGTGCAAGCTGGCTTTTAGTTGACCAGCTTGCACCAATCTGTCAACACACCTGTGCTGATGTCTGTTGACAAGCAGTGTATCTGATAAAACCAGCTCCCCTTTTACCACTAACTTCGGCATGATGACAAGCCTATGCAGCCTGGTTTTGCGCCCTGAAATGCCAGTGAGCACCAGCTTCCAAACAAGCACGCCCTCTGCAGGTCAGGAGGGCATCAGCCTTTACAGACGCTTGCGCTCACCTATCAACACCTGCAGCTTCAGCTCTCCCGACAGGTCCTCGTATCATAGCGCCGTCTTTCATCACTCTCCCTCCAGCTCAGCCTTCTGCACACCAGCTGAGCAGCCCTCAGCACAGCATGCAGCAGCATTGCACAGACACACAGGCACCCCAACTCAGCAGCAGTCACAGCAGCATGCAGCAGCCACAGGGTGATGTCAGCCCACAGGCTGCTGGGGCTTGGTCAAGCAGTGCAGACTTGGTGAGCAGCGACATTGTGGAAAGAGGCTGTCTAAATGGTAGGGATGATCAGGTGGGGGGAGGATCTAGGGAAGAAGGGGAGGGGCAGGGACCCAGGAAGGAGTTCTTTGCTCTTGTGGGAGCTGGCATGACCACCCCAAGTACAGGTTGCCCCCATGTGCTACAGATGCGTGTGTGCTTGCCCTTCACCTCCTGCAGCAAATCAAATCTGTGAGCGCCACAAGGCATGACTTATTCATGACTTGGAGCTTGACCTGAACATTGGGAAATCCAGTCAAGGCATGTTATTGCGTGTTGTATGTGCATGTCATGCTTTTGTGTATGACCATCATGTCCTTGTGTCCATGCACTGAGCATCATCTGGCAAGAGCTCATTGCAGTACAATTTCATGTCTGCAAGGAGGACTGCTGAGTCATGCTCTTCAAGCTGCAGTCAGACTGCGCATGCCCTGCAACTTTCCCTGGGAATCAAGATTTCGATTTGTCACCATCTGCAGGCCAGGGAGAGGAGGCGCTGTTCATCTACAACGAGAGTGCAACATGTTACTGGTACAATGCTGCGCTCAGGTCTTCTGCTGATGCACAGCGCCAGTACTACATGGCTGGCTGGCTTGCTGGTCAGGCATTGCATAACAGGACAGATCTGGGCATCAGGCTAGCACCTCTATTATGCCGGAAGGTTCTTCAGGGTGGCAGCTTCCAGGTGAGCTGATATGGTCTCAATATTGTGACTGCCATGCTGAATTACCACTCACCCATGCACTGCTACACAATTTGTTCGAGGTTCACAAGCTCCAGGCAGGTGCATCATGGGTTGGAACACTGTAGTCTCACTGCTCAATCTTCAAAAAGCTGGTTGCTGACGGTGAAGCATGGCAGCTTCTTTGATGTATGCTCTGCTGAGCTGTACTGCTGCCTGGCATGAGGAAGCATCGCCTCTATGCCCATTCATGCATCACAGCTTATGTCAGGATGAGAAAGCAGGCAGCAGCTGCATTGGACATACATGCTGGCGTGTCGTCTTGAACAGGGCTTAATCAAATAGACTGCTTAGCAGCTGCAACTGTTTGTTTTGCTGCAGGCATCCTTCCAAAGTTTTCAAAGCTTTGATCCTGCAGCGGCACAAGCCCTGCAGAAGGTAGCCTGCATGGCAGGGCAGGATCTAGCAGGCCTTCTGCAGCTAGAGGGCCTGCCCTTGGACACAAGCAGGGAGGCTTATGTCCAGCATGCTGTGCTGCGCGTGTGTGTGGAGGATGTGCAATGGCAGTCTGCCAGCTTTGCACAGGTGAGGATACAGCATGTGTCGTCTTCTTCAGCTTCTTGTAGCTTCCCATCCATGTCTTTCTGGCACTTGCAGCCTTTGTAATTTTTTGTCCTGTTGAGGTTGCACTGTACAGCTCTGACCAGGGGATCATTGGCATGTGGGTGTGGTTTTACCATGCCTGCTTGGCATACAGGGGTGCCCTGCCTACCCATGCTTTACCCTTGCATACCCAAGTGAGCGTGAGTTATCTTGAAGTGCTTGTGTCTGGAGAGCTTTTCTCTTGGTGTATGCACTGCCCAATACCACTAAGCTGCAAACACCTGAATCCCCATGCCTGATTTAACACTTAAGAAACACTGGTAGCCTTGCCATTGCCGAGTGGACCTGGATTCTTATTGTTCAAGCTTTTTTCTTGGGCTCTGCAAATCAATGCGTCCTTGAAACTCTGGCATCTGCTATCAGGGCAACTTGGCCTGTTTGCCACAGGAAACTACCGTGACATGTTGAGAGCTGTATGACTGCAGCATGCTGCATGTTCCCTTGATAGATTGGATCTCACATACATGTTCCCAAGGATGCACTGATCTGCAGAGCCTGATAACATGCCTGGATCATGAAGATATTGTGGCACAGTATGCAGTCATGCAGGATTGCGTTAGGCTGCGCGATGTGTTGAATGCTGCATGTTGTGAATGGGGCTCCTTTGTGTAGGGTTTCCGTGCTGCTGTCAGCCTGGACTTGCTGCAAGCTTACCTGGTCACACCACAACACCTGACAGCAATGGTGAGCGGCAGCAGCACCACTTGGCAGGCAGCCACAAGGATCCAGGACGTTTTCCACATTGTGCTGGATCATCAGCTGCAGACTGAGTTCAAGGATTTGGCTACCTGCTTGTGGGAGGTCCGTTGAGCAGGGAACAAGACTTCATCAGGCATATGATAGTGAATGTTGATTACATTGTATCATACAGAGTGCAACCTTCTCTGGCTTTACTAAGAAGTGTTGCTGGCGCTGTGTACATTCAAGAATATACAGCTGTACAACATCGCTGAAAAAGCTCAAGCTTGTCAACGAGACATTCCAGAAAGATATAGTATGGCTTTGGCATGTGGATGCCCTTGGATGTCATGGCTTGCATTGTTAGCAAGCTTTGGTTAGATGCTTGTCAGCAGTCTGTTGATCAACCATGAGCTTAAGACGCCCACAAATCTAGTTGTTTGTTGTCAAGTGTCACATCCGTTTTACCACGCATGTGTTTGATCTGCATGTTGCAACAAGTCGGCAAAATTGTCAGTAGGCGTACACATCAGTGTTGGAGGCGCGCTTTGCTCATAGTCCAGTGCTTGTTTCACACAACACTTAGCAGGGACTTGTCCACTTGCAAGTGTGTGCAGTACTTGATGATGCTGCAGGCAATAAATGCCTGGGAGACAGAGCTCAAGCAGCACTTCCTGTTCTTTGTAACCGGCAGTCGGAGATTGCCGCAGCCACACACAGAGGTGTTGCGGATTGAGCTGCCCTTTGTTGCTTTTGACCTGAAGGACCACACCATCATGCTGTCCCGGCTACCTCAGGTGAGCCACGCACTCAGAATTGATGATGATGGTGCTGTGTGTCATTGTGAGCCATGCATGCAAGAACATTGTCGAGCTACTCACTCACCTGAAGACCCAGGCATGACATGTGACATGCAGGCACACACATGTGAAAACATCCTTGAGCTTCCTAACTATCTGGAGAGCCTGCTTGCTGTTCATGGTCAGTCTACTGACAGTTTGCTGGCTTATGAGATGAAAGGAAAGCTCAGGAGCATTATAGATGACAGACTCAGGCTTGCAATCACTTGCTGCAATAGTTACGGCCTTGATGATAGGCATGCATTGTGATAATCCTGCCATGTGCTGAGTGCTTTAATGCATCATGTGCTACTAGCTCAGATCAAATGATCCGCTCAAATGAGTTCTCCGCAAACAAACAAGTTGGTAGACATCATTTGTTACATGTAATGCCATTGATCTTATTCAGTATACACTGTAAAGGCTAAGCAACAATGCCTGCACTTAACTTGCTTGTTGCTAAGCTTATTGTTCTGAGCTAAATCAAAGGACATGAAAGTCAAACAATCAGACAGACTGATGGTCAAAGCTGCAAGTGCTGGATTATTGTTGGGCATGAGCGTCTTGAGAGCAAGAAAATGTTATTGGCAGCAAACAAATTGACTATCAAAACTTGTTTTCACATCTCAAACCCTAGCAAGTACTCAACGACTCAACAGGACAAACCTCTAGACACAGACATTGCCCCCATTTCTCAATGGCTTGACAACCTCAATACCAGCAGAAGGCACCAGTGCTCTCGAGCAGCTACTGCATGACTTGGTATACGTTATGCTAGAACAAGAAGCATCCGGACACACTGTCTGTCCTTGCGAATCTTGCACATCTCCTGTCAAGCTGAGGGTGACTGGCCCACAGTACGAGCTGGATACGTCCACTGCTAATCGGTATATGCTGTCGCTGCCTGGATACTGCATGAGCCTGGCTGATGCGCCAGCAGGCCCTGAAATGGTGAAGTCCGTTGTGTTGAGTGAGACCACTGGTTCTGAGAAGGTGACTATGAACAGTGCTGATGTGGCTGTGGTGGTGGGGACGCCGCTTGGGTATGACATCTGGGTGGCATACATCTTAGCAATAGGCCTGCAAAGCAAGCCTCCACTGTCGATTGTGCAATCTTGTGAGCGCTGTCAACAGCAGCAAGCTTTGTGCCATTGAGTTCTTAGGCAATCGTGGAATGTCTCACACCAGGTTTCAATCCTCTGCCATGAACAACTATCAGCAACAGAAATTTTGCAAATGCAGCTACAAGGCAGCTGCTGAATAGCAATGCATAGCTGGCATCTGAGACACCTACATATGTATAATGAAAATATATATAAACCATATTACAAATGTATAACGAATCAGCACAGCGCGGCAACATTGCTGAAAGAAAACCAAGCCTAGGAGTCTGAAGGTCACCTGTGGTTGACAGCCACAAGCTGTGAGGCAGCTGGGAAGGTGCCGTTGCAAGCAGAAGCTGTACCGGCCTTCAGTTGCAGCACCACTGTGGTGGAGTTGACCTCGAAGGGATCGTTCTGGGGCATGTAGCCCTGCACTGTGTATGTGGAGCAGTCCAGCTGCGTCACACTGGTCACTGCACCACTGCCTGCATCATGCAATCAGGGATGAGCATACCATTGCACACCAATAAATGAGTGAGTGAGTGAGTGAGTGAGTGAGTGCATCTACAAACATGTCAAGCAGACCCACATTCATCATACATGGGTGCGGGCTATGCCACATGGACTGGTCTGGCAAGCTTCATGCAGCACAACATGTGTTCAGGCAGCTGCACTTGACAAATGGGTTTGTCCTTGATGCGTCACTTGACACACTACATCAGCGCCACGCTCTGTCATACAGCGTGGGACATTGCAGACAGTCTCAACACGGCTTGACACCAATGCATAAGCTGCAAGCATGGAGACAGAGCGCTGCATCTGTCAACAGGTCTGTCAACAAGTCAACGCACCTGGGGTGGCCTCCCTTCTGACCGTGGTTCCACAAGAGCAGTTTGCATCACTGCTGTTGCTAGTCAGGTTGGCCGCCGCTATGCTGCCAACCCCAAAGCTGGCTGCTGTGAGGCTACCAGCCTGTACAGGGCCGTTGAACTGGACCTGCGCTGTGAAGTAGATTGCCCCTGTGGTGCTATTGGATGCTGTGGTGCCAGCGGGGACACAGGAGTCTGTGGATGTGAAAGTGATTGTGGGTGTGGGCTGGGGAAGGGTGTTGGAGGTGGCGTTGCAGGTGCAGCCAGCCACAGCAGTAGCGGTTGGGCTGGCAGATGCTGCTGCCATTGGGCTGGCAGAAGTGCCTGCATGCACGGACAACAGGTGAATTTGATGCAGGCTGACATGACACTATTGCTGTCAGCAGATTTTGCATGATGCTGACCAGCATGATGACTTGAACTGCATGCAGATGGTGTTGAGCACACAATCACCGTCAGCATTCAGCCTGGGCCAACATGCAAGTGACATGCAAGCTTTGAGCGCATGGGCATAATCCCTACTTGCATTACAGCGCAGCATCAAGCAGCTGCAGGCAGGTTGACAGCGGCCCACTACATGGGTTCCATGAGAAGGTGTGACTCAAGCAATGTGCTGACGCTCACCTCCAGTGCCAGTGTCAGGTGCCTGAACAGGCGTCAGCGTTGGGCTAGGTGACTGCCTAGCAGCAACTGTCGGGGATGATATGGGACTGCTGCTTGCCGCAGTTGCCACTGGTGTGGGCGAAGCCACAGCTGTAGTAACTGGACTAGCAGTGGCACCTGGTGACATCACTGTCCTGCTGACAGGGGTTGCTGTTGGGGTTGCAATGACAGCAGGAGAGGCAGTGGTCGTTGGGGTCACAG
>JAABUO010003650.1_pt1 | contig 18313 bp, 21 predicted proteins | sample 5559291 | NCBI WGS metagenome assembly JAABUO01 (sample SAMN10711878, study PRJNA513372) | rock metagenome | isolation source: Antarctica rocks | place: Antarctica: Victoria Land, Finger Mt sud | reverse complement strand
AAATTAATGGCATACCAAAGCTAGATGGCTGGAATTTCTGATCTTGCGTTCGTCAATAGGTACAAGACTCCCCTACTGAGCAGAGCGAATAACATCTAGTAAGGCAGATATCCACCCATAATGTTAACATTAAGCGCTAGAATTGCCACAGAAACGAATTTGATGTGAGCGAAGGAGCGATGAGTTGCATCTGCTTACTCGTTGGATAATGGTGAGATTTCTTTGTTTCTGGGGGTGAGATGGGGCAAACGCAAGGAGTACAACACATCAATCTTTGCGAAGATGAAAAGGGTTTTTTGGCTGTAGTATCCAAATAGTCACATCTCCAAGCGAACGAATGTTTGAAATGGTGCGTAGTCTGGTAGGTCTCATATATATTCGAGGCCTCTGATTCTTTTTCCCCTTTCCCCTTTCCCCTTTCCCACTTCCCACTTCCGCTTTCCCACTTCCCCTTCCTCAGATCCCCCTTGTTACTATTCTCAAAATCTCAAAGAGACTGACCAGATATTTCAACAGTTGCGAAGTGCTATATTGCTACATCAACTGCAGTTACAGATATATTACGTGTCTTTAGCGCTTAAATCAACGCTCATCGGGGATAGCAGCCTTTGTGCAGGCGTCAGTGGGGAGGAGTGCAGGAAGCACTTGTGAAAGGCTGGAATAAGAGAGACAAAGTTCATACCTAGCTACAGGACAAACATCCCCGAGAACGCTCATTTCCAGCAGGGTAAGAGGCAAGAAAAGTATCATTTCTCCAAGAATCACGCGCTCCCTATGCGTAGAAAAGTAGTAGAAAACGAATGAAACGTGTACATCTTCCATGACTCCTTCAACCGTTTAATTCTATCAAGACCTTCTCTCCTTCTAACATCCTAGACCTCACATACACACAGGCTCCAATCTTTTCCATTTGTGGATTTGATGGTATGATGCGTATTGCCTGCGTGGTCGTAAGGGTTAGAGGCGTAGGTTGGTAGGGGTGATTGGTTGAGGTGCGTCTGACCGAGGAAGAGGGGGGGGTTTATAGACGGGGGGTGGGAGGTTGGCAAATGGTAAAAGGGGTAGTGGTATCGAGTGATAAGGTGAAGGAGATAGTGGTTTTGAATCTGCTCAGACATCCTTCCCAAACCTTCCGTGACCATTACCAATTCCGAACAAAGCGATTAGACAGATTTCACGGTATGCTGGATTATTTGATGCGTTTGAGCATGAGGGTGGTCTGGATGAATGTATGGTTGGTGAAGTGGTTTTACTCATGCTTTTCGAAAAGAAGAGATATTGGTGGATGTTGTTGGAGTTAAATCGGCTCTTTCGCGTTGTCTTGGTTTTGCGTAGGACGTCGCTGAATCGAGGGTCAGAGGTCAGGTTACTGTGGGGTTTGAGCGATTTTGGGGAGATATGTTTTCCCCTTTCTTTTTAGTAAGGAAGTGAAAGCTGATAGAATGCAGCCGCATGCGTTTTTCTCCTCGTTCATTCTCATATTAATCAGATATCAGGGAAAGATGAAACAAATCCCCCCCCAAAACCCCAAAATTGTTCAAACTCCCCACCCCTATGGACAGGAATTCTACTTCACCCGCTTTTCACACAACACTCCTCATCATGCTTCATAACCCCCCTCCCCAGAGTACTACTTCACAAATCAGACTATCATACTACTTCGCTCCCCTATCTTTCTAATCCCCTGATGTCCCCTGAGCTCTCCGCTTTTTGAGAGCTTAGATGACAATTTCTATGTCTTCCAAACAAAGGGATCGACTTCAATCTCAGGCACTGTCAAAGTAAGATTTCTACTAGGCAGGAAGACTGTACTCCTCCCGTCTTACTGAATCCCTGGCACGCAACGAAGGAGAATCTACGGTTCTATGACTAAAAAGTTATTTGACCTACCATTATGCTCTTGATGAGAGTTTTAAGGTATGAAGAATGTATGTGTGTGAAGCGTATATGCCCAAGGTTTCGAGAAGTTTCGAGAGGTTTCGAGGTGCGAAAGGTCGGAGTAGGCGATCTTGAATTAGTAAAGCCTGGTACTGCCTGCCTGTGGAAGAACCTAGTAGTGAATGTGAGATCTTATGCCCTTGATATGTTTTTCGATGGTTGCCATTCCCAATGAGCCTTTCTTCACTCAGGAACCCTAAGCGCTAGTATTAGCCGAGCGTGCCTTCCTATAAAGGTAAACACACTAAAGCCATCATCAACCTTCCTCCCATGTCTTCTTTCAAGCTAGCAACACTCAGCTCAACAGCACCTGCCAAATGTCGCTCTGAGCTCTACAACAACTTAATGCTCTAATACGGAGCTAGAGTCGGTCCTTGAGTTCCGTCACGGTCTTTTGCAAGGTGAGTGTTGCTCCTGTTCATTGACTCTGACACCAAGGTGTTGACGATTTGATGTGTTACTCAGTGTTGATCTTGGACATCTTAACCAAGGAATATTTTAGGCAGTGATCTTCGATTTTTCAACCACCAAACGTTCGTCGTCGCAATGTGGGAACTGATTGTCAAGTTAAAGCTGCCTACTAAGCCGAAGCCGTCCATCAAGTCTGAAAATCCGGGCATCAAGATGGAGGAATCGGTTTCGCCGGCGCTGGTGGAGCCCTTTCCTTTCATGAAGCTTTATCCTGAAATTCGTAACATGGTTTACAAGGAACTTCTCGTCATGCCTGGGATGGTCGGCATAGAAGATCGATTTACAGATCGCCGTGTTCAAACCGTCGAATTTGTCTACCGGAGAGACGCTTCGAAGACTAAGCTGGATATCGATCAAAAGGCGACTCGCGCGCTCCTTGGGACTTCGAAAGCTATCTACGAAGAAGCGTCCCATTTCTATTTCCGCTCCAATCACTTTTACTTCGAAGACATGAATTTGCTCAACGTCTTCGTGCAAAAAATGAGGCCAGATTTTCGCAGACTGATTAGGCGTGTTACTGTGCACTACTGCGGTAGAGCTCCAGCAAGGACCATGAGATCCCTAGCTACTTGTGTTGGGCTTTCAGAACTGACCTTGAAGTTTTCCTATGGTACCTTACCATACTCTCCTATGACATTGACCGGTCTAAAAGACTTACTCAAAATCCGGGGTTTGACGGACGTCAAAATTGACACAGAAGTCATGGACACTCACCCTGCTCAACCCCTTTACGCTTTCAAATCGAAAGACGAACTGGCCAGTGCACTTCAGGTCCTCAAGAAACCCCACAATCCGGGAAACCTGAAGAAACAGGAAGAAAAGGACTACCCTAAGGGGAAATCTCAACGTACGGTCTTCGGAAAAGCCAACGTCATCACTAGGACTGAGAAGAAGATCATGGGCGAGCCGAAGAAATCTTAAGTGGATGGGTCAGTCAAGTGTTCAGTGGCATTCTCCAGGTTCGCAACAACAGCCTCACTGACTTGTACTAGAGCCCTCCAACGAATCAAATAATTCACACTTTGAGGGAGATACTGGCGGTGCATATCGATGGCTTGCTCAGATTGGATGGATTCTAATAGATAAGGAAGGATACGATACTGCTCGCACGTATGGATAATTCGTTCGGATCTATGGTGGCTCTGAATATGTCGGGGTTTCAAATGATTTTGACGTCTAAGCTTTGTATCTAACTGCACGCTGTTAGTGCAAGAGTGTTCCAAATAGAATGAGAAAAGACACAAAACCACTACACCGTTGTACCAGCGCCATTAGGAATCGAACCCAGTATTGATAAAGTACTCACGACAACAGAATGGACCCTTACTAAGCTAACAACGAGTTTATCTGCACAATCTCTTTGATTACCATTTGTCACTCTATCTTCAGATCAGCCTTTGAAACCATAACAGATCAGTCGCTGGACAAGTTCCAGAATGACCAGATGAAAGCAGGACAAAAAGCTCTATGTCTTCTGAAGATGTAAAGCAGAAGCCGACAGAGATCTGAACCACACCCCTTTTGGAAAAATGGCTTTCCCTAAACATTATCGCCGATGAGCTTCAAGATGACAGGACCAATGCTCCGTTTTAGTACTTGTATCCGGAATGAAACTTGGAAGGCGTGAACGTGAGAAACGGTATTATAAACGGACTTTCTCCTGTAGAACAATTTCCTATGCGTGTGGATCATTGTTCAAGTTATATTAAGTAGAATTCAACAAACCCCTATTTTGCAATTTCGATCTTCCCAGCCATCTCGAGTTGAAGAGAAGAAAGGAGCTCAGCGCAGCAGCAAGATCGTCACGGAATGAAGTTGCAGGTTCCCAATACACTACTCTCTAAGCACCTAAGATTATTAGTCAATCATCATCTATGTCCTCCCATTCATCATCCTCATTATTATCATCATCCTTCATCGCCCATTCCTTACACTCCTTACTCTTTGCTTTGACATTCGGTCCAAAGTCCACGAGCTGCCCAGTGCCGAACATCGCAACAGTTCTGAAGCTCCTATCGGTAATGATGGTATCAGCCATCCAGCAACGACCTAAGCAATCGGAGTAGATTTCCGAAGCATCTTCGTTCTTGGCGGCTAGATCTTGGGGCGGAATTTGGGAGAGATTGTGTAGAGTGCGGTTTACGAAATCCCAAATGTGGTAGAGCTGTTTCGGAGAGGAACCTGGGTCGGCATGATTCATCTGGGGGTGGTTTTCGAGCGCTCTTCAATTTGGGTCAGTGGTTTCCATTCATCCCCAGAGTCGAGAACGGATTAGTTTTACAGAGAATAGTGCCGAGGGGGGCGGTATAGGAGAATGATTGGTGTCGAGAACGGATTGGGAAGTTCAAGTAATTAGATTTCGTTGTGGAGAAACGACGAGTCGGAAAATGGATAGCCTACCGTATCAGTGCCACAAGTTTTTTTTTGAACTCAGATACTTGGGAGGGTGTGACTTTTTGAGTAAGGGCTGGCATTTCAACGCAAGGTTCAGTCCGCCCAGGAACATTATTCCTGGTTGAATCATATACAGACATTGGGACTCGTGTGATTGATATCGTGCTGTAGAGAGTTATAGACTAAGGACTCGATTAATTTGAAAGAAATGTTGAAATGTACCTTGAATGTACCGTATGAATACCGTACAGTAAGTAATGTAAGGTAGATCTTAGGAAGGCTTTTAATACACTAGTGACGTCATCGTCTACCACAATTTCCAGATTTGTACTTTGTGAAAACCTGGGTGTTTCATTAGTATATTGGAGACCGGCAAGCAACCTATATAGAGCAGGCTACACTGATTTTCTTCCAAAGAGAGGAGGGGAAAATAACAATGCTAATTCCAGCTCATGCTAATCATCCAATAGAATAACTGGAACGATAGCCCATTGATTCCAGACTGCCAACCTCATGAATCCAAAGCCTTCGCTTTGTCCCTCACATCTTTGCCAAAATCTACAGGACCAGCTCCACCAGACATGAGGGCCGACATCATCCCACTCTCATCACAAATTATCTGCTGGGACATCATGCACCGTCCCATGCAATCAGAGTAAGCTTCAAGTGCGTTCTCGTCACCGGCCTCAAGCTTTTGGATGGGGATAGCAAGAAGCTTGGTCCTAGTGGTTTGTGCGAAATCATAGGTATACCAGAGACCTTTAGGCGAAGATGAAGCTGGTATCTTCATGTCAGGGTGGAACTCGAGCGCACTGCACAGGATATCGATCAGTAGTCGACGACATCTGCATGTTCGGGGGTCTACCTACGCAAGTAAGGCATCGAGCTTGGTCTCTAACTGATGTACGTCTGACTCTTTGACGTTCCGAGCAATAATTGGCATGCGCCCGCCAGGCATGTTGTTGTGTTGTTGGTGATACTCTTGAAGACCTTAAGCGATTATATGAGAAGAAGCTTATATCTAAGAGTTCTTTGAGCGGAAAGTGTTCACTATGCTATCTGTGTACACAACTTGCTTGGGTTCCGAAGCTGTTGATATGAAGGTGGGTACGAAGGTACGTTGCTATTTAGCTATTTATCAAGGGATCGTCGTCCTCCATACCTGACGCGACGCGTTGATCCGCGTAGCATAACCGCAAATCCAAGTAATAGTAGATTAGGTAATCAAAAGATCAATCGACGTTAGGTTAATATTGAAGGACCACTGTTTAGTCCTATATATGTTCTAGCATGGTGTTCGAATGGGTTGACAAGTGGTCAAGTGATCGCCTGGTCAAATAGTCGATTCGTACAAATAAAGATTCTTATCATGCCCATGGTCTTCCTTATGACAGAATTTCTCCTTCTCATCTGTAAATGCCCATCGAAAATCGAGTTGATTTTTTCGTGGAATGTGCCGAAGGCTATGGGGTGTTCGGGGATGGGCGCACACGAACAGATTCCCACACTTTAGAACCAAACAGCATGGGTATTGCTTCCGATGGAAGAATCCCAAGGAGTAAAAGTCCGTATGGAAGAGACTGGGCGATTCCCCAGCCTGCGCCGAGCTGGTGCAATCTTTCCGAAGCCCTCGAGATCACGCAGCGGCAGAGGCTGTGGGTTCTGGCTGCAGAGGTATTTCGAAAGTTCTCATCCTCTTAACGGCAGAACATGTTGGCCCAGTATACCTTGCCTGCATAGTGGACACTCCGGCTTCTCCTTCACCCAGTCTCCAATACATGTCCAGCAGAACACATGCCCGCACGTAGTGACGCTAGGATCTTTCATCTCCTCCAAACATAACGTACATTTTCGTTGTTGTCGTCCACTAATCCAGCTCATTAAGTCTGCATCCTTGAGATCATATCTCGGCTTTTCATCTAACACAGGCGTATGCGTCATCGCTTCAATGCGGCTTTTGCTGACCTGCAGAGGTTGGCCAGCCGAAGAGACGACCTCACTGTTGGCGGCGTAAGTTTGGTTTCCCAAGCCCACCTCGACCCCGTCAACCATGGCGCTCGCAGCTCCAAATGCCCCAGCATCCATAGTAATCGGCGAAGCGCTTTTTACAGAGTTGTGCACATGTAGCCATGCCTGCACCGCCATCTGCAAAACTAAGAGCACTCCAAGAACCTCATAACCCACACGCTGATTGGACGGAGGGAGACGTTTTGTAAAGATATAGCGTAGACCGAAGAACCGCTTGCTAAGATGGTAGTAGGAGCCCGTAAAATAGAATATTGAGAGCGTGAGGGCGTATATGGGGGAGGGAGATGTTAAATTTGAGAGGTTGGTTAGGATGTATAATTGTAGGCGCTGGGAGAATGCAGAAAGGGCCGAGCTTGATTTGCGCTGCAGATTTGATTCAAGCTTGAGGCGCATACGACTCCGAAATCTCGGTAGGATTTTGGTGAGTGTGTAAGGAAGAAGCACCACTGAGAGAATGTACCCTGCACGACTGGAGAAAGCAGGGAGTTGAAGAGAATGGTCAGATATTTGGATGATATCACAGTACTCTTCCCCAAGCGTGCGATTGCCGATCAGTGTGGTTAAGCCAAGGTAGAGCAACTCGGTAAAGGTGTGAGCTTCCGAATCGTATTTGTGGATGAAGCGAGCACCGTAGAGGCGGCGGAGGATGCTAGAGAGTTGTTCATGTAGCACACCCTGGAAGTAGGTATCCTTTTGATTAGAGCGGATTATGTCCGGCGCCGCAGCGAAGGGATAGTTATAGTTCGCGGTAGAGGAAGACGATGGTGGAGCATCAGGAACATGATCTGAGGAGGATGCTGAGACAGTCATGATTGCTACAGTATAACGATAGAGAGACTCAACGATAGCTCTTGACAGGTTTGTAGCCTTCAGACTTTGAGAACATTGATGTCGCCGAAGCCGAGGTAAACTTAAAGCAAGTAACTTTCAGACACTAGTCCTAAACAGTCAGACAGGCACGAGCAAGTGGCCCTTCCATCGCGCCAACAGCTGAATAAGATACTCAACAGCCCAGAGTTGCGAGCACTGCTCATTCTAACTACAGTCACTCCTTTTGATTACCCTGTGATTGTATATATTGTGCTCTTCATTAACAAGCCCCTCTAGCATGCCTTCGGAATGGATGGGGACCCTGCAGTCGAGCCCGAATTAGACACCTTCAGTCTAATCCTCCCACTACCTTACCGAATCGCGGTCATCGTTGTACTTGGTATGCTGAACATAAAAGGATCCCGGTCGCGAGAACAAGATCTAATGGCGGGCTAGGAATCTGGGCTTGGGGAGTCAACCTCCACTGCCTATCCCTCATTCACATTGTACGCTTCAACGCCCACACGCTGAGGAACTGGTTCTAAGTCAACTATAGGATGTTCCTGCTCTCATCCAATACCCTAGACCTCCAGCGCCTTCTATACCGTCCCACCACCAACGGATCTATAGGCTCGCGGCCACAGTAACCTTGCCTTTGATCGTTTCCATCCTTTTCTTCTGGATTATAACCCATGGCAAACCTTCTCTAGTCCTTGCCTGGGATATACTCCCCCAGTCATATCTGTTGGTCCTCGTCATCTTCTTCATCGTCCCTTTGCAACGCCTCTCGCGCACAGGGCGGTATTGGTTTCTCAGGACCTTGAAGCGAGTTAGTATCGGCGGAATCGCCGAAGCACAGGATGGTAAATTCGGGGACATTCTTCTGGCTGATGTATTAACTTCGTATTCCAAGGTCCTTGGGGACCTGTTTGTATCAGCATGCATGTTCTTCACTATCGGAATCTCTTCAACCGATAAACCCGACCGGAACTGTGGCGGGAAATACATCGTCCCCCTGATCATAAGCATCCCAAGCATGATACGCTTGCGACAATGCCTAACAGAATTCTCAAGAGTAAGACGAGGCCCGAAATCCGCCTCAACGGGCTGGGGAGGCCAACACCTCGCCAACGCCCTAAAATACTCCAGCGCCTTCCCAGTCGTCATCCTCAGTGCTCTCCAACGCGGTTACGAACCCGCTAAAATCGGCATGAGCGAAACCGGTCTATTCCGCCTCTGGCTCTTCTTCGTCTTCCTGAACTCCTTCTACTCCTTCTATTGGGACATCGCCAAAGACTGGGACCTCACCCTCTTCTCCCCCTCCTCTGTACGCAACAACCCCGAACACCCCTGGGGTCTGCGGCGACACACGCATTTCCACAGCAAGGAAATCTATTATGGCGCGATCGTTGTGGATCTGATGTTGAGGTGCACGTGGAGTTTTAAGCTGTCGCCGCATCTGGATCACTTTAATGATTTGGAAGGGGGGATTTTTGTGATGGAGGGTTTGGAGGTGCTGAGGCGGTGGATGTGGATTTTTTTTCGGGTGGAGACGGAATGGGGTGAGTAATGACTTTCTCTTTTAGTCGAAGGTATTAAAGACTGTGGAGCTGATGATGAAGTAGTGCGGACGAATAACAAAGCACCAGCGCGTGATGATATACTACTAGCTGATTATAGTAATAGGCTAGATGATAGCGATTAGAGCTCTAGGCTTGAAATGAGTTATAGATATACACCCAGATATCCCACCCTATGCTACATCAAAGTCCTCAAAATAACTTCTCTATAAACACAATGTCTGCCCTCATTACTGCTTTTAGATCCGCATATCATCATTCCCCAAAATCAAAGAAACCAAAAGTCCAGTACTTCTCTCCACCCTCCCCACCCTCCCTATCTCACCGCCCCGTCTCCACCCACCCTTTCACTCACTCACACCTCCCCCTTTTTCTTAATACGCTCCTCCTCCTCCTCCTTAATTTTCACTCCTCTCTCTTTCACTATTCTCTCTTCTTACTTCTCTCTCTTTCTATCTTTTTATGAAAACGGCGTATGAGGGTGAAAAGGTGTATGAGATGGAGATGGAAAGGTGTAGAGGCGTGAAGACTGGGATGTAGTGCGGAAGGGGGAAAGGTAGGGTTGGGTGTGTTATGGCCCATGGGAGGAAGGAGGAGAAGAGAATGAAGTGGATTTTGGGGTGTAGTGAAGAGGGGGAACTAGGGGGAAGAGGGTTTGGAGAGAGATTAAGGGTGAGGGACAATTAAGAGGTTGAATCACAATATTGTAAATTATAGACTTTTGAGCAAGGATTCGGCAGGGGAATACAACGTAAAGATATGGCAATGAGCCATGCACACTATTATAGAGGTTAGGCTGGAAGAACTTCACACAGAGACTAAGGTACTGTATGTGAAGGGTTCTAATCGTACTTGAACACTCCTTCTCCGATTCTTTTTCTATAACCTATATCCTAGTGCACCGTCTACAACGCACAAAAACTACCAAAAACGATGTCTGACCTCCGTCGGGACTTCATACAAAGAATCGGAAGCAAATTCTAAATACAAATTATGGTATCCCTCGATATACTTTGGGCCTTCATTATCAAGCTTGTGGGTGTCGTCCACTCGCTTCTGGGCTTTTGGTGTATTGATGACTAGATCAGCGGAGATTGCAAAAACGCGCTCACTGGCTAGATCCCAGGGCGCTTTGGACCTTCTCTCCTAGCCCGCTAGCGGCGGCCTTGACATTGTTTTTGGCTAAACTGACTTTGGAGGCTGCGAGGGCGCCGTGCAAACCGAATTGAGACGGGATGCCTTCGACGCGGTGGGTGGAATTGATGTTCTTAACGAGGGTGATTTGGTAGCAGGTAGCGGAGCCTTGGCGGGAGACGATGGTCGAGTAGGCGAGGAAGAATTCCCATATCTGTTTTTGTTAGCAATGATGGATGATGGGTAATGAAGGTTTTAGTAGGGACGAACTCTGAACCATCTGGCACCGTACTTGGCTTCTATTTTTTCTCTGTTGGCCATCCAGTTCCTGTACCATCTCCATAGTGTTGCGCAATAATGAACGCCAATGGTGTCTATTGTCTTGATTTCAAAGCCGGCGCCCTCCAATTTGTCAGTGAAGAAGCCCAGGGGTGTTGACGCATCGGCTCCAGGGAAAATGTACTTGTTCATGAACAAGCCCCAGATCAAGTCCTCGTATTGCCAGGGTTTTCGGATACCTGCGATTTGCAGGAAGAACACCCCATCGTCATCTAGCATGTCGTAAACTTGCTTGAGGAACTTCCCCAAGAAGCGGACACCGACATGTTCTGCCATTTCTAGGCATGTAATCTTCTTGTACCCGCCCTGCGGCAATGGAATATCACGGTAGTCCATGCACAAAATGTTACTTTGGCTTTCTTCAACGCCTGCCTTGCGTAGGGCATTGTTTCCCCATGCTGTTTGATTTATCCCAAGCGTTACACCAGTAACGTTTGCACCATAGTTTGTGCTTGCAAATTTGGCCAATGTACCCCAGCCGCAGCCAATGTCAAGAAGCGACTCGCCAGGCGTGAGGCCAATTTTCTCGCACACAATAGCAAGCTTGTTGTCTTGTAGTTGTTCGAGCGACTCTTCCTTGGTGATATCGGAAATTATACCGGATGTATAGATCATACGAGGGCCAAGAAACCAGCCGTAGAAGTCGTCTCCGCGATCGTAATGGTCTCGGACTTGCTCCTCGTCTGCTGTAGTTAGTACTACACTTAGAATATTGGAAATTCGTAGATTCACCTTGAGATTTGGTGTGCATGATAACCTCGGGCATCATGCCAATAAGAAAATATCGACACAAGCTGAGAGTAAACCTAAAGTTTGCCCAATCATGTCTATATTCCAAGATCTCCAAGGCATCCCCCTTAAAGTCCACCGCCCCGTCAAAGTACATTTCATGGAAGGTCTCCATGGGAATCTTACTCTTGCCATAATATTTCGCTCTATCCTTCTCACTGTGGAATTGGAGGTAATGCTCTACCGGACGCCCAGGATATCGAGCCTTCTCATTTTTCCGCGGCGATATAGTCGACGCAACAGTCCAGAAAGCGACAAGTATGGGTATGCTAGTGAATATGGCGAAGAAAATCCAGGTGAAAAGGCCCCCGCCGGCCTTCAGGGCGAAGTAGGCGGGTACGACAGCTATGAGGAAGAAAAGGAGGAGGTTGGAGAAACTTTCACCTCCTGCTGCGTCGGCGGGGAGAGGGGCATTCTTGATTGAGGGATACTACATCAATCAAGTCGGCTGAATTGACTCCTTATGATTGACAGTAAAGATGTTTGAGCAGAACTTACAGTAGTCGTCCGAACTCCATAGTCCTCAGGAGGAGGTACTGGCGTAGGAGCGGCTGGTGTCCCGATGAACTCAAAATCATCCGACACTTCGGAACCATTTTTTGACATTGTTCGGTGTCAATTGAGGGAGATAGTAGTGAGAAGGATTTCTGAATGGACTCGAGAAAAAATTCATTCGGTACCTGCACCGGACAGGGATCAACTTAGGTTAGCGCAATCGCTTGTCGCTTCGGTTAAAATGGTAGGGCTGGTTTGAGAGCCTCGATCTGGTGTCGGTGACCTGGTCTCACGGAACATTGGCTGCTGGGTTTAAAACCAAAGGACATGCATTTATTGTTCTTCTGGTAATGGCTGAGGCTTGATTACCACCGTTCTTCTCAACTATAATTCTACTATGCCAGGCGTTGAACCTGCCTTTGATCTCGCGATATCAAGTTTATCTCTTCAACCTTTTGGGGAAAAGATGTTATGTAGAATGGTAAGAAGTCCACCAACACATGCATCAAATGCTCTGCCCGCTAAGTCCAACGAACGCCATACCAAAGCATATTGACTAAATCAAACAGATTGAGATTCGTTACCATAATGTCGTACTCATTTTTCAGCAAGCCCAGAACAACCCTATATTCCTCTAAAGCCGCTGATATCTCCCCTGCAAGTTTTTGTTCAGGTGGTCTATCACCATAGTCAACCTCTTCCTCCCTGCATGCGGCAATTTCTCAATCCTGATGGCTTCAAGTACATAACTTGCTACCGTTGCTTCTTTCAACGGCGGGTCTCTCAATAGCGCCGCTACGTCAGGCACATCGAAGTCTTGGTGGTGCCAAAGAGCATAAGCGCGTAAGCTGGCCGGTGTAGCACGAGCTTTGTAATCGGAAGGAAGGGTGCTTCGCCAATATGAAACCCATTCATTCGCAGCAGCGACTTGCGGAGATGCAGCTGAAGGAGATTGTGTTTTGATAAGCTTAGGCTGGGATTTTGAATTCGCAGGGGCATCCTCAACAGCAACGTTAAGAAAGTCGCGAGCCATTTCCTCGAGAGAGATCGACGGGTCCGGTGGTAGATCGGTAAGATGTTCTTCAGCAACTTCGACTCCTTCGTCGTAGGTCGCAACAGTGTGTCCATCTGCAAGGCGGATTGGTAAGTTCAATTCCGCATGGGAGGGCCTTGGGGGCGATGGGTCGAGCGCTTTCCGTTTCCCCTCGAGAACATGGTAGAGCTGGAATCCAGCATATGAATCGGACGCAGCGTCTAACGCGTTTTTAGTTTGAAGACCATGCGCCTACAGTCACTTATGTACTTACAATAGATTTGCTCGTAATCCAGCTCCCCACTCCAATCGCTAGACCGAACGTCGCCTTTCCACATTGGGAGTTGAAGGTGTTCCTCAACCTGAAAGGACAGAGACACCAGCTTTTTATTGATCATCTTGACGTTCTGTAGAGAAAATTTGACCAGCTTGTACAAATGACTGAGTTCGAAGAGGCCTCGCGAGTGGATACCCATGAATTTCCGAAGCCTTGTACAATCGGCCTTGATTGAGACTCCAACTTTGGTAATTTTGGTTGATTCCATTATCTCTTTCAAGGTCGGTGCTAGTAGATCATCATTCTTCTCATCCTCCCAATACCGTGCAATGTGGAAGAGAGCTATGCGCTCCTCACTTGCTATCTGGATCAACGCTACATTTTTCTTGATACCTTCAGTGGCCAGGGCTTGGGGCTTCCATTCAATGTCGAACCCCAGCACTTCTTGATTCAAAAACAACTGAGCTATTCGTTCAGTAGTCGCCTTGCTCTTACAGTAGTGAACCTTTACTCTCTCCCCATTTGAACCCCGGTAGAGCAAGTACTGCCAATAAGATGCTCTTGTACTGGGGCATGCGAGCTTGGCGTCTGCTAACTGCTTCTCTGGAATGTGATAGCCGAGTGGACTTAGATAATGCTGGCAAGGTTTTTTGTTATTTTCGACAGGAACATGGGCTTGCAAAGTGCGCTGGGCAGTGTCTTTAGCTTCGGCCACGTTATTGAAACATTGTTCATTGGAAGGGAGTATGCTGTGCTTTGTCGAAGCCCTCATAACTTCATGGCGCGTGCTTAAGAAGCCATGTGGGACGCTCAGGGCTGGACAGGCCAAGGACGAAATTTGTTGCTGGGCCATTTTCTTAGTGGGCTGGATGCTCAAACTCATTGTTAGGTCAGACAACGAAGAATGGGGCACAGCATGCGACTGCGAAAACTCTAGGGGTTTGCTCATGTCTGTAGAACAATCATCACTGGTGGCCTGCGTGATGCCTTTCCCAGCCTCCTGGATCCCGTTGCCAAATGGTCCGGGCTTTTTTGCCCATTCAACCCCATATATGGCAATGGCATTTCCATCAGGTGAAGAATCCGCCCAATGACCAATCATCGTATCTTGATACCTGAGTAAATCCCTCCGTAATTGCATTCGAGATTGTTTCAGCCAATGATAGATTTTCTTGAATGTCATCCTTGCTTGCTCATAGCGCCAACGCTCATTCTGGCACCCGTACCTTCTAACACTCAATGTACGTGCCTCACGTGCCTCGCATGCCCAGAAGTTTATCAAGTTTTTCATGTCCCGGAATAGTGCCCTCATGTTGTTGGAGACATAGTGAGCAAATAGCCAAGCATTAGCGTAGTTTTTTCCACCGTTCCAATAAAGATATCTTGCAATCAGTAGGTCATTGTACCATCTAAAGCTCTCGGGTGGAATTGCTGTTGTCATGCAAAGCTTCACAATTCTTCGCAAACGTTTTGAGAGCCTCATACTACGACGTCTTTTAGTAGCGATTAATTGATGACCGTAATGAAAGAACTTTGGTTGCGATTCCCCGAGGAGTCTCGCAGGCTCAAGAAGTCTGTGATTGTAGAGCTCAAAAGAAAGAATCCTCTGCTTCTTGGTACGGCCATCCCCCTGCTGATTCCGCACCTGGTCGGAAGACTCTTTCAGGTCCCATGAACCGCGGTAGCTTGACATGCAAGAATCTAGGTCATCTTTCATAAATCTGATATCGTCATAGCTGTCACATAGGCGCAACCTGATTTTGGGAAAGAGGCGTAAATTCTTGTGACTCAGTAGACCATGGATCAGCTTCAGCAGTTCGATATAGCCATTTCTCACCGGGTAGAATGGGTGGGGATCATTAAGAAGATCATGATCCCAGTACGACTGCCGCTTTTCTACGAAATCTTGATCCACAGCTTTGAGCTCATCCGACCAATACAGTCTTGCCGCAAGATGACCATTTTTTATTCTTCCCGCGAGAATTGAAGTCCGGCTCTGAGGCAGTCCGTGTAGTACATGCGTATCATTAAGCAATGACACCGAATTTAATGACTGAGGTCGGCTTATTCTTGCACGGGCTTGATTAGTCCCTAGAGATTCAAGCGAGTGGTTCCGAGGGCTAGAAGTTAGCAGTAAGTCACTCGAGATCTGCTTTGTTACAGAGGTTGAAAGAGCTCTTTGTCGTCTATTGCTGTGGCTTGACGCACGGGTAGGAATTGGCGACGGATTTGGACCTGAGAAGACAATGCCTCGCGAGGACCGCCACGTTCGACTACTGGAAGGTATCCGAAAAGTGATCTCTTGCGAGGACTTCCACGTATAGTCAGTAGCATGAACAGGCGCTTGTGACCTATGAAGTCCGTGAGTTTGCAGTCTGTCGGGGAGGAATATAGAAATACCTGGCATTCAGGTCTTCCGAAACATTGCCATGCTCTTCACTTTCTTCTGCGTGGCCCATATCAACATGGCCGATGCCAGAAGGAGACACGATCAGGCCAGCGTTGTAGGAGCATCTGCCAATTTTGGCCACATGTTTGTGATGAGAGAGCATAATAGCGAAGCAGCTCCATAATTATCGGCCTTATTGTTGAGTCAGAGAACGGCCATCGCACCCAAGGGACTCTCCGTCTAAGGTACTCCTATTAACTTAACTTGATGTAGGCAGACGCGCTTCGAGCTTGGGGAAATGTGGATAGACAAGTGGCGGCCTGGTGGATAGCCGCCAGCACTAAATTTAGCTCCCGTATCTGCCGAGACTTAGGTTTCGGCAAGGGCCTCGAATACAACTGGGCCAAATGAGGAATCAAATCCTACAACACCCCAGACATGGCATCACAGTTGCTACCGTTGGGTATGTCCTTATCAAGCATGCTCATGATACTTGAAGAGTCGACATATTGACACATGAACTTAGAACTGATTGACAAATGTGTTGGCTCAAGGATATGGGTCATCATGAAAGGCGACAAAGGTATCATTCTGCTCTAATGGAGAAAGGTATCAATGCTATCACTGACTGCTGTCTCCTTTCAAGAATTTGCAGGCACTTTATTGGGATTTGATGATTACGTTAGTCAGTACAGGTGGGATGTCTTCCCTCAAAAGGACCGCACTGACTGGTATCCTAGATATGGTTCTAGAAGATGTGACGGAATTGTGCGGCACCTTTGTTCTTGAGGATCTCAGTGTCTAGATAATACTAATTCTGCTCACAGTGACTACAGTGGTTCTCACACGAAGCTACCAAAGATATTACTGAACGGTAACAATATTTGCATGGTAACAGTACCGTTGTGTCCGCTTTTCTCGCCAGTCTGACATGATCCAGCTGATTCCTGGAGGAGAAGGTCCAGTAACAGCAGTAGCTTGAAGCGAGCCTCTCAAGGAAACTTTCGGTGGAAATGCCTTGTGAACCCCATTGTCTAGCTTGATCTATGGAAGCGAGACCTATCGGGCTATCATCCTGGCGGCCAAAGTCGAAGCCTTGCAACAAATCACAGAAACTCGCTGTTCCTACTTTGGGTGTTGCCCTGAGAGAGGCTGGATTGAATTCTAGCTGCAGTGCTCTTGACTTCATCAAGAATTTCTCGAGCAGACTTGATAGCTTTAATTAATCCAACTCCTGTTCCTGCGTAAGCAGTCAATCTTCCTTGCTCGCCCCAACCCCGGTCACCTTTCTTCAACGCTTCTACATATAGCTTTTTGTTCTCATCGGTAACCCCGCCCTCGCGGGCATCTAGATAGCTTTGATTAATTATACCTCTTGCGCTGTAATGAGCAGGCCAACCAGCGGTACCACGCAAGGTATCATAGACATTCGATCTAACAGTGTTGAGACCTCCGTCTTTCATCCTTATGACATCGTCCTGATAGCCTTTGGCGATGTATGCTTCCCTACAGGCCAGAAACCTTGTGCCCATGGAAACACCCTCAGCCCCAAGAGCAAGGGCAGCAGCTAAACCTCGGCCTTCTGTTATACCCCCTGCCGCGATAAGGCGGATATCGCGGTGTCCGGCCTCACTCAGTGCATCAGCCACTTCCGGCAACAGGGTTATGATCCCAGCGCCGTGCTGAAGACCATGACCTCCACCATCAGTCCCTTGTACAACAAGAACATCCGGATTGCATATCTGGGCAATCTCTACCGCATCAGAGACCGTACCTACTTGAACCCATATCCTTGTTCTGCCACCTGTAGCCTCTCGACTTCTCCTTGTCCATTGGTCTAAATCTGTGTTTTTCTTAGGTGCAAAGAACCATACTGCGGCAGGCTTATATTTCCTGACAGCGTCTATGGCAACGTCGATATTAGCCCCCCAATTTATGAATCCTACACCTATCGGTAGAGTGTCTCCAGTAGCGCCCTCGATCGGTGATTCTTTGAGAAGCTCTGCGGCTTCCTGGAGGTAGTCATCCAAATCAGTCACATCGGTGCCTGCACCTATGAAACCGAGTCCTCCAGCGCGAGAGACAGCCACTGCCAGAGGCGCCAGGGCTATCAAACGCATTGGCGCGCTGGCGATGAGCGGACTGGCTGTCCATGGATAATACTTGGACATAGACATCGCTGCACTTTATATCTGATAATCTGACTACGTAGACATTGGATTACCAGACAGATCCAGCTTTCCACTTGCTTATGTCGGGATCCCCTCAACAATGGACTCGTTACATAATAACCTTCACAAGGATTGAGCTAGCCGCAAACCGCCTAGCTCATATCTTGCGCCAATCAGAATTATTCAATAGAAAGATTGAAAGGGCCGGTGGCCTGCATCCATCCCTATAACAACTGTCTCCAAAAACCTTGTTATAATCTTTTATATATCTGCTTTAAATTTACGTAGGATTGGGGTTCCTAGCACAAGAGCAACGATAGGAAGCGTCGCTGTATAGCTTAATCTTTGCACGGGGCGGTGCACCTTGTAGAAAAGGAGGACTGGAGAATCCAACCGGCTTGACGTGAAGATAGACTCGAAAATGAATGCCCCGGATAGGTTAGTTCTTTTCAACATTGTACGAGA
>JAABUO010003647.1_pt1 | contig 18316 bp, 24 predicted proteins | sample 5559291 | NCBI WGS metagenome assembly JAABUO01 (sample SAMN10711878, study PRJNA513372) | rock metagenome | isolation source: Antarctica rocks | place: Antarctica: Victoria Land, Finger Mt sud | reverse complement strand
AACGCTGCAGCAGGAGTCTGTTGATGCAATGTCTTGAGACCTGAACAGGTTTGCAACACCTTGATGTAGAAATGGGCAAGAGCATAGAGGAGGCCATTCATCCTAATCCTATGTGTCACCACGTGTTGGCCAGTGCAAAAAGCTGATGCTATATACTGCAGTACATGCAGGAGGGGTCAGCTTCCTTGCGTCTGACATTTAGTTCTGACACAACGCAGGATGCAGCAAGGGCACAAAGTGAGGAGCCAGGGCCGTCCAGCGCAGCCCTAGAGGGGCCTGTGCTGATGGCCATCAACGTGGAGCGTACCCAACAGGGCCTGGATACCGCTCACAAGCTGACTGTGCAGCTTCTGAAGGCCCACCTAAAGGGCAAGGTCATAGGAGGGCTAGAGTGGAAGGCTGGCAACAAGAAGAGGGAGGACCTCATGTATGACTACAGGTAAACACAGCTCTGCAGCCCCATTCTTCACTCCCGGCTCTACCAGGAGGACAAAATAAGCCCTTTCCTGGATACAAAAACATCTGGCGTATGATCAGGTGCCTGCAGGTTTCTTTAGGGCTGTGGTGTGCAGTGTGGGTCTCTCTCACATCCATAATTTGGATTACTTTGCAGTTAGTGTTGATACTGGACAAGCGTGTCTCTGTTGCATTTGCATTGTCAGTCCAATGCTGCATTATCAGCTTCCACTCTTTGTTTTGGGTCTTGTGGGCTACTCACTGACTGTCATCATTGCTGTGCAGGGATTACATGGGTATCAGCAAGGCATCATCCTCAGCGACAGACAGAACCAACAGTGCTGTAGTTCCTAGCATCAGTCTGGCTGGGCTAGCTTCTCCTCAACCCAAGGAAGATGCCCCCAGCACCCCTCGCTCCTCCCCATGGAGGGAGAACCCCGCCTTCCTACCCCCAGGCACAAGCAAAGCTGGTACAGATCCCTCAGCTTCACAAGCAGCAGCACCACTGCAGCGTTCTGCTGTGTTAGCTGATCTCAGTGACAGGCTAGCAAGCATGTCTGTGGTCGGCAATGGCTTTCAGAGGGTCAGAGAAGCGCCGGGTGAAGCAACAGACTCATCGATCTCTGGGCAAGGGGATGAAGGGTCAAGTCAGGGGGGTGGCAGGATGATTGTGACTGGGAGAGCAAATGCACTGGGCAGGCTGAAAGACAGACAGCAGCAGCTGCCTAGGAAAACAGCTGATGAGGATGGGGTCAGCAAAGGGACACCAGCTGCCAAGTACTACCTGCAGGTACCTGTGAAGCAGTGATTGACTGCCTTTGACTCTTTTGTTAGTGTGTACCCTGCTTGGAGTCAGCCTGAAATGATCGAAAGTGTTGAAAGATACTCATAAGCATGGGAACTCTGCTGTAACTAATACTCAGCGCTGTTTCAGTGTTGCATGTATCAGATGTGCTTAAGTGGTCAGCAGCAACGATGGCAGGCACATCATATATTGCACCTCTTATTGCATCTGATGCTTGTTACTTGCTGAAAGTCTCTGCGTCGTTCATTGCGCAGCAATGCAGTGATGCCATCAAGCGTGCCCAGATACTGAAGGAAAAGATGGGTCTTCCAAAGTCAGTAGCAACGCCAGCAGCACAGATGCAGCAGCCACCGGCCCTGCAATCATTGCAGCAGCTTCCAGGCAGCACCACATCATCACAACAAGAGGAGAGCGATGAGCAGGGGCCTCTGGTAAGGCAAGGCAGTTTGCCAAACCAGCAACCAGCTTCTGGCAGAGGCATCAGCAAGGCTATCAGCATGCCAACTGGGAGCAGTAATCTGCTGCAAGCATATGCAGCAGGTGCTATACACACAAGCAGTCCTGTAGAGGAAAGCCCAGCAGCCAGTCCAAACAGTCCTCAGCGTAGTGTTTTAGGTGAGTGCTAGTACATTCGCATGCCTCTGCGACATGCAACTTTTTCCTGCTCCGAGCAATGCTGCACAGACACTGATGGTGAGCATCGGTCCATGCAGGGGAAATAGGGAACGGACATGATGGTGTAGAGCAGCCAATCGCAAACAAGTCAAAGCAGAAAGCAGGGCCCAGCTTAACAGCTTTAAATAGTAAACCTGATATGCGCACAGCAGTGAAGGATGCAAACAAGTTCAATAAAGCAGCATGGATATAGTAAATCTGACAATTTTGTCACTCAGCTACACCTTGCTGTAGAAATGCTCTGAACATCATAAGGGTCATCTGTTAGTAAAGAGAACCTGTCACTCAAGTTATTGATTCACTGTCCCTCAGCTGCTCAGAACTTCTATGTGCACTGTGATCAAGACAGTGCTGCAGACCTCCTGAGTGTGAGTAAATGCATGAGCCTGTTCATAGCTTTGCTGTACGCTATGCTGAACACACTGCTGTAGCTGACTTTGTTGCATGTCACTCATCAGCTGTTTGCTGCTTTGGGGTAGGTGATTTTGGAATCTTGTTGTGTCCTGCTTCAGCTTTGTCTGGGCTGGCCAAAGTCTGCTGACTGCTTGACTTGCTCAAGCTTTGCTGACTAGGTGACTTGCCTAAGCTCTGTTGACTAGGGGACTTCCCTAAACTCTGCTGGCTGCTGGACTTGGGCAGGTTGCCTTTCTGCTGACTGTTAGAATTGGCAAGATTGCTCAAATCTGGATGGCTGCTTGATCTGGGTCGCTTGGGAACATATAGGTCAGTGTAGGTAGCCTGCAGGCAGAATGCAACATTCTCAAACTGTCTGGCAGGCAGGACTGTCTCAATGTTGAATGCAGGTGTGTATCCATGATACAGCATCAAAAGTTGACATCTGCTCACCATTGACTCCTTGATAGCCTTCTTAGCCTCGACATTGTTCAGAAAGTCATCAATTTTCACCTCCTTATTCTCATTCTTCTTATAGTCCTGGAAAAACCTGCAGTCACAGACATACAGGTTGGTGCATACCTGCTGCACAGGCAAATACATTGCTTCTGCTCTTGCTCAGGACTTGCCTCTTGATTTCTATCAGACGGTGAGCAGGAAGTTCTGATATGTCTGAGTAGTCTCGGTACTCTGGGTCATCAGCATGTACGCCAATGATTTTGTCATCCTGCTCACCTTGGTCTATCATCTGCATCAAGCCTGCAGACGCTACCTGAGTATACGCTACACTAATGGAACAGCAGCAACGCTCCATAGCGCCACCCACAAGCAATGAACAAGAGGCCTCACCTATTGGCTTGACCCTCAAAAAGCTGAAGGGGGACACAGGCTCTTGCATCAGCACTAAAACATCCATGGGATCGCCGTCCTCGTCCAAAGTCTGGGGTATGAACCCGTAGTTATGAGGGTATACAACAGAGGAATACAGTACTCGGTCCACAAAGAGCATGCCTGCAGCCAATGACACGCTGTAGGGCAGAAGCGGGATTCAGACTGAAGTGATCAGTCTTTTGCAGGTCCTGGTATGACAGGTGCTACCAGCTTGCTCACGCACATTCACTAGACTATGATGTCGTGAATAAGACATGATTGGTGGTCGCCTACCTGTATCTTTGTCGAGTTCATATTTGACCTTGCTGCCCTTGGGAATCTCTATCACAACGTTGACTACGTTGGGAACGTCCTCGCCGACCGAAAGATCATGCCAAGGGTGTGAAGCAGAACTGCGCGGCATACTTGCTTGCAAGCTTGCCTGTAAGGAGAAGTAGATGCGACGATTCTTTCGCTGAAATCCAATTGACCAGAGTCTGCGACTGCCAACAAGAGGATGATCCCTGGTCAGTCCCCAACTGAATTACGGCTGTAATCTGTATTGTGCTGCTGTACCGTATATCGAGAGTCACTACCCAAGCTGTAAGGTGCACCCTTGTACAGGCAGCATCTGTGAAAAAATTCGGACTTCAGCATAGCCTGGGCTGGGAAGTAACACTTGATGCTTAGTGATCTTGCAGAGCTCAATACTGCCATCAAGCAGGTCACGTGAGGTTTGATCACACTCACATGGTCATCAGCTATGACATACATGTACAAAATTCTCAACCCCTCCTTTGATACACAAAATTGATACTAATGTATATGCATAACACTACTGTGCTTCAAAGCGCTAAGCGCTTTACCCTGCACATGCACGGACAAGTCCTCACAGGATCGCATTGCTTATTCAAGCGTATGTAACTCTAACAACATACATGTATCACGCACCACAATATGCACAACCTGTTTGGTCTATGTGTCCCGCTCAGAAGTACCAGTTGAAGTATTCTCGCAAACCTTAAGCAGGCCCAGTCTCTGTATCAACTTTTTCAAAACCACATCACAACAACAGAGCTGTGCTCATCACTTATTCAATCGCTGTTGTGATTGACCGCACAAAGATCAGCAGCATGTGGCATTACATCTCTCTCTAGGCCATTGCCCTCCCCGCCAGTGCTGTGCAACCATTGCTGGTACCGCAACAAATCTTTATCTGATGGGTCAACATCCTGCCAGTTCCCTCGGCAGAACATGAAATAGGCATCTGAAGCATACTGCCCAATGCCATGCAGCTCAATGGGGTCCAGCCACTGCAGGTGCCAATCACAGAACAACACTCACAACTGTCACTCAAATCGACATGCAAGCAATCAACGTTGGAGGTCATTTGGTTGCACAAACGAATGTACCAAGATGGACGTATCAAGATGAACATACACATGCAGGATGAGAAGGTCCTGCAGGGGCAGAACCAGTGGAGCTGCTTGCAAAGGGATCTGTGTATGTGGTATGTACATTGCAAACGTACATAAGGGATAGGGACAGGCAGCTGCAGGTCAGCACATGGGCTTGAACTCACAACAGCTGACAGCATGGCCATATATCAAATGCAGAGAGTCCGAAACGGATGAACAGTGCTGTGATTGCATGTGCTGCCTTTTGCTACACAGCAGCTATTGGCATCACATGGTCTGCCACAGTCCATTATGCTGTATGTCATGCAAACATATCTTACCTCAGCTTCAAGATATTCCTGGGAAAACCTCTTAATGGCTATGGTACGTTTTCGGAAAAGGCCAAGAGGCTGAATCAATTTCTCCACAATGACAAGGGTATCATCAGTCGCCCCCGCAGCTGCTTCAGCAGTTGGCCAAATGTCAAATAGTCTCCAAATCACTTTGCGCACCTGTACACCATTCCTTTGATCTTGCAAGCAAAGACACAACCATGCAAACTTTTCCATGCACCACCCACAACAAACGCCTCTCTTCTTCGTTGATTAGAATGCCATCAAGTGAATCATTGCGTGCGATGGGCCTTTCCAGCAGATATACTGTTGGCTCAACAGCTGCATGGCATCACTTCAGCAGCAGAGCAGCATCAATTGCATTGACAGCCTGGACACATGCTTTCTGATAGTGGCACTCACAAGCATGCACAACAGCAGCGGCATGCATGATACATGCAGCATAGGTGTTGCTGGCAAGAAAAATTGCAGGCTGTCATGTGAAAGGGTTGCAGGCTATCATTCACCTGCAGTCCACTAGTGACATTCAGCAGCATGCATGCCACCAAAAGCTTCCAAGGGTCTTGGTATAGGTACTCCTCAATCAAGCCATAGGGGCTGGCAGGAGGGTGCCACAGGGCTTGCCTGGGGTCAACCCCAGGCTGCAGGAAGGCCCTAGTCTTGGAAGGCTTCTTGGCTGAGCGCCTTCTTTGTTGCTTCACCTTATGGCGTGGAGCTGCCATTGCCTGTGGTGCCTGAGTCCCTGGAACACACACTTGATGGTGATGCTCGAGAAATCAGGGTATACCACACTTCCAATTCTCGCTTCTGCAGTGGAAGTCACAGTGCCTGTGGTAGGCTACAGCAATCATTGAGAAAGGGTGATTCTGATTGCTTTTGCTGTACACAGTGTCTCTGACTGGTGCTGAGTGTCTCAATGTGCAATCTAGCCTTGTAGCATGAGCTGGTCTGCCTGCGGTGCCTGACTACATTGGTGCAACTGGACAAGCTGGAAAGATAGTGTAGCCAACAAAGCGCTTTTTGCTTCTAGTAGTGTGCTATTGTTTGCTCCCACTACCTGAACAACTTTAATTATGCGCAAGCTAGCATGCCAGTTATCAATGCCGGGGATAGCAGGATAATATACAGCCTGTGCGTTGTGCTGGTGCTATGTAGCTGCTAGCAAAACGATGTTGCATGTACGTTTGTACCAGCTGGAAAGCATGAGCAAGCGCACCAGCTATATTGGAGCTGGCTTTAACATCTGAGCAGCAAAAGCAGCATGGTAACTTCACAAGCCCTGCCGATACAGCACAGCACACAGCTTGTTGCTTGCATGCGACCACATGAGGGCAACGAATCCCAAAACTGCTGCCAAGAAACAACAGTGCTTGGCCACAATGCTTGGCCAAAGCACAATCAACATGACTAATGAAGCACCTGAGTCAACAGAAGGTCCTGACTTCTCCATTGAGTTGGCGCCAGCTGCATGCACAGAAGACAATGAAGACTCTGAAGCTGAGCCAGCAGACTGGCTCTCCCGCCGCTGCTGACGCTGCTTTTCCATTTTGCTTTGAAGCATGGAAAGGAAAGAAGGACGAGAATCTGAAGCTGTTGCCTGTGAGGAGGGCCCGACTTGAGGGTCTGGCTGGGGTGCTGCAGAAGGGGTTGCATCTGGCTGGTGGGCACCAGCAGCAGCAGCAACATCAGCACCAGATGATGCTGGCTGTGACTGTTTGATAGTCTTAGGAGCAGTTGCAGCAACACCTGATGTGGGTCCTGTTGCTGGAGAAGATGCTGGCATTGACTGACTTGCACCAGTGTCAGCAGCCAATGTCTGATTCTCAGCAGCCGTATGGGCAACATATGAACTTTGATCCTGTTCAGGGTATGGCGCACCAGGAGAAGCAGCTGCTGCCGCCATTACCTCCTCATCAGCATGACGCATTGATCTGGGCTTGGTTGCTGATGTCTGTGCATCATCCTCAGTATGCACAGCTGCCTGACAATCTGAAGCTACATCAGCACAATCATGAGCTGGTTGGCCGGCATTGTGGGCCGCGGTCGACTCCCTGGCGCGGCACTCTGCTGATGCATTCCGGTGGTCTGCTAGCGTTGCGGCGCTATCGGGTGGTGGTGCTTTTGGCTGACTCTGAGGCAGAGGCAGAGGCAGTGGCTGTGGCTGATCTGTTGACACTGCCAACTTCTGATTTGCAGCCTGCTTGGTGTCAATGGCGGTCTCTGCAGTGGAAACACATAACTGGTGCTGGATACACCAAGCAGTGCTAGCTTGGGATGACAGTGTTGCAGTTCAGCGAGCAGATCTTGCTGCACTTGATGCAGTACATGTGCACTGTAGCGTGCAAACAGGTGAACAGAAAAGGAGCAGACAGCGACAGTACCTGGAGCCTTCCCTGTCTTTGTGCCACTTTGTTTTGTTTGGTCGTGAGACGCTTTGGAAATTGGCTGACCATGATGCCTTGACTGCCTTTTGGGTGCCCGGCCTTTACTGCAGCTGGTCAAGTTGCCACGCTTTCTGCTATTGAAAGCTGGATGTTTACAACGTTTGCAGCCGCGTTGAGAGTATCGGCACTTGCTGCAGCCCAGAGCTGGCTGGTCTTCATCAGGCATGCTAGTCAGACAGGGCTGGAACCCCTTAACAACAAGCCTACAAGTCTGTAGGTGCTCCTAAGTGTTTTTGGTTGATCCAAAGGTCACGTTAATCTGCTCTCAACCTGTCCTACAACTCAGCCTTCACGAGTCTGCCCGTCGCTCACCCAAGATTGTCAGTTTGGCGTTGACAACAAGACAAGTGCAGGGTAAACCACCGCGTTGTTTTATAAGCTGTGACGTTGACAATAAATCTGGGGGCCTGATCCCTGTCGTGGGGCTTTGCTTGTCCCCAGACCTTGAAGGGGTTTGCCCTATGACTTCCTTAGGCTCGGTGCACCCAGTATCGCGGTTGAGTGGTGTCTCGGAGTCTGTGTCGTGCCTCGATGTTAGTAGCAGCTAGTCGTAAAATGAGCGTATAGCGGTCGGAAAAGCGCTTCCTTCAGCAACGCACCGCTATCTTCACGTGATCTTGCCAAAACAGCCTCACCAGTCCTTGTCCCAGCACGACTCACTTTTGCCTCGCGCTACCGCTGCTTTGACAGGCCTTTCGCATGCTTAGAACGTCCCACATTTGCGAGGTTGTATTTCGGAACAAGCTTGTCGCAAGATCTTAAGGATATGGACAGGTGCACTGTAAGCAGAGCACCTCGGGACAAGCGTCACACCGCATCTTCAGCATCTACGTCTGCCTCTGCTTCAGCAGGTGAGTACATGGTACCGTACTGACTGCGTGAGCAACACAGCTATCATTGCGAGAGCTTTTTAAGGCTCAGTAGCTCTTGTATGTATGTCAGTGCTTCCTAGCTTGGGGCACTTAGCATATATTTGATACAGAGTTAGACTCTCCTGAGGGATCACTCACCAGAGACAGTGATGAGATGCTTTGTCCATTCTGCTACGGACAGTCGTTAGACCTGGAAGCTTTGATCAAGCACGTTGATGACGAACATGCATACCAGCAACGCTCTGTGGTAAGGGCACACATACATGCAGTTGATGTTCTGAGATCATGTGCTGTTCTTGTTCACACTTTTGTAAGCATGCCATGTTGCTGCCAGCAGCCAGCACGGGCACAATAGTACTGTGTTTTTGCAGAGGTGCCCTGTCTGCAGCAAACCAGTCAGGGATATGCTACAGCATCTATTGATGCATCAACGATCGTTTGATGAGCATCGTTGCTCCTCCCCCTCAAGCCAAGCTTCCAGCTCGCTTAGCCAGAGCATGTCCACAGTAAGCACTCAATTGCTGCATACATTACGCTGTCTCTGTTGCCACTCTCATCTTGCTTCAGGTGGCTTTATGGATACCCAGCAGGGATTTCTTGAGACCCATCTGTCAATGCAGGAATGGGCACGTGCTGCAAGGCAAGAGGAAGACATGCTGCTGAAGCTCAAGGCAGCGTCTGTGTCCGGCAGCCCTTCAGCATACAGACAAACGTCCTTGACAGACAAGCATGGCAGGCTAAAACAGGGTGCAGAGAAGACATCAGGTTCCAACCTGGTTGATGACGCTGCTGGGAAGCTGTCAAACCCGGCGTGCACGAGCAAACAGGCCACTCATACACAGACTAAGTGAGCATGTTTATGGCTTGTCATGCGAGAGAGTGCAAGCTAGGCTAGGCTTTGCACAATTTGCAAAAGCATGCTAGACTCCATTCTTTCTGTTACACATTCCTTGTGTACTTGCTGCAACATCACTGCAACATGTGGGTGTTCTTGCAGGCCAGTTGTTGTGGACACTCCTGAGCTCCGTGCCCAGTATATTAGAGAGATGCTGCTGTCAGCACTAGAACTTGATGGCAGCCTGTAATGACCAGCAGCTTGACTGACAAACAGACAGACAGCTGGCTTGGGGTAGTACACATGTCTCAAGGGAGTCTGGTCTGGTCAGGTAGTGTAGATTGTGTTGTAGCAGTAAGTGGCTGACATGCCTTGTCTCGTTTGTGTACCATGACATCAGTATAGTACTGACTCAGACCAACCATAGGAGAAACATGCAGGAAAGATTAGGCTGGCGAAAGCGTTGCCAGCAGTGTCGACCAACAGGTAGTCAACAGTAATTTTGTTGTATCATCAGGCTGTTGCAGCATCTGCCCAAGCATGCATGTAACAAGAATGTTGCTCCACCCAACATCATTAATGACAATATTGGGAAGTGATGTTCACATGGACCTCAACATCATCAGTGACAATTTGTTCAAAATGAACCTCAAAATCATCAATGACAATATTGAGAATTGATAACAACATGGGAGGGAAAACTGAACACAGTGTGCACATACGGTACACTTCAGCAGCTAGACTATTGCACAACATGTGGTTTGCTATTTCTGGAACAGCGTCTGAATTTGCTGAGCATCGATGAGTGGTCGATGAGGGCTCAGCATACAAGCCTTGAGGCAAATGTTTAATCCCAATTGAGGAACTGCTAGATACAAGTATTCGAGCGTAATTAGCAGTTGAGTCACAGAATTCTTGAGGGCAGAGAAGACCCAGGAGGAAGCGGGAGGAGACATAGAAGGCACAGTGGATCAACTGTCGAGCAGCATTCTCGACGCATCGCCTGTCGCGTCGCTCGCAAAATTTGGCCGTGCTGAAACCCGGCAGCAGGTGATGTCAGATCACTATGCATGGCGTGCAGAGAAATAAACAGGCAACACAGGTTCCTCTGTCAGCCATAGCAGTGCCATTGAGGGTGTTTGTCCTTCAAGTACTTATCATGGTCTGCAAGTCTTTACAGTTGTCAAGGGCACACTGCCTTGCTTGGCTGCAACATCAGCAACTCTATCTGATAAAGCACTATGCAGCTCTGCAGAAGGTGTGCTACTGCTGTGTGCGCAAGAGAGGACTCGCTTACTTTGTCAAGAGGCCTCTGTGACCTGTCCTAGGCAACGCCTTGGCTCCCTGAAGGCTGCAAGACTGTTGCTGTGAAAGCTGAAACTAGCTGTGTGTTGTGGTAGGTCAAGGTCTGTTTGGCGCTTTTGAATCTGGACAGCAGCCTGGAGGGCTGTCAGTCAAGCAGGGCCAGTTTTTTGGCAGGCTTATGGTCAGCTTTCTTGCGCCCAAGGCTAGGCCAGTGTAGCTTTCCCTGGGGCCATGCAGCCAAATCATCAGGCAAACGAGGCTGGGCTGCATCAGGCTGCCACATCATATTCCATTGGCAACCAGACTTCACCACCAAATCTCTCCCAAGCATATCCTATGCCCTCCCAACCCCTGCAGCCTCGACCAGCGTATCAACAGCAGATCCCCCTGCAAGCTGCTTTGGCTAATGCATCACATCCACCACAGTACCAGCCTCAAGGCACACACTCCGCATGGCAGCCTTCAGCAGCACAGCAGCCTCGTCAGCATGCTCCACCGCATCAGGCGCCGCCTCAGCTGGCATACTCATCTGCGCCGCAGTCAACTTACGCCCAGCAGCAGCAACAGCAGTATCCAAGCCTGCATCATGCACACAGCCAGAATGCAGTTGCAGGCCGTGCTGACATGCCTGCCCAATCAGCTGTACACTCCCACCAGCAGCAAGGTGCCACCATGCAGGCTGCTTCTTCTTCTGCTACTCAGCATGCACAAGCAGCTGCAGGCACACCTGGTACCTCTGCTGGCCGCGGTTTCACTCACAACCAACTGAACGTTCTGCGGAACCAGATTTTAGCCTTCAGAAGAATCAAAGTATGTTTAGCAGCAACACTACATCTTGAGTGAACAAGCCTTTGCATTACTGCTGCTGTCAGCTGTTGCATTCACACAATCTTCTGTGCAGTGTTACAGTCTCAGCAGTAGGTTGTCCCGGTCATGGGCCGCATATGTAGCTGACACAAGTTTGTGCTTGTGCTGTGCAGCGTGGGGACAAGATTCTGCCGGCAGATCTGATGCAGGGCATCAAAGCTCCTCCTGCAGATGGCTCCTTTGTGCCTGTGCAAGGCACTGGTTCCTTGCATGCTACCTCTGCAGCATCTCGTCCAATAACACAGCCAATGAGGCCTCCTGGACAGGCACGTCACCCTGACCTTGCCTTCTCTGGTTGACTGTCATAAAGCCAACATGCATTGTGTATGGCCATGGACCTGTGTTTCATAGTTTAGTGCATCAAAAGCGGCTAGCATTATGGTCTTTTTCTGCTCTGGCGTGACATATACATACAGCATACACAGCGTGCTGAAGCAACCCTGGACATCTGTTTCCTGCATCTTGTCAGATGCTGTAACAATGCAATGCTGCACAGGTTGCTTCTAGAGTTGCACCGCAAGCAGCAACAGCTCAGGGTGCACTGCTGGGTCAGGCAAGACCACAGATGGCTTTGCAGTATGCGCCTCAGCAGCAGCTTCCTGTGCTTGAGGTCAGCTTCTCTACAACAGTGATGCTATTACTGATTGGCAACTCTGTGCTGCAACCAAGGTGCTGTAATGCAGTTTGAATGTTTCTGTTGCGGGAATTCTGGGTATGTTCAGCAAGCCATGTGGTAACAGCAATTATCCTATGCATTTTAGCTGGCAGTCATGGAGCCTACCCTCAAATGGGTCATCATTTGTCAGGACACCAGTCAGCAACTGTTGACCTAATGCTTGACCGTCTGAAAGTGACTACATGATCCTTGTGCACTATTGCTGCAGCCAGGTACATCAGGCCAAGTGCTGTCATGTACAAGGTGATGTTTGACCCTGACACAAGCATGTCTTTTGCATACGTCTGCTTCATGCAGTGTGAGCTGATTTTTTGGTGTGAAGACACCATCTAAGCAGATTTTGAACTATACCTTGCAAAGATTGATGTTGAACATATGTGTGTCGCAACGTCGATGTTTACATTTAGGTACAAGTGCCTGTGGGGAAGGACCGAGGCCCAATCTTCACTTCTGTGTCTGCTCCCCGGGGTGGGGGTCAGTTTGTGCCCCAGCGCCCCCCTATGGGTCAGCTCCCCCTCATGCAGCTGGGGTATGATGCTGCACAGCTCATGGCACAGGAGTACCGTACTATGACCATACGCAGGCGGCATGCCCGCATAGCAGATCTTGAGTCACAGCTTGCCAGCAATCCCTCGCCCGGCTTCCATCAAGTGAGGGCTTCTGGTTGCATCTTTGTATGTGTCATGGCTGCAAGGCACACTTGATGTTCACAGGGCCTGAGACAGGCAATGCTTGTTGAGATGCTTTCGCATGATTGCAGTGACAATTTCAGATCTTTCACATAGGCCAGACAGTGCTGATTGCCTGCTTTGCTTTGCAGCTATTTCAGCTGGTGAATCCGTAGGTGAGTCCGCAGTAGTGTATGCATTTGCAGTCATGTGCATGAGACTGCGGACACAACAGAGTCACGCAAGGCAACAGCAGAAACCTGAGGGAAACAGCCTCAAACAGTGTACCTTATTTGGCAAAGTGAATTTGCAGGTGGATGGGAAGATGGGCAAAGGGAAGCTGCTGCTAGAGCTGCGCATGCTGAAACTGGCAGATGAGCAGGCCAGGCTACGTGCAGCAGTGGAGAAGGAACAAGAAGAGGTGCAGGGCTTGAGTGACCGCAACTACCGCAAGTTTGTGCGCAACTGCCTCAGGCAGCGCATTGAGATCATCAAGCAGGTCAGCTGATACCCTGTCGCTCTGCCATGATGCGTAATAGCTTTTGTAACCAGGAAACAAATAGGCTGATGCTTTTGCGTATCCTGTAAGGGCTTCATGCTGACTCTAGTCAGCGGGATAGCTTTGTTGATAACCTAAAATTGCTCTTTTTGGATATAACACCCTTGTTTCTTCCTGTTCCAAGGGCTGTACTACAGAATCTTGTGGGTTGTGAGCCCTGCTCAGGGGTGTCACTGGAGTCATGCCTATTTATGAGTCATAGTTCAGCTTCTGCATAGCTGCTGTCAGTAATGGAATCCAAGCTCATGTGCATCAGACATGACAAGCCTTGCATGCCAATGTAGCATTGTGCATTGCAAGCAAGCTGCGGCTGCACATCCGTGACCAACCATGTGACAATCATTGTCACTGCAGAATGAGAGAAAGAACCCAATGTGGCTTTTGCATAGCTGTAATAATCAGAACACTGCTCATGTGCATCAGGCATGATAAGCCTCGCATGTCAAGACAGCTCTGCGCACTGCGGCCAAGCTGTGGTTGCACAGCCTTGGCCAATGATGTGACGCACAATGTCACTGTAGGATGAGAGAAAGAAGGCTGACATGGCTTTTGTATAGCTGTTACAATCAGAACACTGCTCATGTGCATCAGATGTGGTAAGCCCTCCATGTCAACACTGTGACCAACAATGTAACAACTAATGTTACTGTAGGATGAGAGGAAGAAGGCTGACATGGCTGCTGAAAGGTCCAGAATGATCAAGCTGTTCCGCAGCACCCTCCAGGAGCGCAGCAACTACAGCCGTGAGTCACGCCTGGCAAGGAACAGAGCAGTGAGCAAGACGCATGAGAGACTGGCCCGAGATGCTCACAAGGCCAAAGACGATGACAAAGGCAGGCGTATGGATGCACTGAAGGTAAGCCCTGTCTCACTGTATGTGATTGTGAATTACAGATGTAGCACCTGTGGGTTTGCATAGCCTTGCCCTCTGCCCAGCACCAGTGGATGTTGAAGCTGTGTGAGGCCATGGATCTCACAGCATAGCCTGTACCTCCCTCTGACCTGTATGTTCCTGGGGAATCACGCCGTTTGTGTGCGCCTGTGTCTCCCTTAAGTTTACATTGTGCTGTTTGTCTGATCATCAGAGAACCCCGCTTGTGATGCTAGCTGTTACATCATTTGAAAGCACTTGACATGGCAGCATCCATCCTCCACCTTACCAGCTGACTATCTGTTCTTCTTCTCTCTGCTCCGGACTCACCAGGTCTAAGCTTACAGTGGTACGCCATTGGGGTCTAGTCTAGAGGGCTCTGAACTCATGCTGCTGAAGTCCTTCACTGGTCAAACTGAACTGATTGTCGTCTTACATTCTTGTCCCGGACAGAAGCAATGGCCAAGTCACTTGCTGGTCAGCATCTCTACCTAATTTCTTTTTTGATTTAGTCTTGATAGGCCTATTGTACAAGGCATACCCCGATGGCTGCCAGTATAGATGTACATATCTTGCTGAGGCTAAGGCCCTACCCCATGAGGGGGCATCGGCTCTTGTGCAACGCCACTAGCAGCATTGCTGCCGCTAGTAGCGTTGTTGCGGTCCAACGTGGATCTTCACCTCATGTGGCTTTACAGGCGCACGACTGGCAAGCCTACCAGGAGCTGCTGGCCAAGCAAAAGGGGCCCGAAGGGGCCAGTGAGCGCTACGAGGTCATCAACCGCTTCCTGGACGACACTGAGGACTACCTGCACAAGCTGGCTGGCAAGGTGGCCAGCGTGAAGCTGAGCCAGGAGGCCAGTGAGGCTGCAGCCCAAGCCATGGCAGAGGCCAGAGCGCAGGTCTGCTACTGCCTCCTTGCAGCTGTGGTTCATCTGGTGCCTGGGGTAGCCCTCTGCTTCTATGCATATATTTACGAGCAGACTGTGCATATGGAGTCAAGCAGACTGTGCGTTTGTAAGCCACATGTTTGTGGGCCATGACTTCACTGCAGAAACAGACAGTGTCATTGTTGGCAACCCTTCCAGTGGCAGTGGCTGTGACAGCTACATCTGAAGTCTGTGCAGCTCTGACCAAACATCATCAGTACGTGCTGATCTTTGGACTCTGCATGGTCGACATCGCATTAGTCACTCGCTACTAGCACAGCAAACAAGCTCTGTGGAGAACTTCTGCGTGGTTGGGTTGTTTAGAAGCAACACCCATCTAGGCCGTATTTCATGATCTTGCACAAGACATGTACATGATGCAAAGGGTTCAGAGTGTGTTGGCAGCTGTCAGGACTCAGGTCAGCGAGACTATCTCCACGCTTCCAGAACATCATCCAGGCACGGCATGTCATCCCTTGTCATGCAACAACGTCATCCATTCAGGCACATCATGTCAACCCTTGCCATGCAACAACGTCATCCATTCAGGCATGTCATGTTGTCATCTGTCATGCAACAGCATCATCCATGTGAGTGGTCAATGCAGGGCATGACAGAAGACGAGGTCCAGGCAGCAGCCACGCAGGCAATGCAGGAGACTGCAGCCTCCAGCGATGCAGCCAAGAGCTCCACTGCCAGCCTTGGTGATGCACAGAGCCGCTACTACAGCCTGGCCCACTCTGTAGAAGAGGTTGTGCGAAGCCAGCCCAGCATGCTGAAGCCCCCGTCAGGCGCCAAGCTGAGGCAGTACCAGATGGTGGGCCTGCAATGGATGGTGTCCCTGTACAACAACCACCTGAATGGCATCTTGGCAGATGAGATGGGTCTGGGCAAGACTGTGCAGGTGTGTACAATGCATGAGCTAATCATGCAGTACCTGGCTGCATGCACTTTGTTCCCATTGCGGTTCAGGCAGTGGCATCTCCTTGCCAATGACAGATTCAGGTACATGTGTAGTGTGAACAGTGCACGCAGGCTTGTCATCAGTTGTTGTCACAGCAGCAGTTTGTGCTGTTTTGTATACTCCATCAGGGAAACAGCTCACATTCGTGGCTCCACATTGACCAGTCATCTGATCTCTTGTGATGACTGCATGCGTCATCACAAGAGATCAGATGACGCATGCAGTGTCCATAGATGCTTGCAGTAGCTGTTGGTTGCTAGCAATGTTGGATGACTCGCAGTCTGTGTGAAGCCTCACGCCCCATGTGTGCAGTCTGTGTGAAGCCTCATGCCCCATGTACACAGTCTGTGTGAAGCCTCATGCCCCATGTACGCAATCTGTGTGAAGCCTCATGCTCCATGTACGCTGTCTGTGTGAAGCCTCATGCCCCATGCACAGGTGATGGCGCTGCTGGCCTATCTCATGGAGCACAAGAACAATTACGGCCCCCACCTCATCATCGTACCGAATGCAGTCATGGTCAACTGGAAGTCTGAGCTGAACCAGTGGCTGCCCAGTGTGCGCTGCGTCTACTACGTGGGTCAGAAGGAGGAGAGGGCACGCAAGTTTGCTCAAGAGGTGTCTTCACTGCAGTTCAATGTGCTGGTGACCACGTATGAATACATCATGCGTGACAGGGCCAAGCTTTCAAAGGTAAGCCACACTGCCAAGTGTGCTGACATCTCTCATCATATCTGGCTGTTTTCTTCAATATAATGACAACAATGCTGATGATGATAATAACAATTATAATAATAACTTATGAAAATTCATCGTAATTCATCATAGTTCATCATAATTCATGATGAGAAGTGATATTCATGGCTGTCCTAATCAGCGGTATTCAGCATTGTCAGCTCGTATGCTCAAAGACACTGGCATCATGCGCCAGATATGCCCCACAACAATGGGCAATGCCTGTGACACTATTATTTTCGTATTACGTCCTGTCTCTCTTGACTTTTGGTGTCTCCCACAGTACTTTGTTACTGCTGTGCAAGCTGCTAGGTACCTGAAGGGCAACAATCACTGTACCAATGCCTGTTAACCACAGCTCAGTGACCTGGTGGCTGTGTGCTGACTGCCTCGCTAGGCTCAAGCTTTGCCAGTATGCCGACCTCACCTGTTGGGCTTGCTTGCAAAGGTTGAGTCTAGCGTCGCACCAGACCAGCACAGTGTCCATCCTGAGTCTGTGACACCCATTCCCTGCAATCAGTACTCATATTCACAGCAACCGCTTGATGTGAATGGCCTGCAGGTTGAGTGGAAGTATGTCATCATTGATGAGGCGCAGCGCATGAAGGACAGGCAGAGCAAGCTGGCGCGTGACCTGGACCGCTTCACCACCCTGCGCCGCCTGCTGCTCACTGGCACCCCCCTGCAGAATGAGCTGCAGGAGTTGTGGAGTCTGCTCAACCTGCTACTGCCCGAGGCAAGTGGCAGAGACAGATATGCTGCATGGGTGTTGCACAGCACAATAGCAATGTCAGCTTGACTTCTTGAGTGTCGGCCTTGAACTGATGCTTGTGTATGCTTCAGCAGAGTATATGTTTATGTACAGTGATGTTTTGATGTAATGATGTTTGATATCACAACAATCGTGTTATAACAACCAAAATCTTGAAGTCCGTGTTCTTCTGCACTGGAAATCCCTGTGATATAAATGTGCAACAATGTGTGATATAGCAACCAAGAGCTGTGGGCCTGTGCTAGTGCAATATAATTTGAAAGTCAGTGGGACCATAATTTTGTTTTTTTTTGGCAGATCAGCATAGCATTACATGCCATATTTGATTTCAATGTTGTTTGTGAAGCAGCTAGCTCATACACTGTAACAACAAGTTGTGTCCATTTGGTAAGAGATGCTGCTCAGACTTTGCCTGATGTGTACTGGGCGCCTCTCAGAACAGTATGTGGCACACAACAAGTGTACAGTATGCCTCCAAGCTGTGCACCTTGAATGTAGCCATTACAATGCACTTGGCAGCATACCCCTGCCAATCTGATTGCACCTTTGCTGCACTGCTCAGGTGTTTGATGACAAGAACCAGTTTGCAGAGTGGTTTGGTGACAGCTTCGGCAAGACTGCTCCCGGGGCCGGAGGGGAAGATGACGTGGCCATGGAGAAGCGAGTGGTTGTCATCCACAGATTGCATCAGATTCTGGAACCCTTCATGCTCAGACGCCAAGTACAGGATGTCGAGGGCAAACTTCCCCCCAAGGTAACCGTCGTAAACATGGCTGCATCACATGGTTGCATCACATGGCTGCATCACATGGCTGCATCACATTGCCTAAGATAGACACATGCTGTCACCCTTTGTGGTAGGTGCCAAGT